>Ga0233335_1000076_pt1 | contig 29303 bp, 21 predicted proteins | sample GEONDECOMP222_FD_180695 | JGI IMG/M metagenome (GOLD analysis project Ga0233335, IMG submission 180695) | Leaf litter microbial communities from Shasta-Trinity National Forest, California, United States - GEON-DECOMP-222 | ecosystem: Environmental > Terrestrial > Plant litter > Unclassified... | reverse complement strand
CGAGCGCGCCTTCCGGGTCGACCAGAATGTCGGCGATGTTCTGGACATCGCGGACTTCGTCTGCGCCGCGCCGGACTTCGAGCAGTGGATTGTAGTGCGCAGAGCGCGTGTCTGTCGGATTGAAGAGCAGGCAGTGGGAAAACGTCGAGCGCCAGCCGGCGGTCAGCGTCCAATTCTCTCCCTTGATGTCATGGACCACCGCAGACCCGGTCCATCCGAGCAGTGTCGGGATGACAAGGCCTACACCCTTGCCACTGCGCGTGGGTGCGAACGCCATGATGTGCTCAGGGCCGTCATGCCGCAGATACTCGTGGCCATTGCCGCCGAGAAAGACACCGGCATCGTGCAGCAAACCCGCGCGCCGCAAATCTGCAGCCGTTGCCCAGCGCGCCGAGCCATAGGTCGTGACGTCCTGGCGCTGACGTGCCCGCCATAGCGATCCGGCGATTGCCGCTCCGCAGCCGATAAAGCCGCTGGCGCCGGCTATCTGCCCCGCACGATCGAAGATGTGCGGCGCGTAAGCGCCGAAATAATACCACCAGATGAAAAGAGCCCAAGGCCGGTAGATTGGTGTGCCGCCCGCGATCAACCAGGGCGCGCCGAGCTCTGGTTGATAGGCGAGCGCCGCTGCCGCCCACTGCGTCGCAGTCCAGATGCCCGCGATCACGATCGCAAACACTATGACTATCTGGCCGATCAGCAGTCTGGTGGGCGTCATACGGGCTCTCCGCCCGCGAGAAAATTAGTCGGCGGACGTCAGCCAAGATGGATTAAATGATCTACCCGGAGCAGCGTCATATTGCCGCCAGATGCCGCCAACTGCCTCGCACGCGCGGGACGAGCACCGTTGGGCAGAAGATATTTGAGCGCAACTGGAAGATACCTGGCTCGTCTACGCCCCTTGCTTAGTCAGACTGACACCATGACGCTCGCCGCGGATCGGGAGCCGGTCGCTGGACCCAGCATCATGATCGTCAGTGCGAAGACGCGTGGTACCGAACCGGCGTCGATCCCGCCCCGCTGAACGGCGAGAAATGGGACGAAGCCGCCGCTTGCTAACCCGAAGCCGAAGGTCGCCTTTTTGCAGGAGCAGACATTCTAACTGAATCCGATATTTTCGCCGCAGAACGAGCGAGCATGGCCGCTCACTGACCGGGGGCTTTGCTGCGTCGATCTGAAATCACTCCCGCTGGCCATCGCTGGACCTATCTTGCACCAAAGCGCAGTTTGGCGGCTTCGGTAGCGGGCATGTACAGAGAGACAGCGGTGCCCTCGGGACCCCGAAATTGGAAGGTCTTATTGCCCCAAGGCATCGTCTTGAGTTCGTGCACGAGCGAAACCTTGTCCTTCAGGCGCAGATAGGCCGCGTCGATGTCCTCGACCTGAAACTCGATAAAGGCCGTGCGGTTGGCATGGGGTTCCGCACTCCCCTCTTTCCAGAGGTTTACCGTTTCGGCAGCGCCAATCGCCAGGGTGGCGCCTGGAGTCACGATCTCCGCGAACACGGGAGCCAGCCACTCGGCAGTCAGGCCAGTCACCATCTCGTAGAAGGCAACCATGGTCCCGATATCTGCAGCAATAAGGCGAGTGGAGGCGAACTTCATGGCATTGTCCTGGTATCGGCCGCCAAAACGACAGCCCGGATCAGGACCTCTCGCATAGCCCTGCTGCCAGCGTTGTGGCAGCAACAGGCTGCATGCGCCGCGCCGACGCCTTTTTCAGATCATCCAGATCCTCCGCAGATCGGTTCGCCCGGTTACCGCTGCCGCCCTCGCTGAGGAGCTCGAGGTTTCAAAGCGCACGGTTTACAGGGACGTAAGCGACCTGATGGGCCAGCGTGTCCCGATCCAGGGCGAGGCGGGTCTCGGCTACGTGCTGGCAGTCGACTACGACATGCCACCACTAATGCTGACGCCTAACGAACTGGACGCAATGGTGCTCGGTGCCCAATGGGTCGCAAGTCTTCAAGATCGGATGCTTGCCAATGCGGCGAGCGACGTGCTCGCGAAGATCGCCAGCGCAGTACCTGATGATCTCCAACTTTACATCATCGAGCCAAGCTTGGGCGTGAAGGCGCCGGCAGAAGACCAAGGGGAGGCGATCGATACTGCACCGCTTCGGCGCGCGATCCGCGATGGCCGAAAACTGCGGCTTCGCTACCGTTCGGCCGCTGGCGAGGAGAGCGAGCGGACAGTTGCGCCCGTCCTGATCGGCTTCGCCGAGGCGTCCACCTTGTTGATCGCGTGGTGCGATCTCCGCGAAGGTTTCCGCCATTTCCGCATCGAGCGGATCGTCGAGATGCAGGCAACCGACGAACCGACAGGTTCACGGCCCGGTGAACTACGGCGTCGTTGGCAACAGTGGCGAGATCAGCAACTTGCGCGATCACTGCCAAAGCTTGGATAATATCACGTCGATCGCGATCTCGCCCGATTGCCGAATGGCCGCTTAGAGCGCCTCCGCAAGCAGACCGGATTTACTCGAACGGTCGCACTGCTGCCAGTCTGCTCCAAGGAAGGGAATGGCGAGTTTCGGCAGGAGCAGCCATTTACGCGTCGGTTGTGGAATGGCGTCAATTGGTCGCGAGCTGCCGGAAGTTCCGGACGGCACATAGACCCAGTTGTGGACGCTCAGGGGCACCTGCCCGCTTCCCAACTTTGGACATTTGTTCATCGGGGATTATTGAGCCCACCCGGCCCGGACGGCAAACAGTGGGACACTCCGGTCGGGGCAGGTTTGGGACAGAATTGCTCCTAGCCTGTCGTTCCATTTTAAAGCGCCGGAGCGCTCCGGCGCTATCATGGCTTTGAGGGCTTGCGACTAGACTGCTTGAGCGCTGTGGTAGTGCGAGGCAGCCATACAGACAGGGGTGGGCATGGACGACGAGGACTATCTCAAGCTGATTGCAGTCGTGACCGACGAGTTGCGCAGATTCGGCCTCGAGGACATCGCCGACCCCAAAAATTATCTGGACGTCGATATAGAGAGCGGGGACGCGACACTTTTTCCACCACATCGGCGCCTGATCTCAATGCTTGTCGCGTTTAATCGAGCCGTAAAGGTGCGGGATCGAGCCATGCTGGATGATGCCCTAAAGCGGATCGCCCGCAATACAATGAACGAAGGGCCGCGCGATGCTTTCTACCTCATGCCTACAGAAACCGGAGAGGGTCGGCCGGTCTCGCTTTCCGAAGCGCCTTACCTTGGCGAAATTCGTTTCAGATTGGAGAACCTGATCATTCAGCTCGGCGGAGCTGACCATCTGAAGCTGAAGGATCGATGATGAACACCACTCAGGCCATTACCGAAATCAAGTCCATCTTCGGAGCATTTGGTGCCGCCTTCCCAACCGACAACGCTATCCTAGGGGCCCTCAGCGACGGCAAACTATATGAGGCCTATGTTCTCTCGAAGATCGTCGATGAACTGGCGTCTCGGAACTATCAGATCATCTTCAAAGGCACATCCCTGCTCTTCAAGGGCGGGCCGGGTATGATCAAGCTAACAGATCCTCACTTCGAGCTGTTTAACATGGCCACCGGTGCGACCGAATGGCGCATTTTCGCGGACATTGAGTTTGACACCATTGGTCATGTTAATAAATCGGGACATCCAACCTACACGGCCGATCTTAGCCGCCGCCACGAACTCGATATTGTCGTCACGAACGCGACGGCGGGCTATCCCAAATGGAGCGAGATCGCGCTCGGAGCAGAATGCAAATCGACTCCCAACTTCAAGAAAGCGCTGATGAAGGAAGCGCTGGGCGTGCGGCGGGAGTTTGCGTTCTTCCGACAAGGTGCATCTCGGGCCATCCTCAATCTCCCAAGAAGCATGACGCACTCGGCACCCGTCCGTGTTCGAGCCCATCCCCCGAGCGAGTTCATCGTGGCGTCAATCGACCCGGACTCGCTTCGCTATTCGGCGAGCCCTGCCGCATTTGGGATCAAGGTAGAACATTGGGAGCCGTGACGAGAGCGACCCTTCCAGACATTCAGAAGCTTTTTCAGTTCCCCAACTTCGGCCTCTCGTTCATATTGCGGCAGCGACGGTCGGAGCGGCAGGGTTTGGGACATTTCTGCCGTTCCCGAAGGTCTCCGCTAGCGACCGCTTCTGTCAGAACCAGCCTTTCCCGTTCAACCGCCGCTGCGGCTCGATATGACGAACACTGGCCTCTAAAAGACTGATCGGTCTCGGGTACCATCGCACCCAATGGCGACGACGGGCATGTACACGCCCGTCAGCCTGGCGAGTAAAGCTAGAATGAGGGCGAGGCGGCAGGCGACCCACTCGTTCCAGCGCCTGAGCAATCGTGGGCTTGCGCTGGAGGTTTGAGGCACTTCTGCGCCATTCCACAGCGGCGCCCAGTATTTTCTGGAAATGAATGACGGCGAAAAGCCCTGTCTTGCCCGAGGCTCAAGCGGGCCTCATCTTCAGGATCGGCACGTCCCCTTGAGGGCAGGGAGCGTATTCGCGCCAGGCCGGAGGACGTCGGCGCCCGCTATGACTGGGTCGATGTCAAAGCCCAACATGCCCTCCCGCGCGACGAAGGTCCGCGCTACGATCCCGCCCTGCTGGTCCAGGGGTCGGCTGGATTGTCGGCCATTTTTTTCAACGGCTTTTAGGCGGCGGGTGACTCTTCGCCTTTTACCAGCGCTGCCTGATATTCGGCGAACTCGCCCTGGAGCGGGATCCCATAGGAACTGCCGAGCGTCGCCAACTGGAAGCCGATTGCCTTGCGCAGCGTCCGTAACGCTGACTCGAAGGCGAGCCATTCGGGATCGTTGCCGTCGCAGCGAAGCGTATCCATGTCGAAGCGTGTGACCGCGCCGAAGAAGTGCCGGATCGTCCTGCCGAGTGCGACGAGAACCTGGTCGAGTGGCGAGCCCGCGACGCGCTCGCCGCGGAGCGCCGTCAGGTCCCCGCGAAGGCCATTCAGCGAGCGGCGCACCCGATCTGGAAACTCGGCATCGAACGCTGCCCAGAAAACACTCCGATCCTCGAACAGCGCGATTATCCGCTCGGCGAATGCGGGATCGGCCCGTCCACTCCGAAGGAGTTCGATGCTGCTAGACCAACCCTCGGTCCGGATCTCGCCGATCATAGCATATGGTCGGCCTTCATCTGGCGCAGTTGGAGGACGGTGTACGCGGCCGGATCAGAGTCGACGATCACCCCGCACTCGCGACACATCCAGATCCCGTTCGCGGTCGCACGGCGCTGCGCGGGCGTCTGAACCTTGTCGTAGCGCGGCCCGCCGGGTGCTGCCGCGCAGACATGGGCGGCATGGCCGGTCTGCAGGCCCTTTTTACTGTCCGAATGCGGTCCTGCGGTCAGCTTCAGGCACCGCGGGTTGCTGCAATGGTGCGCAGCCCGGATTGCGAGCGCGCGGCGTGTGGATGCTGTGAAATTGTCACGGGTCTTGGTCGTCATGGTCATGCTGCTAGCGACGCGGCACCTTGTTGGCGAGGGCCGGGTCGGCAACCGGGGTGCACCGGCAAAAGCGGCGGTTACAAGGCAGCGATGATCGTCGCGATCCCCGTCAGAAGCACCGTGACCGACGTCCAGCACGCTGCCTCCGCATTGAGCGCGCCCGGTTGCCGCATCGCCTCGGCGGTCGCGTTAAGCTGCACCGAATAGGACAGGATATGCAGCTTCGGCGCGTCACCGATCGAGGCTAGCGGCGGGTCGAACGGCGGCATGGCTAAGCATGCCAAGCGGAACGAGTGAACCGTTCTGCGGAGTCTGTGGCGACGACACCCCGAAGGTCGGCGCCGTGCAGTGCCTGGGGTTCGTACCCGCCTGACGTGCGAGGGCGGCCGCGACCGACCTCTAGCGGCAACGTTCAATCGACGGGGCAGCAAGGACAGTCAGCTGCGGTGATCACCCCCGCCTCGCCGCGGCTTTAGTTTCGCCAGACCCACACTTGAACATCCGAGCTCTTTTCCGGCTTAACGACTCCGAACGTTCGTTCACCTTGAGATCAATACCGAGCATGACCCGTTATGCTCGGTACGCTCCAGGTCGCTGACGAACCGCAGTCGTATTGGGCGCTCCTAAGATGTCAGCCGTAGTGGGATCGAACGAGACGGTCGATTGTGGCGCTCGGCCTCTTCGCTTAGGTGGTGAGCTTGGAGGACCGAACGCTTGTGACCGTTGAAACCGACACCCTCGTGAAACCCGACATGGTGGCTGTGCTCCAGCGCACCCATGTCAGTAAGGACCTCCACGGGTTCCTGCTTCCGACCCTCGAAGCGGTGTCAAACGCCATGCACGGCATTGAGGCTCGCTTCGGCGACGATGCTCGCAAGCGAGGCACGATTGAAATCGCTATGTCGAGCATTACCGACGCTACGCACCTGATGATCTCGATCACCGACAACGGTATCGGTCTTGACGACGGCAACTACCGCTCGTTCAAAACCCCGTTTTCAGGTCACAAGCTTCAGCAGAACGGGCGCGGCTTCGGCCGCTTTATCGCCTTCAAGGTGTTCAACCGTATTCTCTACTCAAGCCGGTTTGAGGCGGTGCCCGCGCCCGACAAGCGTGCGTTCCGCTTCGACATCCACCAGAAGCACGAGCTCATCTACCATGATGGCGAGCCGGACTTCACGCATCTGGGCCTTAGGGTCGACTATGATGAGCCCCGTCCAGAATGGCACGAGCTCATCGCCACTCTCGACGAAAGTGACATCGCCGACCACATCGGCAGTCACTTCCTGCCACATTTCCTCTACCGCTGGCTACCAGAGATCACGATCCGGTTTGACGACGCCGAACCCAGCAGCATCACCGCTCACTTCAAGAACGTCTTCGTCCAATCCGAGTCAGGCTTCTTCGATGTCCAGATCGACGGTAAGGCAGAGAGGATTGATTATTCGCTGACCAAGGTAGCGCGCACCAGGTCCTTTAAGAACCACAGCCTGCTGTTCGCCGCCGGCGATCGCATCGTCGGGAATCCGCGCGACCTCACCAACCTGCTTGGTCAGCCGGCATTCTTCGACGACAGCAACCAGCCCTACATCGTCATCGCCGTTGTCCGATCGACCGCGTTCGAGACGCGGCTCAACGACGCCCGTACCGGCATCAACATTTCGCCCGCGATCATCGAGGAAATCGTCGGTGCCGTCGGCGACATTATTCAGACCACTGAAAACAGCCAAATCGTTAAGATCAAGGCGGTCCAGTCGCGCGACCTCGAGGGAGCGCTTCAGGAAAACCCGATCCTGCGCATCGGCCTCAAAGGCCGGTCGATCGCTGCCTATGTCGCTGGCAAGCCGAACAACTGGAAAGCCCAGGATTTCGTCTCGAACCTCGCCATCGAGCGTTACCGCGTCTCGCGGGATCTCTCTAAGGCGATCACCAGTGCGGCCAGCGATCCCGAGAACTATATGGCCAACATTAAGGACATCGTCGACAAAATCGACGCCTCTAACAAGGAGGCGCTCGCCGAATATGTTGTCCACCGCAAGAAGGTGATCGAACTGATCGAGGCTGCGCGCAAATATGGTTCTACCGGCACCCATGCGCCCGAGGATACGATCCACGATCTCGTCTTCCACCGCTTCTCGGACAGCGTCGACACCGACTACTTCGAGCACAATCTGTGGTTGGTCGACGACGCGCTGGCCTTCCTACCATACATCTCAAGCGATCGCGCAATGCACGGCAAGGGCCGGAAGAAAGGCGACAAGATCGCCGATCTCGCGTTTTTCGACGATAGTCTGGTCTTGGGTGACAATGACGGTACGACGATCACGATTATCGAGTTCAAAAGGCCGAGTCGCGACGATTATCGGTTCGGGGACGTCAAGCACGATCCCGTCATGCAGGTGATCGAGACGCTCAAGGGCGCCACGGCGGCGGGCGGCATCGCGCGCACGGACGGCTCGCACTTCGCCTTCCGCGGCTTGGTTCGGCGGTTCGCCTACATCGTTGCAGACCTGAAGCCGTCTCTCGTGACCGTGCTTCGCAACCATGACTTCAAGAACGACTGGAACCCCGACATCTACGTCCGCTACCGTGATAACGAGCAGATCTTCATCCAGGCGATGGGGTACGACACGCTGATCGCGCATGCGAAAAAGCGCAACCAAGCCTTCTTCAGTGTCCTCTTCGGCGAATAGCGCTTGCCGTTACCCAGCATAACAGTGCTCGCCGGTCCGTGGCCGGCATGGCATTGCCCTCGGGCCAGAGGGGTGGCAGATTCGGTTGTCGTGCTGCCCCGGCTCACCTAGACTGGCCCTTACACAAGGGTGGATAGGCCGACTCCCCTGCCTCAAAGGAAAAGATGGATTTCGTGAAGAAGCGCGTTTTGATCACTGACGTGGATAACACCCTGCTCGATTGGCAGGATCTTTGGTACGAGACCTTCTCGGCGATGATGGACAAGGTCCTTAAAATCTCAGGTGTCGATCCCGACGAACTTTACGCCCAGTGCAGCGTTATCCATCAGAAGTACGGCACAAGCGAGTATTCTCGTCTGCTGGAAGAGCTTCCATGCCTCCGTCAGCTGTATGGTGATGATGTCGTCACCGTGATGACGCCCGCGATTGACGAGTTCCGCGCGGCGCGTCGCCGCGCCTTAAAACTCTATCCGACTGTTGAGGCCACGCTGAAGGCGCTAAAGGCGTCAGGCGTCCTTGTCGCAGCGTTCACCGAGTCCAAGGCGTTCTACACTAGCTACCGCTTTCGCAAACTCGGACTCGATGGTCTGGTCGACTACCTCTACTCTCCCAAGGACCATAGTATGCCTGATGGGACCGCAGGAACCCGCTTCTATCCGCCCGAGAGCTACAACTTCAATCACACAGTCCATCACTACACGCCCGAGGGCGAGGTAAAGCCCAACCCCGGCATCTTGGTCCAAATCATCGCCGACCTCGGCGCCGTGATCGACGAGGTTGTCTATGTTGGCGACAACATCCTTAAGGACGTCCTCATGGCCCAGCAGGCTGGTGTCACCGACGTCCATGCGTTCTACGGCGCGAGCCAGCACAAGCCCGAATATGAGCTACTTCGAAAGGTGACGCACTGGACGCCGGAGATGGTGGAGCGCGAACGCCACGCGCTGCAGCCCGGCGGCCTAGTGCCGACCCATGTGCTCGACAAGAATTTCGCTCAGATTATGCCGCTGTTCGAAGTGAGCTCATGACTGAGCCTCAGACCATACCGCCCCTTGCCGCAGGACAGATCGAAATCTGGAAGAAGATCGTCGACGTCCAGCAGCACTTCAACGACCTCGAGCTGCGCATTCGTAACTTCGCGCTAATAGTCACCGGCGCGTTTTTGGGACTCGGAGGCTACGCGATCAAGGACGGTGGCATAATAAATGCATTCGGCTGGGAAGTCGCAATGGCCGGTCTGGTCGTGGTGTCGGCAGTCTTTCCTTTGCTCGCGTTCTATTTCATGGATAGGCTCTGGTACCATCGCCTGCTCGACGGCTCGGTACAGGCAGGAATAGAGGCAGAGACTGCTCTCAAGGCCCTCGGCTACAAAGTCGACTTAGGATCAAAAATATCCGCCAAGAGCCCGTTCAAGCTCTGGTTGATCGGAATACCCATCCATTCAAAGACCAAGATGGACATCTTTTATCTGATGCTGGTGCTAACGCTGCTGATTGTTGGCGCCTGCCTTGGCTTCGGCATCCGACCGCAACCGGCGCCGGCTACGCCTGTTATACAGGCAGCTATCACGGCCCCCCACCTGCCCCCGCTGCCCATGACGCCGTCTACACCGGTCAACGACGCGGCGGTTGGATCGTCAGCGGAGGCTAATAATGCCTCGATTGCGGCACCCAACATACACCACAAGTGAATGGTGCCACACACGCCGTGATCGAGAGTCGTGCTACGGCGTTGTTAGCGTTCCGGCACGTCGTTACAGCACCTCGCCGGATGCTGCCAAATTGTTGGCTCAGGTCGTGCGGTCGCCGTGAACAGCAGACCTAGAACCGGACATCTAAGGCGGCTGCCAAGCCGCCCAACTTCCCTCATCAGTTGATGCACGGAGACGGTTCCGTTCGTCGACGTGGTGCGCTTTACGGAAGCGCTTTGGGGGGCGAGCTGAACCACCGCTTTGAAGCCGCAGGCAGGCGTTCACGCACTCGGGCGTACTCGAGACCAGCTGTGGTCTAATCCTCCTCGTCATCTAGTCCGCGATCTACGCGAGTGATCGGAGTAGCGATCTGACAGATAGCGTCTCGCCTTCTTTGGCTTCTAGTTCTGCCGTGAAGTGGCTAGTCGTGGATGATGGAAAGCAACGCAAACGCACAGAACCGAAAGAGGCCGGCCGAGGCGTTGCCTCTCGAAACTCGCCACGCTTTCCTCGATACGCAGGTGTTCAGGAAGCTGAGGCACAACCCGGCCAACCGCGCCCTCAAGCTCCTGGCTGACCAAGTTGAGGCACACCGCCTCGTCATGCACACCACTGACATTACCCTACAGGAGATCTCCCGACAGATCGCCGAGGATGTAGAACAATCGCGGGTGGCCTTGTCGAAGGCCCGGAAGGATCTGGATCGCTGGCGCCACACGGTCCCGGACATCGCGCCAACGCCCGATCTCGGTCCGGACACCGCAGCCAGCCTCTTCGCAGCCTTCTGCAAGGCTTCAAGGGACAAGTGGCGGGCCGAGGGACACCGTGCCACCGCGCATCCCGCCACTGACGTTTTCGCCGACTACTTCGCGAGGCGACCGCCTTTCGACACAGCGGGCAGCAAGGAATTTCCCGACGCCTTCGCGCTGAAGGCGCTCGAGGCGTGGTGTGCCGCGAACGGCGAGACCATGTACGTCGTGACGAAGGATGCGGCGGTGCTGCGGTACGCCGCGGCATCGAAGCTGTTGCATCCGCTCGAGACGATCGAGGAGCTTCTCGGCGCCGCCGAACGCTCGGCGGACGGTGAGGACGGAGACGCCGAGGCGCTGGCGGACGCCCTGCTCAACCTTCCGGAATTTGACTACCGCTTTGAGCAGGCGCTCGAACCGCTGATCGAGGGCCTAGAGATCGTCTACGTCGGAGATCTGCCGGAAGGCGAGACAACCGGCGTGAGCTTCCGCGGGACGATCCATTTCGTCGACTACCAGATCGTGTCGCGGACGAGCAGGCGCATTGGCCTGCTGGCAAATACGGACGTCGAGGTCGACATCGACGTCGCGTTCGAGAACCGACGTTACGCCGCCTACGACCGGGAGGACGACGTCTGGATCGGGGGCGAGTGGGACACGACCGTGGTCAAGGCGGCCATAACGCTAGAGCTTTACCTGGAAATGGATCTCGCGAACGGCGAGATCGTGAAGACGGACCTAATCCGCAACGAGTACCATGTCGGGTGAAGCCATCCGCAGACGCATCACCCCAGATACCGATTCTCTCGATGCCATCTGAGTGCGTCAGGCGCTGGTGGCGAGAAGCCCCGCCTCGGAAGCGCGATCTCGGTGCCCTGCATGGCGTAGTAGTGGACACCGTTATCAAAATCGGCTTTCAGCCGCTCGCTGACGGCGAAGCAACTGCCCTCTGTCACTGTTACATATCCTAGATCGAACAGGCGATGGATGTCCGTTCGCAGGAGGAGACCATTGGCGACCTCATGACTGCCTCCGTCGCCGTATGACTGGATGTGCGCAGCATCAAGGATCGGCAGCGTCTTCTCGCCCGAGACGGCGCACCGCCGATCATAACCATCGGTGACGGCGAGGCGAAAAGCGCCTTGTCCAAGGCGCTGCCGCATGAGCACAGGCTGGCCGTAGCGATCGCCATCAACCGGACGCGGTGCCGCCGGTGTCACCGCCAGCCGTTCATTCACCGCTCGCCAGAGGCGTAAGCCATCGGCGGTATCGGTCGAGTATCCCTTCCCGACCACAGTGTTGCGGGAGAAGCTATTGGGCACCGGTATCCACAGGTCTCGCGGCCAGAAGAACGGTTCGGTCAGAATCCTGCACCCGATCACAGGATCATCCCTTGGTCCCAAGGGGGCGGTCCGATGACGGAGCTTTGCGATGGTCGAGCGCATGTCGGCAAGCGAGACGTTACCGTTCTTCTGTCCGAATGCATCCCAGGCCAGCGATAGCGGCGCGAGCGAGGCATGACTAAAAACCCCGCCACCCACGATGGCCGCGTCCGCGCCCTTGAGCTTGAACAAAAACAGGTCGCCAGGTTGCAGTGCCCTGAACTGGCCGTTGCCCGACGGTTGCCAGAAGTTAACCTCATCGGCCCCGATGTCCGCGAGATACTCGAACCACGGCCTGTGGGTGACGCCTAGGAAGATCTTGATCACCGTCGAACTATCGCCGGACACCGGGGATTGGCAACGCCGATTTGACGTCGCGGCCTCGCCATATTGGCGTGTTGGCCAATGCTCGCCAAGACGAACAAAAAGAAACGAGATTTTTTCGTCGTTGGCGTTTGGCGATGCAGTTCGTCCATCCTACAACCCCCCTGCCAATGCGTCGAAAGCCAGTCGGGGGATCAATGGAGCAGCAGGAGGGAAGTCGATCGACGCTGCTCGCGCGCGCGCGTCTGACCGCGAAAGCACTGTCTTCTGCCGCCAGGACCGCAGTATCGCGGGCTGACGTTTGCCTAGACCTCCTGTCGGCTGAAGGCGCAGACGAAAAGGTCGAAGCGTTCCGCCGATCGCTTCACTCGCTGCCGGTCGATGAGCGTCACTACTGGATCGGCACCCTCTACACCTTGATGCTGTCGGCGAAGGTTCGTCGTTCTCAAGCAACATATTTCACCCCGCCGGCGGTAGCCGATGCGGTAGTCAACCTCGCCATCGAGGCGGGATTCGATCTCAGTCATGACGACGTCCTCGACCCGGCGGCTGGCGGTGCGGCGTTCCTCTCGACCTTGGCGGGAAGGATGAATTGCGCAGGACTTCCGCCCGAACACGTCGCCTACCGGCTCAACGGCATAGAGATCGACGAGGGATTGGCGATCCTGTCGCGAAGACTCATAGCGGAGCGGCTGGGTGCCTCGCTGCCCAGGGATGTCATCATCGCCGCGGATGCACTCAGGACGCCGATCGTCGCCTCCTATGGGCTGGTCATCGCAAACCCGCCCTATGGCCGCGTGTCGCTGGACGACGTGACCGGTACCGATTGGAAGGGAATCTCCCACAGCGGCCACATCAACAAGTACGCGCTGTTCGCGGAAATTTCCTTCCGGGCGGCGAAGCCGGGCGGACTTGTCGTCCTCGTCATCCCCTCCAGCTTCAGGGCCGGCCCGTTGTACGACCGCATGCGCGCGTTCATCCGATCGCAGGCGGAAGTGCTGGTCGTAGGCTCGATCGCAGGCCGGGACGGCGTCTTCATAGACGTGGCGCAGGACATCAGCGTGCTTATCGCACGGAAGGGAAAGGCTCATTGCAAGGATGCGCTTGTCAGCTTCCCGGTCATCGGCGCGATGCCCAATAGCGACCCCGTCGTCGAGCAGCGGCTGCCAGCCGGATCCGGCGAAGCGTGGCCGCTGCCGGCGATCGATCCCAAGCTCGTCGGCGGCGCCACCCTTGCCGACTACGGCGTCACCGCACGGGCGGGATACTTCGTCTGGAACCGCGAGGGGGAGCGGCTCGTGCCCAGACTGGCCCGACGGCAACGCGGTTTCCCTCTGATCTGGGCAAAGAACGTGCGACCGGGCGAGTTGTGCATACCGTTCGGCAAAAAGGGCGGCGGCGCGGACTTCGTGACATTCCCCGAGGACAGCACCGCCATCATCACGGTTCCTGCCGCGGTCATGCAGCGGACGACCAACGACAAACAGCCCCGGCGCCTCGTCGTCGCGATGGTCGATCCCGCGGTCCGGTCGAAATGGGGTGGCTTCGTCAGCGAGAACCACACGATCGTGTTGACGGGAACGGACGAACGACTGCTCGAACTCGCCGTCCGGCTCCTCAATACGGCCGCCGTCGACCGGCGCTACCGGCGCGTGTCGGGAACTGCCTCCGTGTCCGTCACCCTGCTGCGGCAGTTGGATCTGCCCACACCTGACGCATTTGGCACCGCGCTCGCAGACGGACAGGACGACGAGGCCGCGGCCGCAACCGCCTACCAGCTCCAGACCGAACCGGTCGACGCCTGATGGGACGCGGCCGTCCCTTCCAGAAACCGCCAGGGACGACCTTTGACGATCGCGCCGATCAACGACAGGCTGCGCTCGAGAAGCGGGCGTCGTTGCTCGCGAAGATGACACAGTCCAACGCCATCCGCAGCGCATCCGCCACTCCTTCGGCGGCTTCGCCGCCCGCGCGTCAGCATCGCGAAGTGACGCGATACATGGCAGCGCTGGCGGCGCAACCATTCCACAAACTCGGAGCGTCCGTCGCATCAGAGATCACGCCTGCATATGCGAGGCTCGTGCGCTCGGCCGCCGAGGTAGCTAGCGACGGCATGGTGCAGGTCGTGATGCCCTGGCCGCCCTTGCGGGTGTCCCCATCAGCAATCGCCGGTCTCCTCACGATCGCCGCGCTCGGAAGCGCCAAGCCTCAACAGGTTCTCGTGCAGGGCGTGCAGGAAGGTGGCCGCCATGCCGCGGATCCTGTGCGCGTGCTGGTCTACCCTTATGCGCGCAGTACGCACGCCCAAGCCCGGCAGGTTCAGGTCGACCGACACGCCTTCGGGGCCGTGAACTTCGAGCACGTGAAGCGCTACCAAAGCGGAAGTGGCGATTCCGCTAAGGACTATCATCAAGTGATGGCGCGAGTGCGCAACCTGACGGGTCGCGCCTCGGACGGCCGCGACTACGCCGAGTTCGAGCACCCAATCCTCGACGAGATCGTCCCCCACGGATCGCCGCGCGACGACCGGTCATCCAACAGCACATTGCTGTGGCGCACCCGCTCGAAGACCGACATCGCGAGGCAGAGCCGCTCCGGCGAGGCCGACGACCCGTCAAAGGCGCGCTTCTTCCTGTACACGATGCGCGCGGGCGAGCGGCTTGGCTTGGCGCTTCGATCAATCAAGTCCGCACCGGACGTGGTTATCCTCGACCTCACCCGCACCGCGCGCAACCGCCTGGGCTGGGACTGGGTCGAGAACGCCAAGGAGTTCGTCGCGTGCCTGCGCGAGGTGCATCCGGCCACCGGCGTCCTCGCTATCGCGGACGATCCATGGACCTACCGCGCCGCGCGCTTCGACATCCTCGGGACCAAGAAGCCGGGTCGCAATGGCAAGGTGGCGCCCGCGCCGGGCCACGTCGTCTATTCCGAGGTCGCCGACATCGTCAGGCCTGTGAACGGGGCCGTAGCGGCGTTCGATGGCGTTTCGCACATCGACGTCGATGGCTTCTTCGGCGAGGTCGACCACGGCATCGAGGCGTTGCGGCGCCTGGCGAACAGCCTGTCCGACAAGGGCGACGTACAGGGGGCATCGACGGCGCGCAACCTCGTCGCTACCGTCCGCCGCACCGCGTCGCTACCCGGGTCGCTGTCCGAGCTGAGTTCCTTCCTGGAAAGCGAGACATCGACGGCGGCGGCGGACGACCTACTCGCGGTCTACCGAGCGACCGGCGACCTGGCGGCGCTCGACGATCCGCGTAGCCTTGCCAGCCAGGTCGATGCCGAGGCCGGTTCGTTGGGTGTGGCCCGAACCCTGATGCGATCGTTCGACGGGGCGACGCCGATGACGACCCTATTGGAAGCCGCCATCCAGCCGGCGTTACGCTCAAGCTCGAAATCCGTTGTCGTGTTCAGATCGGATCTGGTTGCCGAATTCGCCGCCAAGCGGCTCGCCACTCCCTTCCCGAAACTCGCGACGCGGATGGAGACCGAGTTCGTCCGGTTCGGCGGCGAGCGCGTCCTGCGCGCGGTCGCCGACCTGCCGCCCGCCGCTCGCAACCAGTTCAAGCGGGCCGTCGTCGTCGCACCGACGCGGACGGCGATCCTCACGACCCTGACACAACCGTGGCTGCCCGAGAACATCGTCGTCCTCGCCGACGCGGACACACTCGCGTTTGCCGCACGTGATGCGGAGCGACTAGCTGACGAGATCGACGTCGCGCCACTGGCCGCGCGGCTTCGTGCCTTCGCCACGCGGGCAAGCGCCCGCGTCGAGGAGATCGGTCGCCACGTCGTCCGCTTCGAGATGCCGACCGACGACGTCGAGTTCCCCAACGGCTCCGTGATCGACTTGAGCGGTGGCGGCAAGGGTGACCGGAACCGTGTCGAGATCGACCTCAAGAACGGTCAGCGCATCATCGCCCGCCGCAGCACCGAGATCGTGCTCCGAGACGACGGGGCCGCGACGACGTCGTTCGTCGAGCGCGTCGCGTCGCGGGTCAAGAAGGGAGACGAGGTGTGCGTCATCGGGCACGGCTTCGTCGAACGGGCCCGGACGCTGGTCAACATCCGCGCTACCGCCGCTGAGGAAATCCGAGACTATCACGAGCTGGTCGCCGAACGCTTCGACGCGCTGCCCGAGCCGACGACTATCGGCAAGCTCCGTTCGCTAGTGGCCGCGATGGGCGAACCGGTCGTTCCCGCCGACCGTGCGCGATACTGGATAGACCTCGGCGACGAGATCGAGAAACCGCTTCACGACGTCGTCCCCCACGCGCCGCAGGATCGCGAGACGTTCATGCGCTTCACGGCGGCGCTCGGCATCGGCGAACGCATGGCCGCGAACTTCTGGCGCTGGGCTGTGGTGGCGCAGCGATCGCACCGCGTCCGGTACGGCAACGTGTTCCATGACGCATTCCGCGGAATCCTGACTGATCCGCATGCCGCAATGGCCAGCAACCGAGACCGCACCGACCAGATCCGCACGCTAAGGTCGATGGCGGAGGAGCATGTCGCGATCGTCGAGGAGGTACGGAGCTACAGGACGTCATGAAGGCCAAGTCGAACAGCGAGCTCGCGTCGATCGACGTGGAGCTGAAGGAAGCGGTCTGCGACGCGATCGTGAACTCGCTCGTCGACCGGGTGAGCGGCTCCGACGAACGCGGCCGCAACCTGCTCGGAAGCTCGCCCCGCCGGGGCATCTTCGCCGGACAGCTGCTCCCCCGGTTCGACACTTCAGGCAACGACGACGAAACGACGGACATCCGGATCGCCGCCGTCGGCATCGACCTTCTCACCGTCGCGGGTGCCCCATCGGCGGTTCACGTGACGCCGCGCTTCTCGGTCTACATGCGAGTGATTCCGGCCTGGAGCGACCTGATCGCCGGAGGCGGCGAGCTCGAGTTCGACTTCCGCCTGCGCGCCAACATCCAGCGGCAGATAGACGACGCCATACGAACCGAGCGGACACCAGCATTGCAGGCTGCGGGCGTTGACAAGCCCGACTGGAAGGGGATGGACGAGACGCGGCGCTCGAAGGTCAGGGCGACCCGGGCGCAGGTCCTATCGGAAGTGCGCAAGAAGGCGTACGCCGCACAGGGCATCAAGCTGCTCACCGGGGATCCCGAACTCGACGTGAGCGAGGCGCTCCCAAGCGACACGCCGGATTCCGATCCGAATACTCAGGATGATGTGAAGCCCGCCGTGCCGCCGATCGCGAGGCTGGTCAGGGAGGGACGGGAACTCCCCCTCACCCTCGTCGATCCGGCATCCATCCCCGGCAAGTGGACGCGGCTGGACCTCGATCTGCCAGTGCTCGAATTCACAGTGGACGCTTCGGAGGACGCGCTGACCGCCTCGATCGACGACTACAACCGAACGCTCGGGGACGTCATAGGCGCACAGCTCGAGGCATGGGTGGTCGGAACCGGCGCGGGTATCGCCTGGCGCGATGTGTCGGTGCAACCCGGCGACACGCTGACCGAGGAGAAATGGACCGCCGCTATCACCGCGCTGGCCATCCGCCCCGTGGACCGCAACCGTATCGTCCCCGACCTCTCACGGGTCGTCGTCAAGGTCGAGCGGCAGGTCGATTTCCTCGACCCGAGTTCCATGTCGATGCGTATCATGCTGGACAACCAGTCAGCTGAACCCACGCCCCTCGACGCCCGCGGCAGGTGCAACACGGTCTTCAACGCCGGGCTCACCGTCGCGATGTCCAAGGGCGCCCACCGGCGGCTTCGCCTCGACCGCGTCGAGCCATCGTACCGGTTCCGCGAGCACCTTGACTATCCAGCGATCGGGCTGAACTGCGGCGTGTCGGCGCGGGAGGAAGAACAGGACATCCGGCTGCGGACGACCAGCGCGCCCCGGTTCGCCCAGCCCCGCATAATCGCGCGGAACCTCGAACTGCCCTACCAGTTCGCGGTCCTGAAAGACCCGGACTTCGACGCCGCTAGGCTCCTCGAGCTTCCGCATGCGTACGTGAAATGGATCGACGAACAGGAACTGCGGCTGAAGGATACCGTCGTCGCCGGACTTGAGCCGGCAGACGCGGCGGTCGAGGCCGCGCGGCTGTGCAAGGACATCGCGGCGCAGCGCGCCGAAGCGCGATACATCGAGCGCGGCGTCGAGCTCCTGATCGCATCCAAGAAGGCTGCCGAGGCCTTGGCCGCCGGTGGGGGCGGCGATCGGCACGCGCTCGAACAACGCGCTGCGCCATGGATTGCATGGACGATGACGAACGAGGCCTTCGCACTTCGGGATTCGTTCGACGCGAAGCGCGGCTGGCGCCTCTTCCAGATGGCGTTCGTCCTCGCCCATGTGCCGGTGTTCGCGTCCCGCATGGACGAGTGGCGGGAGGCACACGACCCCATTCTCGACGAGGACGGCGTCAGCCTGCTCTACTTCCCGACCGGCGGCGGGAAGTCCGAGGCCTTCTACGGCACGCTGCTGTTCGCGATGTTCCTGGACCGGCTGCGCGGAAAGGATCGCGGCATAACCGCGATGGTCCGGTACCCGTTGCGGCTGCTGACGCTCCAGCAAGCCCAGCGCCTGCTCAAGCTCGTCGTCAGGGCCGAGCTAGTCCGCAAGCGCCACTCCGTCGGATCGTGGCCGTTCGAGATGGGCTTCTGGGTGGGTAGCCAGAACACGCCCAACCACTACCGAGAGTTCAAGGCGGACATTCCGCTCGTCACCGACCATGACCATCCGGACGACGAAGACCTGGATGGTGACACGGGCACGGACGAGGAACGCGACCGCGCCCGGCGCTACATCGACGCCCGCGAGGCCTACGGCAAGATCCCCGATTGCCCAGTCTGCGCCCAGCCGACAGGCCTCAGGCGCGACGAGGGCGACGGCCATTATGGCCGCCGCGCCGCGATCGTCTGCTTTAACGACGCCTGCGACTGGAACAAGGCGCACGGCGGGCGGCATCCGCTGCCATTCCTCCTGACCGACGACGCCATCTACGCACGCGCACCGTCGATCGTGCTTGGGACCGTCGACAAGCTGGCCATGCTCGGACAGAACACGGGCACGATCAGCAAAGTGCTGGGTATGTTCGGCCTCGCGCGTCGGATCGACGACAAGGGCAACCTGGACAGTCCGCGCACCGAGGCGGACCTGAAGCGCGATCCCGCGAGCGAACGCTGCTCCAACGTATTCCCCGCCTACGCGAACGGAAAGCGGGTTTTCCACGACCCCTTCCCCGCGCTGATAATCCAGGACGAAGCGCATCTGCTGGAGGAGAGCCTCGGCACGTTCAGCGGCCTGTTCGACTCGCTTTTGGACACGACCTTGGAGGACATCGCCGACATGGCCGGCGATGGACTCCGTGTTGCGCGGCGCTGGACCGGAGGCGGCTGGGGCGCGCCGCGCATGCCGAAGATCATCGCGGCGACGGCGACCATCTCGGCTCCCGAACGCCAACTCGAGACGCTGTATCAACGTGTGCCGTTGCGGTTCCCCTACCCCGGCTCCGACCTGTACCATTCTTTCTTCGCGGAGCCGGCCGATCCCCCCGCCGCCAACAGCGATCGCGTCGCGCTGGCGAAGTCGCTGCCCTTCGCTCAGGCGCCCGAGGCTACGGCCCCGTGGATGCGGCTATACGTGTCGTTGATGACGAACGACGCCACCCACACGGTGACGACGGTCGGCGTGCTCGCTGCATTCCACGGCATCATCACGGCGCTTTGGGACGGGATGACCGACGAAGTGCGCCGTCCGCAGACGATCGCCGGCATCCGCGCGGCTGTGTCGCCCGGACGGTCAGGCGAATGGCACCGCGCCTCCATCGACCGCGCCGTCGCCGACGGACGGGCGGCCGACATCATGGCGCTCGTCGATCTCCACCGGATCGCTCTTGCCTACGTCACCAACAAAAAGGGCGGCGACCAGATCATCGACGCGCTCAGCGCCGCCGTCGAGCACCAGCATCGCCGGATCAACCGCGCGCACGCTGCGTTCGACAGCCGCCTCATCTCGGGCGGCATCGACATGAAGGATATCCAAGCCGTCATGGAGGCGGCCGAAAAGGCCTTCGTCAACGCCGATTACCCCGACGTGGCTCAGACGGTGCGGAACATCGTCGCCACCTCTGCCATCAGCCACGGCGTCGACGTCGACCGCTTCAACAGCATGTTCTTCGCCGGGCTGCCTTCCGATATCGCCGAGTACATACAGGCGTCGAGCCGCGTAGGCCGCACCCATGTCGGGTTCGTCATGCTGCTCCCCACGCCGCAGAACCGGCGCGACCGCTACGTTGTGGAGACCCACGACATCTTCCACCGCTTCCTCGAGCGGATGATCGCGCCACCGGCTATCGAGCGCTGGGCCGAGAACGCGATCAAGCGGACAATGGCCTCCTATGTGCAGGCGTGGGCGATGCTCCGCGAGGCGCGCGACTTCATCGCGATGGACGACGCCCGCAAGTTCGAGGTCGCCCACATGGACCAGGTCAGGAAGCTAGCGGCGATGGAGCAACGCGACCACCTCGCATTTACCAAGGAGCTGATAGGCTTCACGTTGCGTGCAAGCGGGTTCGCCGGCAAGGGCACCTCGCGCCTGGGCGCACCCCACTACGATGAATTCTATCGCGGCTTGGTAGACAACCAGGTGGGCAACTTCGCACGCGACTTATCCAGCCGCGGGACTTCCTCGAGCCTGCGCGATTACTGGAAGGACCAGCCCGCCTTTAAGCCGCCGATGACCTCGCTGCGCGACGTGGACGAGGCGGGCTACATCGTCGCCGCGGCCCGCGACCCACTTGCGCGCGGCAGGACGACAGATGTCGACCGCCGTGATCTTGCGAAGGTGATGAAGGCGATCAGGACCCAACGTGGCAGCGCGTCGGAGATGGATGCGGATGGAGGCAGTAATGGCTGACGCGAAGGAAGAAGACTGGCGCACCACGCCAACGCGGCGCCCGTCGGCGTTCGGTGCCGCCCGGACGCAGCCGGACCCTCTCGAGCCGCCGACGATGTCGCGCTCACGCGTCCAGATCGCCGGGTCGTACGCGCCTGGCGTGCTGATGACCTGGGAGGGCGGCAAGGGTATCTGCCGCTCGGTGCCGCTGGCCAACGAGGCTAAAGACCTGAAGCCTACGACGATCTCGCTAATCTTCGAGAACCTCAGCGATACGATCACAAACTGGCGTGACCGCTCCCTCAAGGCGCTGCCCGACGCGTTACCCGAGCTCGTGCTCGACACGCCGTTCCGGGATTCCAAGACCGGCGAGGCCCGGGTCGAGCGCACGGACTTCCAGATGACGAGTCCCGACAAGGTCGGATACGTCCCCTACCCCCTGCTCTACCGGTGCGGCATCTGCGGATCGACGCGCGAGTTTGAGAGCGTCGGCGAGCAAGCGCGTCAGCCGCTGCCCAAGAAGTGCAACGGTCACGAGGCACGCTGGACACAAATCGACGTGGTTTACGTCCACTGGTCAGGCGACATCGAGCCGCTCAGCCCATTCAACTACAACTTTGACCCGCAGACCGGCACGGCCAAGTCGATCCGGGTATGCACCTGCGGATCGACCAGCTTCAGGCTCCGCAACGACGCTCCGATCTTCTCGGAATGGCGATACGTATGCGAGGGCTGCGGCGAGACCCGTTCGTTGAAGAAGGCAAACCCTGAGGTCCTGACGCGCCTGCAGATCCAGGCCAACGAGGGTGGCCGCCCGTTCCAATGGATCGAGATCAACATGCTCCCGGTCTCATACCGGGCCAACTCGACCTACTACGTGCAGCGGACGAGCTTCATCGTGTTCGAGGACGTCGCCGTCGTCGACCTGATGACGCCGAAGCGGCGCGACGCGCTCATTACCCGCCTCGCCCAGATCCACAACATTCCTTTCGCCGAGCCCTCCGCCGACCAGATCCGTCAAAACGTCGAGGCCGACGCGGCGCGCGCCGACGAGTGGGGCGAATACGAGACTTTCGTCGGCATGGCCAAGAAGGCTGAGGACGCCGGCCGTGCTGATGCTGCCCGCCGGCATCGCGACAATGCCAGCGAGATCCGCGAAGCGTGGTTCAGCGACGGCGTCGTCGAGCGCGGTCAGCTCGGCAGTCCGGCCGTTCTCCAGGCCATCGCTATGCGAGAGGATTGGACACGGCGCTACGACCCGATCCGCCTCACGATCCAGCACGGTGCGTTCGTGCGCGAGCACATCGAGGATGCGAGGAAGCGCCACGCGGCGGTCGACGTGATGGAACCCGACATCGCACTCACCGACGTCGTCAATGATCCGACCCGAAAAGCGAGGTATCGGCAGACCGTTGGGTCACTGCTGGAGCACATCGGGGTCGACCGTCTCGTCCTGATCCGCGGACTTCCGATCTGCGAATTCAGCTTCGGCTACACGCGGGTCTCCGCGACGCCGATCTACAAGCGGGAGCATAATGGAGTCAGCACCGACATGCCGGTGCGACTGAAGGCGTTCGATCCCCTGCCGATCGCCGACAACAAGCGGCCGATCTACGTCACGCAGCAACTCAACGAGGCGCTGTATTTTAAGCTGGACGAGGGGCGCGTGTTGCGCTGGCTGCGGGAGAACAAGATCGTCGACGTGCCGCAGGACCATGTCGGTCGGGCGTATCTCGAACGCTACGACGACTTCGGGCCGTTCCTCCAGGTGTTCAAGGACCGCGAAGGAACGGGCGGCTATCCACGGACCCTGCCGGCCTACGTCTACTTGCTGCTCCACACCATGTCGCATCAGATGATGCATTCGCTCGCGGACACGTCGGGCGTCGACCGCGACGGCATCGGCGAGCACATCTTCCCGGCCGACCTGTCGTTCGTAATCTACCGCAAGGGCATGACGCCGGACCTCGGCAACATTTCCGCAATGTGGCGCAACTATTCCGAAGCCTTCCTGAAGCGCGCGCTCGACCCGCGGACGCTCCGCTGCGGATCGGGCAACCTTTGCGATTCTCGCGGGGGCGCCTGCCCGGCCTGCGTGATGGTGTCGGAGGTAAGCTGCATTGCGTCCAACCTCCTCCTGTCGCGGGCGGTTCTAAAGGGCGGCAAGGGACCTGAATGGGAACCGAAGTCAGCCCCAAACCTCGTCGGCTACTTCGATCCAAAGCTGTCCTGATGGCAGGCGACGTCCTCGTCTCGCCCAGGGCGACAGCCAGGTTGGTCGTGACCATGCCGCCGGTGCCGAGCCGCCTAGCCGACGCGCTCGCCGCTGACATCGCAAGCGACTACGTGGCGCTAACGCGGACTACCGACGCCTTCCGCCACCTCGCCGGTCTCGCGTGCGAGCGCTTCACGATCATGATCCCCTACATCGACAGCGTCGGCGCCGCCTGGGCGGCCGACCTGCTTGAGGCCACCTGTGCGTCAGAGCGGCTGCTTGTGCTGCGCGACGCGTCGCAACTGGTGGCGTGCGGCAGTGCTGGCCGCCGCGTGGAGACAGCGGCGACCCGCATCATTGACTATGGTGGCGCCGACGTTGCCAATGAGACGTTCCACGCCAAGATCGTCCTGGCGGACGGTGTTGCAGCCTACGTCGGATCGGCGAACCTGTTGCGCCGGTCTAAGTCAATTAATCTCGAATGCGGCATGCTCGTCGAGGGCCCCGCCGTCGCCGCAGTAAAGGTCCTGCTCGACGCGGTGTCGGCGATGGCTGAAGCCTGAGATGCTCAGGTAGAAGTCGGCCCGCCTCCAAAGAGTTTCCACGATGCCGGACTTTTCCGCGGAGGTAAGTTGAAGCGACCGGTGAAGCCCTCAGGATTTTGTTGCAGAGGCGATTCCCTTTACGTCCGAGTGACCGGCACCCCCTGGACGAGCGTCCGCTAACGCAATCAGAGCTTCCGAAAGCGGCCGCGCCGCGTTTCCCGCAGGACCGGCCGAAAACGCACTGCCGCTGCCTTAACGAATGGCAGCTTACACGGATTGCTGCCCGAAAACGGTCGGGCCGGTTTCCTGAAGAGTTTCGGGCGCCGGCAGGCGTACGAAAGTCTTGGAAGCCCGAACCCGCGGACCGCATACGGTGCGCTATGGAGTTTTCGGGTTTAAGCCGCTTGGGGTTCGGCTGTTCCGCAAAACCGACCTTCCGAATTTCGGATGCTGGGCAGGCCATATAAGATCGGACATTCCGTTTTGGGGTCCGATAATCGTCGACGAAAGTCAGACTGTCCGTATTTGGGAAGCGATCGGGTCGCTTTGAAAATGGACTGTCCGCTTACACGAAGGATCCGGGGGTGGCTGGCGAGCGTCGGCGCGACCTGCCTCGTTCCGCAGGACGCAGACGCTGCGGGGGCTGTTGGTATCAAGCCGTGCCGGATCACGACGCAGGACTCCCGGATGACGCTGGGCGCGCCGGTGGTGCGCGCGGCTGGGACAGACGTTCGAAGGTCTCGATGATGATCATCTGACCGCCGCAGCACGGGCACGGCGGGCGGATGTCCGGCGGCTCAACGACCGGATCATCTTTAATGGGTGGTGCGACCGCGAGCAGTTGGCGGATGCGCGCCAGGTTGGCCTTCCGGGTGGAACTGGCCAGCAACCCGTAGTGGCGGATCCGGTGGAAGCCTTTGGGCAGAACATGGAGCAGGAAGCGGCGGATGAACTCGTCCGGCCGTAGTGTCATGACCTGTTGGCGCGCGGCCCCCTCCCGGCGATAGTCTTTGTAGCGGAAGGTGACGCCGGCTTCGTCGAAGCTGAGAATCCGACGGCTCGAGATCGCGACTCGGTGCGTGTAGCGCGATAGATAGGCGAGCACCGCCTCGGGTCCCGCAAAAGGCGGCTTTGCGTAGACGATCCAGCGCTTGCTCCGAACTGGCGACAGGTGACGCAGAAATGCGCGGCGGTCGGCGAGGTGCGACAGGCTACCGAAGAATGCGAGTTGTCCGGCGTTGTGCAGTGCCAGGAGCTGGGTCAGGAACAGGCGACGGAACAGCTTGCCCAGCACCCGCACGGGCAAGAGGAACGCGGGCCGCGACGATATCCAGCGGCTTGCATCTCGGGACAGTCCACCACCCGGCACGATCATGTGGATGTGTGGGTGGTGGGTCAGCGCAGATCCCCAGGTGTGAAGCACGGCGGTGATGCCGATCCGTGCCCCCAGATGCCTGGGATCAGCCGCGATGGTCAGCATCGTCTCCGAAGCCGCCTGAAACAGCAGGCCGTACACCGCCGCCTTGTTCTGAAGCGCGATGTCGGCGACCTCGGCAGGCAGCGTGAAGACGACGTGAAAGTAGCCGACCGGTAAGAGGTCGGCCTCGCGCTCGGCCAGCCACGTGCGCGCGGCGGCCCCCTGGCAACGAGGGCAGTGCCGATTTCTGCAACTAATGGGCATTTCACATTAGTTGCATTATGGGCAGATCCAGTAATGGGGAGCTGGCGGCGATCCGCTCGCCTTTTCACGCGTCTCGCCGCCAGCCCAGCTCACCATTACGAAACGCTCTTTAGCAGTGCCATGAGCTTGTCGGTCGGTTGGAAGGTGCCGCGCCGTAGATTCGGTGGCACGATCGCTTCCATGGCTTCGAGTTTTTCGGTTGGATCGCCGCGTGTGTAGACCTCTGTGGTCGTCAGCGTGGCATGGCCCAGCCAAAGCGACACTTTCCGGATGTCTTGGGTCGCCTGCAGGATGATCATCGCACAGGTATGCCTGAGAACATGAGGTGAGACCCGCTTCTTAGCGAGGCTTTGCTGCTGGCGAGCAGCAACCGCGGCGTGCTGCTTGAGCAGGTAGGCGAAGCCCCATCGGCTCAAAGGTTCACTATGGGCGCTGATGAATACTTCGGGTGTCGCGACCTTTCCGCGGATGGCGAGCCAGGCGCGCAGTGCCCTGGCTGCGGACTTCCACAGCGGCAACACTCGTTCCCGTCGCCCTTTACCGACAACGCGGATGCTCATCGACGACATGTCGATATCGTCGATCTTCAGACCCGTCAGTTCCGAGACGCGCAATCCTGCACACACCGCCATATGCAGCATGGCTCGGTCTCGGATACCGTCACGCGTTGTCGGGTCCGGAGCATCGAGCAGCGCTTGCAGCTCTTCGCGCAGTAGATAGGGGACGAGACGCGTGTCCGTCTTCTTAAACGGAATCGCCAGCACGCGGCGGACTTGATCGAGGGCTGCCGGTTGCCGGTATTCGAGGAAGCGGAAAAACGACTTGATGGCCGCCAAACGAACATTTCGTGTCGCGGCGGTGTTCTTGCGCTTGTCCTCAAGGTGCTCGAGGAAAGCGCTGACCAAACCGGAGTCGATCTGCTCCAACATCAGCTTAGATGGTTTGCTTTTGAGCTTCACAGCGGCGAACTGGAACAGGAGTTGGAAGCTTTGAGCATAGGAATCGCACGTGTGTCGGCTGGCGCCCCGCTGATGGACGAGTGTTTCGCGCAGGAATGCTTCGATGAGGGGAGCAATCGATGTCATGCTGGCCTCCCCTCGAGCATGAACACTTCTCCCGCCACGGCGATGTCACGCACGAGGTCGGCTGTTGCCTCCAAGTACCAGTAGGTGGAGTAGATGTTGACGTGCCCCATGTACGTCGCGAGCGCGACCATATGCGCACCGCATCTGTTTCGGCCCGAGGGACCACCTTGTAGCGCCCGCACCGCGAATGTATGTCGCAGATCATGCAGTCGAGGGCGCTGCGCCGACGTTGCCTGGATGCCAATTTTGCCGACCAGCCTGTCAAAGGTCTCTTTGACCGCGATGTAGCGCAGTGGCTGGCCACGCGTGTCGGCGAACATGGGATCATCTCCTGAGCCAGATCCGCGGCGCTTCAGGTAGCGTCCCAAGCCTGCTGCCGTCGTATCGTGCAACGGCACGAGACGAGTCTTGCGGAACTTGGTCTCACGGATCAGCAGACCGTCGCTCGTTATGTCCGCGAACGTAAGCTTGAGCGCTTCGGAGATGCGCAGTCCCGTAGCCGCCAGCAGGGCGATCAAAGTCGCATACGTCAGCGAGCGCAGGCCTCCTTGAGGTCGGAGTCCGCCGGCGGCTTCGATCAGGCGGCCGATCTCCGTGCCAGAGTAAATGTGCGGCGGTCGACGCCTTTTGCGGGCACCGAAGTGGTTAGCCGGAGGCAACTCGTGCCGGACATCTTCGACGCGGATATGGCGTGCGAAGCGGCAGACGGTTTTCAGTCGAGCATCGCGTTGCGCGACGGATGGTCCAAGCGCGGCCCAATCAATGGCTGTTTGCGTGTGGATATACGCGTGCCCGCGCTCAACCGCGAAGGCGGCAAAGCTCTTAAGCAGGCACTCCGCGTTCGACATCGTAAAGCCTGTGGCACGGCGCAGTGCGAGATAGTTCTCGATGGTGTTCAACATCAGAGTGCCTCCGGCCAGGGCTGCGCCACCTGCTTCAGAAGATTGACATCGGCTTTGGCGTAGCGGGCCGTCGTGTCGATGCCAGTATGCCGGAGGACTAGCCCGATCTTGTCGAGCGGTACGCCATGGCGCAGCATCTCAGTCGCCGCGGTGTGCCGCAGCGCGTGCGCGCCCCTGACGGGCGTCACGACGCCAGCCCGCTTCATAATGCGCCTGACCACCGAAGAGACGCCGTCACCGTTCAGGAACGGACGGATGGGTGCGATCGTGCTCAGGAAGACGCGATCGCCTCGACAGCACGACGGTCGGCATTCGAGATAGGCGACGATCGCATCCCCAACGTCCTGGGGCAGCGGCAAGCGAACCTCATAGTGCGACTTGCCCACGACCCGCAGCGAACCCGCCTCCCACTCGATATCGACGAGACGGAGCTGCGCCACGTCGCCGGCCCGCAGGCCGAGGCGAGCCAACAGCAGTACGATGGCGCGGTCCCGCCGGCGCGCCCCGGCATCACCATCGCAGGCCGCAATCAACCGGCTGACCTGTTCGCCCGAGAGATATCGCGGCATCTCGGAAAGCTGCCAATGGGCGTAAGCCGGAACGGCATGGTCGAGATCGGCTTGGCAGAGTTGTTGAACAGCGAGGTAGCGCAAAAATGCCCGCAGGCTCGTAGTCATCTTCTCGATGGTGCCGCGCCCGCTTATGTTGGCGCGCTTCATGAAGTAGCCGCGTATATCGGTGGGACTCCAACACGTTGGGTTCGTTCCAAGTGCCGCTATGATACTGACCGCATCGCGAGCGTAGAGTGTTATCGTCGTATCGGATGCCCCGCGATGCTTGCTGAGCCATGCTCTAAAGCCGACGACCAATTGAGGTTCGGCAGGCCGCATCGCCCTAACCGCGGGCTTGCACACGCCTATTTCTTCAAGGTGCCGACGGAAGAGCCTTGCGCCATAGATGGTGTGATGGTTGCGGCGGCCTCCCTTGGCGCGCGGACATCGGCACGTTCGCAGATGCAGTTCGAACGCCGCCAAATCGATGTCGCTCACGCTTGCATCGCGCTCTGCCGTAACGTGCCCGACATGAGCTGCTGCCCGCAGATAGCGCACCGCCGTCTTGGGGCCATAGCTCTGGCGTTCGAGCGCTGTGGCGAATCCATCCAGATATGGCCCGCACGGCCCGCTGCGCAGATGCCCCAACATCTTCGACAAAGGAAAGTAGGTTTCCAACATGTTCGTCCCCGTTTGCAATCGGCCCTCAGTGGCCGAGCAGACGGGGCACCACCGGCGCCATATTATGAAGAGTAAAAAATCGACGATTCACAGGAAATACTGACGCCGCAGCCGCCAGCTCCCCATTACTGGATCTGCCCATAATGCAACTAATGGGCATTTCACATTAGCTGCAGGAATCGGCACTGCCCTCGGTGCCAGGGTGCGGCAGCGCGCGCCTGGCTGGCCGAGCGAGAGGCCGACCTCTTGCCGGTCGGCTACTTCCACGTCGTCTTTACGCTGCCCGCCGAGGTGGCCGACATTGCACTTCAGAACAAGGCCGCAGTCTACGGACTGCTGTTCCAGGCGTCCTCGGAGACGATGCTGACCATTGCGGCCGATCCCAGGCATCTGGGGCGCGCATCGGTATCACCGCCGTGCTCCACACCTGGGGATCTGCGCTAACTCACCACCCACACATCCACATGATCGTGCCGGGCGGTGGCCTTTCCCGCGATGCGAGCCGCT
>Ga0233335_1000075_pt1 | contig 30873 bp, 36 predicted proteins | sample GEONDECOMP222_FD_180695 | JGI IMG/M metagenome (GOLD analysis project Ga0233335, IMG submission 180695) | Leaf litter microbial communities from Shasta-Trinity National Forest, California, United States - GEON-DECOMP-222 | ecosystem: Environmental > Terrestrial > Plant litter > Unclassified... | reverse complement strand
ACCTCAGCGACGGATCGCGAGAGCTAAGAATACGACCTGCACAGTCGCCTCAAATGGCCGGCTTCAGATCGGTGCGGTGGCCGGCTTCGTGTCGGAATAAGTGGCCGGCTTCGTCGGAATAGGCAGTAAAACTGTCGGAGATACAGTTCGAGGTGCAATTGATGACACGCTGACGGCTGGCCCCGATGTTGGATCGAACACCGATTATGCGGCTTCGGTGCAGGGGAAGATGGCCTTCTACACTTTTCCGAAGGGGCCGCTTGATTTCAAGAATATCTATCGAGGACGGGGCGATCCGGCTTCGCTAGCTGCGGCGGGAAACTTCGCTTACGGGGCTTATGTGTCTGCATTGGCAGGTTCGTCCGTCAGCAATTTCGGGGCGAAACTCTATGGGACCGTAGCCGGTTGGCTCGGGCTGAAATCATCAAAGTTTCTCGCGCCGAATGGCATGAGTAAGTCTGGCGCGGCCAATGTGCCGCGAGGCAATGCGAATGCGGGGTGTCCGCGATGACTCGCTACCTCGCCATCATTCTATCTTTTGCGGGTATGATGCTTGGCCAACGTCGTGCAGTGAGCGGAGAGCGGCAGTATCCAAATCGCCGGATGGGCGGATCGCTGTATTTGAAGGCCGAAAGTCGGGTGCTGGACCGGCACCGGATTCCGTGACGATTTACCTCCTAATCGCACCGGCCGTTCCATCGGCAGACGCGAAACCGATATTCGAGGGGCAGGACGTTGGCCACGTTTGCTACGACTGGCCATCTCCCTCTGCTCTAAACATACGGATCAGTGGCGGTTACGTTGATCACGTCGCCTCGCAGTGGGTAGGACCAAATGGACGGCATATTGCGGTCCGCTATCTCGGCACTTCGGGCTGTGTATGGCGCAAATCGAGCTAGGATTCTGGCCTCAGTATTGGGCTGTGTTGCTGCAAAATGATGACATCGTCGTCACCGGGAAGAAAAGTTTCAACTGGAAGGAACTCCGCGGGTGCTTAGGCAGCAGCGCTCTCGATCATTATGGGTTAGGTGGGGCAACAGCTGCATCTGTTGCGTCGGCAATCCCAATCTCGAAGGCGATCGTCCCGCCTTATCGGGTGATCGGGTCGAAGACCACGAACCTCTTGAGTGTTCTTGGCCACTTTGTAGAAGTAAGTGTTCCTAGAGTGACAATCGGTGGTCTTAGTAGCACCAATCTTCTCTGTATTGCTGGACGGGCCAATCCTTATGTCGCTGCTGGGCTTCTGGCGGTTGATGCAGCGGTGATCGGCTATGAAACCTATCAATGCTACAATAACGGAGGCGACTGATATGCAGATGGATGCTGAAGAGGGCGTCTTCTCTGTGCTCGCCCGGCGGAGCGGATTTGAGCGGAGCCAAATATCTGAGGGCTCGCGATTGGTCCAAGACCTAAAATTGGATGGGGACGATGCCATTGATGCGCTGCTCGAAATATCGAAGCAGTGCGGCATGGAAATCACTCGCTTTGACTCCTCTCTGTATTTTCCAAGCGAGCCTAATCTCCTGTCTATATTTCGATCTAAGCGCGCTCCGCAGAGAGAGATGACCGTTGGACAGGTGGTGGCTGCTGCTCGCCAAGGGCAGCTTACCTCTGAATAATCCTTAGCCGATCGCCATCCCCATGCCCTTGACGGGCGCGGGGATGGCGATCGCCGCCACCTTCCCCCGTGCGAGCGTCTCGTCGATCGCGCCGACCTTCGCGCCGTGTTCCTGACCACGCTCGGAGAGTCGTTCGCGCTCAACCGGCTGACGCAACTCGTGCGCCGCCATGTCGAAGCGGCCGACACCGGCAAGCGCGGCTCGTGCCACCTGTTCCGCCACAGCATGGCGACGCTGATGCTGGAGGGCGGTGCCGACATCCGGTATATCCAGGCCATGCTCGGCCATGCCGAGCTATCGACGACGCAGATCTACACTTAGGTCAGCATCCGCATGCTCAAGCAGATCCACACCGCCACTCATCCCGGTCTGCCGATCGCACGCGGGCAGCACCGGCACGACGACGCCGGCGACGAGCACGACGTTCTCTTAGCCGCTCTCGACGCCGAGGCCGTCGAGGACGACGGCTAGCGCAGCAACTCGCTCACCAGCGACGGCTTCTTCGCGATCATGGCGAGCAGCACCTGGGCGGGGCCGGTCGGATGCCTGCGGCCATGTTCCCAGTTGAGCAACGTCCCCTTGGCGACACCGATGCTGCGCGCGAACGCCCCCTGCGACAGGCCGGTGCTGGCGCGGATCGACGCGACATCGACGGTCGGCACGGTCACCCGATGGACACGCGCGCCCGTATCCTTGCCCTGGGCATGGTCCAGCGCCTCGTTCAGTCCCTGCATGATGCTCTCATAGGCGCTCATCTATCGGTCTCCATAGGATGCGATCAGGGTCTTGCTCAGCGCGATGGCAGCCGCCTGCTCGACCTTGGTCAGGTTGTCCTTCTCATTCTTGGCGAACACAGTGACGAGGAAGATCGGCATCTGCACGCCCCCGAACACATAGATGGTCCGGTAGCCGCCACTCTTGCCGCCACCCTCGCGGGGAATGCGAACCTTGCGCAGACCTCCGCCCAGCGAGATGCCTGCCTCGGGGTTGGCGGCGATATAGTCCACCAGCGCCGCGCGCTCGTCATCCGCCATGATCGCCTTGGCCCGTCTGAGAAACTCGGGCAGCTCGACGATGGTCTGCATGGTCGTCATCCAACATTATCTATACGCTAATGGCACATAGGTCAATGACGCACACCTGTTCCGCTTGACCCGCGCGCGCCGATCGGGTGACATCGGCATATGATCGGGGCATCGCCACACTCACCGCCTCAGCCGCTCGGCGCTCCGGGCCGAAAAACCGCATCTGGGGGTCTGCGCCTGGTTCCTCCGCGCCGCGCCTGGCGAACCGGCTTGCAAGCCGCTGATGCGTCAGGGAAAAACTGGTCAGGCCGTCCCTGGTCGCGACGGGGTGCTGTGTTGCTGCAAAATCCGAAGCCGTGCAGCCCGACTCCTGCGCAGTTGGCGAACTCGGGTGCTTTTTCATTCCGGTTCTCGGAGGGCAGCGCGACTCTACTTGCAACAAGCGGTGATGCCTTCGGAACATTCAAAACTGCGGGTGGGTATTCGGGCACATTCCACGCGTCATTTGATGGTGGGTTCATCGGTGGCAAAGGCTTCGGAGCGGCCTACGGGACTGGCTCCTCGCAAAGCCTCGCCACGTTCAAAGGGGTAAACTATAATCTTATTGCGACGCTTGGACCGTATTCGATGAGCGATAATTTTGATCCCAGTTCCGGTGCACATGTCGGTCAGACGGATGCACTTTCGAGAATTGGCTTGGGTCTTGGTGTCACGCGATCTGATACGACGCTCGTTACGATCAGCTGCCCGAGGTGATTTTGATGTTACAGTCTCCATCGGAAATCACGCAAATAAAAAGGTTCGTCTAGCTTTAGCGATCATCCTGATTGCATCAGCGGCCGTGTTCTTCCTTTACACGAGATGGACTGCTCCAGACAAAGGCGCTGTGGATGGCGTGTATCGGAACGGGTGTTGTAGCGACATTATTATCCGGGATGGGCGCGTCTCTTATGGAAGTGCGGCGCTGGACATGAAGCTCCTGAACATGAAGTTCGGTTTGACGGGGTACGTGGATGGGCAGTTTACTAGTCGCGGCATACGAGCCTCTAAGGAGGCGACAGCTATAGCCTTCTCCGATCAGGCCGGGAAGCGCGCCCTCACACTCCCGATAGATCGACAGGACCACACCTTCCAGATGACAGAAGGCTTTGGAGCGAAAGCAAGATAAAAGGAACGGCTCCCCCTGCGTAACCGGGGCAGATTGCCGTGCAGTCAGGCTTTGGCGAGCCTGAGGAGTTCCGGGAGGGCCGGGACGACAGGCGCGCCTGCGACGGCGAAGCGATCGCCGAGGAACTGGTAGAAGGAGACGCCGAGCTTGCTGCAGGTTTTGAGCAGCCCGAGCATGGTGTCCCGAGCAACTTTGCCATTTTGGCTGACGGTGCCTCCGGAGATCTTTCGCTTGGTGACGACGGTTCGGATGTCATTTTCCGACCCATTGGTGTGAAGCGGGATCTCGGGCCGATCGAGGACGCGCAGCAGATCGTCCTTTTGCCGGTGCAGGCGGGCAAGTTGCCGATCGAGCATGATGTAGCCGGTCTTGGCGGTGAAGATCCTGTCGAACCGCGCCCGCAGCATGCGGGCTCGCTTGGGATCTGGTGACTGCTGGTACGCCTTGAGATCTGCGTAGAACCACCAGATCAAACCGCGTCGGATTTCCACCGCGCGACGATCTGCGGCCTTGGTTGGCTGGAGCTTGTAGACCAACCGTTCCGCATGAACCCAGCATTGTTCGTGGCGCCCGAGCCTGAACTGGCCAGCCCCATCCGAGACAATCACGGTGTCGCGCAGCAGATCCTGCTCGCACAAGCCGCCCCACAAGGCCGCCTCAGTGGCGACATTGACCGGATTTGGCGTGATGGCGAGTTTGTCGAAGCCCAGCGCCTCCAGATGGGCGCGCCACGAGGCTTCGTCGGCAAAACTCCGGGTTGGATGATTGGCCAGCTGGGTAATCTGCGCCGCCGCCATATTCATCGAGTGCATTTTGGCCAGCGCCGCGTCGTTGATGACGTGATCGGCGCGCCCTGCCTGCAGCGTCAGTATGAAGGCGCGGCGGGACTTCGACTGCGTGGTCCGGAAGATCGTGAACCGATTGTCGCGGGCCTGCGTCACGAACGTGTTCTTGCCCGCATGGCGCCCCGACGTGTCGTCGACGCTGATCCAGCGCGCGGTATCGAGGCCGGTGCGCAACACGGCCTCGTCTTCGACCACCAAGGCCTCCAGTCCCTTGCTGAGCAGACGCACCACCTGCCGCTTGGAGATATGCAGACCCATGCCGTTCAGTAGCGCGGTCAACCGTTCACTGGTCACCTGGCCCTGAAAGTGGCCCGCTGCAATGAAGCGGCGCAACTCAGGGCCAAAGCCGCCAAGGATGCCCGACGGCAGGGATGCCACGATCCGCTCCCCGGACGCCGTCTCCCAGCGCTCCCGACGATAGCGCACCACTTCGACCGCGATCCGCAGGTCCTGCACCAGAACGTCTTCGTAGCCCGAAAGCGCGAACCCAGCGGCACCGTTGTCGCCTTCAATGTAACCTCGGATGTCACCACGACCTTGTCACGAACGGAGCCGCGTGGGCGCTTGCGCCCCTTTTTGCCCGATGACTTCGCGGTGGCGCCTTCCATGCCGGACGGCTTGAGACCGAATTTAGGCCGCGGCGGGAGGCCCTTCAGGCGAGCGATCTCGTCCTTCAGAAGGATGATTTCGGCGTCCTTCAACGCCAACTTCGCTACCATCTCTTGCTGCAGCTCGACCAGCGCGCCCTGCAGGCGCTTTACCTCGCCAACCAGCGTATCCACCACATGCCGCAGGTCCGACAGGGAGGGATTATTACCGGGGGTAGAGTTGCTCGGAGTCACCGGCAGCTTGAATCATAAGTCGTCGCTCTTGGAAACCCCTGCACGGAAATATGCCCCGGTTACTGCACGGGCCTCCTAAACATCGCCGCCGACCCAACCCGCATGGCCATCGGAATGATGGCCCGTTTCAATTGGAATTCGCACGACAGATGCCCTCCCGAAGGGCTGCGGTTCTCGGCGTGTGTCGGCCACGTGGATCGCACTTCGCTCACCGCCGCGTGAACTGCCCCGCCGCCGGCTTCCAACTACCCCGGCGAAACATTGCGCCACCGCCCCGCCTACGCTTTTTTAGATCGAGTTGTTCGCGGAAGACCCGCTATTCGTTCGACGCGCTGCGGTGAAATGCGATCCGACGACTATGCGGTCCGGCGGTTGGAACTGCTCCGGCATCCAAAGCGAATTCCAACCAGACCGCACCGATGCCGCGTCTGCCGTTGGCAAAAAAAGCGCCCGAGGTGGTACGAAGACCTCGGACGCGTATCATTTTCGCCAAGCCACGGACAGCTTAGGGAGTTAAACTTGGCTAACCCGACAATCGAAGAATTTTAACTTTTCGTCAAGTATCTGCGTTCTTTCCAGTGTCCCATAATGGAGAAAAAGGCGCCCGAAGCTGGCAAGCTTCGGGCGCGCCTTGGTACGGACCGCCAACTTATGGGGCGCAGAACACGGCGTGTCGACTGATCTATATTACATCCAGGCCATGGTAGCGCGTTCGGACAGGCTAATACCTCGAAGAATCCGCGTATTGTGAAAGTTGTGGCGCTCATAAGCGTTCGTAAGAATCGGCATCAGGATCAAGAATAACAGAAAAAAATAGCAGTTATTCGGTTTTAAAAGGGTGACTGTCTGTCTATAAGTGCAAGAATACATGAGATCAGTCTACCTTAATCGGCTGACTGATAAGAAAGATCGTGTTAATTTCTTGCCTATAAGGTATCCAACACGATGGCCCCCTCCCTGCATCTCGCCAAGCGGGTATTACATACGAGAGAATCGGCGAATGCGTTCTTACCGTCGACGGGCGCTCATCAACGATACACCGAACTGAGGAAGTTCAGATGGCGAGGCTGACTGTATAAGCGCAAGTAGATACTCGATCCACTCCTTGATGGCGTTGCGGGTTCGTGTCTGAACGGCATCCCCATCGGGTGGCATGATAGCGACATGGGAGCCATAATCGATGACCGCCCCATCTGCAGCCTTCTTGTTGCGAAATGACAATGGATGCCGAATGGCGCCTGCCTAGAGCCGCTACCGATAGGATGTCTCTGCACCGAGTGCGATGGAGGCACTCAGAATGCATAATCGCGATAATACAAGGGCATTGAGGTCCCGCTATCGCCATGAATATGGCATCGCAAGCCGATACCGGCTCGATCGTTGCCTGCCCGCCGAGAAGTTTCGCAGGTCGCCGAGGTGAACGACGACGCTGTGGCAGAGGACGGCTTGTCTGAAGCGAAACCCGCAGGCCGTCGTTGGTCCCAGTCAGCAAGTGCTCGCGATATCGTACCTCGTGGTCGGATCGAACCCACTGGGCAGGAATAGATTGACGCTATGCGTTCGATGATCGACTGCGACGCGAGTCGAGGTCGGCCACCCGCAACTGTCTGGCCGGAAGTTCCTATCTAAGGTTGACGGAAAGCAGCGGCCACTTGCGATCTTGTCTTTGGAAGACAAAATCGTCCAGGAGCCGCCATCCTATTGCCCAACACCATGAACGAAGGCGACTTCTGTGGTATCTTCAGCGGGTTTCGAACCGGAGGGGTGCCGCGCAACGCTGTGAGTGCGCTATGCACGGGATCGACCAGCGGTAGGTGAACTGAGCAATCGACGCCGACATCCAAGTTTCTTCAGGGCCGTCGGCCAAGAATGGATGGTACGCTTCCTGCACAGCATTGGTGACCAACACATCCTCCGCTTGATGAATGAAAAAGCGGGCGCCTGCGGCACTCTCACGCCGACGCCCGACCAGGCACTGGATGCTTTCTGCTGCAATCATCCGACGCTGGCCGCATAGGGATAACGTATCGTATCCGCGAATCCGTTACGTTGTTGTCTTTGCGACGCCGAGCGAGCCAGACGACCGATTCCGATCTTGAAAGAACGTCGTATTTGTCTCGAATGTCAGGGCTCGTTCACGACCCGCAAGACATTCCGGCATTTGACGCGGTTCGAATGTGGCGGGAGAAGACGGATGATGGATCGCCGTTCTGTGCTGATGGCATCGCTGGCTGCGGTCGCGACGGCCGGTCCGATCCGGGCAGCGGTCCTCGCTCAGCCATTCGTGCCACTAGGACGAATGGCGGGTGCACATGGCATCCGTTTCGGCTTTGCGCTTGATTCGAAACGGCTGGCGGCTGATCCTGGGTACGCTGCCTTCGTCGCGGAACAGGCGACCATCATCGTGCCTGAAAATGCGCTGAAATGGCAGGCCGTGCATCCTGCGCCGGGTCGCTACGACTTCGCTGCGGCAGAGATCATCGCGACCTTTTCCCGCAAACACGACATCGCGATGCGCGGCCATAATCTGTGCTGGCACCGGGCCCTTCCCGATTGGGTGACTCAGACCGTCACCCGAGACAATGCCGAGGCCATCCTTGTGGATCATATTCACCATGTCGCCGGGAACTTTCGCGGCGCCATCCAGTCGTGGGACGTGGTAAATGAGGTCCTAAATCTTTCGGACGGCCTGCCGGGAGGATGGCGTGATTGCTTCTGGTACCGGATGCTCGGTCCATCCTATGTCGACATCGCGTGTCGCGCGGCGCACGAAGCGGATCCTACCGCGGTCCTTTGTTACAACGATTACGGTCTTGAGGACGACGGCGCCAACGGTCAAGCCAAACGGGAGGCGGTGCTCGCCATGATGCGCGGTCTCAAGCTGCGGGGCGCCTCCATCGGCGCGCTGGGTATTCAGTCGCATTTGCGCGCGGGCGGCAAAGATGTGTTCGGGCCAGGGTTGGCGCGATTTCTCCTCGACGTGAAGGCGCTAGGCATCGATGTCTACATCACTGAACTCGACGTCGATGACAGTCGCGTCGATCCTGCGTTGCGGGATGGTCAAGTGGCGAGCGTGTACAAACGGTATCTTGATCTCGTGCTGGGCACCGGCGCCGTTTCCGCAGTGCTGACCTGGGGCGTATGGGACACGCAACATTATACTGGCGCGACCGGCCAGAGCGGCCCGATGGCGCAACGCCCGCTCGTCTTCGCCCCCGACGGGGACTTGAAAGACGCGAGTTGGGCAGTCGAACATTGCTTGGCTCGGTCAGGAGCCTGATCGGCAGCACATTGTCTCCAATTACCCGACACGGCGATCAGATCTGTGGGGTATTTACCTGCGAAGCGACCAACCGCAAACATCCGAGGAAGGAAAGTTGAACCTTGGTGGGAAACCAGTCTCTGCGGTGGATCGCGCCAATCGTCCGCTTAGTATCGGGAACGCAGGAAGCAATCGCCACGAGCGTGCCGGCGTCGATTTCGGCGCTTACCTGATCCTTCGATAGCAGCGTCAAAAAGTCGCTTCGAACGAGCAAGCCGCGTATCAGCGCTACGGATGCACATTGAATTGGCGCTTCGGGTCGTGACTTGCCTGAAAGATCGAACATCTTCTGCCAGCGATCCAGCAAGCCCGACGCCCGGCGTGCGACGATCCAGGGATAGTTGGCGAGATCCTCGAATCCCGCCATCTGGTGCGCCAAGGGATGCCCCTGTCGACCAATAATGATCAGACGATCATCGAAAAGTGGCTCCTGAAGAAGGTCTGTGCCCGGATGATCGCGTAGGGCGCCGATTAGCACATCGATCTTTCCACTCCGCAGAAGATCGACCAGTTCGAGATATGAGCCCTCGACGACGTCAACGCGCACTTTTGGATCCTGCTGAAGCAGGTCAGCCAGCGTTGCTGGAAGAAGCAGAGAGCGCGACAATGCCATCGCGCCGATCGAAAGATAGCCGCCCGTGTCCGTCGTTTCCTCGATCGCGGCAGATAACTCGGCCACCCCGAGCCGGAAGCCACGAACGAGTTTGATTCCAGCGGGTGTTAATTCCAAGCCCCGGCCACGCTGCTCGACGAGCGGAGTTCCCATCAGCTTCTCCAACTCGCGGACCGCGCGGTGCAGGGAAGGGACCGCAATCGCCGCTATTTCGGCCGCCCGCGAGAAACTGTGCGCCTCTGCAAGAGCGACGAAGCCGCGTAGATGGGACATAGTGATATGAGCTGCAAGATTGCCGACCGACGGGGTCTTCGAACTTGTGCTGCACGCCTTGTCGATGCTGCGTAGTGCACGGCGAACGCGCTGCAGGGTACGCTTGCCCGCCGGCGTCGGGCGGACCCCGTCGGCCGAGCGATGAAACAGTAAGATGCTGAAGCCGGTTTCGAGTCTTGCCAGAGCCTGAGTCAGCGCAGGCTGCGATATCGATGCGACGCGCGCGGCGGCGCTCAGGCTGCCGGCTTCCGCAATCACCTCCAACAACCGCAGGTGGCGAAGATTGAGATCATAGGCGATCGTCATCCGTACGCTTTAGCCTGAGCTTATCGCTTTCCGATAAACATATTTGTTGCTTCGCGGCTCGCTCGATAACTCGGTTCGATAATATAACGGGAGAGCTTCGGATGAGCACGCAGCGCACGAACGAGCAAGAAATCGAGTTCACGCTGCCGACGCGACACCGCGCGCTGCTGGATTGGGTGGAAGACATTGCCGCTCAGACCCGGCCCGACGCGGTCCATTGGTGCGACGGATCCGACGCCGAATGGAAGATGCTCACTAAAGTCGCGGTGGACGCGGGTACGCTCACGCCGCTAAATTCGGATATCCGTCCTAATTCCTTTTATGCTCGGTCGGATCCACGCGATGTCGCGCGCGTCGAAAGCCGGACGTTCATTTGCTCCGAAAGCGAGAACGATGCCGGGCCTACAAACAACTGGGCGGATCCCGGGGAGATGCGCGATCGGTTACAAGGCCTCTTCGAGGGATGCATGCAGGGGCGTACGTTGTACGTCGTCCCGTTCTGCATGGGGCCGCTTGGATCCGACAAGTGTCTGATCGGCGTGGAAATAACGGACAGCCCGTATGTGGTGCTTTCCATGAAAATTATGACGCGGATGGGCGCGCCAGTGCTCGAAATGCTCGGCGACGATGGGTTCTTTATTCGTTGCGTCCACTCAGTCGGAATGCCGCTGATGGAGGGCCGCGCCGACGTGCCTTGGCCATGCAACGACGACAAATGGATCGTCCACTATCCTGAGACGCGGGAGATCTGGTCTTACGGTTCTGGCTATGGCGGCAATGCGCTGCTCGGGAAGAAATGCGTGGCGCTTCGGATCGCCAGTGTGATGGCGCGCGACGAAGGCTGGCTTGCCGAACACATGCTGATCCTGAAGCTGATCGATCCCAAAGGGGCGGCGCATTATATCGCTGCGGCTTTTCCGAGCGCGTGCGGCAAGACGAATCTGGCGATGCTCGAACCGACGATTCCAGGCTGGAAAGCGGAGACGATCGGCGACGACATCGCCTGGATGCGGTTCGGTAAGGACGGCCGACTCTACGCGATCAATCCCGAAGCTGGCTTTTTTGGCGTTGCGCCGGGCACCGGACCCGCCACCAATCGCAATGCTATCAATTCGCTTACCAAGAATTGCATTTTTACCAACACGGCCTTGACCTCAGACGGAGATGTCTGGTGGGAAGGCCTGACCAAAACGGCGCCCGAAGGGCTGACGGATTGGACGGGCGCTTCTTATGATCCCGCCAGCAGCAAACCGGCTGCACATCCCAATGCGCGTTTCGCAGTTCCTGCATCTCAGTGCCCGGTTATCGCCCCGGAATGGGATTCGCCTGACGGAGTTCCAATTTCTTGCGTCCTGTTCGGTGGTCGTCGTGCGACCGCTGTGCCGCTCGTTGCAGAGGCGTTTGACTGGGAGCATGGCGTTTACCTAGCGGCAAATATTGCGTCCGAGGGCACCGCAGCTGCCGAGAATGCGGTCGGCGAGATCCGCCGCGATCCTTTCGCGATGTTGCCTTTTTGTGGCTATAATATCGCGGACTATTTCAATCATTGGCTTCGGGTTGGTGCTGCCGCGCAATCTGACGCATCGGTGCTGCCGAAAATTTTCCAGGTAAACTGGTTCCGCAAGGATTCTGCAGGCAAGTTCATGTGGCCGGGTTTCGGTGATAATGCGCGCGCGCTCAAATGGATTGTCGAGCGCGTCGCTGGCAATGCCGAGGCCGTCGCGACCCCAATTGGGCTGCTGCCGGCGCCGGATGCGCTCGACCTTACCGGGCTTGCAATGACCGCCGAAAAATTAAGTGAACTTCTAGAGGTAGATACCGTGGTTTGGACTGCGGAGGCGAAGCGAAATCGTGAGTATGCCGAGAGTTTTGGTGTGCACTGCCCACCGGGGCTTTTGCGTCAGCAACAAGCTTTGGAAGATCGATTGAGCCTGCAATCGGATATAATTCTGAAAGATAAGGAGCTTAGTATCAGCGCGGCAGCTTGAGCAAGCGTCGCGATTTGGAGTTATTGGCCAACCTCCGAGTACCTATTTCCAGTCATGGGTGAGGGAAATAGACTGCCGGATTTAAAATAGCCGCCTCGGCAATCAGGGTAGCGAGGAAGGCGCGCTCGTCGGCAGGCGGCAACCCGGTTGAAACGTGACCGAAATGTCGGGTGAAGCCGGTCCAGCATTCGACCTGTGAAAGTCCGTCGGTGATATCCGTGGCAGGGAGCAGGCCGTAACAGGCGAGCGTCAGGTGTCGCCCTTCATCCTGCCCGGTGTCATCATCATTCTGCTCTGCGGGGAAGCGTATCTCTCCCCGACGAACAAGGCGGCATCGCGCCCGTCCAGATTGCGGGCGACGCCTCTTTGAACGCCATCACTCGGAGCCCAGCGAAACGATCGGGGGGCGACGGGCGGCGGCAAGCGTCTGTGAACCGATGCTGGCAACGGCAACTAGCAGCGCTACGACGCCAGCCGCCGGAAACAGCCAGAGCAGCATGGCGACGTGATAGGCATAGCCGTCGAGCCAGTGCCGCATCACCAGCCAAGTCAGAGGCCAAGCGATCAAATTGGCGGCGAGCGCGGGCGGGCAAGTTGCCGAAGCAGCAGGGCCGCGACCTGCCCATCACCTGCCCCCATCGCCTTCCGGATACCGATCTCCTTCGTGCGCCGGATAGGCGCCCTTCATCATCCGTGGCAGCAACGTGTCGACGAACGGCCGCATCTGCTGCTCCACGGCGCTCGCATCCGAGTCGGGACGTAGTCGAATGTAGGCCCTCGAATCGATCGCAAATCCGCCCGGTATGGCGCTGTCCGCCGCTGGATCGAGGCGGCGTTGTGGGTGGACGCGACGATGTCGTTCCAAATGTCGGCTGATGGGATCGGCAAACCAAATCGTTATCACCGCCATAGGGCGGTGGCTGCCGAAAAGAACAATCCGGCTACCGTGAATCTGTGTCCGAATAATGCGCAGGGGCCCACTCGGGCGTGTGACGACAGACTATCGTCCTGCTACCGGAAGCGACTTGGCCCGGAGAGGCCCGGCGTGCATTTCGGTCGGCGGCGATCCTTCCAAATGACTCGGCTACGCGAGTAACACCCGAGCCATCGCTAGGGGGATTTTAACCCGTGCCGGATGAGGTCAAGAATCGCCGGTGATTTACGCACCCGGATCTGTAAGGGCGGTCGTAGTTTCGGGCGGAACCAGAAGCAATGTGGTATGAGAGTGATGAATGATCGAAGACGCAGCTGCATGTTTCTGCGTGGCCAGGGCGGATCGACGGTGAGCCTATCCGCTCGGTTCCGGTCAGGGTTAATCGTGACACGCCAACAGGTTGCACTGGCTTATCTTGCTGTGGCTTTTTCAATCTGGGCGGTCATTTCGATTGTAGCGCTGGCAACCAACGTTTGGGATACAGAACAGGGAGCCCAAGGTCCGATCATTCTGGCAACCGGCTTGCTTTTCGTTGTCAGGCATCTGCGCGCAGCATCGCCATCCCAGACTGGCGGATCTCCGTATCTGTCGGGAATACTTGCCATTATCGCTAGCATCTTATTTTTCGTAGGCTTTGCGTTTCACGTCGTGCAGATGCAATATTTGTCGATCATTCTCATGGGTGCTACGATCGTACAGACCTTCTTGGGCGTGAAAGAGGTCAAGAATTTGTGGTTCGTTTTAGTGTATCTCTGTTTCGCTGTTCCGATGCCGACATTTCTCGTCCAACCCATTATTTCGGCATTAAAGCTCGCTTTATCAGACGGGGCGGTGCGTGCGGTCGCCGCGACTGGTATTGAAGCTGCAAACAGCGGCAACCGGTTGTTTGTTGATCAATATGAAGTTTCGGTCGAAGATGCATGCTCAGGAATTAACTCTCTCATCAGCCTCATCGCAATATCGACACTCTACATTTATGTGAGATACGCGGGAAAATGGAGGGCAGCAGTCTTGCTGCTTGTATTCGTTCCTCCAATTGCGATTGGCTCAAATATTCTTAGGATTATTGGAGTTTTGGTCGCAGTCCATATCTTCGGCGCCCGAGCGCTTGAAGAACATATGCACGCAACAGCGGGCATCATGGTCAGTATTGTAGCGATAGGGGTTCTGTTCATTGTGGACGCTGCGTTCATCAAAAGATTCGTAGGGGAGCAAGGGTGAGGATGGCGCGTGCTACCGGCGAGACGACGAATTTTACGCTCCGCAGTTGGCTGCTTGGGAGTGTAATATTAGCCACGTTCCTCATATGCCTGGCTTTTACATCCAGCGTCAAAAGTAGATCGCTGACCTCCGAGAAATTCTCGGATATGATTCCGGACCATGTCGGAGATTATAGCTACGATAGACGTATGGACGTCTACTTCCCTGAAATATCGGATGACAGTGTAAAAGTTTATCAGAAATATTTAGCGCGCACCTATACCTCGCCTGGAAAGGACGCCGTCACGTTACTCTTGGCCTATGGCCCTGTCCAAAATTATTCGCTCCAGGTCCATCGGCCAGAAAGTTGCTACCCTGCGGCTGGCTTTGCTCTGAGCGATCGTCATGTTCTGCCCCTCACAGGCGATAAGATGAAGGGCCATGAGGGCATTTCTCTTATCGTTTCGCGTCTCGATCGTCGCGACCGAATTCTGTATTGGGTTCGAGTTGGCGATGCGTTTCCCACTTCGCTTTGGGGGCAGCGACTATCGACCTTTAAGGATAATCTACGCCGGATAGAGCCTGATGGTGTTCTGCTTCGATTGTCGATATCGGATTCGGCAAGCGCGCCGGCGACGCTTCAGACTTTCAATGCTAATCTTATCGCGTCATTGGGCGCTCCTGCCAGAGCGATCTTGTTAGGGGTGCATGCTAACGGAAAAATTCCAAAGGCTTGAGTACCCAGACAATATAGCCAACTGTAACGGCTGCGATCAGCCAAGCTAGAAAACTCTGCTCGGCGTTGCCGACGAAATCGGTGGCGATGCAACCGAAGGCGGCTGGAATATATTTAATGGGGTGGTCTCCTTGCCTCGCTTCGTCGAGTGATCGGTGAAGGAAAAGCAGGGATAAGCCGACAAAGATCGCTAGCGACAACCAGTCATATCGTGAATGCATGGTGCGCTTTCAGTGCGGGACAGGCAGGCATTTTAGCCGATCTAACAATGCCTGGCGAGGGGGGTAGCGTGACTAGGTTTTTCATGAACGTCAAAAGAGACCGTGGGGCTAAGGCCCTGGGGCTTTTTCTAATCCTATGCGCGTGTCATGAAGAGGCTCCCTCGGGCCAGGTCCTGGCACGGGTCGGGCGTGAGGATGTCACGAAGCGAGATGTTGCAAGCGAGGAGAATGCGGACTCGGGTGGCTCTCAGGCTGATATGCTTGACCGCGTGATCGAGAGGAAGTTGCTGCTCCAACGGGCGGTGAGCGTTGGATTGGACCGCTCACCAGAATATCTCGCTCAAATCCGACGGCTCAAGGAGGTTTTGCTCGCTAACCTCGAAAGGCAAAGTCTGGGAGTCCTTGTTCCATCCCCGACCTCGCGCGATGTACTAAAATATCAACAGACGCGCCGTTGGATGTTTGCCGATCGTATGCTTACGCTCATCGAACCGGACAGCCCGAACGTATCTACCGCTTCTAACAATGCGAGCGGAAATGGATCGCTCCCCGGCGCGCAGAGGTGGGTCGACAGTTTCACATTATCGCGCGAGCTTGCTGCAACGTTTGCCTTGGCGCAAACGGGCCAGGATGTTTCGATCGGCGGGAGCCGTGCTAAGGTGGTTCGACGGCTGTCGATGCCACTTACCGGCGCCAAAGCGGATAAGGTTGCGTTTGATGCTTTGCGCGATCTCGCAAAACAGAAGGCAATTGAAGAGGTTATTGGCCAAGAACGAATAGCGACCCGGATCGTTTTTCAGCGAGGGATAGGCCCTGCAGGGGACTGAGTTTCTATCGCTATTGCAGCGCGCCGTCGTTTTGGCTAGGTGCCCGTTGAAGAAAAATAAGGTTAAGGGGCGCGCTCGTTGGAGATAAGCCAAGCTTTGCGCAAGGCCTATGTACTTGAATCTGCTGCGATATGTTGGATTGCGGTGTCAATTGCGTTTGCGGTTTGGGAAGCGGTTACATATAGCGGCATCTATGCGGCGGCTGCCGAGTGGCAGTTTGACGAGCTCGGGCAGTCTTTTCCCGCTGCGACCGTAGGTGTCCTGGTTCTCGTTCTTGGACTTCCGGTTCTTCTCGCGCGCCTGTGGCTGCGCCGCCGCGAGAGGCTGATTCAGGCGCACGTTAGCGCAACGCGCTTGGCGCCACGACGTCCGTTGCCGATTTTGAGGTTGATGGTGTTGCTCTCGCTGGCGTCGCTCATAGCAGCTGCCTGCCTTTTTGTGCATCTCCTTCTCGTTGAAAAACATGCAAGACAAACCTCTTCGCCCGAGCGAAGATTGAGCGTTGGTGGCCAACCGACCGACGGAAATGCCTCGATCTATGGTCGGTTTCGCTATGACCGAACCGCGAGGTTGGTCAAGAACGCCATTGTAAGTCATCGCACATATTATTTCACGCCTATTCAGACAGTTGGAAAAAGCGCCAGCGAGCCGCTTTCTTTCTTTGTGGTCGGCGCTAGTAAGCAAGATTCGCGCGCTATTATTGAAAATAGGTCTGGGTTTCTCAAGAAAGTGAGATTACCTGGAGAGATACGCAGTCTGTATCGAGATGCGGGCTATTCGCTTTCTCCGACTATCTACGTGTTATACGCTGATCCTACCCTCATTTATTGGACAATCGCTGCGGAGATTGGCCAGTTACTGGTTTTTAGTATCTTGTTAGCCTTGGCCTCGTGGTTTTTGTATCGACGGCTGCGTAAGGCGCCGGCGAGAGCGCAATTGCTTCTCACGAGTCAATGAGAAACCTGTTCTTAGGGAATCGGCGCCATAAGTTTGGGGAATGGCAAATGGCCTAACCCCTCGAGCGCTCACGCTGGCAGTCGGTGTCTTTCTGCTGTGCGGTACAGGCATGTGGGTGCCTGGCCTTACGATGTTTGGTGAGAATGTCGGCGCTGCAGATGCTGCGAGAAGGGCGCCAAGGCGCGACGGTACCGAGACCATCGCCAAGGCATCTCACGGCCTCTTTTTCGTGATGGCTAAAGTGAATGGTCGAGACGTCAGGTTCCTGGTTGATACGGGGGCTACGACACTCACTTTAAGGCGCGCAGACGCCGAGCGCGTCGGCTTGAAGCTTGTTGCGGGTGACTTTGACTCCGCTATGATGCGGACCGCAGATGGGTCTTCTGCCATGGCGTGGGTAAGGCTGGAGCATGTTTCGGTCGCTGGCCGCGATGTGGCTGGGATCGATGCCGCCGTTTCGGAGGGCGATTTACCGGTATCGCTACTGGGCCATAACCTCTTGTCGAAGCTGGGGGCGGTCACTTTGGATGGCGACGAGCTGAGGATCGCAATGAAGGCCGACTGATCGAGCGCCAATCTGTTTGAAAAGGCGGCGTTTCACGCGTTATAGCCAGCCTCCAGCGGGGCTTCGCTGAGCGCCTCGTCGAACGGGCGACTCGTCCCCGCCTTCACGATCCACTCGGGCTTGGACGAACAGCTTGGCAACAGAGCGGGGCTATCGCAGTCAAAAACGACGCCTCGGTGAGCGACGTCTGTGCGCAGGTGGACGGTCCCGCCGATAGGCCCGGCTGCAATTACGAAAAACCCAAATTGCGTCATTGTAATTGTCGCGCGCCACTAACCGCGATATCTCCGTTGTGGGTCCATCTCTCAGCTCAAACGCAGTCTCGCTCTCATGAATATGTCGTTACATCGAGAGCATGCGGCACGATGTCGGGCGATGGCCGCCGGCTCAGATCCGGTGCTGCGCGCAACCCTGTTACAAATTGCGGACGATCTGGAAAGCCAAGCTGAGCAATACGAACTGGAGAGAGATCGCAGCGCCCTCCGAAGGGCATAAGAATTCGGTCGCAATCCGGCCGAGAGCTTCGAGTTAGCGGGGGCGCTGGCACCTTGGCCAAGTGGGCGTGCTCTGGTCGCGACCGTGGCTGTGAACCGGTGTGCAAAAGGGTTGACGGCGGTCGGGTTGAAAAACTTTCAGCTCTCTAAGGTGTACGCCGATAAGGCGTACACCGAAATACAGGTTGAATGAGGTGTGCCTTGCTAGACTTTCAGGATCAGGGCGGCATCGTTGAGGAGCGCAGCAGCGAGCGGATGAACTTCCGCATCAGGGAGGCGATCACCGCCGTGTTCCCCGAGGCGATCGTTCAAACCTGTATCGTCCACCTGTTGCGCAACTCGTTGGACTTCGTCTCCTGGAAGGACCGCAAGGGCCTGGCGACGGCGCTCAAGGAGGACTACCGCACACCGAGGGCGCAGGCAGCTGAGCATGCACTGACGGCGTTCGAGGCAAGCCCGTTGGGAGTGCGCTAACCTGCAACCGCCCAGAGCTGGCGACGGCCATGGAGCGAGGTGATTCCGTTCGTCGCCTTTCCTGACGAGGTGCGTCGGATCGTCTACACCACGAATGCGATCGAGACCTTGAACTCGAAGCTGAGGCGGGCCGTCCGAGCCAGGGGGCACTTCCGAGCGACGAGGCTGCCACAAAGTTGCTCCACCTGATCTTGAACCGGTCGGAGAAAGAGTGGAAAATGCCACCGCGTGAGTGGTCCATGGGCAAGGCTCAGTTCGCCGTCATCTTCGGCGAGCGCTTCATCAAGGCCATGGCGGCGTAACGTTTAACCGCCCGCCCGCACACGGAAATCCTGACAGTCCCCCGTACCAAGCCGCGCATCAAGCAGGCTGCCGCGGTTTCGGGCGTGGACGATTCCGTTTTCACCATGAACGCCGCCTATAGATCGGTGATGGAAACGATCGAGGCACATGAGCGTACCACCTCGCAGCCGGTTGACCATGCAAGCTTCTTCGCCGCCTTCGACGCGCCGCGTCGACTGCGGGCCGCCTTCGCGCGCCATTGCGAGACTATCACGAGCAAGTGAGCGCGCCCTAATACGCAAAGTCCATCGTCGTAGAGCTGCTCGACCTTGCCAAGCACGCTCGAGCCGCTTCCTCCTGTGGCGTTGAAAAAGTTGACAACTTCTTGCGGCGCACCGCCAGCAAGTTAACTAAAATGGGCAACGCCCGCTCCTTCGTGATAGTCGGTTCCGGGGCGAGCTGATCGGCTTCTATGCCACCAACGCCCACGCGATCGACTATACCGAGCGGTTCGCCCGCACCCGCCCCTCTCATGGCAGAATCCTGGCGCCCTATATCTCGATGGTTGGGGTCGATAGCCGGTTCCAGGGGCGGGGCTATGGTGGTGATCTGCTCGTAGATTGCCTGACGCGCTTGGCCGGAGTCGCCGAGGCGCTGGGCATTGCCGCCGCCATCTCGAGCCCATGTTCAGCGGACAGGTCGAAAGCGGCGGTTGTTCAGTTCTCAAGGATGCCCCTTTGAGGAAGAGTGCCGGCGCGAGGAATGGTTACCTTGGGGTGCTCCGGCCAAAGGGCTGACTAAGGAAAAATGAACAACCTGGGTCCAAGGCTGTGACTCGCCTCAAATCGATCAGCGCCAAATGTATGGCCGCACTGAGCTTAACCTACTCAAGGCACAGGCTATTTCATCCGGATCACTACCACTTATACGGAATTTTCTTTAGTTTCCCTTTTCAACGCCGATTGGCACACGTAATTTTCCTTAAGCGTCGAGACACGGCCGATCGTCTATCGCTGACAGGGGCAATCTTCACTCCACTGCGCAGAATGTGGGGCAAGGCCAATACGCGAAGATTTACGATTGGAGAGGAGCATTGAAACTCGTCGAGGGAAACTTCCGGCCGCGCGACATCGCCGCGCCACACCCTTTTGGGGCGCACGGCATCCTGATCGCCATACCAGCCTCGTTATTGCTGTGGGTAATCATCCTTACTGCGTGTTTGCATGGGTGCTGAGGGCTAATCCGGGCTGCGGCCTCAACCGGTTGGTTACGCTCTATCGTGGTGGGAGACCCATCACGCACAAAAGGAACGCGGAGAGACCTCCGGTCTGGTTGCCTGGCGTCAGCCATGCCAATCTGCAATGGGAAGGCGAGAAGCCAGAGTTGATGATGAACGGAAGGGAAAATTAGACTCTGCCTTGGAAACGATCCAAGCGGAAAAGAGGCTAAAAGTCTGCGCAAGTCCATTCGGAAATAGTACGCTTCAAAGTCCGCCGCTCATTTCGGGAAGTTCTCGATGACGGCTTGCAGTATTGTAATAGCCTGAGATCGCCACGTGAACCGTTGGGCGTGGCTGTGACCTCTTTCAGACAAAAGCGCGGCCAGTTCCGGATCGCCAATAATTCGCTTCACCTGCGCAATAATTGAAGAGGTGTCGTGTGGATCGCAATATAAAGCTGCATCGCCACATCGTTCGTGCATAACTGGCAAGTCAGACACGATAACGGGACAGCCAAAGATCATTGCCTCGCTCGGCGGAAGTCCGGACGCCTCGTAAAAAGAGGGGTATAGTAGAAACGCAGCAGATCGATATAGATTAATTAGCTCGTCATTGTCGACGTAACCAATGAACTTGATACGGCGGCGAATTTCTGGGCTTATGCTTAAGAAAAGAGCCTCCGATTCTGCGTTGGGTTGTCCAACGAAGATGAAGTCAGACCCGGCCTCAGCAAGCGCTGTTGCAGCTGCAAAAGCACCTTCAAAGTTCTTTCGTTTGGAGAAACCACCAACATAAAGGCCAAAGCTATTTTTACCCGCGCCTATGGGGCGGATCTTGACAATCTCATCTTCGATCCAGCTGCCATTGGCGGCTACTACGATATCTCTAGTAACTGCGGAATGGGAGGCACCGATAAAACTGGCCTCGGTTTGAGAGACCGTGAAAAGAGGAGAGGCCTTCCTCAAGATCAGGTATTCAATAGCCGCGTGAGCGACACGATACATCAAACTATAATCTTTTGGGTATAATCGGTAAGACTGATCGTGCAGCATTACCCCCACGTTAGGATTTCGAAAAAGACTTGATAGCGGCGCTGTATTTCCTAAGGAAATAAGCGGTTGCTTGCCAACACGTCGCGCAAGGAAAATTTGTTCCCAACGATATCCCTGCCCGCCAGGCAGATGCTCTGTCTTAATTTTCTTAAGCTTGAGGGGGGTGAAGTCGGCCCCCATTGGCGCAATCAACCGTATCTTGAGATTGGGAAAGTTCCCTTCTTCAAGCAATTTGTCGGCTGCTAATGTGAATTCCCGCGAAACACGTTGTACCCCAGTCGTACGCTGACAAAGAAACCGCCCGTTGATAATAATTTCCGGCAACATCGCTTCCGATATTTGCGTAGTTTCTAATCTGTCAGGCCGCAATTGCTAACTCCTTCGCCAATGCTAAAAGCTGCTGCGCTGCGCACACCCATGTGAAATGCTTTGACCGAGCAATGCCAGCCGCAATTTTTCTGGCTCGCAGCTCACTATTTTTGGCGATACCTATAATGGCCGAGGCCCACTCCTCTGGATCGTTTACTGATGCGTAAAGGACAGCATCATGGCAAACTTCAGGGATGGCGCCGGCGGGTGCGACTATAGCGGGACAGCCAAGCAACATTGCTTCGAGCGGAGGGAGGCCGAAGCCTTCTGTTTTCGAAGGAAAAGCAATGCATGTCGCGTTTTCGTAAAGTGATTTTAGTCTGTCGTCCCCGATGTGGCCAACAAAGATTGCATTGGGCGAAGGGCGAAGCCCAGCTTCCCTAATTTCCGCTTCTTCATCCGCGACAACGATAAGTTTAAAATCGGCTAACCGGGGGTCCGTGAGGGCATCGAAGACGACTTGGACATTCTTGTACGTTTTTGTAGAACCAAAAACAAGAACGAAGCGATTGGGCTCCAGGTGGAGACTCTCTAGTAAATCGGGGCATCCTTTCACACTCAGCATGTGATCGGCAGCATTATGAATTACTGATATAGATTCACTTTTAGCGATTTTCGTTATGTCCAATGTTCTTTTGGAAAATTCCGAGACCGTCACTATTTTTTGGCTTCGCTTTGCCATGAGCGGAATAAGATATTTGTATCCCAGGCGCCGCTGCAAGGGCAGGGAATTGTCGGAGAATAGAAACTGCGCGTCATGGATCATCAGCAGTTTGCGACGGTGGAGCAGCGGTGCTAGATTGCAGAGATTGATCAAGACGCCATCGGCCGCTAGCCGGGGCAGCGATAGCTGTTCCCACCACTGGGAATCAGCCGCATCATCCTCGATGATTTCGATTGCTTTGAGGACAGGCGACCATTCACGTCGAACTGGCACGTATATACGAGCCGGCCACCGCTCTTCCGGCGGCAAAGCGGATAAAATCTGATCCACATGGCAAATTAGCCGGTCGGCAACGCGGTGAACACCGTTAAGCCGATCCGAGTAAAATTTACCATTGAAGATAAGAGGTAGAATAATCTGTCTCCGGTGCGCGTTTCTGGTATAAAAAGTTGGAGGAGCTGTGCTATATATATGTAATTGATTTATGTTGCCGAGCGGCTTGCGGCTGCTAGCCGGGTAAGCGCAGTATCGATCTCTCCATAGGCGGCGTCAAAGGAAAATAGCTTTTGAAATACCGCATTCGTGCCAAGCCTATTTTCATGCCAAAGTTTATTGTCGGTTAGGAGGGCCACTGCATGGTCGGTAAAAGTGGCATGGTCATCGGCGATATAACCAGCACCGCTTATCTGGTCGGCGTCTCCACCGTCTACACCGAGCGATGTCGTGATGACCGGGCATCCAAACGATATTGCCTCAGCGATTTTCGTTTTTACACCTGCACTGCCGGAAAGAAGAGGGGCGACTACTAGGCGAGCCCTTTGATACTCGCTAGCAAGTGACGAAACTTCGCCAACGCACGTAATTCCTTCGGCCTCGCTCGAAGTGAAGTAGTTAGCGACACGGCCGACAATCCGGAAGCTCGCTTCTGGAACGCGCTCGCGGACATTGGGCCAGACGTTCTTAATAAACCAATCAACAGCTTCGCGATTGGCAGCCGTCTTGTTCCCAACGAACAGCAAGTCTTTTGCCTCATTTTGGGGAGGGAGTGACTGCATCGAAAACCCCATCCCCACGAAAATAGGGGCAGTTATGCCAAGCTCATTTCTCGCGTAAAAGCAGTCATCACGACTGCTGAAAGCGATCGTGTCGGCATGGCGAACGGCGTCCAGGAAGGTTTTCAGGGGCGGGCTTGTCTCGGTTTGGCGCTCGTTCGACGGATCGAGAGAGTATCCGCGTAACGGTAGAAATCCGACCAGGGCGACTACCGGGGAGCCGTAGGCCTTGACGATGTCGATCACGCCGGCAGATTCGAAGGTCAGGATCACGACGTCGGGCGCTTCACGTTCGAGTTCGCGGGCGATCCAGGATCTTTCCGCCTGACTCGGCGATACGGCGAATGCCGAGAGCGGACGTCTTTGCTTCTGAAACTTTTGGCGCAGGAAAGAGACGGTGTCTGTTACGAGTTGAGCGCTAAGCGCTAGGTAAAAATCACCAAGGCGGATCGTCGATCGGAATTTCCAGCGCGTTTTTGGGCCGCAAGCGTAGGCGAGGCGCACCCATGCTCGAGGGCGCCCTTTGGTCGTTCCCGATGTTATACCAATGACTTGGTTTCCCGATTGGTCGAGATGCCGAACAAGGGCATCTATATATGCCCCGTCTCCACCCGCGAATGCTTGGTAGGGACGACTCTGAACTACCAGAATCTTCACGCGGTTTCCAACAATTTGCGTAAGCCAGCAGAGGGAGCACATCTATTGGCTAAGCCGGATGTCAAGAATTCCGGGCAGTTCATCTCATTTGCCTCGTCGAAAGTGTGTTGAAGGTAACTTGAATTGCTACGCTAAACCAACCGCGCGTAAAGCATGAACGCGCCCAAGAAGCCAATCGATAATGAGCGGGCCGGCTAAGCCGGCGGCCAAGACCACCGGCAATATGATAACCAAGTCGGACACGTGGAATAGCTTGACTAGCACGATACGGCAGCCCGCTGCGAATATCACGTGCAGAATGTAGATCGACATCGATTTTCGGCCGAGATAGACTAATACCCACTTAAGGGTCCCGGTGGCGCGGTCGGACCACAGGATGACAACGGCAGCCATGAGGACGCCAGCCCCTATGCCAACTTGTCCCCAGGCGATCGTGGCGAGCCAGGCAGCGGGGAGCCGCGGTGCGTCCTTGTAAAAGACAGCTGGAGTCGTAGTCTGAATCATTATGTGAACAGCCGTGATGAGCAGGGCGAAGCCAAGGATCGCGGCGACTATGTCACGGGTAAGGGTTCGACCGGCCCGAATAAGGCGTTCCGTGCCGCTTGAGCCAAGGCATAGGCCGAAGGCGTAGAAGATATAAAAGTGTAGCGTTCCCGAAATCGCGATTTGGGAAAATTGGAACATATCATCGAGAGATTTCAAGATCACCGCAGCGATCAGGATACCAATAGGTCCGATGCGTGGGAGCATCCCTAAGCTAAGAAGATGCATAGCCGCGAGGGAGAACAAAAACCAAAATTGTGAAACAGGATGAATAGGAATTCGTAAGACCGTTGATATATAGTCGCCCGGCGGCGTGTTGGTCACAGATGCGGCCGAAGAAATGATAGAATATTGTATAAACGACCACAATATATATGGATAGTAAAGGTTGCGTGCAATTCCGGTCAGAAACTTCTTTTGATCGGATTGAATTCGATCGACGACGAAAAGCCCCGACAGAAAAAAGAAAAGCGGCATATGAAAGACATATATCGCCATAAAAATTTCGCGAAGGGGTGAGTCTGAGATAGCGACTGTCGAATCAATCAGTCCACCAGACACGTGGCCCAATACGACAAGCAGGATCCCTACGCCCTTAGCGGCATCAGGCCAGCTCAGTCGTCTAGATGTCTTGTACGGCACCGTATCGGCGGGGATCGAGTCTGGTTGCAACTTTTGCCTCGACATTTTTAAAAAGCTACTTGCATGTGACGCTTAATATCAGACAACAGGTTAAAATATCCCCCCGTGCGCGCGCTGTGGACGGTAAATGATATGCTCGGGCTGCTGCCGGCAATCGCATATGCCGCGTGAGCAAGGACTGGGGTCGTACGATAGCTTGCGGGCTTGCAAACCCCGCACTCTGCTGGAGGCGCCGTAATAGTGGGCGCGCGATCTAGGTAAGCCATTTTCACTGATAAAGACCGAAGTAAATTCGTTTCGCCTAACGAACGGGTTTAGCTGACTTGCTTACGGTCGCGCATAAGCTAAACTACGCGCGGCGGCAAGCGATCGGGTGCGCTACTGACCCGCTTGTAGATCGCACTGGCGCAGAAGGAAATTTTCGTAATGAAGCGCTTCGACCCGGATCTTGAGAGACTGAACGCCTCAGGCGTCGCTGGCATGGCGCGGTCCCTCCATGGGGCTTGATATCGATTTTTCGATGGCGATGTACAATCGTACGGGCAAATACTTCATTGGCCGAGATCTTCTCGATGGGGTCGGCGATCTATTCGACAATATTTACTATTGGCGGCTCGCGCGAGAGCGGCCGCCATCGGGGTTCTTTGGCAAGGTCGTTCGCAAGCTCCAGGCGTGGCAAATCATCCTGAACGCGCACGGCGGGCTGTTCGGGCAAAGGTTGCTGTTTAAACCAAGGCAAGCTCTTTTGCATCTTGAGCCCTATACGGTGCTTACGACTAAGCTTTCGCGGCACGATGTCGTGATCGTGCATGATGTCGGACCCGTTACCCATCCGGATTTATTCGAGAAAAAACTATACCCTGCCTATAAGAGCATATTTGACGAATTATGCTCGGTGGGACCGCATTTAATATTTGTTAGTCGCGCCTCCCAGCTTGAGTTCGAGAGGATTTATCCCGCGGCGAAGCCAGCGGGAAGCTACGTCGTTTATCCCGCGATCCGGTCTGACGTCGCGCGCAAGCACGGCAAGGCAATCACGGGCATCGACGGGCCGTTCCTCCTGACGACAGGCAGCATTGGGAATCGGAAGAATCAGTTGCGCTCAATCCGCGCGTTCGAACGTTCAGGCCTTGCAGCGCGCGGCGTGCGTTACGTGCTCTGCGGTCCAACCGAACCGGGCCATGAAGCAGTTTCGGCCGCGGCGGCAAAAGCCGACGGTGTGCATCTTCTCCAATATGTCAGCGACGAGGAGCTTGCTTGGCTCTACAGTAACGCTTCGGGATTTGTCCTTGCGAGCCTCCTCGAAGGCTTCGGCATCCCGCTCGCGGAGGCCATTGGCTATGGTCTCATCCCAGCGGTCACACAGGGTTCCGTTTTAGAAGAGGTGGCGGGCGACGGTGCAGTCACATTGGACGCAAAATCAGAGGAAAGTATCGCGTCCGCGATGATCGCCCTTGTCGATATGAGTACTGCTGAACGGGCGGTGAGATTGGTTAGACTGAATCAGGCGATTTCGCGATTTTCTATTGATGAATTCAATTCCAACTGGCGCGAAGTGATTGAGAAAATTGAGGCGAGTAACCGCTAATGGTCACGTGCGACGCGCCTGACGCCACACGGGACGTCTCAATGATTACTAGGCAGGTCGAGGTTAGGCTACAGTATGCGGCACTGCTTGCGGATCCGCGGCGGTAGATAAAACGCATTTAGGACCGTCACGTTCTGCCGAAAGAGCGCGGATGCTCCGCTAGGCGTTCGTTGCCGCAGCGCGCGCATAGGCACGGCCCATGCACCGCCCTGACTATCGCCGGGTATCTGTTGTGGGCGAACCGACGCGGCGAGCCTGTCTGTGTCCTGCGCCCAATTTCTCAATAAGATCCTCGTTGAGCGAGCACCGCCGGTATCGTTAAGATCAGAATCTTGAAATATATTGCGACCGAGCGGCGGCGGGCGAAAGTAACATCGAATGCAACGCGTCGCCGGTAACTGACGTCGTTGCGGCCGCTAACCTGCCAGAGGCCAGTGATGCCGGGACGCATGCTGAAATAACTTTCAATGTAGCGCCCGTAGCGCGGAAGTTCGCCTATGACGATCGGACGTGGTCCCACAAGGCTCATGTCGCCGCGAATTACGTTCCACAATTGCGGCAGTTCATCGAGACTGGATACACGCATAAAGCGGCCGAATCGGGTAATACGGGGATCGTGTGTTAATTTGTGATCCCGTTCCCACGCTTCACGAGCCTTCGCGTCGCTCGCGAGAATTGCGGATAGCCGCGCTTCGGCATTGACCACCATCGAGCGGAATTTGAGGCATTTGAATGTGCAACCGCCTTTTCCGATTCGGCTGTGCCCAAAGAAAATAGGGCCCGGGTCGGACACATAGGTAGCGATTACGATAAGCAGGAGCAGCGGCGAAAAGAACGCCAACGCGACCGACGCGATCGCAACATCCAGACATCGTATAGCGATATCAGAGCCTTGCGCTTTCGGGCGGCTCATATGAGTAGGCTTTAGAGCCACGCTAGCGTCCATCGCCTTACCCTTTACGCAAATTTGATCACTCAACACTGCGTGGCACTGGCCCCCAGAAGGCATGGTGCGCCGCAACAATCCTTGCGTCCTGCGACTGAAAAAAGCAAGTAAAACCATATGAGACCGGTCTTAGTCGCTCATACCTTACACCGCATTAACATCGAATCTGATCGGACTGTGTCCACTTAGTCGTTGAGTGACAAGATGGTTCCCGTTTTTGTGTGCACCGGTTTGAGCCCTTGGTCGTTCGGCCGGTTCTGGGCCTCTTTATACGAAAATCGAGTGGATCGGCCGATGGCGGCAGTAACCGTGGCTATAAGGCGCTCTGGACGCCTGGGGCGGGGCAAGTGCCGCTGGCATCGATGACGCAGGCTTGTCGGCTTGTCCAACGTCGAACGAGGGGCTGGAGGCCTGGATAGCGCGATAGCGCTTAGGGCTGACCGCGATCCGGTGGTGGAGACCATGTCCCGACTAACTGTTTTGGTGAGCGGGTTCCACTTCGCGGATCGGCAATATTGGATGCCCGGTCACGAGCGTGCCGTTCGATGTTCTTGCCGAAGGCTCAGAGACGAACCTCGCGATGTTTGCTTGGGTCACCAAAATGTACAACCGGATCAACGATAATCCTGCCCGACAACCCGCTGGACTATGCGCCGCGGTTCGTCGTCAGGGCTGGCGGCGGCGTCGATCCGGAGCCTTGATGCTGGGGTTTTGCGCGGCGATGAGTCTGAACACGAAGGACTGGAAGGCCCTTCTTAGCCTCAGAAATCCAAACATCCAAGCCAGGAGATGCTGATGTCAATCCTCCTCTTTTGCATCAACAAAAAGTGGCAGCCCGTGCGCGGTAAGCCTCGCCCCGGCGCTGAGCTGCAACCGCGCCTGTCCTTAAGCACGAGCCTGCGGCGGAATTGCCCTTCCAGCGATCCTCTCCCGAAGCTCAAGTCCTAGATTCGCGACGCGCGCTGTCCGGTGGTGGGCGTCAGGATAACCACCGCTGCCTCTAGAGCAGGCCACGCAAATGGGCGTCGCACCGCAAGATATGACCGTCATATTCTACGTCGCCTGATTGGTAGCGCTTGGTGGTCAGCCCGACCGCCCTACGCATCGGTCGCGACTTGGCAAAGCTGTCGGGATTTCCGACTGCTGCTGCAAAAGTGGACGCCGTCGCAACGCCGACCCCGGGAATCGAGATCAGGAGCTGCCACTGCTGGCGCTCACGCGCCACCTCGAGAACCGGGAGTCTGTTACGTTTCAATCCTGATTGCAATTAAGAAAAGTGGTGGCGTGTCCGTTCGAAAATGACACCAAGCCCGTTAAGTATAATCAGTCGGATGGCGTGGTAAGCCCTCCCCCGTATCTGGTGGCGGATGAGTTCTAGCGCGGCGAATGATGAGTCAGGAATGTGTCGCAAAGGCTAATTTCGACAAGCCGAACGACTTTTCCGGCAGTCCAAAAATTATTCTCAAGGGGCATCTATAAAGTAGCGATAAATTCTTGTAATTGGTCAAGGTCGCCCGTGGTTATAAAATGACGGTAATATTTCTTAGCTTCGATATGGGCTTCGTCGAGCCGCTGTTTGTCATCAAGGATATAATCCATAGCGACGGGGTCGATTTGAAAAACCGCACGCTCGCTTCCAGTTGGTAATCCATCACGAGAATGCTGCGATGCGAATACCGGCTTGCCAAACGATAGCGCCTCAACAAGTTTGATCTTGAGCCCGGTGCCATCGACGGGGGAAATTACGGCCTTAGCGTCACTATAAAACGACTGAAGATCATCAATGAAGCCTAGAAGTGTAACTTGCCCATGATTAGCGGCGAGAGAAATTATTTTAGGATTCGAACATACTAGACCGGCGACTGCGAGCGTTCGCCCCTGCAACCACGCAGTATTGACGTCGACGAAAGCAACGAGTCCATCGACGTTAAAATTATTATCAGCGCCAATGAATGCCAGATCATATTTCGGCTTATACATCGTGGCGGCAGCAGCCGGATAAGTTACGCTGTAACTTGAAATATATAATACCTTAGGACCCGGCGCGATAGACCCTAGTAAATTCTGCTCATACGGTGTAATAGCAATTAGGCCTTTGGCCAACGATAGGAGCGAGGTCTCGCTCCGGAACTTGGCGATAATACGCAAAGAGCTTGGATGCTGCGCCGATATTTTAGCCGCTTTGAAGCTCTTTATGTCATGCGTCTCTATGAGTATTGGGGCGGTGGGCAAGCCGTTAATGATTGTTGCGACATCAATGAAATTGATTACATGAACTGCCGACGGATGATCGTGCAATAGTTGGCGCCATTGCGGCGTCCCAGGAACCCGCCATCTTGCGATGGGCCCGGCAAGGGAAGGAAACAAGGATAGCAAAGCGTTTCGAGTGCGGGTCGCTAAGCGCGTTACCCACGTGTGATGGTCGAGTGCAAGAGATATGTTTGGAAATTTTGCTCTAAATTGCGAAATAGCCTTGTGATCCCAAGGATACTGTATGTGCTCATGGAAACTGTAGACGACAACATCTTCGAAATTACTATCGAAAAAAGATATAAGGTCCTCAATTCTAGAATGCGATCCATTTTCTCGCGCCATAAAACTACATTCGATAGAAATGATAATTCTTCTGGAATTTTTGTTCATTTTTGTCTCGCTAATTCGCCGTCTCGAATCGTACAAATTCGATGCATTTCCAAAATGTTAGACCATGGTATCAAACAAAGCGCAATTCGGTGGCGGTGTCGTGGTCTAGTAGTTTATTTGGAGTAGAGCGCCCGCTGACGCCAGCCCTTTGCTCCAGCCGGAAAGTGCCACGGTTCCAGTGGCGTACGATAGCGGTTTGGCTTCACTTTCCCAGCAGGATCGTTCAGTTCTAGGAAGTTGGCCCTCTGGCGACACATTCCAGACTCATCGTTCATCGCGCAAGTGCTCGTCCGCCCGAAAACTATTCGAAGAATGGAGCAGCCCTGATGCCCAACGAAAGCGACGCGGCTAGACCACATGTTCGCCTGAGGCAGGACCAATTTCGGTCTTGTAATATGCAATGTCGCGGTCGCGCCGGGCTGGTCTGACGTGACCTTCTGCATGGAGGCGAACGATGAACCAATTGGTGAAGTACGTGGGCCTGGACGTTCACAAGGAGACGATTGCTGTTGCGGTGGCAGAGGATGGCAAGCGATCTGAGGTGCTGAGGCGTGAGCACGGAGAGATCGTCAACACGCCGGCGGCGATGACAAAGCTGCCTGGCAAGCTCGGCGGGCCCGGCGTCGAACTCCACATCTGCTACGAGGCCGGACCATGCGGGTATGGCATCCAGCGCCAGCTCGCCAATGCGGGCCATAGCTGCGTCGTGGTTGCGCCATCGCTGATCCCCCGTCGGCCGGGAGACCGCATCAAGACAGATCGCCGCGACGCGGTGAAGTTGGCCCGGTTGCATCGAGCAGGCGAGCT
>Ga0233335_1000074_pt1 | contig 32294 bp, 33 predicted proteins | sample GEONDECOMP222_FD_180695 | JGI IMG/M metagenome (GOLD analysis project Ga0233335, IMG submission 180695) | Leaf litter microbial communities from Shasta-Trinity National Forest, California, United States - GEON-DECOMP-222 | ecosystem: Environmental > Terrestrial > Plant litter > Unclassified... | reverse complement strand
GCCTTCCCCACCCCTATCAATGCCAATCGAGTGCCGGGCGCACTCGGTTGGCACTTCCCGAGGGGAAGGGGCGATTTCGATGCAGATTTGGGTCGGCCTCGGCAATCCGGGTCCGCAATATGCGATGCAGCGGCACAATGTCGGCTTTATGGCACTCGATACGATCGCCGACGTGCACGGCTTCGCGCCAGTGAAGAAGGCTTTCCAAGGCTGGACCCAGGAAGGCCGGATCGGTTTACAGAAAATCCTGCTGCTGAAACCTGCGACGTTCATGAACGAAAGCGGCCGCAGCGTCGGCGAGGCGATGCGCTTTTATAAACTCACCCCCGCCGATATCACCGTCTTCCACGATGAACTCGACCTCGTGCCCTTCAAAGTGAAGGTGAAGACCGGCGGCGGCACCGCCGGGCACAATGGCCTACGCTCCACCGATACACATATTGGCCCCGACTTCCGCCGCGTACGCCTGGGCATCGGCCATCCCGGGCACAAGGATCGGGTGACCGGCTATGTGCTTGGTAATTATGCCAAGGCCGAGATTGATCCGCTGTCCGGCATGCTCGGCGCGGTTGCAGCCGAGGCCGGATGGCTGGCGGCGCGCGATGACGTCCGCTTCATGAACGATGTCGCGGTGCGGCTGCAACCTTAACTGGCCGACGATTAACCCATTTAAGCGCACGCCCTCACCATATCCGATACGCTTGCGCCAAGGGAAAAAGCGATGCCAATCTATCATTTCAATCTGGCTGATCACGTAATCGAGCAGGATATCGAGGGCACCGAGCTTGATGACCCGGCGATCGCACGAGTCGAGGCAATCCGCTTCGCCGGCGCCTATCTGGCTGACCATCCCGAATTAATGGACGATGGTCAGGTTTTCGAAGTTCAGGTGACCGACGATAAAGGTCGCGCCATTTTCACTATAGATATCAGCTCACGGGGCGCCGGCTAAAATAATTTACTTTCTGACGGAACGCAGATTAACAACATACGTTATCGTTCTATCGTTGGCGGTTTAAAGGCTCACCGACGACTGAGAGACGCTTGCGCTCCCGCCAGAGGAGGTGGGGCATGGCGCGATATTTCTTTCATCTAACCGAGGACGACCGGATTCTCGCAGACGAGGAAGGTATGGTGCTGTCCGATGACAGCACCGCCTGGACCGAAGCAGTGCGGCAAATTCGCTCGATCGTTGCTCAAGAGACGCGTGAGACCGGACATATCTGGCTCACGCGCCATATTGACGTCGTCAATCGGCGTGGGGCTGTGGTAGCGCGGGTCGCGTTTGGGGACGCCCTACGCATTCATACGGAATAGCACCCGATCTGAACATATGTTAGAGCGATATGCTCTAGCCTACATAAGCGACCCACACGGCTACCTGCATTATGCGGTCAGCCTCGGATAGATCGGGTACGTTCGCGGCACCCCCCCTCTTCCGCTCTGGAGGAGGACTCATGGCCGACGACCCTGATCTCGCGTGCTGGCTGGTGAAGCGGCTGGGAGGGTATTTCACCCTCGACAAGGAGGATATCGCGGCGATCGCGCGACTTCCCGCAACTTCGCGGCGACACGAGGCCGGACAGTATCTGCTGCGCGAAGGCGATCGCCCGAAGACCTGCGCCTTCCTTCTTACCGGCTTCGTGTTCCGTCACAAGATCGTTGGCGACGGTGGCCGCCAGATCGTGGCGATCAGCGTGCCTGGCGATTTCGTCGATGTGCAGAACATCCTGCTCGACACCTCCGACCATAATATCCAGGCGTTGACCCATGCCGACGTCGCCCACGTCCAGATCGAAGACCTAGTCGCGATCGCCGCAAAACGACCGACCATAGCCACCGCCTTGTGGCGCGAGACGTTGGTCGAATCCTCGGCGATGCGCGAATGGATCGCCAATATCGGCCGACGCGACGCGCGCACCCGCACCGCGCATTTGTTGTGTGAACTGGCGTTGCGTTGCGAGGTCATGGGCTTGGGCGCGCGCGATACTTTCCAGCTGCCGATGACCCAGGAGCAGCTCGGCGATTCGCTCGGACTGACCTCGGTCCACGTCAACCGCACGCTCAAGACGCTTGAGGACGACGGGCTGATCTCGCGCACCAAGCGACTGGTGGCGGTACGCAACTGGGAAGGGCTACGCCGTGCAGGTGACTTCGCGTCGGCCTACCTGCACATTCCGGAAAAACCGGCCTGACGGATCGTGCGCGGAGCGCTATCGCAGGCGGCATGACCCTTCGCACGCTGTTCGCCTCGATGCTGTACCAGGAACCACTGGCCGCCCCCGACCTGGTCGCCGAGCTTGAGGAATCGTGCCGTAGGCTGACGGAGGATGACCAAGCCGGGCGCCGTTGGTCGAAGGCGCACGGTTATCGTGGCTATACTTCCTATGCGTCGCTGAGCGACCTGCCGGTGCGCGACCCCGCTTTCGGCGACCTTAAGCGGATACTCGACAAGCATGTCGCGCGCTTTGCCGAAGCCTGCGCTTTCGACCTGGCCGGTCGCAAACTCAAGCTCGACAGCCTGTGGGCGAACGTCCTCAAAGGCGGCGGTGGACATAGCGGGCATATCCACCCGCACAGTGTAGTTTCAGGTACGGTCTATGTAACGATGCCAGAGGGGGCGGCCGGATTGCGGCTGGAGGACCCCCGCCTCGCGATGATGATGGCCGCGCCGACCCGGACCGAGGACGCGCCCGAGGCGCTGCGGGCCTTCGTGACGGTGGCGCCCGCAATCGGCGACGTGCTGCTGTGGGAAAGCTGGCTGCGCCACGAAGTCCCCGCCGCCGCACACAAGGGTGAGCGGATCAGCGTAAGCTTCAACTATCGATGGTGATCCCCTCCTGCGCTGCAAGCCGGAGAGGACTAGCGATATTCGCGCTCAGCCTCTATGCCGCGCAAAACTTCAAACAGGGCATATTATGGGTTTCCGCTGCGGCATCGTTGGGCTTCCGAACGTCGGCAAGTCTACCCTCTTCAACGCACTGACGCAGACTGCGGCGGCGCAGGCGGCTAATTATCCGTTCTGCACGATCGAGCCCAATATCGGCAACGTCGCCGTGCCGGACGCCCGTCTCGACCAGCTCGCCAAGATTGCAGGGTCGCAGAAGATCATCGAGACCCAGCTCGGCTTCGTCGACATCGCCGGGCTGGTGCGCGGCGCCTCCAAGGGTGAGGGGCTGGGCAACCAGTTTCTCGGCAACATCCGTGAGGTCGACGCGATCGTCCACGTGCTGCGCTGCTTCGAGAATGACGATATTCAGCACGTCGACAATAAGGTCGATCCGATCGCCGATGCCGAAACCGTCGAGACAGAACTGATGCTGTCGGATTTGGAAAGCCTCGAGAAGCGCGTCCCCAATCTTGCCAAGAAAGGCATGCAGGGCGACAAGGAAGCCAAGATCGGCGCGTCGGTACTCGGACAGGCGCTCGACCTACTACGCGAGGGCAAGCCGGCACGGCTGACCATACCCAAGGATGAAGACGAGGCGCGCGTGTTCGCACAGGCGCAGCTGATCACCGCCAAGCCAGTGCTCTACGTGTGCAACGTCAACGAGGAAGATGCCGCAAAGGGTAATGCGCTGTCCGCCTTGGTGTTCGCCAAGGCCAAGGCGGAGGGCGCCGAAGCGGTGGTGGTGTCGGCAGCGATCGAAGCTGAGATCGCGACCATGGCGCCCGATGAGCGCGGCGAGTTCCTGGGCGAACTAGGGCTTACCGAGACGGGTCTAACCCGAGTAATCACCGCGGGCTACAGTCTGCTGCACCTACTGACCTTCTTCACCGTTGGCCCCAAGGAAGCACGCGCCTGGACCGTCCACCAGGGTGCGACAGCGCCGAATGCAGCCGGTGAGATCCATACCGATTTCGAGAAGGGCTTCATCCGCGCCGAGACGATCGCGTTCGACGATTTCGTCACGCTGGGCGGGGAGACCAAGGCCCGCGAAGCCGGCAAGTTGCGCGCCGAGGGCAAGACCTATGTCGTTCACGACGGCGACGTGTTGCACTTCCTGCACAGCTAGGACGGGACAGGCGACCTCGCCCGCCCTCTCCTTATCTGCCTGAGGCGGGTTAGAATCTTTTCCGTCGCGCGTATAGGTTCGCCTCCCCCGAAGGGGACCTAACGACTCAAATAGTATCGTTGTTATATGCGCTCAACAGGACGGAAGCGCCCCGCTCAATAGGTCGCGCCGCATTTGTCAGGCTGGTACACGTCCTTCTTCCAACACCTCTTCTCGGTGGAGGGCAGGCGCGGCGCGGTCACCAGATGCGAGATCCTGCCCGGGAAACGCTGCTCGCCCGACGGCAGTAGGCTGTTGCGCAATTCACGCATCCGTCCCTGGGCGAAATCGAAGAAGCTACCGCGCGGTAGAAAGGTCGCATCGGCGCCGATCTGACTCGCGGTCTGGCAAAAGGTATATTGCGAGGCGACCGCTGAAAAGCTCGAGTAGATCCGTGTCCCGAACTTGTCGAGCGCGTCCTGGCCGATCTTCTTGGTCTTTGAAGTGCGCGCGAAATATTTATCCAGCAGCACATAGGATTCCTTGAGCTCGATGCTGTGGTCGGTCAGCAGCGAATTGTAGTTACGCACCGTGTGCAGCGTCGGTTCGAAATCGCATTGCAGCGCGGCCACGTTCAGCGCGGCGCGCATTCCCCAGACGAGGGCAGCCTTCTGCTCGCTCGCGGTCGCGTCTGGCAGCGCGAGGCCAACGCCGAGTTCGTCACCGCGCACCGGCACCCCAGCAAGCATCGGCGACCTAAAGAAGAATTGCGCCCGTACGGGCACAGCGGTGGTGGAGGATGCCAGGGCGGCCGCCGCCAGCAGAATACGCGTCACGCTCATCAAACACCCTCATAAAAAATCGGTCGGCTCAGCTCGTGCGCCGTGCAACCTACCGCCAGCGCACCAACCCCGGCGTGCGATTGTGCCACAAGTTGCAAGCGGGAAACAGTTTTGCGACGAACCGAATCGTCGCAGCCGAAACGACCCATATCAAAAAGGGCCGCCCGGTTACCCGGACAGCCCTTTTTGCGAACGTTCCCGAAACCGGAAACGCGATGATTACATCGCGTTCGTGGTCGTCGTCGTGTTCGAGGTCATCACGGTGTCGTTTGCGACAACGCCGTTACCGGCTGCGCCGTCGACTGCCGTCATGTTGTCGGTCATCGTCTCGGACATCGTGTCGGTCGTGTTCAGATCGGTGACGATCGTGTTATCGGTCGTCGTCTCGGTCTTCGAACCGCAAGCCGAAACAGCCAGAGCGGCAGCGGCGATCATCGAGCCGGTCAGAATCTTGGAAATTGCGCGCATGTGAGAGCTCCCTAAGAAAAGTCGATCTGGATGGGGGATCCCCTTTATACCCAAATCGTGGTGGACATTAGACGCTATTCCCCTCTCTCTCAAGTCGCGTTTTTTCGCAAGCGCGAAAGCGTTTCCAGGAATGTGGCGGTTTCGAGGGCAAGCGCGCGATCAAAGGTGGCGAGATTCGCGTCGATTCCGAGCGCGGCCAGGCTCGTCACGCCGAAGTCGGGCAGGCCGCACGGAATGATCCCGCCAAAATGGGAAAGGTCGGGCGCAACGTTGACCGAAAAGCCATGCAGCGTCACCCAGCGGCGCACCCGTACCCCGATCGCGCCGATCTTCACTTCCGCGCCGGTCGCATCAAGCGTCCAAATGCCGACCCGTCCCTCGGCGCTGAACGCAGCCACGCCGAGCCGCTTGAGTGCTGCGATCACCCAATTTTCCAGCGCATGGACATAGCAGCGTACGTCGCGCCCGCGCTTGCCGAGATCGAGCACGACATAACCGATCCGTTGCCCTGGACCGTGGTAGGTGTGCCGCCCGCCCCGTCCGGTCGCGTGCACCGGAAAGCGCGCATCGATTAGCTCGGCCGGATCCGCGCTGGTCCCGGCGGTGTAGATCGGCGGGTGCTCGAGCAGCCAGATCAGCTCGCGCGCGCTTCCCTCCGCCACCGCGGCGGCGCGTGCCTCCATCTCCGCCAGCGCCTCGCCATAGTCCACCGGCGCGGGGGTTACGCGCCATTCGATATCCCCGTCTACTTCAGCGTCCATCGCCCACCGTTGCGCCAGTGTCACGCCGCGCGCAATCCTTGCTCGCCCGCGGGCAATCCTTGGCAAGCCGCGCGCGCTTCGGCTACATCTGCGGCAACAGGGAAGACGAATATGGCAAGGATGGCAACGGTCTGGGATCGAACGATCGAATTCCTAGCGGACAATCTGCCGGGGCTGCTGCCGCTGGCAATGCTCACCATCTTCCTGCCCAATTCAGTGCAGCAAAACCTGGCATCGGCAGCTACCGCCGCCACGCCGGGACTGAAGCTCGGGCTGTCGCTACTGACCATCGCGCTGGTGATGCTCACCCTGTGGGGCAAGCTCGCGATCACGGCGATGGCACTCGGCCGGGTCGCAGGGTCCGACAGCCCTGCCGGGATCGCGTCGCGGCGGCTGCTCCCCGCAATTGGGACGCTCGCTCTGTTCGGACTGATCGTGCTCGCACTTCTGACACCTCCGTTTTTTGTGCTCGCAACGCACAGTTTCGACCTCGCCACGCTATTGACCCCGGCGCAGGCGATAATGCCGCAGTCCGCAAAAACGCTGTTCGCGATCGCCGTGTTGGTGGTGGTGCCGATCGGCACTTGGCTGATGGCGCGTATCTATTTGGTCCTGATTCCGGTGGTGGTGGCCGAGCGGCACGGCACGCGGGCGATTTCCCAAGCCTTCATGCTCAGCCGCGGGCTGTTCTGGCGGATACTGGGCGTGCTGATCCTCTATGCGATCGTCGCCGGCGTCGCAGAATTGGCGGTTCGGACGGTGTTCGGCTCGATTTTCGAGCTGGTCGTCGGCGGCACTGGCCCTTTGTCGCTGGCCAAGATCCTCACTTCGATCGTAAGCGGCGCGGTATCGTGTGCATTCACGGTGCTTGCCACCGCGTTTTGCGCAAAACTTTACCTCGCGACCAGCGGCCAGGACGATCTCACCCTCACATGATCCATTCCGCATGACCCTCGATCCCCGCCGCGCGCTGATCGACGCCTGGGCGCTGTTCCGCCGCGAGCGCGGCCTACTGCTGCCAATCGCCGGGCTGTTCCTATTCCTTCCGCAACTGGCCCAGTTGCTGCTGCTCCCCGAAGTGCCTGAACTGCCGGCCGATCGCACGCCTGAGGCGCTCGCCGCCTGGTTCCAGGGCAGCTACACTGCCTGGGCAACGATCACCGGGCCATGGATCCTGCTCGGCTATCTGCTCGTACTGTTCGGCTCGGCAGCGATGCTGGCGCTGTTCCTCGACGAGGGACGGCTCGACGTGGCCGGCGCGCTGCGCCGCGCGCTGGGGCTGGCGCCGCGCTATTTATTGGCAAGCATCTTGATCGGGATTCCAGTCGGAATCGGCTCGTGGCTGCTGGTGCTGCCCGGGATTTACCTGCTCGGTCGGCTGATGCTGACCGGCCCTGCGGTGATGGCCTCACCCAGCCTGGGCGCAGTGCGCGCGGCGGCGACCAGCTGGCGGCTGACCCGCGGCGCGCAGATGGCAACGACCGCGCTGGCCGCGCTAGCGATGCTGGCGGCGATGCTGGTGCCGCTGCCGTTCCTGTCGATGGGATCGGCGATGCGCGCGTCGGAGGGAGTCAACCCAGTTGCGCTGGCGGTGCTCGAGGTCGGCGCCGCCGCGGCGATCACCGCCTCCGTGATGGCGCTACTGCTGGTCGAAGTCGCGGTGTGGCGCCAGTTGTCACGGGGATAGCCCCTCCCCGTTTATCACGACGATGAAGCATCTCAGTCCCAGTTGGCGACCGGTGGCAGGCTCATTAGAATTGCGTCGATGTTGCCGCCGGTCTTGAGCCCGAACAGGGTGCCGCGATCGTACACCAAGTTAAATTCAGCATAGCGCCCGCGCCAACGACGTTGCTCGGCGAGGTCCTCAGGGTTGAAAGCCAACCCCATCCGGCGCCGCACGATGCGTGGATAAGTATCGAGGAACGCCCGCCCGACCTCCTGGGTGAAGGCGAAATTGGCATCCCAATCTCCCTCTAGGTGATCATAGAAGATCCCGCCTACGCCGCGATGCACCTTGCGGTGGGGGATGTAGAAATAGCTGTCGGCCCACTCCTTGAAACGCGGATAATGCGCGAGATCGTGCGCGTCGCACGCGGCCTTCAGCGTAGCGTGAAAATCCTCGGTGTCCTGCAGGATGGGCAGTGGCGGATTGAGATCCGCCCCGCCGCCGAACCAGCGTTTGGTAGTAACTAGGAAACGCGTGTTCATGTGGACCGCCGGCACGTGCGGATTGGCCATGTGCGCGACCAAGCTGATGCCTGTGGCGAAGAAGCTCGGATCGTCCGCTGCGCCATGGATCGACTTGGCGAAATTGCCCTCCAGTGCGCCACCGACGGTGGAAACGTTGACTCCGACCTTTTCGAACACTCTGCCCTTCATCACCCCGCGCACCCCACCACCGCCGCTCGGCGCGCCCTCGGCATCGGTGCGGTCCCAAGGGGTGTAGATAAAGCGGGCATCGGAGCCGGCTTCCCGCTCGATCGTCTCGAATTCGGCGCAAATCTGCGTGCGCAGCGATTCGAACCAGGTGCGGGCGGCGGCTTGTTGGGGATCAAGGTCGAGCATGGCCTCCCCTTATCGCTTCGGACCGTCCCCGCAAATCCTCTCGCGTTCCTCCCGCCACGAACGCTAAGGTCTCACGCGGCTCCGGCTCTTCGCGTACAGCTTGGGGCAGCTCTTGCGCCATTCGGCTCCGAATAGATTTTCAGCCTGCACCGGAATGGCGCCAGCGGTGTCAGTCGGGCCAGCCGCCCGTCTGCCGCAGCGCTTCGCCAAGCACCATCGCCGCGGTCACCGCCACATTGAGGGAGCGGAAGCCCGACCGCATCGGCACAAACACCGCCGCGTCCGCGCGGGAATGGACCGCGTCGGGCACACCTGCCCCCTCGCTGCCGAATAGCAACGTGTCGTCCGACGCAAACGTCGCGCCGTTCAGCCGCACCCCGCCGCGCGTGGTCAGCAACATGATTCGCCCCGGCACAGCAGCGACAAATGCATCCCAATCGACGTGCCGCACGACCTCGGCCTTGGCGGCATAGTCCATTCCAGCACGGGCCAGCGCACGATCGGAAAAGGCAAAGCCCATCGGCTCGATCAGGTCAACGCCCACACCCAGGCAGGCGGCGGTGCGCAGAATCGTGCCGACATTACCGGCGATATCGGGCTGGAACAGGGCGATGCGCATGGGAGGTCCTTAAATCGACTTTGATCGCGCCTCCACCGTTGGTTTAGGGACAGGCTAGAAATTACCCGAGAGCGCCAAGCCTCCATTTTCTCGGCTCCGCCCGAAACGAACGGATGGGGCTCCAGAGGCAAGCATATGCCGATTGCAGCCCAAATGCGGAAAGCTGTTGGCAAAGCGACTTTGCCCCGTCTATCACTTCGCCCAGCCTCCGTGGGGATGGGCGGCTTCGAGCGGGGAAAGCGTAAACAGCGCGACCCTCTCACGATACGCCGCGGCCCCTTCCAAAACGTGCAAGGGCAAGTGAATGGCAAGTTTCGACGATCTCGAGCCGCCCGGCGAGCCTCTGGCTTCCCACCCCGACCTCCCAGGCGCCCCGCGCCGCCGCGACTTTCTCAACATCGCTGCCGTCTCCTTCGCCGGCGCCGGCGTAGTTGCGATTGTGCTGCCACTAATCAACCAGATGAACCCGAGCGCCGACGTACTCGCCCAGGCCACCACCGAAGTCGATCTTTCGAAGATCGAACCTGGCCAAGGCGTTATCACCAGCTTCCGCAAGCAGCCGCTGTTCGTGCGCAACCTGACCCCAAAGGAAATAGCCGAGGCAGATGCTGTCGCGCTGTCCGAGTTGCGCGACCCGCAAACGCTCGACCAGCGCACCAAGGCCGGGCACAAAAATTGGCTGATTACGCTGGGCGTCTGCACCCACCTCGGCTGCATTCCGCTGGGCATTCACGAGGGCGACAATCGCGGTGCCTATGGCGGCTATTTCTGCCCGTGCCATGGCTCGCAATACGATACCGCCGCACGCATCCGGAAAGGCCCGGCGCCGAAGAATCTCTTCGTGCCCGAATATGCCTTCACGTCTGACACGACCGTAACGGTCGGTTGAGGGACACATCATGAGTTTTCCCTGGGCACAACATTATCAACCCAAGCAGCCGCTGATGAAGTGGCTCGACGAGCGGCTACCCTTGCCACGGCTCGTCTACAATGCGGTCGGTGCGGGCTATCCGGTACCGCGCAACCTCAATTACTTCTGGAACTTCGGCGTGCTCGCCGGTGCGGCGCTCGCGATCCAGATCGTCACCGGCATCGTGCTGGCGATGCACTTTCACTCCTCGGCAGCCGGTGCGTTTGATTCGGTCAACGGTACGATCATGCGCGACGTCAACGCAGGTTGGTTCCTGCGCTTCGCACATGCCAATGGCGCGTCGATGTTCCTGGGCGTGGTCTACGTCCATATGTTCCGTGGGCTCTATTACGGATCCTACAAGGCACCGCGCGAGATGGTGTGGCTGCTTGGCGTCGTCATCTTCCTGCTGATGATGGCGACCGCCTTCATGGGTTATGTGCTGCCCTGGGGGCAAATGAGCTTCTGGGGGGCGCAGGTGATCACCGGCTTCTTCTCGGCGATTCCTTTGGTTGGCGAATCGGTCCGCGTCTGGCTGCTCGGCGGCTACGCTCCCGATGATGCAACGCTCAACCGCTTCTTCTCGCTCCATTACCTACTGCCGTTCGTGATCGCCGGCGTAATCATTCTGCATATCTGGGCGCTCCATATTCCGGGTTCGAACAACCCCACCGGCGTAGAGGTGAAGAGCGAGCAGGATACGGTGCCGTTCCATCCGTATTACACCGCCAAGGACGGGTTCGGCGTCGGCGTGTTCCTGCTGCTGTTCACCGTGCTGATCTTCTTCTACCCCGATTATCTCGGTCATCCGGACAATTACATCCCGGCCAACTCGCTTTCGACGCCTGCGCATATCGTGCCCGAATGGTATTTCTGGCCGTTCTACGCGATTCTGCGCTCGTTCACCGCGGACTTCATCCTGCCGGCCAAGCTCTGGGGCGTGCTTGCGATGTTTGGCTCCATCCTACTGCTGTTCTTCCTACCCTGGCTCGACAGTTCGCCGGTGCGCTCGGCCAATTACCGGCCACTATACCGGATCTTTTTCTGGATTCTGGTGGTCGACGTGCTGGCGCTCGGCTTTGTCGGCGGAGCGGAGGCGTCGCCGGGATACATCATTCTCGGTCAGGTGACCGCTGCATATTATTTCGCTCACTTCCTTATTATCATTCCGATCATCGCACGAATCGAACGCCCCCGGCCGCTGCCCGGCTCGATCACCGAAGCCGTGCTGGCCAAGCACGGCCGGACGAGCTCGACCGCCACCGCGCTCGCGAACTGAGGGACACCCACATGGTTCGCATCCTCGCATCCCTGGTCGGCGCCGCCTTCGTGTTCGTGCTCGGGCTCGCTTTGTTCGGCAGCATCAAGGGGGTCATCACCGATCCCACCGTGCCAACCGTCGAGAGCAAATATCATCTCGAACACAAAGCGCTCTCGCTCGCTTCGGACGGGCCGTTCGGAAAATTCGATCTCGAGCAGCTACAGCGCGGCTTCCAGGTCTATAAGGAAGTCTGTTCGGCCTGCCATTCGCTGCATCAGGTCTCGTTCCGCGACCTGTCGGGGCTCGGCTATACCGATGCCGAGGTGAAGGCGATCGCCAACCAGTGGGTGATCGAGCAACCTTCGATCAACCCGGACACCGGCGAAGTCGCGACGCGCAAGAACATCCCTTCGGATCATTTCCCGTCGCCCTTCCCCAACGAGATCGCGGCGCGCGCCGCCAACAACAACGCGCTGCCGCCCGATCTTTCGCTGATGCCCAAGGCGCGCGAGGGAGGCGCCGCGTATATCTATTCGATTCTGACCGGCTATGAGGAGCAGCCCGCCGCGCTGTTGAAGGAATTCCCGGACGCCAAGACGCCGCTCGGGCTGCACTATAATCCCTATTTCGCAACGATGAACATCGCGATGCCCTCGCCGCTGAATACCGATGGCCAGGTGACCTATGCCGACGGAACGTCCTCGACCAAGGCGCAAATGGCCAAGGACGTCGCCGCGTTCCTGACCTGGACCGCCGAGCCCAGCCTCGAGCAGCGGCACCGCGCGGGGCTCGCGGCGTTTATGTTTCTGCTGATATTCTGTGGCCTGTGCTGGGGCGCATATAAGAACGTGTGGCGCGACAAGGCGCATTGATGGGGAGACAGGCGGGTTTCCCCCTACCCTAACCCTACGCAAGCGGAGCCTTTGATAGCTACCATATTAGTCTACCGCCCCAACTTGTTCGCGTTCGTGCCAAGCGTGTCGAAGCAGCATTCGTCTTCTTCGATCGCCAAAAGAAAAATGCCCTTCGACAGGCTCAGGGCGAACGAGGACTGGGCGCGCCTGACATCAATACGGCGCCTATGGGATATCCCATCCATGCCGGGATAATGGTGGTTGGCTATTCCGCGCCAGCCCGCGTTCGCATCAGCGCAATCGACACGAAGGTCATTACCGACGCGTCGTCCTGGTTGAACACCGTCATCCGACTGCGGAAGCTCCCCATCGCGGGCTTGCTGCGCGAGGGCCGCACCTCAAGGATCTCGGTCTCGCAGCGCAATACGTCGCCGGGATAGACCGGCTTGAGCCAGCGCAACTCGTCGATTCCCGCCGCACCTAAACCGGCGCTGGGCACCGCCTCCATTTGTCCTACCATCATCGCCATGGTCATCGCCGAGGTGTGCCACCCACTTGCCGCTACACGCCCGAAATGGGTATGCGCCGCGGCTTCGTCAGAGAGGTGAAACGGTTGCGGATCGTATTTCCGCGCGAACTCCAGGACTTCGTCGCGGGTCACTTCATAGCGGCCGAAGCTTGCCTTCTGGCCAACGGCCAGATCTTCCAGATACAGCATGTCGTCCCTCCTATTTCACAAGTACATCGCGGAACGGCGCGTCGTCGCCGTCACCCAGCTTGGCAGGCAGCCCGAGCAGATCGCGCATCAACGGCGCAATATCGACGTTGACGAACGGCGCCAGCGTCCGCCCGCGCGCGAAACTCGGGCCATTCGCGATGAATAATGCGGTCATTTCGGGCGACATGTTGTCGAACCCATGATTGCCCTTCTCGTCTTCCTCCTGCTTGACGTCGACGATATTCCAGCCGGTCTCAGCCAAGCAGAAATAGGGCGGGATTCGCGGATGCGTGCCATAGTGGAAGCGCTTTGGAATCTCCGCCTTGCGCCAGCATTGCAGATGCGGATGCGGCCTCAGCAGTTGCGCGTCCAGGGCCCTTTCATGCCCCGGCACCGCCGCGAGGCTGGCGTACGGGCCGGTCTCGATCGCGCGGTAGTCGGCGGAATGCGCAATCCTGTCGAGCCGGATCACGCGGTCGTCGGACAGCGGCGCCATACCATGATCGGAGACCACGACGATATTGGCCGGCTGGCCCATTTCGGCCAGACCATCGACCAGCACTCCAACATCTCCGTCAATTTTGGCCACGGCGTCGGTCGTCTCGGGCGCGGCTGGACCGTAAATATGGCCAGCGGTATCGACCGGATCGAAGTATAAGGTCACGAAGCGTGGCCGGATCGCCGCCGGACGACGCAGCCAATCGAGCACCGCCCGCACCCGCTGTGCGCTGCTGATCTGCTGGTTGAATTGCTGCCAGTCCTCGGGGCGGGTGCCTCCGGTGATTGTGTTAGGCCAGTCGGTCGCACGGATGCCGCCGACCGCGACGTTGGATCCTGGCCAGAACATCGTCGCGGTGCGGATACCCGCCTTTTCCGCATCCACCCACAAGGGCGTCGCCTGGTTCCACCAAAACGGATCGTCGCTTGCCATAGTAAAGCTTTTCTTGGGGCGGGCAGCATCCTCCATCTTGTTCGCGACGATGCCGTGGTGATCAGGGTTCAGCCCGGTGACGATCGTCCAGTGGTTGGGGAAAGTCTTGGAGGGAAAGGACGGGTGCATCGGCGCACGCACCCCTGCCTGCGCCAGCGCGAGCAGCCGCGGCGTCACCGCGCGATCGAGATAGTCGGGGCGGAAACCGTCGATCGAGACAAGAATGGTAACTGGCGCGCGTTGCTCGACCGGCGCCCGGACAATGGGTGCCTGGACGGCGGCGACAGGTGGGAGGACGGTGGCGCAGGCCGAAAGGAGCGTGGCGAGCATCCCCGCCACACCAGACCTGGTCCGGCATCCACCATCCCACAGTGTACGAAGACCCGACGTCACGCGCATATCCGTCCTCCTCCCGGCCGCCCGGTAGACCCCCAAACGAGTCCGGGGTGGCGGCAGATTCGCCGCCCTAATGCCCCAGCGACAGCTTGGCGAACAGGGTATAGCTGACGGGCGCCACGCCATAGGCCGCATCCAGCACCGCCGGCTTCGCATACACCGCCAGCGATCCACCCAGCGCCAAGCTGACCGGCCCCATCAGCCGCAATCTATAGGCATAGCCGCCCTCGAATCGCGTAACGCGGAATGCCACGTCGTGCAGTGGGCTGACTTCATCCGGGAATAGCTCGTCATTGGCGAGATTTTCCACCCGACCGAAGATCGTGTGGTGCGTGGTGAGGTCGTAATTCGTCTCCGCCAACCACGCCGTGAGCGTGCGGCCGGGGAGCCGGTCCTTGGCTGACCACGCGACGGTCGTTGACAAGCCACCTGATGCATATTCAACACTGGCGGTAGTGCGCGCCTCATTCTGGTCGGGATGGTCGGCTTCCGGGCTCTTCAGCCAGCCATGGCTTGCCTGGATCGCCCAGGCCGGAGACGGGGTCCAGGTCGCACGTACGCTCCAGGAATCGAGCCGAGGCGCCTCAATATTCCAGCGATGCTCATCGGGCTCGCGGCCACGAAACGCAGAGGCTTCAAGCTGGAGATGGTTGTCGCTTAAGCCGCCGGTGACCACGCCGTAAGTGATGTGGGTACTGTCGAACCAGTGATGGCTAATCGGCGACAGTGCCAGATATTGCGCCGAGGCGCGGTGCATGAAGGCGGTCGGCCCTAGCGCCGGCTCGGCAACCGGGCCGCCATAGACGAACGCCTCCATTGCCCTACCGACGTCCATCGTCAGTTTCGCCGACAACTCCATGAACAAATCATGGGGATGCTGACGATCGACCAACGGCTGACCGTAGGCGGATTCGCCGGTTGCGAAGAGATTGGGATACCCGCGCTCACCGATCGCCGGCTCGAGGCTCCCCATTGCGCGCAGCTGCAGATGCGCGCCCGAGCCGATATTGCGCGCGGCGGTGAGCATCGCCATCGATTCGACGAAGGCGGCATTGCCCCCGCGCGGTCCACCCTGGTCGGTGGCAACGCCCCAGACATAGCCGTGAACCATCAGCATCCACTCACCTGCACCGAAGTGCAGCCCGTGCATTGCGCCGTCGTTGCCTGGCACGCGCGCGGTGCCGGAGCCCTCGCCGAACGCGAGGGGGGTGGCCGGCATATCCATGCCCGCTATAGTCGCCGGCGGTGGGTCGGTCTTCATCGGCATGCCCATTCCAGGCATGTCGTTCATGGTTTGCGCGGCCGCCGCAATCGGCAGTAGCGCAAACGCGGCAGCAGCCGCGCGCAAAGGAAGATGCATCGTCTGGTCTTTCCGGAAAACGGGAACGGACAGGGCGCGGAGCCCCGGCGGTCAGGCTTCCGACTTGGGAGGTGGGATCGCGGGTGGCGCCGCTGGACCAACGTCTAGCGTTGCGACGCGAATCCTCTGCAACGGCCGCGAGAGTGGCATCAGCCTGTCGAGCGTGCCCGTCCGCCAGCTCGACGGCGGCACGCAGCCGATGCAGGCGTGGGCAGCGATCGCTCTGGCGGGCGCCACATCGCCGTGGTGCGCCATAGCCACGCCCGACATCGCCATCGGCGCGTCGTGACATGGCATTGTCGCCGCGGGCAGCGCGAACGCCGCCAGCATCAGGGCAAGGATCAACCGCGCGAGCATGTTACAGGGATAGGCCGGGCCGCCGTGGGGGACAAGCCGAAGCGCATCCTCTCTCCGAGCCGATATAAGACCGTGATTCTACCGCAGCCCCAGCAATTTATGCGTCTGCAGCGACAGCCGCCATTTCGGCCGGGCCAGCGCCAGTGCCATGGCTGCGTCCTGATTGACGAGTCCGCGTGCGTCGTCCATCGGCTGGACCAGGAAATGGGCAAAATCCCACGTCTCGAGCTCCGCCGGATCATTACCCGGCTGCGGCCAGACCAGCTTCAACTCATCGCCCGAGCGCTGCACCACCGTGCTGCCCGCCTTAGGGCTGACACACACCCAATCAATCCCGGGATGGGCGGGAATCGTGCCGTTGCTCTCCACTGCGATCCAAAAACCCCGCGCATGCAGCGCGCCCACTAGCGCGTCATCGATCTGCAACATCGGCTCACCGCCGGTCAGCACCACAAAGCGCTCGGTCTTGCCAGGCCCCCAATGCGCCACCACCGCATCGCCCAGCGCCACGGCATCGGCGAACTTGCCGCCACCAAGCCCATCAGTGCCGACGAAATCAGTATCGCAGAATTGGCAGATCGCGCTCGCCCGATCCTGCTCGCGCCCCGACCACAGATTGCATCCGGCAAAGCGGACGAACACCGCGCGGCGGCCGGAATTGGCTCCCTCGCCTTGCAGGGTGAGAAACGCTTCCTTGACCGCGTAACTCATGCCACGGCGTAGACGGTTGGATCCGGCAGGCCCGCCTCCTCGAATCCCTTGGCCCGGAGGCGGCAGCTGTCACATAGTCCACAATGCACTCCGCCCGGGGCGGGATCGTAGCACGACCAACTGATCCCAGCGTCCAGCCCCAGCCGCGCGGCTTCGCGAACAATGTCGGCCTTAGTCATGTGCTGAAGGGGAGCGTGAATCTTGAACGGCGCACCTTCGACGCCAGCCTTGGTGGCGATTTCGGCGAGCCCTTCGAAGGCGGTGATGAATTCCGGGCGACAGTCCGGATAGCCCGAATAATCGAGCGCATTAACGCCGATATACAAGTCCCGTGCGCCCATCGCCTCGGCCCAGCCGAGCGCGAGACTGAGGAAGATCGTATTGCGCGCCGGGACGTAGGTGACCGGTATTCCTCCCCCCACCCCGCCCTTGGGCACGTCGATGTCCGCGGTCAGCGCCGATCCGCCGAACGCGGACAGATCGAGCGACAGCACGACATGGCGTTCGGCGCCGAGCAGCGTGGCGATTCGGCGCGCCGCAGCGAGCTCGACCTGGTGGCGCTGATTATAGTCGATAGACAGAGCGAGCAGGCGGTGACCGCTCTCTACAGCACGCGCAGCTGACACCATCGAATCGAGGCCGCCCGAGATCAGGGCGACGGCATAGGTTGGGAAAGTCGTCATGGGTCCGGAGGTAGGGCGCGGCGACACCCCGCGCAACTCTTGGCCGAGGCCCAAAAAAACGGGCCGCCGCAGCGGCCCGAGTCTGGGTATGCTCTCTGGGAGACCTGCTTGTAGTCCGATAGCAATGATCGATCGGTTAACGCCTCAGCCGCAATTTCCGATACGCCGTGCCTCGTAGCTCAGATCGAACGGCGCGCCGCCGGCGATGCCTTGAGTTTCGAGCTTGAACAGCCGGCCAGTCTCGACGGTGATCGTAGTGCGGCCATAGCCGGCGCCCGGGCAAGTGTAGCGGAACGTCACCGAGCGCGAATCCTGCGCCACCACCGTGTGCGTGCAATTCTGGTCGTGGTGTTGCATCTGAATTAACGCCTCGGGACTGGCAAGGCACAACGGGTGCGCGGGCCCGCCGGATTCCTTGAGCTGCCATTCGCCGCTCTCTATCGCCGCCAACGCCGGTATGCGCGGCGCCTGCGCCGGAGCCGCCGCTGCTGCTGCTGCAAGCCCAAGTGCCGCGAGGATATGCCGTGCCGTCATGATCGTATCTCCCTTCTCGCCTTAGCGGGTGCAGCAAGGCGAAATTGAGACGAAATTTCGGTTACGAAACGAAATCGTCGAGCGGCACGGGGAAACTGCGCGCGCAGAATTCGCAATCCACCGAGATTACCCCGGCGTCATCCGCCATTTCGGCGCGCTCCTCAGGCGGAAAGCGGCTGAGCACTTGGCCGATATATTCTGGCGAGCAGCGGCAGCCGCGCGACATAGCGATGTCCGACAGGAGGCGGACCTCTTCCTCCTCGTTAAATAGCCGCCAGATCAGGGTTTCGAGCGGCAAAGCCGGGTTCGCCAGTTCGTCTGCCCCCATCGTTCCGCCGAGGATCGCAACATGCTCCCATTCGGGATGGTCGAGTCGAACATGCAGCCGCTCGCGCCCATCTTCGCCCTCGGGTAAATGCTGGAGGAACAGACCGCCCGCAGTGCAATGGCCCGCCGCGTCCTTGGCAAGACCGACACGAACCAGGGTTGGGATCTGCTCAGACTGAACGAAATAGCTTTGCGCCGCCTCGGCCAGTGTAGCGCCGTCAAGTGGCACGATACCCTGATAGCGCTCTTTGGTCTTGGCGTGATCGAAGGTGATTGCGAGATAGCCTGAGCCAAACAGGGCAAACAGGCTCGGATTCTCGGGCGCCTCAGCAAGTCGGTCGGCATCGTATTTGACATAACCACGCAATTCGCCGCCGCGATAATCGCACACCAGCAGCTGAACCACCCCGTTTTCGGTCTGCGCTTGGAGGGTGAGTTGGCCGCCAGCGTCCTTAAGCGTCGAACCAATCAGCGCGGCGAGTGTCAGGGCCTCGGCAAGCAGAGATTCAATCGCGGGCGGATAAGCATGAGCGGCAAGCACGGTGTCGAGTACGGGGCCCAAACGTACAATCCGCCCGCGGGCGTGACGTGCGGGAATGGTGAAGCCGAGCGCACGGTCAAGATCAAGCGCTGTGGGGTCAGTCATGGTGCAATCCGTTCGGCTGAGCTTGTCGAAGCCCTGCCCTTCTTCCGGCAGGAGAAAGAACAGCCCTTCGACAAGCTCAGGGCGAACGGGTTTCAGATCTCAAACATAAGAAGCGCCGACGCGCAATCAACCGATCTGCCCCATGCACCAGCGCAAGATCGATTTCTGCGCGTGCAGCCGGTTCTCCGCCTCGGGCCAGATCAGCGACTGCGGGCCATCGATTACCGCCGCGACCACTTCCTCGCCGCGATGCGCGGGCAAACAATGGAGAAACTTGGCGTCAGGCTTGGCGAGCGCCATCAGCGCCTCGGTCACCTGATAAGGCGCGAGGGCCGCCAGCTTGGTCTCAGCGTGGGATTGCCCCATCGAAATCCAGGTGTCGGTAACGATCACGTCGGCGCCCTCCACCGCCTCGCGGGGATCGGCGACGATGCGGGCACGACCGCTCGCCCGCGTAACGGCTTCCTCCTCAGGGGCAAACCCTTGCGGGCAGGCCGCGACCACGTCAAAGTGCAACAGCGAAGCCGCTTCGACGATCGAGGCGAGTACATTATTACCGTCGCCCAGCCATGCAACCTTAAGGCCTGGGAGCACCTTGCCGGACTCGAGGATGGTCAGCAGGTCGGCAACGATCTGGCACGGATGCGACGCGTCGGTGAGGCCATTGATCACGGGGACGCTCGCATAATGCGCCATTTCCTCGACCTTGGCATGATCGTCAGTGCGGATCATAATCGCGTCGACATAGCCCGACAGAACCCGGGCGGTGTCAGCGATCGATTCGCCGCGACCGAGCTGCATCGTGCCTGCATCAAGCACGATCGACAGACCACCCAATTGCCGAATCGCCATGTCGAACGACACGCGGGTGCGGGTGGAGTTTTTCTCGAAGACCATCGCAAGAGCGTGGCCAGCCAGAGGGGCATCACCGTCGACGCGGCCCTTGGTCCAGCCGGCGCGCACAGCCTTGCGGTCGAGCGCATCGGCTAGGATCGCGGCAAGCCCGTCGGCACCCGCGTCGGAGAGGTTCAGGAAATGGCGGGTCATCGGTCTATCCCCCATCCGACCGTGCACCGCACGGTCGGGAGCAAAATTCAATCGGCCGGTGCGTAAGTCCGCGCGGCGTCTGACAGTTTCTCGATGAATTCGGCGATATGGCTTTCGTCGATCACCAGGGGCGGCAGAATGCGGACGACGTTCTCGCCGGCCGAGACCGTCAACAACTGATGATTGTCGCGGCAGTGGGCCACAAAATCGCGGCTTTCCTGAGTGAGCTGCACGCCGAGCATCAGCCCCTCACCGCGCACGCCCCTGAACAAATGGTCGTGGTTGGGGATCATCTGTTCGAGCGCTTGGCGGAGGCGATCGCCCATCTTCGTCACATTCTCAAGAAAGCCTGGCTCCAGCATCACGTCGAGCACCGCCATGCCCGCCGCCATCGCCAGTGGATTACCACCATAGGTCGATCCATGGGTGCCCGGGGTCATGCCCTTGGCGGCCTCTTCGGTAGCGAGGCACGCACCGAGCGGGAAGCCCGCGCCGATACCTTTGGCGACTGCAGCGATGTCAGGAACGATCCCATAGCGCTCGTGCGCGAGAAAATTTCCGGTACGGCCATAACCGCACTGGACCTCGTCGAGCACCAGCAGCAGGCCATGCTCGTCGCATGCGTTCCGAAGCCCTTGCAGGAATTCGTCCGAGGCGACGCGGATGCCGCCCTCGCCCTGGATTGGCTCGACAAGGAAGCCGGCGGTGGTGTCGTCGATCAGCCCGAGCGCACCTTCGAGATCGCCGAACTTGGCGTAGGCGAAGCCCGGCAACAACGGCTCGAAGCCATCGCGCATTTTGGGCTGATTGGTCGCGCTGATTGTACCGAGTGTACGGCCGTGGAACGCGGTGTCGAAAGTGATCAGCGTGTGCCGCTGCGGATTGCCATGGGCATAGTGATAGCGCCGCGCGGTCTTAATCGCGCATTCGACGGCTTCCGCCCCCGAATTGGTAAAGAACACCGTGTCGGCGAAGGTCGCGTCGACCAACCGCTTGGCGAAGGCCTCGCCCTGCGGGCTACCATAGAGATTGGAGACGTGCATCAACGTGGCGGCCTGCTCCGCGATCGCCTTGACCAGATGCGGGTGGCCGTGGCCGAGCGCATTAACCGCAATGCCGCTCGCAAAATCGAGATAACGCTGGCCGTCCTCGCCGATCAGATAGCAGCCCTCGCCTCGCACCGGACGGACCCCGCACCGCGGATAGACGGGCATGAGCGGGGTGATTGTCACGGGGATACTCCTTCGCTTTGGTATAGGCCTGAAAACACAAAGGGCGGCCCCGACAGGACCGCCCGGAACGGGCTTTTACGGGGATGGGCGCGCGAGTGCAATAATATCCCACCATTCGTCGCCACAGCGCAAACTAGGGGGACTCGTGCGTGCATCTTAAGATGCCTGATTTCGCTGCGATGCAGTTCGGAAAGGGGGAACAGCTTTCCTTTCGCGTGCTAAAAAGGGCGCGGAACCTTCGTTCCGCGCCCCTTCGCTACCTCGACACCCCAGCCTTACTGGCCGAAGGTCCGCTGCCACCAGCCGCCGCGGCGAGGGCCACTCTCGCCTTCGGGAGCGGCCTCGGCGGGAGCCGTGCTCTCGACTTTGGCCAACGATATCGCCGGTGCTCCAGCCGCTTCCTCGACGACAACCGCCTTCTTGCGCGGCTTGCGCTTAGGCTTAGCCGGCGCTTCCTCGATCACGGGAGCCTCGATCACCGGCTCGACTGCCTTCTTGCGCGGCTTGCGCTTGGGCTTCAATGCCACTTCTTCGGCCGCGGGGGCTTCGACGACAGGCGCCTCGACCACCGGCTCTGGCTCTGGCTCGGGCGCTACGATGACCGGAGCCGGCGCATCCCCGACCCGTGCCCGTGGACGACGACGGCCGCGCTTGGGCGCCTCCTCGGCGACCGGAGCTGCCTCGACCGGCGCCTCGTCGATCAGCGTGCTCTCGAACGATTGCTCGGCCTGCGCCGCTACCCCGGCCTCGATCGCCGCCTCGTCGCGCACCCCGCCCTCGGCACGACGCGCGCCACCGCGACGACCACGACGGCCGCGGCGACGACGGGCCTCGCCCGATTCCTCGCCGACGACGGTCGGCTCATCGGAACGTGGCACCTCTTCGACGATATCGTCCTCGTAGGTCTCAGCCAGGTCCGAAGCCTCAGCCGGCGCCTGGATGACACCTTCCTCGCCCTCAACCCGCGGACGACCGCGACGGCCACGACGGCGACGACGACCGCGACGGCCCTCGTGACTGTCGTCGGCGGCACCCTCAGGACGCTCCTCGCGCGGACGGTCCTCGCGCGGGGCGCGCGCCTCGCGCTGGCGGGGAGCCTCTTCCTCCTCGGCCTCGACTTCCTCGACCTCTTCTTCGTCGAACTCTTCCTCGATGATGTCATCTTCATCGGGCTCAACGAGCGCCTCGAACTTGGGCGCATAGGCAGGCGGCGGGCCGGAGGCCTCTACCGACATCCGGGATCCCTCAGGCTCGCCGTCGGACAGGATCACGACATTGACGCCGTAGCGCTCCTCGATCTCAGCAATATCGGCGCGCTTGCGGTTGAGCACGTAGAGCGCGGCTTCCTGGCTTGCGCTGAGCGTGAGAATCGAGCCACGGCCCCGCGCAGCCTCGTCCTCGATCAGGCGCAAAGCCGACAGGCCCGACGACGACGCCGTCCGGACCAGACCCGTGCCTTCGCAATGCGGGCACTGGCGTGTGGAGGCTTCCAGCACGCCGGTACGCAAACGTTGGCGGCTCATCTCCATGAGGCCGAAGGACGAAATCCGGCCAACCTGGATCCGCGCGCGATCGTTCTTGAGCGCCTCCTTCATCGCCTTCTCGACCTTCCGGACGTTGGACCCATTGTCCATGTCGATGAAGTCGATGACGACCAGCCCGGCCATGTCGCGTAGGCGCAGTTGGCGCGCGATTTCCTGCGCGGCCTCTAGGTTGGTTGCAGTCGCAGTCTGCTCGATCGAATGCTCGCGGGTCGAGCGGCCGGAGTTGATATCAATCGACACCAAAGCTTCCGTCGGGTTGATGACCAGATAGCCGCCGGACTTCAGCTGAACCACCGGGTGGTACATCGCCGACAACTGCTCCTCGACGCCGGCGCGCTGATAGAGCGGCACGGCATCGGCATAATGTTTCACCCGCCTCGCGTGCGTAGGCATCAGCAGTTTCATAAACTCGCGAGCATGGCGATAGCCGTCATCACCCTCGACAATTACCTCGTCGATTTCCTTATTGTAGATGTCGCGGATCGCCCGTTTGATCAGGTCGCTATCGCCATAGACCAAGGCGGGTGCCGCGGACGTGAGCGTGGTTTCGCGAATCCCGTCCCACAGGCGGGCGAGATAGTCGAAGTCGCGCTTGATCTCGACCTTGGTGCGCTGGAGCCCGGCGGTGCGGACGATGCAGCCCATCGTTGGAGGCAACTTCATGTCGGCCATGATCGACTTGAGGCGCTTGCGATCCGCGGCGCTATTGATCTTACGGCTAATCCCGCCACCATGCGAGGTGTTCGGCATCAGCACGCAATAACGGCCGGCGAGCGACAGATAGGTAGTAAGAGCCGCGCCTTTGTTGCCACGCTCTTCCTTAACGACCTGCACCAACAGCACCTGACGGCGACGGATGACGTCCTGAATCTTGTAGCGATGACGCAAGTTCGTACGGCGCTCGCGCAGGGCTTCCACCGCATCGTCGGATGCCTTGCGCTTGGGCTTGCGCCCCTTGCTCTCGCGCTCTGCAGCTATGTCCTCGTCCGGACCGCCATCGTCGTCGAACCGCTCGATCGAATCTTCATCGAGTTCGTGACCCTCTTCGAAATCGTCGTCATCATCGTCTTCGTCGCCAGCGCGCAGCGCTGCTTCCTCGGCGGCGTGCTCGGCTTCCTCGCGCAGCAAAGCGTCGCGATCCTCTTTGGGGATCTGATAGTAATCCGGGTGGATTTCGGAAAAAGCCAAGAAACCGTGGCGATTGCCACCGTAATCGACGAACGCTGCCTGCAGCGACGGCTCGACGCGGGTGACCTTGGCTAGATAGATATTCCCTTTGAGCTGCTTGTGCTCGGCAGACTCAAAATCAAACTCCTCGATTCGATTCCCTTTGACGATCGCCACACGGGTTTCTTCCCGGTGGCGTGCGTCGATCAGCATACGCGTGGTCATGTAATAGTCTCCGGGCGCGCGGTCCGGGCTCTGGGCGCAGAGGTCGCGCGCGAACAATCGCTGCCGGTTGCGCGGGCGTCTGCCCGGTTCCGGTCATGCGGTGGGGGTACGAATGTGCCTCTGCTGCAAGTGCATGTCCGGGCCACCGGCCCTGGACGGCCACACCCGTCGGCTCGTCGGCAATTGCCGGAACGAGCGTCGGGTGGGAAAAATGCCTCATGCAGCGTCAACCTGAAGGGCCGCGTCGCCGAAAGGCGGCGAGCGGCGGGATATCGGGCCCAATGTAATCTGCATTAGCCCCGATTGGGAACATGACTAGCACCCTGTCGAGCGGGCGGCAACTGGCAGCTTCTTGCCGGGCACGGCAAATAAATGCCGGGTTAACCCTGCCGCTTCATCCCGACTTGAGGCCGCAGCCCTAACAATCGGGATACCAAGTTTTGAAGTCAGGTTGCGTTTCATGCCTTTTCGCTGGACCGGCACACTGCCCGCGCGGCATTGTGCCCGAGTGTTCCTCCTCGCCCTTCTCGGATGCTGGTTCGCCGGCACGCCTTGCTGGGCGGCGACGATCGAGCGCGTGCGCGTCGAGCACAATGCGCTCGTGATCACTTTCGACGCTGGGGTCGCCAACGCCTCCAGTTTCATATTGTCCAATCCGCAGCGGATCACGGTGGACGTCATCGGCGCCACTCCGGGCGGCGCGACTCGCCCGGGCGGGCCGATCGACGCGGTCCGGCTATCACCGCACGGAATCGGGGGCGCGCGACTTGTGCTCGATCTGGCACGGCCGGCGATCATCACGGAAGGCCATTTCGGCCGCGACGGCCGCACGCTGACACTGGCGCTAAAAGCCGTCGACGACCAGGATTTCGCCCGCGCCGCAAGCGGTCACCGACTGCACTTTCTGCCGCCGTTCAGCTACGCCGCGGCAGCGGCGCCTGCCTATAGCGCGGCAATGCACGTGCCGCCCCCCAGCCGTTCGCTTAAACTGCCTGAGGTACTCGGTGACGAGGACCGCCCACTAGTAGTAATAGATGCCGGCCACGGCGGGCACGATCCGGGCGCGATCTCGCCTACCACGGGGTTGCGCGAGAAAGACGTGACGCTCAAGATCGCCAAGGCGATCCGCAGCGAATTGCTGAAATCGGGCCGAGTGCGCGTGGCACTGACGCGGGACGACGACCGCTTCCTGATTCTGCAAGAGCGCTACGGTATCGCGCGCAAGCTTCACGCCAGCTTGTTCATCTCGATCCATTGCGACAGCGTCGGAGGCGGCAACGCCGCAGGGGCGAGCGTCTATACCCTCTCGGAAGTTGCATCCGACAAGGAAGCCGCCCGGCTGGCGGCACGGGAAAACAAGGCTGACATCCTAGCCGGCGTGAACTTGGCCGAAGCGTCGCCGGACATATCGTCGATCCTGATTGACCTTACCCAGCGCGAGACGATGAATTCCTCGGCAAATTTCGCGCGGCTGCTGGGCCGCGAGGCCGGGCCGCTGGTCCCGTTCAAGGCGAATTATCACCGGATGGCCTCGCTAATGGTGCTTAAAGCACCGGACATGCCATCAATCCTGTTCGAGACGGGATATATCTCCAACCCGGTCGATGCGGCATTCCTCGACTCGAAAGAAGGCCGCGAGAAAATCGCCGAAGGCGTACGTCGCGCGGTGGAAGTGCATTTCGCGCGGCGGATGGCGTCGAAAGACTGAGCGCCTGTCCGTCGTTCTACTAAGTCCGTTTCAGGATCGATGCGCGTCCCAAAGACACAAGACCTGTCGCGCGCAAGACAGACCGCACGCATGGATTTTGAGCCAAGCTCAGCGTGACAACCGCGGTTAGGGGACCGAAGGCGCAATGACGGAAGAAGGGGAGCCCCACTTCCAACCGCCCCATATCCTGCTAGAGCAGCGCGAAATGGCGGGTTCTGAATCAGGCAAGGTGAATTTTCGCATCCGGCGCGAGCTGGATGGCGCGGCGGGATTCGTCCATGCCGTCTGGGGCCGTTGGTGGGTAAAAGCGCTCGCCGGGCTCGCCGCGCTGTTCGGGATCGCGGTATTGGTAATGTGGCTGCTGTTCGCGCGCGACCTCCCGTCGGTCGACGCGCTCAAGCGCTACGAGCCACCGCTGCCCACCAATGTGCGCCAAGTCGACGGCACCCCAATCTACAGCTATGCGCGGGAACGAAGGGTTGAGCTCAGCTTCGACGAATATCCGCCCCTACTGGTGCGCGCCTTCCTAGCCGCCGAGGACCACACGTTCTTCGAGCATCACGGCGTGGATTATACCGGTCTCGCCGGGGCCGTGATCGACTATGCCCGCAAGGTCGGCACCGGAAAGCGGGCTAAGGGTGGTTCCACCATCACTCAGCAGGTCGCCAAAAACCTGCTGATCGGCAACGAATATTCTAAAACCCGCAAGATCAAGGAAGCGATTTTAGCCTATAAGATCGAGGATACGCTAACCAAGCAGCAAATTCTGGAGCTCTACCTCAACCAGATCGCGCTGGGCCGCAACGCCTTCGGGGTCGAGGCGGCAAGCCACGCCTATTTCGACAAGGAATTGGATGAGCTCGATCTCGCCCAACTCGCCTATCTCGCGATCCTGCCCAAGGGACCGGCCAATTATGATCCGTTCCGCAGCACCCAGCGCGCGCTCGACCGGCGCAATTACGTGCTCGGCGAGATGCTTAAAAACGACTTCATTACTCGTGCCCAGCATGACCAAGCCGTGTCCGAGCCGATCGGTGCGGTGGTGCGGCAAACGCCGAAATTCGAAAAAGTCGGCGGCTATTTCGTCGAGGAGGTCCGCCGCGAGCTGATCGACAAATTCGGCGAGAACGCCGCTTCCGGCCCCTATAGCGTCTATTCTGGCGGGCTGTGGGTGCGAACCTCGTTCGATCCTAAATTGCAGACCTATGCCCAGGAAGCGCTGCGCGACGGGCTGTTGCGCTACGACAAGGGACGCGGCTGGAACGGGCCGATAGCGCATCTGGACATTTCCAACGACTGGCTGGGACCGTTCGCCAACAGCAATATCGGGCTCGACTATAGTGACTGGGTCGCCGCTGTGGTGATCGACAAGGATGCGAACGCGGCCAAGATCGGCTTTGCGAGCGGCGCCACCGCCACCCTGCCGCGATGGGGTGCGCAAATGCCGGTGCGCGGCAAGGGCGGCAACGCCTTTAATGCACTCCAGCCCGGGGATGTGATCGCGGTCGCCCCCGAAGGCGGCCAGTTCGCGATCCGCGCGATCCCGAAGATTTCGGGCGGCATGGTCGTCGAGGAACCAGGCACCGGGCGAGTGATGGCGATGCAGGGCGGTTTCGACCAGCGGCTCGGCTCATTCAACCGCGCGACACAGGCGATGCGCCAGCCGGGATCGACCATCAAGCCGCTGGTCTATTCTTCGGCGCTCGAAAACGGCATGACCCCGGCTTCGATCATCATCGACGGGCCGTTCTGCGTCTATCAGGGCGCGCGCCTGGGGCAGAAATGCTTCCGCAACTTCGGCAATAGTGCCGGCGCCGGGCCACACACGATGCGTTGGGGCATAGAGCAATCCCGCAACCTTATGACTGTTCGCGCGGCGGCAGCAACCGGTATGGACCACGTTGTCGATACGCTCAATCGCTTTGGCATCGGCAAATTTCCGCCCTATCTCGCGATTGCGCTAGGCGCGGGTGAGACCAGCGTGATCAATATGGTCAACGCCTATACCATCCTTGCCAGCCAAGGCCGCGCGGTGAAGCCGTCGCTGATCGACTTCGTACAGGACCGGCACGGCAAGGTGATCCTGCCCGAGAATTGGCGCGCCTGTGAAGGCTGCAACGCGCCAGACTGGAACGGCGGGCCGATGCCGCGCCCGGTGATCCGGCTCAAGCAAGCGGTTGACCCGATGACCGCCTTTCAGATGATTCACATCACTGAAGGCGTCGTCCAGCGGGGAACCGCGGCGGTGTTGCGTGATCTTGATCGGCCAATGTTCGGCAAGACTGGCACCTCGTCCGGCCCGACCGACGTATGGTTCATCGGCGGCACTCCACAGCTGATCGGCGGGCTCTACGTGGGCTTTGATTCGCCGACCAGCATGGGCGGCTATGCGCAGGGCGGGACGCTCGCCGCACCAATCTTCAAGCAGTTCGCGCTGAAGGCCTATGAGGGAATGGAGAAAATCCCGTTCCGCGCACCGGCCGGGATACGCATGGTCCGCATCGATCGCGGCAGCGGCAAGCCGGTATTCGGCGGCTGGCCGACCAGCGACCCCAAATCGGCGATTATCTGGGAAGCATTCAAGCCAGAGAGCGAACCGAGCCGCCGCGCACCGATCCGGGATGCGGACGACACGCCGACGGCCGACAAGCCCAAGACGGTCAAGCCACAGGCTCAGGCGCTGCGCGACAGCGATTTCTTGCAAAAGCAGGGCGGCATTTACTAGTGACCCGTCCGGCACGTCCTACATTGGGATTCCCGCTAATGCGGAAGTCCTGCTTCTTCTGACCCGGCTTTTGAGAAGCGGCGGGATCTCCGCTTTTGCGGCGACGACGGTAAATTGGAGTTACGATTATGCGCGCTGAAGCGCAGGCCCATGTCGACACGATCAACGAAGCGCTGGCGCTGTTGCGCCGGTTCCTCGATTGGGATCGTGCGCTCCGCCGCCTAGACGAGCTCAACGCCCGGGTCGAAGACCAGGCGCTGTGGAGCGATCCCAAGGCCGCGCAGGAAGTGATGCGCGAACGCCGCCGCCTCGACGAGGCAATCACTGCGACGCGCGCGATCCAGAGCGAGCTGAACGATACCGTCGAGCTGATCGAGATGGCCGATGCCGAAGGCGACGCCGAAATGGCCGACGAAGGCACCGCTTCTCTGGGCGAGCTCGCGGCGCGCGCAGACCGCGACAAAGTGAAGGCGCTGCTCGCAGGCGAGGCTGACGCCAACGACACCTATATCGAAGTCAACGCCGGTGCCGGCGGCACCGAGAGCCAGGACTGGGCCGGTATGCTCAGCCGGATGTACTCGCGCTGGGGTGAGCGCCACGGGTTGAAGGTCGAGTTGGTCGATCAGCATTCGGGTGAGCAGGCCGGGATAAAGTCGGCGACGCTGTTGCTCAAGGGCGAGAATGCGTACGGCTATGCCAAGACTGAAAGCGGCGTCCACCGCCTCGTGCGGATCAGCCCGTATGACAGCGCGGCGCGGCGGCACACGTCATTCGCGTCCGTTTGGGTCTATCCAGTGGTCGACGACAATATCGACATCGAACTCAACGACAGCGAGTTGCGGATCGACACCTACCGTGCGTCCGGCGCCGGTGGGCAGCACATTAACACCACCGATTCGGCGGTGCGCATCACCCACTTGCCCACCAACATCGTCGTCCAGTGCCAGAACCAGCGTTCCCAGCACAAGAACAAGGCCGAGGCGATGAACCAGATGAAGGCCAAGCTCTACGAGCTCGAGCTGCAGAAGCGCGAAGCCATCGCCAATGCCGAGAATGCCGGCAAGACCGACATCGGCTGGGGCCACCAGATTCGGTCCTACGTTCTCCAGCCGTATCAGCTCGTGAAGGATCTGCGGACCGGCGTGACCTCCACGTCACCCAGCGACGTGCTCGACGGTGATCTTGACGCGTTCATGGCCGCGGCGCTGTCGCAGCGCGTGACCGGCGAGACCGTCGAGGTGGAGGACGTCGACTAGGATGGACACGGCCGTTATCCGTTCGTCCCTGCTCAGCATGGGGTCGGGAGCGTTGTTGCTCGCCCTCGCGGCCTGCAACGGCGACCCGGTCAATTTCGGCAAGCACAACAACGCTCTCGCCTTCCCCACCGCCGATCGCCCAGTCGCCAAGATCGTGTCGACGCGTTGGTCGACCGAGGAAGCCCGCGACCGGGTCCACGAAGCGGGCGAGGTGATGGGCAAGGCTGGGATCAAGCCCGGCATGACCGTCGCCGACATCGGTGCCGGCGAAGGCTATTACACGATCCGCCTCGCCACCCGCGTCGGCAAAGATGGACGGGTATTGGCCGAGGATATCCTTCCCGAAGTCCGCGACGCGCTGGCCGAGCGCGTCGCGCGCGAGCGGCTCGACAATGTCAGCGTGCGGCTGGGCGAGCCGGCAGACCCCAAGCTACCGGATTCCAGTTTCGACCGGGTATTGATGGTGCACATGTACCATGAGATCGACCAGCCCTATGAATTTCTGTGGCGGTTGCGTCCGTCGCTCCGCCCGGACGGACTGGTGATCGTGGTCGATGCCGATCGTCCGACGCAAAGTCACGGCACGCCCCCTGCCTTGCTCAAGTGCGAGTTCGCTGCGGTCGGCTACGCTTTGGCCACATTCCAAGACATGCCGTCGGCGGGCGGCTATCTCGCCGCTTTCCGTCTGGCCGGTAATCGCCCTGCCCCGTCGGATATCGTCGCATGCAAGGCCAATGGGCGCTAGCGCCCACCGATAGCCGAGTTCTGCAACGATGGCGCAGGTGTCCAGATGGCCCAGCAGCCGCACTCAAGCGCCTCCATCGCCCCAACTACCGCCGAGACGCAATTATCGGCGGCGCTCGGCAGGTGGTCGCCGCTTGGATAGGTCCGCGCGATCCCAGTCCGATCGGGTGGACCATATGCATGGGCCGCGATCCTGCGCTCCGGCACATCGATCGCGTCGTCAGAGCGCGAGCGGAGATAGCGCGTCTCCAACAACCGTCATTCCAAAGTCGGATAGGCAAAGGCGGCGACCTCGCGACGAGCAGCATAAACGGTGCCGGCGGTATCGGAAAGCGGTATCGAGAATCGCGGGATCCGCGACTTGGAACGGGTCGCTCTGTCGCGACCACTTCTGCGGCCATCCCAAAGCCAAGCAACATTCGTTTTGATACCTAAGGGCGCACCAGAGTCACAAAGCTGTACGCCGGCCGTTCGCCCTCCGCCGGATGGGTTTCGCGCAGCACTTCGCGCCAGCCTTCAAATCTCGGCATCGTCACGTCTCCCTCGGGGGTGGCGTGGACCTCGGTCAGTTCCACCGCATCGGCGCGGTCAAGGAACAGCGCAAACACCTCGGCCCCACCGATCACCGCGACCTCGGGTCCAGCCAGCGCCAACGCTTTTTCCACCGAGTGTACCACTTCGGCCCCGTCGGCGCGCCAAACGGGATCGCGGGTCAGCACGATATGCCTCCGACCCGGCAGCGGGCTGGGAAAGCTCTCGAAGGTCTTGCGCCCCATCACCATCGGCCTGCCCATTGTCTGCGTCTTGAAACGCTTCAAGTCGGCGGGGAGCCGCCACGGCAGGCCTCCATCGCGGCCGATGACGCCATTGTCGGCGCGAGCGAGGTAGAAGGTGATCACCAGCGCATTATCGCCCGCTCAGGCCCCGCTGCCAAGAGCACGCTAGCGTCAGCCGGCGCGACCGGACAGAAATGCAGCACGACCTGCAGCCCTGCCGCCACTATCCCAGCCACCAGGATCGTCCGGCGGATCTCTTTCATGGCGCGACAACTCCCTGGCATCCATTACGACTACATATGTAGTCATTCTCCTGAACGCCAGTTGAATTGGCGCAGTTTCGTCACGGCTTGCCGGACATTTGTTTCCATTCCAGCAGATAGAGCGAATGGCGAGTGGCGAATGCCGACCGTCTATGAGGAGGCCCGTCCGCCTTCATGCCGCGCAGCAGATCGAACTGAAGACGTAGATGCTCGTCGCCGGAACGCCCAGCATGGGTGGCCCGAGCGAGCCGTTCGGCGGTGTTCTCGCGCGCATTATAGGCGCCTGCCAGCGCCTGGACGGGGCGCGAAGGGACTATCGTTTGGCAGTGTTCCTCTGCCGCCAACGCCAGCTGGAACACGGCGGCTTCTCCCGGACCACCCCATCCCACCTTCCTGCCCATAGCCGCCCTTCCCTGTGCCGCCTGCTTCGGTTAAATCGGTAGCTAACGCCCTCCGTTACAAAGAAATCTCCCCCGACGCTTCCTTTCGGCTACTAGGCCGCCGCATCGTACCAGCCGTCGAACAACGCCTGCAACCGCGACAGACGCGCATCGACATCGTCAATCCGCTCGGCCAACAGCCACCGGTCCTTTTTGCGTGCGAGCGGCGTGAAATCGGCTGCCGCGTGCCGAGAGGTCAGCGCAATTGCGGATGGCCCGGCGTCGATTC
>Ga0233335_1000073_pt1 | contig 34244 bp, 33 predicted proteins | sample GEONDECOMP222_FD_180695 | JGI IMG/M metagenome (GOLD analysis project Ga0233335, IMG submission 180695) | Leaf litter microbial communities from Shasta-Trinity National Forest, California, United States - GEON-DECOMP-222 | ecosystem: Environmental > Terrestrial > Plant litter > Unclassified... | reverse complement strand
TACTGGATGTGCTAAGTCAATGTGCATAAGGTACCTTCAATCTTTTTAGGCCGCAGTATAACATCTACTCATGCCGTATCAAAGTTGTGCAATAAAGCTATTGACCAATTAGCGCATTTAAAGTGTTAAGTACTATTTTTGATAATAGTTATGTAAGTGCTCAATAAGATAAGCAAAATAGCGATTTCGACTGAGCAACGCAATTCCCGTTCGTATCCATAGCAGTACCGGCAAGGCTAATATAATAACAAGACTGATCAATGTGGGATAGCCTATAACCTGCGATGAAGTATTCCCTAACAATTGAATAGCGACTGGTTGAGAAGGGAGTTGATGCCATAAAGATACGACTGTCTTGCCTATATTGCCTTGTAAATGCAAGCTGAAGTGAAGAAACGCATTTAGACTACTTATAAGAAAAACAGTCCATAATCGCGCAATAGATTGATTGCTGCCGGCGCAATAATATGGTATTGCTACTAACCCGATGAAAATAATAGAAGTGATCGTTCCACGATACCATTCCGATTCTTGCAAGTTATATAATTTTTTCACTAACAGACTTGTATTGTTTAATACGATTTCCTGTATTCTGGGAGTTAAATACATTAAGAGATATAAGCTAGTCATTAGAAAGATGCCCGCTAATTGAGTCGTAGACATGTCCCGCATGCTAGGATAATAATGATTATAAAATATACAGAAAAGTGAACTGAGACTTACAATAAGTATAATTAATAGCGGGAAGCCATCATTATAATAATTAAAGCTACAATAAGAAGAAAATAAAAAGCCTATGAAAAATCCGTCCGTTAATGCTATGGCTATCTTGCTTTCTGAAAACCATCTATTGATTGCTTGCATCACATTTAATCCAATCTAAAATGCCGAAGGCCGGACTCGAACCGGCACGACTTTCGCCACTGCCCCCTCAAGACAGCGTGTCTACCTGTTTCACCACTTCGGCTTCAACCTCAAATACTAAAATTGCCTTACTAGGCGTTATCAGAATCTGGTTGCACTAATAAGGGTGCTACCGCTTGTACAGTACCTTGATAAGGAGAGCGCGTATTCAATCCCAGACTGGTTGCAAAGAATAAAGCACCTACAAAATAAGTGAGTTTTTTAATAAAAGGTGTCGAACCTTGACTTCCAAATAAAGTTTGAGAAGCACCAAAACTAGGTATAGCTCCTCCTGACTGGTTTGTCTGGATTAAGATTAATCCAATTAAAACGCTCACGGATAAAATATGAGATATGAATAAAATTATAGATAACATAGTCTACTCAAATGCAGAATAAATTGCTAAGGAAACATAAGAGTCTCAAGAAGCATTCCCAAACAACGCCTCACCAAGACCCTTTATGGGTATAATATATTATTTTTAGCACTCTTATCGTACAGAATTCTGACGCGTGGTGCAAGTATCATCGTAATATCTTCAGCAATATAAGCACTTATTAGCTGCTTAATCATTTGGATAGTATCAAGGTACATAAGCTATATGATAAGACCTTCTAAAACCAATGTTTAAATCAGCTAAACAAGAAAAAATCAAAAAATTACCTACAGAACTGTGTACACATCATTAGCTCTGTTGTGCAAAATGCAAGAAACCATTCGAAAAACGATATGGACGCTTTTAGGGAAATGAAATTACCTTATCTTCCCACTCAAGCCAACGACCGTACATGATCCTGAAAAGTGGATTATAAAATTTTAGATACTTATTCGTTCAGTAGAAGCTTCGATACAAATTAGAACAGTGGTGTTTAATAGATGTGCCTTAGTGTGGATAACATGTGCAACTTCATTCCACTATCTTCATCATGTGTTGCCTTCTTTTCATGATGAAGATAGCTGATCTTTTGTTATCATCAATTAAGCTATACCAGATCTTAGCCATCAGTAAATTGACTGTTTTTAGCACAATTAAAACCAACTTTTTTATGAAAAATTCGCAGCCACAGCTGACTACGAATAGTTGTAGTAGCCAATAATGATGGAAAAATATTGTAATGACTCTCACTGGCTTGAGCAGGACCCATACACATTTGCTAATGACATGTCTTTTTTAAATTGAATTGTTAACGCATCATCCTCTTCCCCTACCACCCAGTCGTGTTGTCCTGCGCAATACTACTCTCTTGCAACATATGCCTTGCCACCATCATTCAATCAAATAACCAAGGTTTTTTTGGTTCCACTCTTTTTACGTTCAATCTACCATAGTGATTCAATCAGCCTGATCGGGAATACACTACACAGCCCAGTTATTGATATAATGGCTGCTCATTATAATCATGGACCCCACGAGTAGCATTGCTCTTAAAAAAGAGAGTACATGTGTTTTGTGGAATGAGGATTATTTTCTACTACAGTCAATCTATGACATGGTTGTTGGGTGGCAAACTGATCAAAGAAGTCCGTCAGTATCGTGTCGACTGTTTTAGATGCTTTTATTTTGGTTTCGTGTTTCGCTTCCTCGAGACTGCGTGGCGCCGCTACGTATTGCCGTAACTTGTCTACTAATGTACTAAGCTCAACTGGCAACACAGGATGCGCTGCGCAGGATAATCCGGGCATCCAACACGTATTATCGTTGAGACATTTGTTAAAAAACCTCACAAGAATACTATCATACACTAACTCAGGGGGTAATTTCTGATTACTCTGAATGAAGGCTATGGCTTGCAAGATACAAACGGATTGAAGCCGTAATACCATATCCGGTATATAAGGATTATTGGGCAAACCTTCTGGGCTGGTAAACACTTGCTTTGAAAGATTGAGTTGATCCAGAAAAACTTGTATGCGTCGCTGATGCAGAACGTCAACGACCTCAGTATCATGATTCACTGCATAAATGAGTGCAGTCTTGCCTTGCTTATTCTTTCTCCACTATAATTAATATTTCTTTACAGCAACTGTATGGGTATTATTTTATTAGGTTGGTCCGCCAGGCACAGGCAAAGGCACACGTAAGTCCTATAGATGTCCCAGTACTATCACATTACCAAAATTTCTACCGGCTATATGCTCAGGCAAGTAATCATCGTACAAACCCCTATCGGAAAACAAGCTCAAGATCGGATCGATCAAGGTCAACTTATTCCCAATCACGCCATGATTGCTTTAATATATCAACGCATTCAAGTCCCTGATTGCACCGCTGGTTTTTTTGCTCGATGGCCTTCCTCTCACGTTATCACAGGCACAGATGCTAAGAGAACAACGTATTAAAATTGATTGAGTAATTTATCTAACACCTATATTTTCTTATGCTTTCGGCAAGCTTATAAGCTTACACAGGCGCCTACCACAGCAATAAGACCAACTTCTTGTGCAATCTTTAGTACTGACGTGATTATGGCATTAGTCACACCACTGGCAACATTGATCCATAAAAATCTCAGGTGGTAGAATCACAAGTAGGTTAATCGTTCCAAAAAACCTGCTTCAAAAGTTTTGAGTACCTTCTAGTTTCCTATGGCCGATCAATTAATCAGTATGCGATGTATGCATGCTTATTTTTTCCGATAAGAAATGATTTGTTCAAATGGTAATTCTCGCAGAATCCATAACTTTTGAAGAATCGATAATAGATTATTCATAACCCAATATAAGGTTAATCCAGCAGGAACATTTAAAAACAGCCAAGTAAGCAATGCAGGTAACAATAATGCGATACGCTCTTGCGTTGGATCATTGCTTTGTGCTGGCGTCAAAGAATTATTAACAAAGGTCGATAAACCAAATAATAAAGGTAAAATATAGTAAGGATCTTGCGCTGAAAGGTCTCGAATCCATAATACAAAAGGCTCGTGACGCAATTCAACGTTCTCAAGCAGCAACCAATACAATGTAAAAGATATTGGCGTTGTTACTAATCCACTTAAAAAACCAGCGCGTGGCTTAAAGCCCTCTCGTCGATACAGTTCACTTTCTGCTTGCATCAAGCGGTGTAAATCGTTGCCATAACGTTCTTTTAAAGCTGTTAATTGAGGGCGTAACTTATAACGTGTTAGCATTGTTCGAAAACTGCTAGCTGTCATACGATAGAAAACTAATTGTATGATGGTGGTTAGCAATACAATAGCCCATCCCCAGTTGTCGATTACTTGATGAATATACTTTAAAATCCGAAACAATCCAGTTGCAAGCCACCAAAAAATGCCATAGTCCACAATTAAGTCTAAATGCTTTGCTGAAGCTGCGAGCTGATCGATGATTTTAGGTCCAACATATAAGGACAATTTTCTGCTAGCAATTTTACCCGCTTCAACCCTCCAGGGATCACTTGAGAGGCCTAAAGTGTATATATTATTATTTTGCGATGCATAATAAGAAGACGAAGGCAATTTGGATATCCAAGCACTAGTAAAATGGGGTTCAATCAAGGCTAACCATCTTACTTGATCCTCTGGTGGTAGTTTTTGATGCGCTATCTGATCAAATTTTATTTTCTGATAAGATTTTTTGTCAGTAGAAACAGCGCCTCCTGAATAACCTCCTGAGTAAGAAGCAATATTCAACCAACCACTTGATTCCGAGAACTGGAATTTATTTAATTCTGCGTAAATTTGACCTTTCCAAAGTACAGGCGTGTTATTTTTGACTTGATAATTAACGTCGATTTGGTAGGAGTTCAGTTTCAATACAAATTCTTTGACGATGGAGACACCTTGAGGCTTCGTATATAATGAAATCTTCAACTCTTTTTGATCAGGTGCTAAAATATAGTCTCGATGAGCACTGCGATAAATATGATCCTGTTTAATCAAGTGACCATTTTTCATGGTAGCGACATCGGTTTGTGCAGTGTAATAACGACTATCACTGCGATCCAATAATACAGTCGGAGGAGCGCCTTTTCCAATATATTGAGGGTATTTTAAAAGTTCCAATTTCACTAAATGCCCACCTCGAGTATCAATAATTCCTTGGAGTGTATCTGTTGTAAAGCTCACTCTATGCGCATTGGGGACAGTCTGCGTCAAACTAGCAACGGAAGGTTCCGATTTTACGATAGAGACTTCACTGTCTGAGTGTGTAATGCGGGTTTTAGCGTAATCATTTTCCCACGTGGATATCACTAAACCCAAGCTGCAAAATAAACAAAACCAAACTATTTTTCGAAGAATATCCATTGTGATATTTTAATTTAGAGAAAAAATGATAGGCGCATTAATATAAATGCGATATTTTAACCAGATTTTTGCCAAAAGTATCTAGCGCATAAAAGATCCTTGTTATCTTATAGCATAAAGTTCTTGAACAACAAATGAACACTTAAGCAGTTATATTGCAAACCATACAAGCATTATTGTAGGTCATCAATGATGTTGGATGTGTTAGGTAGGTTATTTTGATGTTTGCTGAAAAAATGGCTAGATATTCTATAGTATCAAAAGCGCTCAGTACGCATCTAAAATGCTAATCACGACTACGATGCCATTGCTTAATTTTTTCCCAAATGACATCTAGTTCTGAACGTATTAAAGCACTATTAGTAGGAGGTCTATTGATAAAAACTACGATATCATTACTTTGGAAATGATATTGATTTAAGCGAAAATTTTCGCGTACAACTCGTTTCATGTGGTGGCGCTGGACTGCTAATTTAAGGACTTTCTTAGGGACAATCACCCCTAAGCGTGAGTTAGATAGTATATTTGGGTAAGCGTATACGATTAAAGAGGCGCTCTTAAAACGAGTACCTCTTTTAAATAATATTTGGAATTCTGGTGCTTTATATAGACGACGGCTTTTATTAAAAACATACATGTTCTTTATCATTCCTATTGTTGTACGCTGCAATTTAGACAGTTAATCGATGACGTCCTTTAGCTCGACGACGCTTCAATATAGCACGGCCATGGCGAGTCGACATGCGTTCACGAAATCCATGAGTACGCTTGCGTTTTATACGACTCGGTTGATAAGTTCTCTTCATAATCAATAATCCAACTAAAATGTCAATTTAATAAAATACGATGCAATCAATCATACAAATGAAAATTCGTGTTTATTCTGTGCAGATGCAAAGCGCAAAATATCTTAAAAAAGACTGCTGATAATGTCAACTCTTCTTTATAGTGGTAACATAAAATTTCATTGTATGGCTTTACTACCAGGATATTGTTTCAGACACTCACGCACCGGCTTAAATGAATATCGATGCGCCGGGGTATAACCATAGTGTTTAAGTGCTGTAAGGTGTTGGCTCGTACCATATCCTTTGTGCTGTGCAAAACCATATTCTGGGTACTGCAAATCAACAGCTAACATTATATCATCACGTATGACTTTCGCAAGGATAGAAGCAGCGCTGATGGATAAACAAATTTGATCTCCTCGCACTAGGGTACGAACGTGACAACTTAATTGCGGACTGTGCTGTCCATCGATTAATGCAACATCCGGACAATGACGCAATGCCGATATAGCCCGCTTCATTGCTAACAAAGTCGCTTGTAAAATGTTATAGGTATCAATTTCTTGTGCGCAAGCTTGGCCAATACCAAAGTCATACGCGTTCTGCCGAATCATTTCCGCTAATAATGCTCTTTTTTTAGGCGATAAACATTTAGAATCTTGCAAACCTACAATAGGTCTATTAGGATCTAATATAACAGCAGCTGCTAAAACAGGCCCGGCTAGAGGACCTCGGCCAACTTCATCTACACCAGCAAGCATAATATTCTCAATTGAGTGAAGGACGTTTAATACCCATAATTTCAGCAGAGCAGACTATCTTACCTTGTACTTTAGCTAAGGTATTACATTTTATAAAAGGACCTCTCATCGATGCTACTTTTGATTCAAGATACAATTGATCACCTGGTACAACCGGTACTTGAAATTTCGCTTTATTGATAGTAACTAACATATATAAATTAGTATTCTTATCTTTTTGAAATGCTTCATATAAAGCTAAAATACCTGAAACTTGAACCATGGCTTCTAATAATAACACACCTGGCATAATAGGTTGATTCGGAAAATGTCCTTGAAAAAAAGGTTCATTGATAGTGACATTTTTAATGCCAACAATAGATTTTTTTGGTGATAAATGAATAATTTTATCTACCAATAAAAAAGGGTAACGATGAGGTAAATAATTTAATATTGTTTGAATATCAAAGGTAGAATGTATATCCATGCTAATGTCTGGGTCAAAAATAGGCTATCACTGCAATCATGAAAGTAACATATTTTATAAACTCTAGCATGCTATGGTAAATATTATGAGGTTTATTATATCGATTGCTCAAGCGAAAAAGGCTGCTTATAATAGCCATTCAATTTCAAGAAAGCAAATATGACAAATATAAAAGCTAACTTTATTCTGATTGCCAATACGGTATGCCAATATGCGGCTTTATTTAACAGGGCAGATCATAACGCAGGGAATGAATCAATTGAAAACCAACAAGATTTTATATATAAAATCCGCTATAGTACTCGCTCAACAAGCGCGGATGATGTTTGATACTTGTCTTGAAAGTGTTTTGGATTGTAATTTTGATAAGCTATGCATGCAGCTCAAGCAATCTCAAGAGTAGTTTATAATATTTAGAGCAAGTCTTTCGCTATATTTAAATGGTAATGGACAATGAATACAAGTTTACGTGCCTGGTTAAACCCCTATCTGAGTAACCCCGAACGAGTGAATTTATGGGGCTGTTTATTACTCTTTATACTCGCTATTGTGTGCTTAGGGGACGCGATGACACCTGTCATTGTAGCCATCATCATCGCTTACTTACTACAGTGGCCTATTTCATTCTTACGACGCTTACATTTCCCAAGGATAGTGGCCGTATTACTTGTGTATAGTATCTTTATGAGCCTAGTCATTGGATTATGGGGTTTAATTATACCGCTATTATTAAAACAGCTGAAAAATCTACTGGCTGAACTCCCTCAAATTACGACTAGAATTCAAATTTTATTATTGCATTTACATGAAAAATATCCTCAATATATCTCACTAGAACAAATTCAAAGTTTAACGGCAGAATCAAAACAAGTTGTGAACTATGCGATTCAATGGATTCTTTCGATGTCTTTGACTTCCATTCCCAACATGATTGTATTGTCCATTTATTTAGTGCTAGTGCCTTTATTAGTCTATTTTTTCTTAATGGATCAACAAAAAATCCTTACTTGGCTTGTGAGTTTCCTGCCGCAGCAAAAGCAATTAATTACTGAAGTATGGACAGAGGTTTATACTAAAACCGGTCATTATGTTCGCGGAAAAGCATTAGAAATCATTATTGTATGGGTTATTACGACCGGTTCTTTTGCATGGCTAGAATTACCTTACTCTATGCTGTTAGGACTTTTAACGGGGATTTCAGTAGTCATTCCATACATTGGTGCAGTACTGGTGACGATACCCATTGTGATAGTCGGCTTTCTAGAATGGGGGTGGAGTCCTGATTTTGGTTATTTACTAGGAATCTACGGCCTTATTAATTTATTAGACGCTAATATATTATTTCCATTGTTATTTGCAGAAGCAATGGCACTTCATCCAGTCGCTATTATGATCGCTACACTCGTTTTCGGAGCGCTATTAGGCTTTTGGGGTATATTTTTTTCAATTCCATTAGCTGTTTTAGCTAAAACTTTATTAAATATCATCCGACAGTCGAATGCTCTAAGTATAGAAAAAGATCATTAAAACAAAGAAATTGGCTGATATTCAAGTCTTTACTGTATATCGAAGTCGTAATCGCTATCGGGATAAGGCTCATCTTGAAGTGTAAAATGCCACCATTCAGTTTTAATTGACTTAAAGCCTGCTGCTTCCATTAATGCTTTTAAATATAATCGTCTTGTTAAAATCTCATGAGAGATCATGTCATTGACAGTATGAGATTGACTATCAAAATAATCGTAAAGCGTACCCATCTCTATATTGGTAGGTTTTGCATTTTTGCAAGAGGGTATCATAACCAAGGTTACATCGACGGTACTGCCTCGAGTATGCGCAGAACATGGTGCGATATATCCCTTTTTAAACAAATCTGATTTCTTGATATTAGGATAATAACGCGCTTTCATCTTTTGATCCTGATCATCTTGAGCCCAACTTATAAAATAATTCGATGCTTTTTGAGGGCGATACGCATCCAATATTTTCAGCGATAAATCAAAAGGCTTTAGCTTGTTTTGCACTTTTGAAAGTGCAATAGCGGTTTTTCGGGTCATAATACAGCGCGATGTTTGATAGCCTGGAACTGGTTTTCCAACAAAATTATCACAGCCTGCATACCGCATATCTTGAATAATAGAAGGATCAATGGTTTCAAGATAGACAAATCCTTTAGGTAAAGCTAAAGCAGTATCGCCAATATTCACGCTAAGCATAAAGCTAAGCGTTACAATGCTTTTAAGGCATGATAATTTTAGCATAAGCGTTTTTCTAAAACTTGTCTTTGGTGCCGCTGAATTGGGATAATACTCTGTTTGAAGAGGAATCGTGTCATAAGATCACGCATGCTTTCTTTGACTGAGATAAATTGTCAAGCTCACTCATCTATGAGTATACAAGCAATGCTTTTGAGGTTGCCAGCTGCTATTACTCTACAATAAAATCAAAATGAGTATCTGAAAAAGGCTCATCTCCCAGTGTAAATTGCCACCAGGCTCCATTGGTATATGAACGGAGGTTCACACGATACATGAGCGCTTCAAGGAATAAACGATTGACCACTATTGAGGTATCTTCATTTTTGGAAGAGTTGAAATTTCGACAATTAAGAATCGATTTTGAGTCAGTACAATGATAAGAAGTCCCCCATGTCCACTTCCTTTAATGGCATACCGTTAGGCGATAAAGCAACTAACGTGACTGCCACTGTGCTACCTCGGCTATGTCTGTGGCCTGCAACTTACAACTGCCGGACATCATACAATTTCGATAAATCTATTTTATTAATATTTGGATAATAAAGCTTCTTCATAGGGGAATCTTTTGGGTCTTGGCCCCATTTGACTAAATAATCTACGGCTTGTTGAGGTTGATACCTTCGAATATTTTAAGAGAAAGGCCACATTTTTTAAGCGCTTGTTGTGCTCTTGCAAGCGCAAATGCTGTAGGTTTTGTAACAATACACCGAGGTTTTTTATAATCGGGTAATGGGCGGCCGACAATATTCTTACTCGTGGCAAATTTAATATCTTGTATAATGGAAGCATCGACTCCTTCAAGGTAAACAAAACCTGCTGGTAATGCAAAACTTGTCGTAGTGATAATACTAATACCAGCAAGAACCGCTAATAAATATAATTTCATGTCAATGAACTTTCGCATCTTATATTCTCATGTGTCAGTATAGTTCTGCGTAAGTTATCAAACAAAGATACGCGGGGGAAAATTTTTATAATGCTGAGCTGAATATTACAATACTACGACTCTACAGCATAATCCGTATCTATCGTCAAACGTTTTTTATCATATTCACTAATCAAGCCAAGTTTAAATTTGCGCTCAACATCGACAGCTAGCGGCTGTCCATACTGTTTTAATAATGCTCGTGTTTTCATCGTCACTTTTTCTAAAGGGGTATCCAATAAAATATGGCGAATAGGTTGATCAAATACTAGAAATTCTCTGATAGCAATTCGTTTCCCATCCAGTGTGGGAATGAGTTTTTGGCAAATAATCACGCGCATCGTTTCAATAATGTCCATCATGGAGCCCAATTCTTCCTGCCTTAAAGCTGTGATTAAACGCCTCATCGTTTCAGGTACGCCTTGACTATGGAGCGTTGTATACACAGGATGGCCTGTCAATGCTGCTTCTATGACAGCGCTAATAGTCTCGGGATCTCGAGCTTCTCCCACTAAAATTAATCGTGGGTTTCGTCGTAATGCATTGATAACGCCCGCTGCAAATGAGGGTAAATGCTTTGGAATTTCAACTTGACTGATGATTGAATTGGGTTTATCAATATTATCATAAACAAATTCAATAGGAGATTCATAAGTTAAAATTTTTCGATGCCCCTGCGCTTGTCCTGCTAATTCACGGATGATAGCAGCTAATAAGGTGCTTTTCCCAGAGCCTGTAGGGCCCGTTACATAAACCACACCTTGCTCGGGTGAAAGCGCATCTTTTAATTCAGGCTCTAAATCTAAAGTATCGAGTATAGGTGGTGTTGTGGGAATTGCACGGAATGTTATTTGTATCCCATGATGTCCATTCACAAGACAACCGGTAGCATTGACTCTAAAACGATATCGCTCTCGTCGATGACGGCGAAATTCATAATGCGTATCGATATCAGAACCACTTAAAATTTGAGCATTCCCATTGGAGCCATAAATATGATGTAGCATATCGACGATTTCATGGTGTGATAATCGTCGTTGCGTAATCACTTGTAATTTTCCATACCGTTCTATAAAAATAGGCTCTTCACTTTGCAAAGTGATGTCTGATGCTTCAAGGCTATGCGCATGTAATAATACAGGCTCTAAATAAGCAGCGGTTAACCGAGCCGGTTCATTTAAGAACAAAAAATCTGTATTATTAGGCAGTATCATGCTCTACAATGATCGGCTTCCACTGATGAGCAGTATTCTTTTTCAGTTTGGGTAAGCGAGTCATACGCATGATTTGGTCATGAACACGCAGCATCTGATCATCGCCTGTAATCCCTAAACTACTATGGGCAACTTCAGGTGGACTAATAATGCCTTGCTTGAGTAATTTGCGATATAACTGCATACCTAAAAAATCTCTTACTAAACGAGCGCAATTTTCTTTATCAATGGCCTCGGCTTGATTAATACCAAGCCTCCATCCTTCCTTGACAGCGGCATCCCAAATAACTTGTTCTTTTTGGTTTTTAGGTAAGAAAGTAGCAGGCGGCACTTCTGGAAAGTCATAATGCATGGGTAAATAATCACGCCATGTAGGTGCTGCTGTTACAAATTTAGCTGGGCTAATAATTTGATAAGTTCGATCAACAATACGTAAGCTTTGCGCATCTGCTAAGTTCACAGAACGTTCTGCTTGTACTACCACAGGTGGTAATACATTATTAGGCAACAATAGTGCATTAAAATTAAATTGCTTATCTAATGCTTTTTCAGAGCCTACTCGCATTTGATTAATTTGATTGGCTCGAAACGCAAGACCTGCTTGAATACTCGTATGCAGTCCCATCTCGCGTAATCCTTCTGCATTAATCGTTTCTTTGTTTAAGTCTGTAGTTCTTTCATAAATGGCATGTAGTTTGCGCAGTTCTGATAAAGTTGTAACATTACCAATAACTCGATAATGCGGGTAGAAAAAAACACATCCTCCTAAGTAAAAGAGCGTAACAAGCAGGCAAATAGAATAAAAAAAGCTTTTGATACTATGATGCATATCGTAACTCAATGATATGCTCTTTTGGGTATATAAAAATATCTGCTTGGGTCCCAGCTTGCACATGAGCGTTGCTAATAATATCACCTAAAGGTACTTTCTGGGCTGAAATACTTACTATTAAAGGCATAATAGGCTGCTTGCCTAGTATGCGTAATCTATAATTCAATCGTTTTGCAATGGATGTTAATAAGGGTTCCAATTCACCGACCCAATCGAGAGTAATGATTTCAGTCATTTGAGCATTATCTAGCTGAGGTAACGTTTTGATATTTTGATTAGGTCGTGCAGATTTTTCCAATGCTTTTAAATCTACAATTGACTGCTGAATCGCTTGCGCAGCTCTTTCCAATGCGGGGTTTTCTTTGATAACGACTTGATTAAGCTCAGGTATTGTATCTACAACAGGTTTATAATAATCACATCCTGTCAAAGTCAGTAATATAAGTGTTAATGTTAAAAAATGGGACATAAAAAAGCCATAATCTCGTTTAGTGTAAGAAAACATAAGCTGCGATGGTAGTCATCAAACAGTGTTTTAGCTTCAACAATATCCTTAGTTGTAGGTATGCAAGAAAAAATTTATAGAGCATAATTATAGCATATTCAGCAAAAAAGTCGCAGCATGCCTTCTGATGATTTTAAAATGTCATTTATTCCTGTTGACTTATCCCAATAGCGTATGGACCTTTGCAGTATCTTGCAGAATTAATTTTTACGAAATACACTTTCTCATGTAATGCTTCTAGATTATGACAGCCTAGATAAGCCATATCGGTACGCAAACCATTTAACAACTGGTCAAGCATTTTGATATGAGATCGAGAAGATATATTTTCTAAAGAGTTCTTTTGAGTTTCGATTAATAAATCATTACACGTGACTAAATGTGCGCCAGCAGCTAAAGCTTTGCATGCCTCTTTAGAGGAACTAATGCCAGATGCAACGACTGACACTGAAGCAGCCGCTTGTTGTAATGCAGTCGCGACATTGGCGATTGCAGTAATGAGAGGAACACCGACACTACTATCTTGGTTCGCACTAGAAGAATCTACACCTACTTTTATAGCGTCAACACCTATTTCATATAAAGCTAATGCAGCTTCTCCGGTAACTATATTGCCCGCAATCAACGTAATGGTAGGATAGTGCTTTTTTAACCAAGCGACTTGCATGAACATAGATTGGCTATGTCCATGCACAGCATCCACCACTAACACGTCAGTGCCTGCTTTGATAAGGCTTTCAGCACGTTTACGGTCCTCTACATCAACGCCGATAGCGGCGCCTACTCGTAACTGCCCTTGATCATTATAGCAAGCTTTAGCATAGCTTTTTTGTAAATCCTTAACCTCCCTCATAGTGTCGGCCATTTTTTCATTCAAGCAGGTTTTTACTTTTTTAACTTGGCCCACTTGAAATTCAATGCTAGTATTTTTAGAAATAATTCCGATACCCCCTTGTCGTGCTAAGGCAATTGCCATACTAACCTCAGTCAGGGTATTGAGAGTCGAACAAGATAATAAAGGAATGTTTAAACTAACCGTTGAGGTTAAGGCAACGCTCAAGTTAACTTCTTGTGGGAGAATGTCTGAGTAATTAGGGAGCAAAGAAACATCATCGAAACTTAAAGCTTCTTGAATAAGAGTAAACATGCTAGTGTGATTAGTAATCTAATAAAATAACGCTTGCTTTCACAGCAACTCTTAAGTATCGATCTCTTTCCATGATTGGGCCGTGCAGGGATCGAACCTGCGACCGTCTGATTAAGAGTCAGTTGCTCTACCGACTGAGCTAACGGCCCTTTGATCTATTAAAATAACGCTATCTTATTTTATTTTCAACTAAATAAATGATTTCAATATTGTTTAAATATTTAATCTGACTATACCCTAGGCTCCAGTAATGATTAGTTTTAATAGATTTTAGCATGCTTAGCGTCATAAAACATCTCTATTTTTATGATGAATGGGTTCAACATCTTGATGTATAATAAAAGTGCTTTACTGACAATACATAACCTGTACCATTGCTCATATTATTGACTACAACCCATCTTACGAATACCACAATGTTAGACATTCCATCTTATGTATTAACCTTACAACAAGCATTATTCACTCATTCTCAGGAAGATTTTAATGCATTATATATTTATCGAATGACAGGTATTATCAGTACTTTTGTCATGGAATCAATTAAACTGGCTGAAACGTTTAATGCCGAAATCATAGCACCTCACGAACGTCCCTATTTGCAAGATATTCATGATAGAACGAATATGCAAATTCAACACTTAGAAAGCATAGTTACATTAAATGTATTCGAGCATTGGCGAGAGAAAGTACAAACACTCATGTATAAGTGGCAAGCAACCAGCTCATTATTGCTTAAAACACAAAGGTCCATCAATTGGGTGGCTGTAGATGCAGTAGAGCAACAATGGAGAGCAGCTGCAGCATTCAAACAGCATATAGAAGATTATCGCAAGGGATATATCACTATTCATACCCTCTATAAAGCATTCCAAATATTACAAAATGCATATTTATTCAAGCTTTCCCATATTAGACAACCATGGGAATTACATGCATTACTGAACTTAGCAGAAACTGTCATTGAACAAATAATTCATACCAATAATGATTTTATTCAAATCGTGCCTAGCATTGAAAATGACTATGAAAATACTGATTGCTTACAGAAAATTTGATTGGGAAGAATCTTGCTATGAAAATGTGCTCGCATTATTGGCAAGCAATTCATTGAGGACAATTACTGCAGCCATTTTGAGCCCAGGATCATACTTGAAAAACGATACTGTCTTTCATTGTAAAAGACACGTCTTAAGTAGAAGCTATTTTCAGTTAAGCTTTTAATATATTATATCTGATTAAGGTTGTATGCTATCAATAAAAGCTTATTTTAAATACTAGTGTATTTATCAGGAGAATTTTCATGTATTCACTCATCAAAGTTGCTGTTTTGGCTAACGTATTTGAATTTTATGAGCTATGTGTTTATGGATATTTGTCCAGCACACTAAGCCAGATTTTTTTCAAATCTCAAGATGCAACAGTAGCACTCACTCAAACATTTTTAATTTTCGCGATCGGTTATTTGGCAAGACCCCTCGGAGGATTAGTACTGGGAACACTGAGTGACTACATTGGTCGCGGTACTACATTAAAAATTTCTTTAGGGCTCATGGCAATTGCCACCACTGGTATCGGTTTGTTACCTACTTATCAAGATATAGGTTTTCTGGCAACACTAGGTTTATTATTTTTCAGAATTTTGCAAGGCTTTTCAGCAGGCGGCGAATTAACGGGTAGTGGTTGTTATATTTTTGAATCTTCTACAGGATCTTCACGAAGTTTACTCTGTAGTATTGTAGGAGGTAGTTCAGCCTTAGGTTTGTTATTAGCCTCTGCTGTGATTTTTCTTTTAAATAGCTTTTTTGACCCTGAGAGTATTATACAGTGGGCTTGGCGTATTCCTTTTTTACTCAGTCTTCCTTTAGCAATGATGTTATTTGGTATTCGCAACACGTTGGCGAATGATACGCTCGAACATCTCAAGATAAATGATTCAAAAAGTAATACACTATCACTTTCTCAGTTTGGAGAACCTTTATTATTGGGAGCTGCGATGGTGGCTTTTACAGAAATCAGCCTGTATCCCTTTTTAGTCTGGATGCCAACGTACCTTTCGCATTTTCTAGGCGTTCCTAAAAATATCTCACAATTAACTAATACGATTGCATTAATCATATTACCTATTATGCATTTAGTGGCAGGTTATGTTTCTAGTCGATTCGGATATCGAAAATTAATCTTGGGTAATATTTTATTCTTTTTATGCTTAGCCTATCCTTTGTTTAAGTTACTCGTTATTACGCAGGGTTCTATTGCGATGATATTAAGTTTGCAAATCTTTGCTGCCATCATTGCAGGTAATATGGGTGGTGTGCTCATGGAACTATTAGGTGATTTATTTCCTACCCAGCTTAGAGGCAGGGGCATGAATTTAGCGCATGCAGTCCCTAATGTTTTGGTCGGTGGTACAGCCCCAATGGTCTGTAATTACATGGTCAATAAAGGATTTATGATGTTTCCTATCTTTTATGCTATGGGTTTTGCTACACTCGCTTTAATAGCAGCGTTACGCTTAAGACAATATTCTATCAATGCAGCAACACACGTTTATCCATCATGAGGCTATCAGTCCCGATGGCAAGCTTGCTAAATAGCAAAAGATAGCTCAATATAGACATTTTTTATTAATTAACATGGCTAAAAATAACGATACTGATAATATTATGGAGGGCAAAGTTGTCAAAAGTTTGCCTGATGCGCGTTTCGAGGTTTTACTGGATAATGGACATCTTTTAAAGGAAGTTTATATTTCAGGTCGTATGCGACAGCGTTATATTCATATTGCTCGTGGAGATACGGTCAAAGTCGCGATGACACCTTATGATCTTTCAAAAGGACGAATCATTTTCAGAAAGAAAAAGGATACTCCCTCTGAGTCATCATGATTTGTATCTATTACAGTTTATATGCTAATTGACTTAGCTGAATTAGGCCTTATCAGTATCTCGGGAATACAAAGCGCAGAATTTTTACAAGGCCAATTCAGCTGTGATATTAAAGAAGTCACTGCCTCTCAAAGTCGCCTTGGACTTCATTGCAATCCTAAAGGCCGTGTTCTGGCTAGCTTCCGGTTGTTTTATGTGGATCCCAAGTATTATGTGCTATTACCCCAATCGATGGTTGAATTATTAATACGCGATCTCAAAAAATATGCTATTTTTTATAAAATAGAGTTACAAGCAACCACAGCGTTTTCTTATAAAATCGGCATTTCGGGCGATGATATGACGCAGACATTAGCAAGTTATGGTTGCAAGATCCCGCTGCAGGATAATGCGGTCTATCCTGATCACGCTGACAGCATCTTATTCAATATACCCAGCTCACCATCTCGCGCGATTTTACTGAGCCAAAAGCCGATAGCATTATCATCAGATAAAAAAGCTTTTGACTATTGGCAACAGCTAGAGATTGAAAGTGGTCTCGCCTCTATTTATCCAAATGTTCGAGCATTATTTACGCCACATCAATTATATTATCATCAACACCAGGGCATTAGTTTTACAAAAGGCTGTTATACGGGGCAAGAAGTCATAGCGCGTATGCACTATTTAGGACAACTGAAAAACAAACTCTATAGTGTAACTATCCCGCATGAGCATGCTCCCCAAGCAGGTCATGATATCTTAGACGCTGAGGGTCAAAAACAAGGTGTATTAGTCATGACAACCGCTACTCCAATCAATCACCAAAAGCGTTATCAAGGCTTAGCGTCTATTCATAACACAGCAATCGGAAAAATGCTCTATCTTGATCAAGCACCTGTATGTATTGTACAAGCTGTATAAAAGGCGCAAGTTTAATGATCAGAATATTACACTTTTTCATCAACGCATTAAAATATCCCATAAGCGTAGCAGCTAGTCAGGTTTATCAAGGGTTAGTACTTAATATATTGCAATAAGCAACGTAAGCTTCACAACACAATCAGATTATGATAGATGGAAATCAGCATTATTAGTCTTAGATAATATGGGTAGCATTTCTATGCTATCTTTTGATCACAAAAAATGCTTAAAAGAGCAGAATATAATATATATATTGCGCAAAGATGCCAAGGATTTTGACAATATTTGAGGGCAATTGCATTCGTCCATGAGATTTTTCAAATACGACTGTCAGTCAATATTATATAAAGCAGTATATCAAAATACAAAGACGTAGAGGATCTATAAAAAGCTCTATTGCCCAGCATGCCCATTATTTTTAATCGACAATAGCGTATAGATACTATTTCTTTACAAAAGATGATGGTGTTAATATTAATACCCTAAAACAGCACTCAGCCTACCTAGGAAGATATTGCGTTCTTCCAAAACTTCTGTAATAGCCTTTTGTATTTTAGGATAGGCATATCTTTCATGCGCTTAATAAAATTACTTTTATCATGAATGTGTCCTTGCAGCATATTAAACAATGTGTCTATATATTCTTCCTATTGCTCTGGATGTGCTGAATAAATAATACTTTACACTCAGAGCCTCCGTATTATGCAACCTTAATCGGTGCTGCATTTCGTGCACGAATACTGGTATAGCAAGAAGAGCAACACTACTAGGTTTGTTATTTGTAAAAGCTACATGATATACGTAATCATAATAGCAATAGTAGCGTATCACTATATCTAAAGGCGTTTCTGCATCATTGTTTTTTAAAGCAAATTCGGTCGTAGATTGCTGCGATAAAGATGTTATTTTTGATATATTGTGCGCTTCAATAGCATACCATGTAGTTCATAAGTTGCCATAGTAGATTATCTTTGCAATGATTGAACATATCATGTTCTCTAGTACGATGCACAAACTTGGATTAGAAAATATGTAAAGACTATTGTAATTCATTTGTCGCAAATCATTTACTGCATAGAAGTTTTTAAAAGATACATACGATTGAGCACTTTTCTAGCAAGGGCAGGCTTAGTATCCTTATGTTTGACAACAACATGCATATTTTCTATCGGCATTTTAATGGAGTTTAATAGGATGAAATAGTATATGCTAGTCCATCAGTTAAATCGCTATGATTTTTAGCTATAAAAAATTGCTACTCAACATAGTACTCTACCTATTCGTACAGCTTTATATTATCAATCTAAAAGGGTATGTTTATTTAATTCCCTTTATTTAAAATGAGCATTAAATATTTTTAAAGACAATTGTTCCAAGTCGTAAAATGACTCAAAAATATTTAGGAAGCATGAACTATGAATAAGATAAAAGAACCTATATTTAATTTAAATAAAGAAGAAAAAACATTATCCGATTCAGTAGGTCGAAGGGAATGAAAAACGGTTGATCATTTAGAAGAAAAAATTACAATTGCTCAAAAAGCAGCTTCTAATTCTTTGCATAAAAAAGCCTGAATCAACATTCGTATATCCGAAAGTGATTTAAAGCGCATTAAACAGATAGCAGCATTCGAAGGACTACCCTACCAAACGCTTATTGCGAGTGTTTTACATAAATATTCTGCGGGACATCTACATGATAATACCTAAGCCTTATAGAATTAGATGCTACTATATATTTTTTCCTTGCATATCAGCTTTTCAGTAAGCAGCTTATTGATGAGTTGCATAATATCGACTAGCAACTTTATAGGCTTTAGTATAATCCTAATGATTTTCTGTTTTTAATCAATCTGAAGCTAATACGTATAACGCCTACGGCTAAAGGTAGAAAATCATTTGTATGATTATCGCTTATATAAGAAAATACTTTATAAAGGTTTCTATTGCTGTAAACATTTTTTAAATTACCTTTACCTACTTGAATCAATGCTTTCAAGCTGCTAATAGCAATACTATACCGTTTGCTTGATAAGGTTACTTGAAGTGGTTTTGGGTCTACTAGGATTTGCACCTCACTCCATATGTGTCCCTGAAGCATGCGCAATCAATAGATTCATTCATGAAGTTTGCAAGGATAAGAACCTTATGTTTGTACTTTAGCTCACAGTATCCAGTGCCAAGGCGTACCGCGCGTGTACCCCCCGCATGTGCGGCTCATTGACACGATCGCAACAGTCTACGTCGATTTCCAGAGTAGTCAAGCCATATGCATAGGGCCTGTAGACGACGGCAAACTGTTTCTCATCTGGTGCGCATGCCGCGTAACAGAAATTTTTCAAAGAGGCTTTGAAAAATGCTAATCTAACCTCTATAGAATTGCAGTGAAAGCTTTGCTTATCCTGTTCGTGCATGAAGATTGCCTTTCCAGCAACTATTTTCATGTCAATAATCGGTGTTGATGAGAAGCGCTAATCAATATGGAAACACTATAGGATAGCTCATCATTCATGAGATGCAATCCTATAGAAGGAATATCTAACCCACCAGAGGTTGCATAAATTTTTTTATCCTTAATATGTACCTGTGCTCCGTTTTATTGCTCATCATGGGTGTATATCGAACTTATCAAGCTTTAAAAGCTTTTAGTAGGTTATCTCATTTTCTCTTGCTGCTCAATTGCTATCTTTTAATGTATGAAGGTAGGTGTAAGGTTTGCAAAACTTTTTGCTATAGCGTATAAATTATTGGTGAGGTATTTTTTACGGTACTTTAAGAGGGTGTCATGAATAACCAAGTATTAGATAGTCAATTTCTTTTTCCAAACGCACTGAGTGCCTTGGGTAATTTTCTGCTGAATTTCAGTGAAAGCTCATATTTTTCAATGTGTATTAAAGATACTAAAACTAAACAAGTTTGTATGAGTAATAAGGTATGTGAGAAACAATGGGGATTATCGCAAGGAGAAATAGTGGGGAAAACAGCACGTGATATTTTAACCCGTGTTAAGGGCTTTACTAACGTGGAAGAAGTGCTCGCAACGCTTGAAAAAACAGAACAAGAAGCAATTGCAAATGAGCAACAAAGTGTTTATACAGAAACAGCTTTAACATACGAAGGGTTTGTCAAAATTCGAAGAATGATTATCATTCCTTTATATGGCGTACGTAGTAAGCCTATCGCTACTGTTGGATGTGGCCTTGACATCACTCAAAATTTAAATTTACCCTATTTATTGGATCTGTATAAAAGGTATTACACTAAATCTAAAGCCATTCAGCAATTTTCAGAGCATTTAAACTTACAACGATATTTTTTTCAACCACTCTGCTATGAAGAACTGAGGGTATTAGTGAGCATGATTAAAGATTCTAGACATAAAAGCGTAGCAAAAGTTTTAGAGATTTCTCCTAAAACAGTAGCGGGCTATTCATATTCTATCAAGGACAAATTAAAGCCTAATATTGATATTTACATGGTAGTCAGTAATCTACGTGATTACCAGCAATGGCATTTTGCACTATGAGTTTAATGAGTTCGTTCAGAAGTGGAAAAAAATATTCGAAGCAATAAATCACTACTACGATTGTCGCTAGTTGCCAACGCATTCGAGTGGTATGAATTTTCTATTTGTAGTTTCCTCTCTCCTATTTTAGGAAAGCTATTTTTCAATACTACTCATCCTACTATGGCCCTACTCAAGGCATTTATGTTGCTTGCAGTGGGTTACCTTGTCCGGCCGATCGGCAGTCTATTTTTTGGGCTACGCGGAGATAGAATAGGACGTCGTTATGCTATGCGTTTATCACTCATTCTCATGGCAATACCCACTGTCTTAATTGGCTTACTCCCTACTTACGATCAAATAGGAATGCTAGCAACCCTTTCCTTATTTCTATTAAGGATAATACAGGGCTTTGCAATCGGTGGAGAATTACCTATAACTGCGTGTTATGTATTTGAAAGTGCACAGGCTCGTTATAGAAGTTTATTATGTAGCACAGCTGCAGTCGGTCCTGTAATAGGTATTTTATTCGGATCTCTTGTGAATCTTGGCCTTACTACTTATTTTGAGTCTGAGGTGATTTACAATGGGGCATGGAGGTTGCCGTTTTTACTGAGTCTGCCCTTAAGCTTGTTTATTGCGCATGTACGAGAAAAAGTGGAGGAAACTCCTGTTTTTCTTCAAATGAAAACAATTGAATCTCATGGTTCAAAACCCCTATTAAAACCTCTAATCAAAGCTATTTTTCTTTTCACTTTCTTTTATGTAGAGGGTCCAATACTGATGATATGGATGCCTTTCTATTTAAACCACTTTTTACATGTACCTTTAGAAATAGCTACCTTTTCTCATAGCCTAACCCTATTAGCTATGGTACCTAGCTATTTTCTATGCGGTTATATCTCTCAAAGGTGGGGTTATAGGAAACTACTATCTAGTAGTATCCTGACCTCCTTATTATTAGTCATTCCTATTTTCAAAGGATTACAACTTTATCCTTCTTTTAGTGTATTGTTTTTTCTTCAAATGCTATTAGCTTTACTGGTCAGTAGCAGTAATGGGTTATTTGTAGAAATCGCAGGTCATCTATTTAAGCCAGAAACACGTTGCTTAGGTACCAGTTTAACTTGCGCTATACCAGCTGCTTTGATAGGAGGGACGATTCCTTTAGTTTGTACTCATATTATCCATAAAACAGGTTGGTTGATGTTTCCTGCTTACTATATCATCGCAACGGGCTTACTCGCTTTGCCTGTCGCATTATATTTAATAGATGATACACCTAGTAGTTAGTTTTCCTTATCCTATTACTTGGGAAACACAGATGATCAGCTTGCAGCGCTACAAAGTAATAGCTCCTCATAACTAATACAATCCTTGCCGTGCTGACCTTATTGCTTTTCAACCAATCATTAAAAGTATCAAGCAATATTATCTATCAACAGCAACTTTTTGCAATGATTTTAATAATAGCTTCAAGTGTCAATCAACATTATAAAATATAGTTATTTTTTGACAATATACACTATTGCCCAATAAGGCTATCCTGCTGATTTTATTAATATTCAAAAGGTAATCAGTTCATCAAATGAATTCAATCAAGCATCAAAACTCATTAGATTTCGCTTTACCAGTCACTCACTTACAACACAACACATATTTCGTATTTTTACAACATAACATCTTAAACGCTATGGATCATATGCATAGCATTTCTATACTGTCTTTTGAGCATAAAAAACAATTAAAGTCATATAGCATCCAAGCACGAGCACTGTCTGAAGAAGTAGCATATAACAATACTCAAGCATTACTTAAGGCATGGCCTTCAATAAAAGCTGGGATCAATCATTGGCAACGCTGCGATAGCCCTTATTTAAAGAGCATTGCTCAAATAGCAAGCGCTTGGGAAAATTTCATGAGTCTTTTAGAGAAAACAAAGAACTCCAGGAATGCAACTGATACTCTAAACTCATACGAAGCACTTTATAATCAATATATAATATTGAGAGACTCTCATAAACTCATAGAGCTTCCCTCAAATATTGTCGAAATGCTCGCAATTTTTGAAGTGTGTGTATGTGATACATTATTAGAAGTAAGGTTTAACTATTTAACTTACCATTACGACTTTAATAGCAATACCACTACAACCCTTTTAGGGTTGTATCAAAATCTTTGCTATCATTTTACGCTAACTTCAAAGCTCAAACAGAGTATTCAAAAACTGCAAACCCAAACAAACGTAGAAAAAAGGATTGCAATTAAACAATATACGCTTAAACAAGCTCAAGCAAAATATCAAAAGGCATTCGATAAAATACATAGTACAATAGAAGCACTATTAAAGTCGCACCAAAACAACCTAACTATTGTTACTGATATACTCAATTTCACCCAAACATTGGATGAAAATTTAAGTCAATGGATGAATGCAGAAAGTATCCTAGAACAACAGACTATAAAAGCAAACATACGGTCTCTGATAGAACAATTCACCACTAGTAATGTAGAGCGTCAGTATTACTCTGATGGCAGCAATGATAATGTATCAGATGCAACCGATGGGAGCTATTCTTCTGAAGAAGAATATTGGAATGAACCACTGACTCCATCTCCTTGAATATAGTGACATATCACTATAGCAGAGCCACAAAAGTAAAACCCTGTCATAGTCGAAGAGTATTCATGGTAATGCTAAAGGCCGGGTATTTTCTATCGAATATCTCACTGCACTTTTATAAATTGATTTAAGAGGCCTTTTTACATGACTAAATGTATTGTACTTTTTATCGTAGTATCCATTGATACAGTACTTTTAGATTGTTGATATGCTTTTACCGCCATCGCTATCTCTTTTAAAATATTTTCTTGAGTAAGAAATGGTTGAGATTGACGGGATTGCTTCAGTAAAATATCTATTGGGCTTTGCTGATAGAAGTTCACACAATGAGCATCAGCTCCTTTTGCTATGAATAAAGCAAAGAGAGATATACTACCCAGTTGAGCTACCTGATGCAAAGGAGTATTATAATTTTTATCGTAGTCAGCCATTTTACTTTCCAAACACTTAGGATTACTATCAATAATCAATTCTAGCAAGTCAAAATGCTCACCTGTTTTCAATTGCCAGCTACTATATAAATACTTATCTAGCGCTTCATCCAGGGCGTTAGCACAATACGCGTTGTTAGCTATAGCAGGATCAGCTCCTTGCTGTAACAACAATTTAGCCAACTCTACATCTCCCATAAAAATCACAACATTTAGTATAGTCTCCCACGGATATTCTAGACTTTTGCAATCTAGTTGTTGTAAAAATTTAAGCTCTTGCACTAAGGGAGTTTTCTGTGCTATCGATGCTCTATGCTCTATCATTTTTATCAATTGACGGCCTATATAGATAGGTGCAACTTGAGTTGAAATTGACGTCATGGGTATCCTCCTGTTTCATGATCTTGTAATTAGATACGAAGTTTTGTATTAATATCTATCTCTTCAATATTCTTAGAGTCTTTATATGCTTTTACTGCTTCCTCAACTCTTGAAGCAAGAGTTTCTTTAGTCATAGACTGATCTATATACAAAGAATACTCTCTCAATAAAATCTCCAGGGGAGTCTCCTTACAATTGTTTTTACAGTGACGATTAGCTCCCTTTGCGACTAATAAGGCGAAAAGAAACAAAACACTATCTCCTAAGCTTTGGGATGCCTGAGCTACCTGATGCAAAGGGGTGTTATCATGTCTATGAGAGCCCTTACTTCTACTTTCTAAACACTTAGGATTCGTATCAATTATCAATTCGATTAAATCAACATGCTCGCGGCTTTCTAATGCCCAATAATGTCTTGTATAGTTAATGAGTGCTGCAGTGAGTGCATTGTCACCATTCATATCTTCTGTAACAGGGTTAACACGTTTTTCTAACAACAACGTAGCCAACGCTATATCATTTGCAAAAAGCGCAACGGTTAGTATGGTTCTACAAGAATGCTCTAATTTTCTACTATTACTACTTAAGTTGCCTAAGGCTTCTAGCTTTTCAACCAAATGTATTTTCTGTTCTATTAAAGCATTATCTTTAATCATTACTGCCAATTGATCAAAGATAACCTGTGCTGTTTCAGTTGAATGTGATGTCATGGGTATACTCCTGTTTCATGATTCCTTGCATTAAACAAAACGCATATCTCGATAGATATTTGCATTATATCTTCCATCCTAAAGCATTATGCATACAGTCTAATCACCGACTGCATTCATAGACTCCATAATGGTAAGGTTAGTAGCCTCATTACATACTGTCAAATAAATGTACAGATACCTAAAAATATCTACCCTAATCTATCGCATTGCTAGTTTCCAAAACTGAGAGATATACTGCCTATCCTTAAGTTTTATGGAATCATTTCACTCAATGCCGGATTATCCCCTCACATCCATTGCTTCAACAGCTGTAGAGCTTTTGTATGCTGCTACTCCTATGGCACCTTTTCGAGAAGATCTTCTCTAGGCAAGCCTATTTTCAACCGAGTAGTATAAAGATCCATAGAGGTTTCTCCCTCAAGGTTTTCACAATCAGCATTCTCTCCCTTTGATATGAATAAAGCCAAACGAGGCAAAATGTCAGTATCGAAAATTTGGGATAACTGAGCTATGAAATGCAATCACTCATTGCCCTGGTTTTTATAAAACATCCCACAACAGCTACGAAAGAATGCATGACTGACTGCTATAACTGCGAAAATTGATGTTTCTGCACTAGCAAGACTAGCACACGCCTTTCAAGGGCCCCTAGCAAAATTACAGTAATTGATGGCTTCACCAGGCCATGAAAATATCGTGATCGATTGCGTGAGACCTAACCTAGGATCTAATAAAGCAGTAGCAACCTGTTCAGCGCGCGTTTGCAATATAGTCTGCTCCAATATTTCAACTAACATAAGCCATGCAATGTCATCCCGGATCTGATCAATTAACTCATCAGGCATTCGATTGATCGCGGCTGTTGGAGGTGGAACATGATTGACTAATTCGTGTAATGGCTGAATCATCCAAGGTCCTGTTTTTTCTGCATAGCGTAATAATCGATGCTTTCGATAGTATCGATAATGTTTAACCAAGGCTTGATGATCTACAATACAAGCCACTAATGTTGCTAAGTATTGTGGGGTCTGTTCACGGCCCATACTATCTGCTCTAGAGGATAAGTATGCAAGCATTGGACGGGTATATACTTGTAGCTTTTCAGTGTAAGCCCGCATTCGAAGGGATAATTCGTTCTTAGGCAAGGTATTAGGATTGGCTCCGTAAAGGAGCAAATATTCAAGGATGCGTCTTGCATCTTCGAACCAAGGAAGCACTTGATGACGGCAAACAGCTAAATAGAGAGGGGTGTCCCCTTGTGTATTGATACAATTTGCATCTGCACCATGCCTCAGCAGAAATATAATAATTTCGGGTGATGAGCCTGCCAGAAACCCCAATATTAATGCCGTATCTCCCTTAGGATTAGCTTGATTAATGTTATTACAGCTCTTCAAAAGAAGCTGCAGTATTGCTTTTGGAGCATGGAACTGAATTGCTAGCATCAAAGATGTATATCCAGCATTATTCATTTGATGCACATTGGCTCCATGACTCAACAAACAATTGATAATTTCTGGTGAACGTTCGTAATAAAGCGCTAACAGTAATGCTGTATTTCCTTCTTCATCAGCCCAATTAATATTGTTACATTTCTTGAGTAGTAATTGGATAGTGTCTTTTGAGGTATTCCGTTTAACAGCCGCGGTCAAAAGCGTGTCTTCAGAATCATTCATTTAATTAATCTCAGCCTCAATAGAAAAAAGATTAAGGTTATCGCTTTACTGACTGTATTCATTGCAATCAACTTCCCTGTAAAAATAATATTCAAACTGCAGATATTATGGCATTCTATTTACAGATCAAGCAAAGGGCGTAGAGATTTGTAATAGAATGGATCGTTTTCAGAAATACGTTCTACGTATAGCCAATGACTATATTTTAACACATAGAATTAAATCGAGATCAAGATTCTTTTGAAAAACTTAACATACTGTTATCTCTCTTAGCGATATTCTCGTTGATAAACAAAAACCTATCCCTATTACAGTCAGATTTTTGATACCTCCCTCTATCAGAAAAATATGATTAAATAAATAATGCAATTTAAGTTTAGCACACATCAAATCCATTTAACTTGCAATAGATAACTTATTACTTACATCTTCAGTCACTAAAAAACGCGTATTTTGTAGGGGTTCATCTGCTTGCACATCCTACGCTAAAATAAACAGCTGCATCTAACAGAAGCCTTATAGCAGTAGATACTACTGCTGTGTATTTTCCGTTACATAGAAGCTTTTCAGTGAGCAACTCATTGATAAATGGCATATATTAACTAGCAACTTTATAGGCGATAGTACATTGCTAATGATTTTCTGCTTAGAATAAATCTGAAGCTAATGCGTATCATACCTATAGCTAAAGGTAGAAAATCATTTGTATGATTATCGCTTATATAAAAAAATACTTTTAAAGAATCATCATCGAGCTGCTGGAATACAAAGACATAAAGGTTTCTATTGCTATGAACATTTCTTATATTACCTTCTTAGTCCATAATAGTATTGAATCCATGCTCTAAAGCTGCTGATAGCTCGACTATTACAGTCTGTTATGTTTTGCGGTTGTGAATGTTACGGTAGCATACTCCCAAGACATTGGTGTTATGGGTATTAAATGGCAGCTAACATGATAACGGTATACTAATCCATCAAAATAGACTAAAAGTATTCTTAATGCTTGATAAGCAAGTAATGTTTAAGAAATATTCCCTTACTTTTCCTAAGATCGCTTCCATAATACCTAAAGTGGGCCTACTAGGACTCGAACCTAGGACCCACGGATTATGAGTCCGCTGCTCTAACCAACTGAGCTATAGGCCCCCAATAAGTTTTTATCATAACGAGTTTGTTAAGAAAAACAAGTCACTCAATTGTCAAATAGAATATCTAACCTTAAGATAAATTGCGCATGCACAGTATGTAATGCTGATATTACGCAGTAATAATATCCTATTTTTCATTATTAAAGTAATAGCCTGGTATAAACAAAAAATTCTTATCAAAAATCAATCTACTACCAGTATTATCTAAATAATATTAAAGCTATTGAATCTAATCATTTGTTAAAAAAAGCTTAGGTAGCATTGAATATTGGTATATTAGTGCATAAAATTGCTTTTATACAACCTATGCGTCACTCTTAATTGGGTAATATATATTGACGATTTCCCATATAAGGCTGTAATGCTATCGGAATGCGAATGCTACCGTCAGATTGCTGATGGTTTTCTAATAATGCAACTAAAGTACGCCCTACCGCAAGTCCTGAACCATTTAGCGTATGAATATATTGTGTGCGCTTGTTTTGTGGGCAGCGCCACCTGGCCTGTAAACGTCTCGCCTGAAAATCTCCCATATTACTGCAAGAAGCAATCTCTCGGAATGCAGATTGCCCGGGTAACCATACTTCTATATCGTAAGTCTTAGTAGAAGCAAAGCCTAAATCTTGCGTGCACAATGACATCACTCGATAGGGTAATTCTAATCGTTGTAGGATTTTTTCTGCTGCTTGTGTTAAAAGCGCTAATGCTTCTTCTGATTGGTGGGGCTGTACAAATTGTACAAGTTCTACTTTCTCAAATTGGTGCTGACGCAACATCCCTCGAACATCGCGGCCATAAGAGCCTGCTTCACTTCTAAAACAGCTTGTATAAGAAACATATTTTCTAGGTAATTGATCAGCGCTAAAAATGATATCACGCGCTAAGTTCGTAACAGGTACTTCAGCAGTCGGAATCAAGTACCAGGGTTGCTGCATCTTGACTTGAAATAAATCTTCTTCAAACAAAGGTAATTGACCCGTGGCTTCTAAGCTTTTTGCATTCACCAGATAAGGCACCATGACTTCTTCGTAACCATGTTCTTCAGTATGAATATCCAACATTAATTGAATCAAGGCTCGTTGCAACTTAGCCAATGGATGGCGTAAGACTACAAAACGACTACCTATTAATTTAGCAGCACTGTCAAAATCCATAGCACCAGGCATTAAAGCGACGTGATCTTTGGGCTCAAAATCAAAAATTGTGGGCTTGCTCCACTGACGTATCATTTGATTATCTTTTTCTCCACTTCCCAAAGGAACTGAGATATGCGGAAGGTTGGGTATTTTGATTAAAAAATCATCAAACTGATACCGAAGTTTTTCAAAAGAAGCCATCACTTCTTTGAGCTGCCACTTAATCTTTCGGCTTTCTTCTGTGAGATGTTCCATCTCAGAAAAGCTTTTTTCATTCGAAACCTGCTCACGCTTCATGTGCCCCAGCATTTGAGAGATTTGATTAGATCGTTGCTGCAAAGCCTCCATTTTTGTTTGCATTGATTTACGTTGTCTGTCTAAATGCAGAAATTTTTTTTGATCCAAATGATACCCCCTTGTGCTCAGCTTGTTAGCGACTTCTTCAACAGCAGCACGTAAATATTTTAAATCTAGCATATAATAGTGAAGTTAATTAATAATTATGTGACCTATATTGTAAAGCAGCATGCATGCAATTCAACTCAAAAGTAAAGTTTTGGGCGCTCAACTACGAGCTGAGCTACAACAAAACATACAACACTATCGTGCTAAAGGATTTCGATCACCGAAATTAGCTATTATTTTATTAGGTCATGCACTACCTTCTGTCATTTATGTACGTAATAAAAAACGTGCTTGCCAAAAAATAGGGATAGAAGTGGTTTTTTTTCATGAAAACGAATCGATGAGTGAAGATAATTTGTTTCACTTAATTCAAAACCTCAATGAAGATAGCACGGTCGATGGGATTTTAGTACAATTGCCATTACCTAAAAGCATTACACTGTCTCGTATATTAGCTGCACTGGATCCTTCAAAGGATGTCGATGGATTTCATCCTTACAATATAGGCCTGCTGGCACAAGGATATCCTCGTTTTCGACCTTGTACGCCTTATGGTATTATGCAATTATTGGATACATTACCGCTTTCACTATGTGGGTTGCATGCTGTTATTGTCGGTGCATCCAATATTGTGGGTAAACCAATGGCATTTGAATTATTACAAGCAGGTTGTACAGTGACTATTTGCCATATTCATACAAAAGGTTTACAACAACATATTCAGCAAGCTGATCTTTTAATTAGCGCCATTGGTAAAACTAATGTCATTCAAACGAAATGGATTAAACCGGGGTCCATTATCATTGATGTTGGCATTAACCGAGCAGCAAATGGTAGCATCAAAGGCGATATTGATTTTGATAGTGCTATTAATAAAGCTTATGCTATTACCCCTGTTCCAGGAGGCATCGGCCCTATGACAGTGACCGCATTGATGTCTAATACGTGGATGGCTTATCAAGCGCATGTACAACAACCATCATCCATAAACCATCAAGGACTCGATAGTATGCAGACTGATCATTGACTATGCGTTTGAAAAACTTGCTTGCAGGCATTTTAGAAGTTACTGCTCATGATGACTGCGAAATTCATGGTTTAAGCCAAGATACACGTATACTCAAAGCGGGTGATCTTTTTTTTGCCTATCCTGGCCACTTAACAGATGGCAGAAAATATATTTCTGAAGCCGTTCAAAAAGGCGCTGCTGCCATTATTACAATAGCTGATGGCAGCAATAGCTTCATTGATCATCAAAACTTGTATTCAATTCCTATCTTATTTTTAGACAATTTGAACGCGCGATTAGGGGATATAGCTGCTAAGTTTTATGACTATCCTGCTCAAAATATGACTTTAATTGGCGTCACGGGGACAAATGGTAAAACTACCTGTGCACATTTTATTGCTGCTTGTGTAGCCAAAGCCTATCAACGCTGTGGGGTTATCGGCAGCATTTCCAATGGTTATTATGATACATTTGGCTATCATACCTTACATCATAACAGCTATCATCTTACGACTCCGCATGCTTTTGAGATACATTATTTGTTATCACTTTTTAAACAGCACCGTATTCAAAAGGTTGTCATAGAAATATCTTCTCATGCTTTAGATCAATACCGTATCAGTGGACTTGTATTTCAAATTGCAGCATTTACAAATTTAAGCCATGATCATTTAGATTATCATCCCACAATGGATCATTACGCCAAAACCAAAAAGCGTTTATTTGAGATGCCTCAATTAGAATACGCAGTTTTTAATATTGATGATCCATATGGTAAAAAGTGGCAAGGCCTTTTTGCAAATCACACTTCCGTCTATCGTTATACAATGCAAGCGCTGACAAATACAAAGCATAGGCAAAATTTATGCTCCGCTCAATTATTATCTAACCCTGCTAATGCGATATATGCTTACCTGAAAACCCCTTGGGGCCAAGGATATTTAAAAAATTCAAAGCTCGTTGGGCAATTTATGCTCAGTAATTTATTGTTAGTTATGACAGTATTAGGCATATTGAATATACCTTTTCAAGAGAGTCTTCGGTACCTAAAAAATCTTGAGCCTGTTAAGGGCCGCATGGAAAAACTAGGCGGAACGCATGACAAGCCGATGATTGTGATTGATTATGCTCATACGCCTGATGCTTTACAAACCGCACTCCAGACCTTGAAACCGACTACAGGTTGTTTGTGGTGTATTTTTGGATGCGGTGGTAACCGTGATCGCAAAAAGCGGCCGCTGATGGGTAGTATTGCAGAACATTATGCTGACCGAGTCATTTTAACGCAAGATAACCCACGCTACGAACACAGCCAACAAATTACAGAAGATATTTTAGCGGGTTTGAAAAATCCAACGCATGCTATGATTCAAAGTAATAGACAAGAGGCTATTTATTTTGCAATTAAACAGGCTCAACCCCAAGACATTATCTTAATTGCAGGTAAAGGGCATGAAGATTATCAAATAGTAGGAGATACAGAATTGCCTTTTAATGATTATGCTGTCGCAAAAATGGCTTTGGAGAATTTGTTTGCTTGATAATAACAAAATGCTGTCCATAAAACATACAAAAAATCATTAAATTGATTTTAGTTTAGTCACGCCGTTCAAATAAGATAGATAAGAATGATTTTAAGATTCGGCACCGACGAGTAGGGAGCTCCTACGCCTCGGCACAATTACCAGCGCATACATAAAGCCTTATCACTATCGAGGCGCCAGAATACAAGTCTATTGAATCCCCTAGGCCGCTTCATCAGAAATTCACAACAAAGGGACATGCCATTTCACTGGTAGAGGCAATTTCTCCTTCAGAGGATAGGGCATCACTACAGAAAAGCCAGCCGAGCAACGTACGTTTCTCGAGACTTATTCTTGCTGACTAACGCATTATACTGAATGCTAGATGTTTAGAAGGCTTATATTATATATAGAAATTTTCTTCAATTTTTCAGAGCTGCTTTCTCGTGAAAACGTAAAAAATGGATATCAATCTGGACCCGGAACTTTTAAAAGGCCATATACAAAAGCAGCTAGCTGAGATTTGTATCTACTGATCTATCAATAGCATTAGGCTGTATGTACCCCTTACCAAGATTAATCAGCATTAAATTACAAGCTGGTTCAACAGATATAGAGAGGCCATCCTATATAGAAAGGGAATAAAATCGCTACTTCCAAAGTGCATTGTGGTGCATTAATCTTCTCTGTGATGTTGGTTTACTGACTGCAAACAGCTTATCTATCTAACTTAACATGCTGAGATGGCATTTGGCGAATATGACACTCAAAAAGCATTAACTAAGAATATACTGCTTTACCTGCAGGCTATACAACATTGACTGAGCGCTTTATTCTAGATTATCAATATGCCTTAGAGAGCTTTTAATAACTTATATCAAGCACTGTATCCGATCAGTCTGCTGGTTAGTTAGCATATAGTAACAATTATGCTACATTTAAATACTATTGAAAACTAAAAGAAAACTCTATGAAAATCTTGAAGTATTATAAGAAGTGTTGGCGCACTTGGGGTATATTCATCACGTGTTTGCTGAGTCATAGTATCATCACCTCAACGCAAGAACCTGCTCATTTTTCAGCAAGGCAAGTAAAACAGTCTAAGCAATTTTATTTAGCTGGTCCATTATACGATGGTGCAAACACAGTAGGTTACTTCTGGCCACAAATCTTATCAGGCTATAGCAATCATGCTGTATGGGCTGACGTAGGTTTATACGGAACTTTTGGTGGAGGTATGGGCTATCGCTATCTCTTTAAATCACACTTATTCAAGCAATTATGCTTCGGTGGCCTCTACGGCTACTGTGAATGGCCTAACTGGGTTATTAATCCTTATGGAACCAGTGTTATGGCAATAAAGATGTTAACGGAAAGCTTAGAATATTCAAGGGTAAAAAACCTCCTATGGGCGACTGTCTCTTATACTAGATGGAACGTAGCACTAGAAATGGGCACTCCTTATGTTAACATCACGCTTAATGGCTATGGATTCATGAACCCAGGAGAGCTGCTGAAAAGTTTTATAATACACAAAGAAAAGCGAGGCGTCAGTTTACGGTTTGCTTACCATGATATAGGCATCAAACCATTTTTTGTAGTATTAGGCAGTTACGTAAAAGAAGTGAATACAATGACATCACAAGTCAATGAAGCCAGATGGCTCATCAGCTGGGCCGCGGGGAGCCGTTATCAGATCAGCAATACGATAGGTTTCGAAATAAAATACGTACACGATTTTGGAAAACAGTATCATCTACCAGTCCATTGTGGATTCCATTATAATCCAAGTGCTCATTTACATCGCTCAACCGCCTTGCCTTCAGGCTATAATACATTACCGGAACGCTTTAT
>Ga0233335_1000072_pt1 | contig 34605 bp, 30 predicted proteins | sample GEONDECOMP222_FD_180695 | JGI IMG/M metagenome (GOLD analysis project Ga0233335, IMG submission 180695) | Leaf litter microbial communities from Shasta-Trinity National Forest, California, United States - GEON-DECOMP-222 | ecosystem: Environmental > Terrestrial > Plant litter > Unclassified... | reverse complement strand
AACGCGGCGATTTCCTGCTGGAATCGGTCGAGGGTGGCGAGATCCGCGGCCGGCACAGCCTGCTCGGATTGGCCCCCGATTTGGTGTTCCGCGCGCAAGGGAATGCAGCCGAGATCAACCCCGAGTGGCTCACCGATCGCGCTGCGTTCAAGCCGTGCATCGTGCCGGCGCTCGAGGCGCTGCGCACCTTGGTCGGGCTGTGCCGGATGGACGTGCCGGCAGAATTGCCGCGCGCGCTCGCCTGCCTCGTCGGCTATTTCGGCTATGAAACGATCGGGCTGGTCGAAACGCTGCCGCGCCCGGACCACGACGCGCTAGGCGTGCCGGATATGATGTTCGTGCGGCCGACGGTGATCCTGATCTTCGACCGACTGACCGACGCTCTGTTCCTGGTCGCGCCGGTGTGGCCTGGCGAGAACGCCGAAGCCACGATCGCTTCCGCTATCGACCGGATCGAAACCGCCGCTGCGCGCCTCGCCTCCGCCCCGCTCCCGCCACGAGCAATCGCCGAACCCGTTGAGATCGCGCTTACTCCGGTACTTCCGGCGGACCGCTACGGCGAGATGGTGGCGCGCGCGAAGGACTATATTGTCGCGGGTGACATCTTCCAGGTGGTGCTGGCGCAGCGCTTCACCGCGCCGTTCACGTTGCCGCCGATCGAGCTCTACCGCTCGCTGCGACGGGTGAACCCGTCGCCGTTCCTCTACCATCTCGACCTGCCCGGCTTTGCGTTGACGGGCTCCTCCCCCGAAATCCTGGTCCGCGTCCGCGATGGCGAAGTGACGATCCGCCCGATCGCCGGGACCCGCCCGCGCGGCAAGGACGCGGAGGGCGACGAGGCTAACCGGCTCGAACTGCTCGCCGATCCCAAAGAGCGCGCCGAGCATCTGATGCTGCTCGATCTCGGCCGCAATGACGTCGGCCGGGTGGCGCGGGCGGGCACCGTTAAGGTCACCGCAAGTTACGGGATCGAATTCTACAGCCATGTGATGCACATCGTCTCGAACGTCACCGGCGCATTGTCTCCAGAGCATGATGCCTTAGACGCGTTGTTTGCCGGCTTTCCCGCAGGTACCGTATCGGGTGCCCCGAAAGTGCGCGCGTGCCAGATCATCGCCGAGCTCGAGCAGGAAGTGCGCGGCGCCTATGCCGGTTGCGTCGGCTATTTCTCGCCCGACGGGTCGATGGATTCGTGCATCGTGCTGCGCACGGCGTTGGTTAAGGACGGAGTGATGCACGTTCAGGCGGGTGCAGGGATCGTGCTCGACAGCGATCCGGTGTCCGAACAACGCGAGTGCGAGGCCAAGGCCGGCGCGCTGCTTGCGGCCGCACGCGAGGCAATCACACGGGCAGCAGAGCCGGTGTTCGGCCAATAGCCCCCACCGTCACCCCCGCTTTCGCCCGGGGGTGACGGACGACAGCCTCAGTTTCCGTTATTCGACTCACCCGACACCGCATCCGCATCGGCCGCCTTCTGCGCGCGCTTTTCGGCGCCATATTGCTGCATTATCATCATTGAGCATCCGGTCGCCCCGCCGCTGCCCACTGCAGAGCACGTATCGGGCAGACCGCCGGCGCGACGGCCGACATCGTCCATCGACTCCGTCCGGCGCACCCAGCTCTCGTTCTTGGGCGGCACCGGTTGCGGGCGGAACGCCTTGGGCAGGCGATAGGGCTCTTCAAGCCGGCTGCAGACCACCACTTCATCGCCAACCGGCTTCGGGCAGGAGTCGGTGCCGGTGAGCGTGACATTGCGCATCCGCTGTGGCGGCTTGCCGGGAATGGTCTGGCCTTCGCGCACCACCGGCGCCGCAGATTGGGCGGCCGCTGCAGCGGGCGCGTCCTGTGCCTGGGCCACGCCGAGCGGCAGGATCAGCAGAGCGGCGGGGATAAGGGCACGAAACATATAAGCGATTCTCCGGATGCAGCACCAACGCCGGTTCCCAGATGGGGTTGCGTCCACCATGCAGCAAGGCGTGCGTGCGATCACGGCAAAACCGTGGCGATTTGTCGCGCTTCAGTCGGGCAGTTGCAACATATCCGCTATCCACTATGTCGGCGCGATGATCCTGGTCATCGACAATTACGACAGCTTCACCTGGAACTTGGTCCATTACCTGATGGAGCTCGGCGCCGAGGTGAAGGTGGTGCGCAACGATGCGCTCACCGCAGCTGAGGCGATAGCGAGCAACGCCACCGCCTTCTTGATCTCGCCCGGCCCCTGCACTCCCAATGAGGCGGGCATCTCGCTCGATCTGGTCGCGGCCTGCGCGGAGCTGAAGAAACCGCTGCTCGGCGTGTGCCTCGGGCACCAGGCGATCGGCCAGCATTTCGGCGGCAAGGTTGTCCGGGGCGGGCTGATGCACGGTAAAACTTCCCCGGTCAGCCATGACGGCTCCGGGGTGTTCGCCGGGCTCCCCTCCCCCTTCACCGCAACCCGCTATCACTCGCTGATCGTCGATGAGATTCCGGCCGGACTGGTGGTAAATGCCACCGCCGACGATGGATCGGTGATGGGCATCCGTCACGCCGAGCTACCGATCCACGGCGTGCAATTCCACCCCGAGAGCATTGCGACCGAACACGGGCACGACCTGCTTACAAACTTCCTGGCTGCAGCAGGGATCGACGCCAAGGTTCTGGCATGACCACGCTCGCCCTGCTCCCCTCTACCGCCTCCCCGCTGTCCCATGAATCCGCCGCCCAGGCGTTTGCCGACATTCTCGACGGGCACGCGTCGGACGAGGCAACCGCAGGATTCCTGATCGGCCTTTCGGAGCGGGGCGAGACCAGCGTCGAGATCGCCGAGGCGGCCCGCGCGATGCGCGCGCGGCTGATTCCGATCACCGCTCCCCCGGGGGCGATCGATGTGTGCGGGACGGGCGGCGACGGTCATCACACGCTCAACGTCTCGACCGCCGTCGCGCTGGTGGTCGCTGCGTGCGGTGTGCCGGTCGCCAAGCACGGCAACCGCGCCGCCTCCTCTAAGGCCGGCGCTGCGGACACGCTGGAGGCGCTCGGCCTCGACATGGGCCGCGCCGGCGCCCACGCCGAGGAAACGCTTCGCGACCTCGGCATCGCCTTCTTATTCGCCTCCAACCACCATCCGGCGATGAAGCGCATCCACCCGATCCGGCTGAAGATTGGCCGCCGCACAATCTTCAACCTGGTGGGCCCTCTCGCCAACCCTGCGCACGTTACTCGCCAGCTGATCGGCATCGCCCGCCCCGATTACGCCACTGTCTATGCCGAGGCGCTCGACCAGCTCGGCGCCGAGGCGGCGCTCGTCGTCTCTGGTGAAGAAGGGCTCGACGAGATTTCCGGTGCCGGTCCCACGCTCGTGGTCAGCGTCGGCAGCGTCACCATGCCGGCTCGGATCAGCCCCGAAGACGCAGGCCTCTCCCGCCACCCGTTAGCCGCGATCCGCGGCGGCGATCCCGAACATAACGCGCTTGCGCTGCGCCGCCTGCTACAAGGAGAGCTCGGTGCCTATCGCGACGCGGTGCTGCTCAACGCGGCCGCAGCCCTGATCGTCGCCGGAACGGTCGATACCCTCCCGGCCGGAGTCGAGAGCGCCCGTGAGGTGCTCGACGCCGGCCTTGCCAACACTTTGCTAGACAGCTGGATCGCGTATTCATGAGCAACATGCTCGACCGTATTCTCGAAACCAAACGCGCCGATGTCGCCGCGCGCAAAGCCTGCACCTCGCTAGCGTCGCTCGACGCGCTGTCGGCAGAGCACAGCCAACCGCGCGGCTTTCGCAGCGCGCTGCAGGCGAAACCCGGCCTTGCCCTAATCGCCGAGATCAAGAAGGCCAGCCCCTCCAAGGGCCTGATTCGCGCCGACTTCGATCCCCCCGCGCATGCTAAGGCCTATGAGGCGGGCGGCGCGGCTTGCCTGTCAGTACTGACCGACGAACGCTGGTTCCAGGGTTCGGATGAGTATTTAACCGCCGCGCGCGCAGCGTGTACGCTTCCCGTGTTGCGCAAGGATTTCATGGTCGATCCGTGGCAGGCGGTGGAGGCGCGCGCGATCGGCGCCGACGCCATTCTGATCATAGTTGCCGCGCTGGACGACGACACCATGGCCGAGATCGAAGCCACTGCGCTCGAATGCGGGATGGACGTACTGGTCGAGATCCACGACGCCGCTGAGCTGGAGCGTGCGCTGAAGCTAAAGTCGCGACTGATCGGAGTAAACAACCGCGATCTCAGGGATTTCTCGGTGGATTTTGCGCGAACCTATGAACTAGTCGCACGGGCGCCTGCCGACTGTACCTTCGTCGCCGAAAGCGGCCTTACCACCCACGCCGACCTCAACGCGATGGCCGCGCACGATATCCGCTGCTTCCTGGTCGGCGAGGCATTGATGCGCGAAGCCGATGTCGAGGCAGCAACCCGGGCGTTGCTGGGCGGATGAGCCTGACTCACCTCGACGAGACCGGTGCGGCCCGCATGGTCGATGTCGGCGGCAAGCCTAGCACCGCCCGGGTCGCGATCGCGGAAGGACGGATCAGTATGACGCAGGAGGCCCTCGCCGCGATCCGCGATGGCGGGGCCAAGAAGGGTGATGTGTTCGCCGTGGCGCGCATCGCCGGGATCATGGCGGCCAAGAAAACCAGCGACCTGATCCCTTTATGCCATCCGCTGCCGCTGACCCGCGTGACTGTGGATCTTATGGTAAATAAAACCGGGATAACCGCCACCGTTACCGCTGCGACTGAGGGCAAAACCGGGGTCGAAATGGAGGCGCTGACCGGGGTTTCGGTCGCACTGTTGAGCATTTACGACATGGCAAAAGCGGTGGATAAGGGCATGGTAATCGACGGAATTCGCCTGCTATCGAAGACGGGTGGCAAGTCGGGGGATTGGGTCGCGGCATGAGCGCTCTAGCGGAGCTTGGAATCCGGTTTATATAGCCTCGCGTCATATGAGAGATTTCTCCAGCTGGCGCCTGGCCTGCGCGGCGGCATTACATAAATCATCACCCCGACCCGTTTCAGCAATCGAGCTTTGGCTGGCACCCGGCAGTTAAAGTGGCGCCCGAAAAATACACTCTTGCCCGAACGAACGCACGGTCAGGAGTTCCGCGAGCATTGTATGGGACGAAGATGACCGCGCACGGATACTGAAATCCCGTTAAGCATAAGGAACGTAGATTTGGCTATGGTGGATGAGCTTGAGCTCAAACCACGGGCCCGCTGATTAAGAGTCAGCTGCTCTACCAACTGAGCTATGCAAAATTCCGGCCTTACGCCGGCGACCGAGGAAGTAGAAAAGCACATGTTTCCACTCCTTCCCGTTGCCGAAGCCCAATCCCGACTGTTCGCGCTCGCCCCGGTAATACCCGAGGAAACCGTACCACTGAGCGCCGCCGCGCACCGCTGGACCGCCACCGACATCCTCGCGCATCGCACTCAGCCCGCCACCGACCTTTCGGCGATGGACGGCTATGCGATCTGCTTTGCCGACCTGCCCGGCCCTTTCACCCGGATCGGCGAAAGCGCAGCCGGACGTCCGTTCGCTGGCGCCGTCTCCACCGGCGAAACCGTCCGCATCTTCACTGGTGCTGCAATTCCCGCCGGCGCCGACACGGTCATGGTCCAAGAGGAGGTCATGGTCGAAGGCGACCGGATACTGCTGACCAGCGGCGGCCCTGCCCGGCCCGGACGCAACACGCGCCTGCGTGGGCTAGACTTCCACGAAGGTGATACACTCGTTTCTCGCGGCGAGCGCCTGACCGCGGCCCGCCTCGCGGTCGCCGCCATCGGCGGCAACGCCGGGATCACCGTGCGTCGCCCGATCCGCGTCGCGATCGCCACCACCGGGGACGAACTCGTCGCCCCCGGACACACGCTCAACTCCACTCAGCTACCGGAATCCAACGGCTTGATGCTGTCGGCCATGCTCGCAGGCCTGCCGATTGAGATTGTCGACCTCGGCATCCTACCCGACTCGTTGCATGTGATGCGCGACACTTTCGCCAACATCCGCGCCGATATCCTCGTCACCACTGGAGGCGCCTCGGTCGGCGATCACGATCTGGTACGGCCCGCAATCGAGGCGGCCGGCGGAACAATCGACTTCTGGCGGATCGCGCTGCGCCCCGGCAAACCGATGATGGCCGGCCGATTGGGGAGCGCGGTGGTGCTCGGGCTTCCCGGCAACCCGGTGTCCGCGTTCGTCACCGCTCTCTTGTTCCTAAAACCACTGATCGCGCACATGGCCGGTGCTGCGGATCCGCTACCGCAAACCACCCGCGCGCTCCTGGGCGAACCACTCCCCGCCAATGATCATCGCACCGATTATCTGCGCGCCGAGTTGCGTGAGGGCCGCGCCTTCGCCTCAACCATTCAGGACAGCTCAATGCTGCGCACGCTAGCGCGCTCGACCTGCCTGATCCTCCGCCCGGCACATGCCCCCGCAGCGGCTGTGGATGAAATGGTGGATATCCTCCTGCTCGCTTGACAGATTCTAGAACATTCCATAAACGTTCCGCGTCTGTTCCGATGGAGGATTTGGGATGCTCACCCGCAAGCAGCACGATCTGATCTGCTTCATCAACGACCGTCTCGACGAGAGCGGCGTGTCGCCGTCGTTCGAGGAAATGAAGGAAGCGCTTGCGCTGAAGTCGAAATCAGGCGTTCACCGTCTGATCAGTGCGCTCGAGGAGCGCGGCTTCTTGCGCCGTCTGCCGAACCGCGCGCGCGCACTCGAGGTACTCAAGATGCCAGAACGCGCCGAGGTGAAAAAATCCGCGCCTGCGCCGAAGGCCCCGGCGGTCCGCGTGCCACAACCCGCCAACGACGTAATCGAAATCCCGCTGCACGGCCGCATCGCCGCCGGCATTCCGATCGAGGCGTTCGAGGGCTCGACCATGCTGCCCGTTCCCGCCGCATTGCTCGGCCCGGGCGAACATTATGCGCTTGAGATTTCCGGTGACTCGATGGTCGAAGCCGGCATCTTCGACGGCGACTTCGCGCTGATCCGCCGGACCGAGACGGCACGAGACGGCGAGATCGTGGTGGCGCTGATCGACGACGCCGAGGCAACGCTGAAGTATTTCCGTCGCGAGGGCGCGATGGTTCGACTCGATCCGGCCAACCGAGCCTATGACGCGCAGCGTTACGCGCCCAAACAGGTGCGCGTTCAGGGCAAGCTGGCAGGCCTGTTGCGCCGCTACGACTAAGGCGTGGCTAGTAGTCCGATAATCGCCTCCGGCGGCGCGGCCTCGGCATAGCTTTGGACGCCCGGTGGCAGGATCAACCAGGGCTGCTTGCGCCTCGTCCAGATGTGCAGCGGCGTTTGGAGACGATCGCTCTGATCCAGCGTTCCGGCCCGGACCACCGCGACGCCTCGGCGGGTGCTGCTCGTATTATAGACGCGGGCGTGGCAGACGCCGCACATCCGCTGGTGCGAGCGCGCGCCGCTCGGGCTTTGGAAACGATAGTCTATAATCGGGCCGCTGACCGTTAGCGCGGACTCGGTGACCAGCACCTGCTGGCTGAACGCGCTGCCGGACCAGATCTGGCAATCGAGGCAGTGGCAGGCATAGGCCGCCGGCAGCGTCTCTACCGCCAGCGTGTAGCGGACGGCGCCACACCGGCAACCGCCCGCCACACTCATCCTCAGCCGTCCTTCTTCAGATGCCGACGACCGAGCAGTTCCGCGATCTGAACGGCGTTAAGCGCCGCGCCCTTGCGGAGGTTGTCGCTCACACACCACAGCACGAGACCGTTCTCGACGGTCGGGTCCTCGCGCACGCGGCTGACGAAGGTCGCGAACTCGCCGACGCACTCGACCGGGGTGATGTAGCCGCCATCCTCCCGCTTATCGATCAGCATGACGCCGGGCGCCTCACGCAGGATTTTCTGCGCATCGGCAGCCGAGAGCTCGCGCTCCATCTCGATCGTGATCGCTTCCGAGTGGCCGACAAACACCGGCACGCGAACGCAAGTCGCGACGACCTTGATCTTGGCGCCCATGATTTTCTTGGTCTCGACGACCATTTTCCACTCTTCCTTGGTGAAGCCATCATCCAGGAAGGAGTCGATGTGCGGGATCACGTTGAACGCAATCTGCTTGGTGAACTTCTTGGCCTCGGCCGAATCGCCGACGAAGATGTTGCGGCTCTGCTCGAACAGCTCATCCATCCCTGCCTTGCCCGCGCCGGACACCGACTGATAGGTCGAGACCACCACGCGAGTGATCGTCGCCGCATCGTGGATCGGCTTCAAGGCCACCACCATCTGCGCGGTCGAGCAGTTCGGGTTGGCGATGATGTTCTTCACGCGATAGCCGTCAATCGCTTCCGGATTCACTTCCGGCACGATCAACGGCACGTCCGGATCCATTCGATAGAGCGACGAATTGTCGATCACTGTGCAGCCGGCCTCGGCGAAGCGCGGCGCGTGCTTCAATGTCGCTTCCGAGCCGATCGCGAACAGCGCAATGTCCCAGCCGGCGGGATCGAAATTGTCGATGTTCTGGATTTTGAGCATCCGGCCGGTATCGCCGAACTCGACCTCATTGCCCTGGCTGCGCGAGGACGCCAGCACCGCGATCTCGTCGATCGGGAATTCGCGCTCGGCGAGAATCGCTAAGATCTCGCGCCCGACATTGCCCGTCGCGCCCGCGACTACGACCCGGTAACCCATCGTAACAATCCTTCAAAAACCGTCCATCCGGCGAAGACCGGGAAGCCCGTGCCATCGACGTCGCGCCGGCGGCTGGGGGCCCCGGCAGGCGCCGAGGCAACGAAGTTGGTAACACGCGCGCGCTTTAGCGGCACTGCGCGCGCCATACCAGCCAAGCTTTACTTTACCGGTTTGCTCTTCACCGTGCGGTCAAGGAAGTTGGTAATCGTCGTCCAGACATGAATGTCGCGCCCGGCGCTGTGGGTCTTGCCGGGGTAGAACATCATCTCGAAAGGCACGTTGCCAGCCTGCATCTTGGCGGCAAGCGACGTTGAATTGTCGAGCACCACATTGTCATCCGCCATACCGTGCAGCAGCATAAGCGGATCGGTGATCTTAAGCGAGTCATCGACCGCATCTGCATTGGCGTAGCTCGTCTTGTCGGCCTTCGGGTCGCCCAGATAGCGCTCGGTGTAATGGGTGTCATACAGTTCCCACTTCGTCACCGGCGCGCCCGAGACGCCGGCAGCAAATACCCCTGGCGCCTTCTCAAGCAGCTTGAGCGACATATAGCCGCCATAAGACCAGCCATAGGTCGCGATCTTGTCGGGATCGACAAACGCGAGGCCCTTCAGATAGGCAGCGCCCGCGAGTTGGTCCTCAACCTCGACCGTACCCATCGCGTGGTGGATCTGGCTCTCGAACGCGACGCCGCGATTGGCCGAGCCGCGATTGTCGATCTCGAACACGATCCAACCCTGCGATCCCAGATACTGGTGCAGCGGATTCTCCCAGGTGCGCCCGACCACCTGCACGTGCGGGCCACCGTAATGTTCGAAGAATACGGGGTATTTCTTACCCGTCTCGAGCACTGGCGTCGTCATCCGCCAGTAGAGCTCAGTTCCATCCTTGGCCTTGAGCGACCCGAAGGTCGCCGGGCGATGGCCGGTCAGGAACGGGAAATAGGGGTGTCCCGCGGCCACCGCATTCTCATTGACCCAGGCAAGGCGCTGCCCGGTGGTATCCGCGAGATAGACCTGGGTCGGCTGGTCAGGATTCGAACGCGAAACGATGAAGCGCGACGCGGCGGCGTCCATCGACGCGGAGTTCCACCAGCCTGCTTGGGTTAGCCGGGTGATCGGATAGCCTTTCACGAGATCCAGTGAATAGAGATGTCGCTCAAGCACGCCATCCTTGTTGCCGAGAAAATAGATATGGCCCTTGGCCTCATCAACGCCGACCACCTCGGCGACTTCCCAATTGCCCTTGGTAAGCTGGGTCCACTTGTCCTTGGCAAATCGATAGAGATGGCCATGGCCGTCCCGCTCGGACCACCACAATAACCCGCCGTCCTTCATCGGCCGTAGCGTATCCGACAGGTTGATCCAGCTCTTCGCCTTCTCGCCGAACAACACAGTCGACGCTCCCGTGGCCGGGTCGACGCGCAGCACGTCCAGCGTCTTTTGATCCCGGCTCTCGCGCTGCACCAGCAGCGCCGATCCGTCGGGTAGCCAGGTCACCCGCGCGAGATAGATGTCGCGATTGGGCCCGAGATCGACCTTCACCTTCCCCGAGCCGTCGGGCTTCATCACATAGAGATCGACCAGCACGTTGGAGGTTCCGGCGGCGGGATAGCGCTGGTCGAACACCTTGGTGCCATCCGCGCCAATCGACGCCCGCACGACCGTACCGACCGGCGCCTCGTCATAGCGCTCGACCGCGATATGCGTGTCGCCTGGGGCCCACCAATAGCCGGTGTGGCGGTCCATTTCCTCGTCTGCGACGAATTCGGCCTCACCCCAATGCACGGTGCCAGCGCCGTCGGGCGAGATTTTTCGTTCCTTGCCGCCGATCGGCTGCGCAAACAAATTTTGCGCGCGCACGAAACTGACAAAGCCGCCCGCCGGGCTTACCTTGGCATTGAGTTCGCCCTGCGGGGTGTTGGTCAGCCGGATGACGGTTCCGTCGAGACTTGCAAGATACAGGTCGCCGTCGAGGGGCACCAGGATGGTCTTGCCGTCGGGCGACCAGTCATAGGCGACGATACCGCGCTGGGCACCGATCCGCAGCCGCTCGCGCTGCATCTTTTCCGCCTCGGAAAGTTCTGCGCCGCTACCCAGCCTCTTTGAATCGACTAGCATCCGCTCCTTGCCGGTAGCGACGTCGAGCGCCCACAAGTCAAAGCGGTCGCGCTCGTCGGGCCGCGCCCGCAGCGACGTGAGCAAGGTGCCATCGGGCGACAGCTTGAGCAGCCGCGGTTGTGCGCCCGAAAGTTCCGGACTGGCGAATACGCGCTTCAGGGTCAGCGCCTCGGGAACCGGATCAGCGGCCATCGCCGTCCCCGTCATCGAAACCAGCGCCAAACCGACCAACCATGTGCGCATCCCGTATCTCCGGTGAACCGCCCGCAAGCGCGGGAGGCAAGACTTATGCGGGAGCTTATCGCGGGCGTACGCCGCGCCGTAAAGGGCGGCAGAAATCGCGCAGACCGCATTTTTTACTGTTCCCCGCCGCGCCCACTCGGCATGAGCGGGGGCGTGCAAGACGGCCTTCCTCATCCCCGCCGCTATATGGCGATCGCAGCACTTTCCTGTGGATCGGCGCTTGTGGTGATCGACGGCGGCGTCGCCAACGTCGCGCTGCCAACCATCGCTCAGGACCTACATATTGGCTCGAGTGCGGTTGTATCGGTGGTGACCGTCTATCAGCTAACGTTGGTAATGCTGTTGCTACCGTTCGCTGGGCTCGGCGAGCGGATCGGGCTCAAGCGCATGTACCAATATGGCCAGTTGGTTTTCACTGTCGCGACCATCTTGTGCTTCTTCGCTAAGAGCCTGCCGTTCCTGCTGGTGGTGCGCGCCGCGCAGGCGATCGGCGCCGCGGCGTCGCTTAGCGTCTCATCCGCCCTGATCCGTCAGGTCTATCCGTCTAACCAGCTCGGCCGCGGGCTCGGCATCAACTCAGTGATTGTCTCGAGCGGAGCGGCAGCTGCGCCCACGATCGGCGGCCTGGTACTGGCGATCGCGCCGTGGCCGTGGGTGTTCGCCAGCGCGGTGCCGTTTGCGATCGCGAGTCTGTTCGCAGGTCGTGCGCTGCCCGAGTCGCACCCGCGCGATCAAAAATTCGATGTGATCGGCGCGGTGCTGTGTGCGGCGATGTTCGGGCTGGTGATTGGGGGGGCAGAGACTGCCGTGCACGGCGACAGTCCGGTAGTGTCGGCGGCAATCGTGACCCTCGGGGCTGCGATCGGCTTCTTCTTTGTGCGGCGCGAGCGCGGCGAGGCCAATCCGATTCTGCCGATCGACCTGCTCGCACGTCCGGTGCTCGCGCTCTCGGCGATCGGGGCCTATACCGCGTTTATCGCCTCGATGACGCTGCTGATCTCGACACCGTTTCGGATGCACGAACTCGGTTTCACCGCCGCCGCGATCGGCGCGGCCATCGCCCCCTGGCCGATGACCAACATTGTCGTCGCTCCGCTAGCCGGCTGGCTGTCAGATCGGATTCCGGCCGGGATATTGGGCGGGATCGGCATGGCGATATCGACCACTGCGCTGCTGCTTTTGGCGTTCATGCCGGCTGACCCAAGTTATTTCGACGTGGCTTGGCGAATGTCGATGTGCGGGGCGGGATTCGGAACATTCCTGCCGCCAAACGCCAGGCTGATTATCGGCAGCGCACCGCGTGAGCGGGCCGCAGCGGCCGGCGGCCTGGTATCGACCGTACGGCTGGTCGGGCAAACCACCGGCGCGACGGTGGTTGCCGCATTGCTAGCGCTGGGCGTAGGCGCGGGCCGGGTACCGCCGCTGGTCGCCGCCGGGTTGGCGGTTGTCGCCGGGCTCTGCAGCCTGGCGCGACTCCGACCGTCGATCCGCAATCCCAAAGCCGAGGAAGAGGCCGACGTCCAGCCGGCGACTCAGGTGCGGTAGTTGCCAAAGGGCCACTCCGGTTTCCCGGAGCAGCCCCGCGCGACGAACCTTATGGCTCGCCTAGTCAATCAGATGTCGTCGCCGAGCGCGCCTTTAACCTTGCCCGTGAACTGCTGGGCCTTGCCCTTGCCTTCCTGGGCAGCGCCCTCGTCACGGGTCTCGGGATTGTCGCTGTTTTGCTTGGCCTTGCCGAGGGCCTCGTTCACGTTGCCCTTCACCTTGTCGATCAGTTCGCCCATGATGGCCTCCTCAAGGATTTCCCGGCGCTCCGACTTTCGAAGCGTATGCGTGTAAAACGGACCAGGCCTGCTGATGTTCCTCAACTTCCTCGACGAGCTACGCGCCGCGGGCATTGCGGCGGGAATGAAGGAGCACCTCGTGCTGCTAGAGGCGCTCGACCGCGAGGTGATCGAGCGCACTCCCGAGGATTTCTATTACCTCGCCCGCGCGACTTATGTGAAGGACGAGGGGCTGATCGACCGATTCGACCAGGTCTTCGCCAAAGTTTTTCGAGGACTCGCCAGCAGCCATGGCACCCAGGCCGCCGACGTGCCCGAGGACTGGCTGCGCGCGGTGGCCGCGAAATATCTGAGCAAGGCGGAGATGGATAAGATCCAGTCACTGGGCTCGTGGGATGAGATTATGGAAACGCTCAAGCAGCGACTTGAGGAGCAGCACGCACGGCACCAGGGCGGGAGCAAATGGATCGGCACCGGCGGCACCTCGCCTTATGGGAATTCCGGCTACAACCCCGAGGGCATCCGGATCGGAGGCGAGAGCGTCCACAAGCGCGCGCTGAAAATCTGGGACCAGCGCGACTTCAAAAATCTCGACAGCACCCGCGAACTGGGCACCCGCAACATCAAAGTCGCCCTGCGTCGGTTGCGTAAGTTCGCGCGTGACGGCGCCGCCGACGAACTCGACGTCGACGCGACAATCGCGGGTACTGCCCGGCAAGGCTGGCTAGATGTGGTAATGCGGCCCGAGCGTCGCAATGCGGTCAAGCTGCTGCTGTTCCTGGACGTTGGCGGATCAATGGATCCGTGGGTAAAGCTGTGCGAAGAACTGTTTTCGGCGGCGACCACCGAATTCAAAAATCTCGAATTTTTCTATTTCCACAACTGCCCATATGAGGGTGTGTGGAAGGACAATCGTCGCCGCCTCACCGAGCGCACACCGACGTGGGACGTGCTCCACAAATTCGGGCACGACTATAAACTGGTGTTTGTCGGCGACGCCTCAATGAGCCCCTATGAGATCACCCATCCGGGCGGGTCGGTCGAGCATTTCAATGAGGAATCGGGTGCGGTCTGGCTGCATCGCATGACCAATACCTATCCCGCCGCGGTGTGGCTCAACCCTGTGCCTGAGGCCCAATGGAGCTATTCGCAGTCTGTAAATATCGTTCGAGAGTTGATCGGCGACCGGATGTATGGCTTGACGCTGGCAGGGCTGGATGGCGCGATGCGAGAATTGACGCGAAAGCGCTAACTACCGACCCAATCTACATCAAACAAAAATCATTAACTCTAGCCAGTTACAACACAATCTTGCGTTGGAGCTTGTATGCGTATGTCCTCCGATTCTTCCATGAAATGCCCCGGCTGCCGCGATAACGCGGCGCTCGACTTCGATTTCTCCATGGCGTTCCAGCCAATCGTCGATATCCAAACGGGCTTGCCCTTCGCCTATGAGGCGCTGGTACGCGGTGCCGACGGCGCGAGTGCCAGCGTGGTACTGGACCAGGTGACCGACACCAACCGCTATGCTTTCGACCAGCAATGCCGCGTCAAGGCGATCGAGGCGGCTTGCATGGCCGGGATCCTCGACACCCCTGCGAAGCTGTCGATCAATTTCTTGCCCAATGCGGTCTATTCGCCGGTGGCATGCATCCAGCTGACGCTCAAGACCGCTAAAGCGGTGGGCTTTCCGACCGACCGGCTGATCTTCGAATTCACCGAGAATGAAAAGATGCTCGACCCCGCGCACGTCGCGTCGATCATCCAGAGTTACCGGCAGATGGGCTTTGGCACCGCACTCGACGATTTCGGCGCAGGCCACGCCGGGCTGAGCCTGCTCGCCCGACTCCAAACTGACATCATCAAGCTCGACATGGAGTTGATCCGCGACGTCGACGCCAGTCTGCCACGGCGGATGATCGTCGAGGGCGTGGTGCGGATGTGTGCGGTGCTCGGGATCGATGTGATCGCCGAGGGGGTAGAGACTGCCAGCGAGCTAGAGACGCTCAAAGCGATAGGAATCCGCTACTTCCAGGGCTTCCTGCTCGCGCGGCCGGAATATGAGCGACTGCCAGGGTTCGTCATTCCCGGAGGGGCGGCGCAGCGGGTGGCTTAGAAATCAGTATAGCAGATACGTCCTGCGCATCTCGACCCACGCCTGTTCGTCCGGCACCGTCAGCGCCTCGAGATCGGCCGGCATCGCCGCCCGATCGTCGACCCAGGCGCGCAACGCCGGCCCGCCGTTGATCACGTCGATCGCCAGCTTGCCGAACGCATATTCGTACGGGAAGTCACGCCACAAATCATAGTCCGGGTAGAGTCGCCGGATCGCCTTTAACGCCAACGCCTGGATCCGCCACGGCTGGAAAGCGGCGTGATCGTAGGTAGGGCCTTCGGTGTGGATCTGCACGCCGTGGCAGAGCTGGCCAACGTGCTTGTGGAAAGTCGGCTGGAACCAGCAATCGCGCAAGATGCAACCCCTAAGCCATTCGGGTGCAAGCGCGCGCATTTCCGCGATCACCATGGTGGCATCGACGTCGGGCGCACCGAACAATTCGAGCGGACGGGTGGTGCCGCGGCCTTCAGACAGCGTCGTACCCTCCAGCATCACCGTGCCGGCATAGGCGCGCGCCATCCACAGATTGGGCGCGTTCGGGCTGGGATTGACCCAGGGACGCTCGCCTAACGGCCAGCCGTGGCCGGGTGCTGCGTCAGACCAGCCTTCCATCTCAATCACCCGATATTGCACGTTGAGCTTGAGCGTATCGATAAACCAGTATCCGAGTTCGCCCAGCGTCAGCCCGTGCCGCATCGGCATCGCACCGGCGCCGACGAAACTTTCCCAGCCGGCCCGCAGCGTCAGACCCTCAACCGGGCGACCGGCAGGATTGGGGCGATCAAGCACCCACACTTCCTTGCCGTGCTCCGCTGCGGCTTCAAGCACGTAGCGCAGGGTTGTGATGAAGGTATAGATGCGGCAACCCAGGTCCTGCAGATCAACCAGCATCACATCGAACGTGCCCATCGACGGACCCGTCGGGCGGCGAACTTCGCCGTAAAGGCTGAACACCGGAATGCCGTAGCGCGGATCGATGAAGTCCGGCGACTCCATCATATTGTCCTGCAGATCGCCGCGCACTCCGTGCTGCGGCCCGAAGACGGCAGTAACGTTCAAGTCATCGCAGGCGGTGAGCGCATCGAGCGCGTGGGTGAGATCCCGGGTTACCGAAGCGGGGTGTGCGAGCAGCGCGATCCGGCGTCCCTTGAGCGGCGCGCGCAGCGCGGGATCGGCGAGGAGGCGGTCTAGTCCGAAGTTCATCTCTGGGTCTCTGCCGGGAGTTCGAGTGCAAAGCCATCGGGATGATGAAAGTCAGCTTTGCCGGGCGGATGGGCAAGGGCCCAATAGGATCTGGTGCCGTCGATCTGCTCGACCACCGCTGAGAGGCCGACCTGCCAAGGAGTGGCAGGGAGATCGAGAGTAAGGCGCGCCGCCAGTTCGAAACCATCGCCCCGCGCGACTTGAATGTCGAGGGACTCGGGATCGGCGGTGCGGATACCTTCGCGATATCCGTCGAAGCTATAGGCCGCCCATTGGCTCGACGGCGCGAAGTTAAGCTCGCGGTATCCCGACCCGGGAACCGCGCGAAGAAAGGCTTCGAAGCAGGTATGGCGCCAGAGGTCGTCGGCTCGGGTTGGAGGCACCAGCGCTGGCAGGACGATGGCGGTGAGTCTGCCGATCATCCGATAGCGCAATTCCAGCACGCTTGAGGATGGCCGCGCGACATCGACATCGATCCGTTCGATCGCCGGGCATTGTGCATCGGGGTGAAGCGTCAGCGTAGAGCGCATCCGCCACCCTATCCGCTCGTGTCGAGCGAAGTCGAGACACATGGACGCGCCCGGCTTCGAATTCTCGACTTCACTCAAAACGAACGGTGTTGGTGGTAGGCGGGGAGGATGGTAAGCGCTCGCCACCATGACCGAATACCGCTCCGATCTCCTCACGCTGCTCGCTTCGCGCGGCTATATCCACGACATGACCAATGCGTCTGCACTCGACGCGCTGGCTACCCGCGAAATCGTGCCCGGCTATATCGGCTTCGATCCGACTGCCCCCTCGTTACACGTCGGCAGCCTCGTCCAGATCATGCTGCTGCGCCGACTCCAACAGGCTGGGCACAAGCCAATTGTGCTGATGGGCGGCGGCACCGGCAAGATCGGCGATCCAAGCTTCAAGGATGAAGCTCGAAAACTGCTCGACGATGACGGTCTCAACATCAATGTCGCGTCGATCCGCCGGATTTTCGAACGCTTCCTCAAATTCGGGGACGGCCCCACCGACGCCGTGATGCTCGACAATGCCGATTGGCTCGACAAGCTGGAATATATCCCATTCCTGCGCGAGGTGGGCCAACATTTCTCGGTCAACCGGATGCTGAGTTTCGATTCGGTCAAGCTGCGTCTTGATCGCGAGCAATCGCTCTCATTCCTCGAATTCAACTACATGATCCTCCAGGCTTACGACTTTTTGGAGCTCTCCCGCCGCGCCGGCTGCCGGCTGCAAATGGGCGGATCGGACCAATGGGGCAATATCGTCAACGGCATCGAGCTATCGCGCCGGATGGACTCGACCGAGGTGTACGGCATAACTACCCCACTGATCACAACCGCGGATGGGGGCAAGATGGGCAAGACCATGTCGGGCGCGGTCTGGCTGCATGAAGACCAACTGCCGCATTATGATTACTGGCAGTTCTGGCGGAACACTGACGACCGCGACGTGGGCCGCTTCCTAAGGCTGTTCACCGATCTGCCGCTCGATGAGATCGCGCGACTGGAAGCGCTGGGCGGCGCGGAGATCAACGAGGCTAAGAAAATCCTGGCCAATGCAGCCACCGCCATGTGCCGCGGCCCGATCGCCGCCGGAGCAGCTGCCGAAACGGCGCGCAAGACCTTCGAGGAAGGCGCGACCGGTGCCTCGCTGCCGAGTCTTGCGATCGAAGGCGGGCGGATGCCGCTGATCATTGCGCTGACCGCACTGGGATTTGCCATTTCGAACGGTGAAGCGCGCCGCAAGATTGCCGAGGGCGCGGTACGCCTGAACGATATCCAGATCCACGATCCGGCGTATGAAATCGTGCTCGATCAGGGTGCCCCGGTGAAGATCAGTCTTGGCAAAAAACGCCACGGGCTTCTGACAGCGCAAGACTGAACTTATCAAGCCTCCGTTAAACACCTTAATTTTCTAGAGTTTTACGGAGAGTAGGGATAAAACTCTCATGTCGAGGGTTGTGCCAGTATGACGATTCCCCAACGAGCCCTGGCATTTGCCGAAGACCGTAGCGCAGTGCGCGAGGAAGTGCATCACCGGGCCCGTGGCCATGGGCCGGACGGCAAGCCGTTCGGTCTGTTGGTGGCCAATATTTCTGCGCGCGGATTGATGGCACGCTGCGACGCGCCCTATGCGGTCGGCGACCGGCTAACCGTGGCGATGCCGCTGATCGGCGAAACTGCAGCGACGATCCGCTGGTCGCTCGGCGGGCGAATTGGCTGCGAATTCGACACTCCGATCGCGTCGTCGCGCTATTTTCCGTTGCTGGCGCTGCTACTCAAGGGGTGATTTCGTTCGTGTCAAACGGGGACCGGCTCTACCCCGATCGCAGCAGCGCCACGCCGGCATCGCGCTCGAACAAATACAGCGCAAGTCGCGCTGCCTCTCCCCTTATCCCATGCAACCCGCCGTCGCGGTCGATCAGTAGCCGGGCATCATCATTGGCGACCGGCAACAATTCCATCAGCATCTCAGGAGTCGCGAAGCGGAAGGTTGCTTCGCCGGACTGTCGTGTGCCGAGCAGTTCACCCGCACCGCGCAGGCGCAAATCCTCCTCCGCGATACGAAAACCATCGTTGGTCTCGCGCATTAGGGCGAGACGCGCGCGGGACGTCTCGCCGAGCGACGAGCCGCGCAAAAGCAGGCAGATCGACTTGCCCGAGCCCCGCCCTACCCGGCCGCGCAGCTGGTGTAACTGCGCCAAGCCGAAACGGTCAGCATGCTCGATCACGATCAGCGTCGCATTGGGCACGTCGACCCCGACCTCTATCACGGTAGTGGCGACTAGCACCCCGGTATGCGCGGCGGAGAAGGCCTGCATCACCGCATCTTTCTCTGCCCCCTTCATTCGGCCATGAATCAGCGCCACCTTGTCACCGAAGCGACTACGCAGCGATTCAGCGCGCATCTCGGCGGCGGCGAGGTCACTCTTTTCGCTTTCCTCGACTAAGGGGCACACCCAATAAGCTTGCCCGCCACCTTCAAGATGGCGGCCGAGCCCTTCCACTATCTCGGCGAGCCGGTCCTCGGACATAACCCTCGTTTCGATCGGGTGGCGGCCAGGGGGCATTTCATCGAGCCGGCTCACGTCCATCTCGCCGTACTGGGCCAGCGTCAGTGTACGCGGGATTGGGGTGGCTGTCATCGCCAGCAGGTGCGGAGGATGCTGGCCCTTTTCCTGGAGCAGCATCCGCTGCGCGACGCCGAAGCGATGTTGTTCGTCCACCACCACCAGGCCGAGATCGCGGTAATTTACGGCTTCCTGGAAAATCGCGTGCGTGCCGATCAATAGATCGATCGAGCCGTCAGCAAGACCCATCAACGTCGCTTCCCGCGCCCGCCCCTTGTCGCGGCCAGTGAGGATCGCGAGGTTGAGAGGCAGGCCCGACAGCAGCCGGCTAAGCGTGTCAAAATGCTGACGAGCAAGGATCTCGGTGGGAGCGAGGAACGCGCCCTGCGCACCGGCCTCGACCGCGCAGAGCAGCGCCATCGCCGCGACCAAGGTCTTGCCGGAGCCGACGTCGCCTTGCAGCAGGCGAAGCATTGGCTGCGACTGGATCAGGTCTCCCTCGATCTCGGCAATGCTGCGCGCCTGCGCGCCGGTCGGCGTGTAGGGCAACTGGAGCTTGCTGCGCAGTCGCCCATCTCCCTTTAGCGAGCGCCCTCGCCGCGCGCGATTATCGGCGCGGACAAGCATCAGCGCGAGCTGATTGGCAAACAGCTCATCATAAGCAAGACGGGCGCGGGCGACCGTGTCGGTCGGGTCGGCATGGATGCGGACCAGGGCATCGCGCCAGTCCGGCCAATCGTGCTTGGCTTTGAGCCCCGGCTCGATCCATTCAGAAAGCTCAGGGGCGCGTTCGATCGCCTGGGCCGCGAGTTGGCCCATCCGGCGCGAAGTGAGGCCGTCGGACAACGGATAGATCGCCTCGCGCCCCACCGGCGCGGGCTCATCGAGCGGAGTCGTCTCCGGATGGACGATTTGCAATTCCTGCCCATAGGTTTCGAGCTTGCCCGAGACTTTGCGCGGCTGGTTGAGCGGCAACAATTTTTTCACCCAGCCGCCATTACCGCCGAAGAAAACCAGGGTGACGATGTTGCCGTGGCCGTCCATCGCGGCGACCCGCACCGGGCTGCGCGGGCCGGCCTGCTTATAGGTGGTGGGGGTGAGCGTGATCGAGATAATCCGGCCGGCATCACCAGCGAAGAGCTCATCGCGCGGTTCACGGTCGATATAGCCCGAAGGCAGATGGAAGGCGACGTCTACCACCCGGCGCAAGCCGAGCTTGTCCATTGGTTTGGCTAGGCCGGGGCCGATGCCCTTGAGCGCGGTCACTTCGGCGAAGAGCGGGTTGAGGAGTTGCGGGCGCATGGCTACAGCCGTCTATAGCCCAGCCGACGGCCGCCGCCAGCGTCCGCCGGCTATTCGTCGTTGGAGATTTTGTCCGTGGATCGCGATATTCGATTGAAGCGGCTGCGATTCCGATCGTGGCACCGCGGCACGAAGGAGGCCGACCTGCTGGTCGGTGGCTTCTTCGACGCCCATGGCGAAACCTGGAGCGAAGCCGACATGGTCTGGTTCGAGGAATTCATCGAGGAACAGGATGTGGACATCATGGCCTGGGCGATGGGAGTTGCGCCGGTGCCCGCGCGCTGGGAGGGTTCAATGATGACTCAGCTCCAAGACATCACTTACGTGCCGATCACGAAGTAAGTCCTGCTCTTCCCTTTTGGGGAGAGTCACGGAAAGGGGGCAGTCGCAAATGCCCCTTCCTTCACCGCCCTCTCCCTAACCCTCTCCCCGCCAATGGAAGAGGGCATTTAGGATCCCCATGCCCGACCTGAAAACGATCCTCTCAGCGAAGACCCAACTCACGCTTTCAGGCGTGCCGGGCGGGTTCCTGCCCTGGCTGCTGGCAGATCTCGCGCGTGCCTCGACCAATCGCGCGGTGTTCGTTGCGCCGGACGAAGCGGCGATGCGCTCGATCGCGGCAACCGCCCCGTTCTTTGCGCCCGATCTCGAAGTGATCCTATTCCCAGCCTGGGATTGTCTTCCCTACGATCGCGCCTCCCCCACGCTCCGGGTGATGGCCGAGCGGCTCGCCGCGTTGCACAGGCTGCAAGCCACGCCAAAGGGCGCGCAGCTAGTGCTCACCACGGCCAATGCGGCGATCCAGCGCACGCTCACACCATTCCGCATCCGTCAGCTGGTCGCCAAGCTTGCGCCAGGCGAGCGCATTGGTCGCGACAAGCTCGCGCTGCTCCTTCAGGGCAATGGCTATGTCCGCACCGAGACCGTCCACGACCAGGGTGAGTTCGCGGTACGCGGCGGGCTGGTTGACCTGTATCCGAGCGGGTCAGAATATGCGCTGCGGCTCGATTTTTTCGGCGACGAGATCGAGAGTGTGCGCACCTTCGATGCCACCGACCAGCGCAGCATCGGCCGGATCGATGGTTTCACCCTACTCCCTGCCTCCGAGACCTTGCTTGATGAGGAGAGCATCAAGCGTTTCCGCAGTCGCTACCGGGAAAAGTTCGGCGCGACGGCGACCGGCGACCCACTCTACCAAGCGATCTCGGATGGGCGGCGACTTGCCGGTATGGAGCACTGGCTACCGCTTTTCGAAGAGAAGATGGCGACTCTGTTCGACCATCTCGGCGACGCGATCGTGGTGCGGGATTTCGGCGTGGCGGGCTCTGCTGAGACGCGGTTCGAGGCGATCACCGATTACCACGCCAACCGTGTACGCGCGCAATCGACTGAGCCGGGCAGCTATCGTCCGCTCGACGCGGCGGCGCTGTATTTGACGACCGATGAGTGGGCTGCGGCCCTCGGCAAGACCCACGCCCATGTCGCCACCCCATTCCACGAGCCGCCGAGCCCGATCGTTGCCGAGTTCGACGTCGATGGCCCTCGCGATTTCGCCCCGGAGCGGGCCAGCGGCGCGAACATCTACGATGCGGTAGTGGCGCATGTCGCAGGACTCGCGACCAAGAATTTGCCGTTGGTGATGGCGAGTTATTCGATTGGCTCGCGTGACCGTCTCGCGGGGCTGCTCGCGGATTATGGCCTCAAGCGCACGGTCAAGGTCGATACCTGGCAGGAGGCGCTCGGTGCCGCGACCAAGAGCGTTGCGCTGGTGGTGCTCCCGCTCGACCACGGCTTCACTGCGCCTTCCGTCGCCGTACTCACCGAGCAGGACATGCTCGGTGACCGGCTAGTACGTCGCCAGAAGCGGCGAAAATCCGCGGATGCCTTCCTCGCGGAGCTGGCGACGCTGTCGCCGGGCGACCTGGTGGTCCACACCGATCACGGCATCGGTCGCTATATCGGACTGACTTCAGTCCCGGTCGGCAAGTCCCCACACGACTGTGTCGCGCTCGAATATGCCGGGGGCGACAAGCTATACGTGCCGGTTGAGAATCTCGAGGTTCTGACCCGCTACGGCAATGAGGAAGGTGGCAGCCTCGACCGACTCGGCGGCGAGGCGTGGCAGCGTCGCAAGAGTCGGATGAAGGAGCGCATCCGCGAGATCGCAGGCGACCTGATCGCCACCGCCGCCGAACGCGCGCTGCGCCCGGCAGACGTGATCGAGACCGACGGCACCAGCTACGCCAGTTTCGTCGATCGTTTCCCGTATGAGGAAACCGAAGACCAGGACCGCGCGATCGGCGAGACGCTCGAGGACTTGGCCGCGGGCAAGCCGATGGACCGGCTCGTCGTCGGCGACGTCGGCTTCGGCAAGACCGAGATCGCGCTGCGCGCCGCCTTCGTCGCGGCAATGAGCGGCAAGCAAGTGGCGATCGTCTGCCCCACCACCCTGCTCGCTCGCCAGCATTTCAACAACTTCACCGCACGGTTCGAGGGTTTTCCGATCAACGTCGGCCGGCTGTCGCGCTTAGTGCCCGCGCAGGAAGCCGCAGCCACCAAGCAGGGGCTGATCGATGGCACGATCGACGTGATCGTTGGCACTCATGCGATCCTCGCCAAGAGCATCAGCTTCAAGCGATTGGGCCTAGTGGTGGTCGACGAAGAGCAGCGCTTCGGCGTGACCCACAAGGAGATGCTCAAGGCACTCAAGACCGACGTGCATGTGCTGACCCTCACTGCCACGCCGATCCCGCGCACCTTGCAGATGGCGATGTCCGGCCTGCGTGAACTTTCCGTACTCCAGACTCCGCCGGTCGACCGGCTCGCAGTGCGCACCTATGTCATGCCCTGGGACCCGGTGGTGCTTCGCGAAGCGCTGCTGCGCGAGCATTACCGCGGCGGGCAGAGCTTCGTCGTCACCCCGCGGATCAAAGATTTGCCGGAGCTTGAGGATTTCCTGCGAGATCAGGTACCCGAAATCCGCTACGTCGTCGCGCATGGCCAGATGGCGGCGGCGCAGGTCGAGGAGCGCATGTCGGCTTTCTACGACAAGAAGTTCGAAGTGCTGGTCTCGACTACCATCGTCGAAAGCGGGCTCGACATTCCGAGTGCCAACACGATTATCATCCATCGCGCCGACCGCTTCGGCCTCGCTCAGCTCTACCAACTGCGCGGGCGCGTCGGCCGCGCGAAAACCCGCGCTTATGCCTATCTCGTCACCCCGCCAGAGCGGCTGATGACGGCGGCAGCCGAAAAGCGCCTGAAAGTCCTGTCGGACCTCGAGACGCTGGGCGCGGGCTTCCAGCTCGCAGCGCACGATCTCGATATTCGCGGCGCGGGCAATCTGCTCGGCGACGAACAGTCGGGACACATCAAGGAAGTCGGCTACGAACTGTACCAATCGATGTTGGAAGAGGCGATTCTGGATGCCCGTGCCGGCGGCCAGTTGGCTCGCCCGCGCGATTTCACGCCGCAGATCACCGTCGACGCCCCGATCATGATCCCCGAGGACTATGTTCCCGATCTCGACCTGCGCATGGGACTCTATCGCCGCCTCAACGAGGTCGAGGACAAGGGTGGCGTGGAAGCGTTCGCCGCCGAGTTGATCGACCGCTTCGGCGCGCTACCCGAGCCGACCGAGAATCTGATCCGCCTGATCGAAATCAAACAGAACGCCAAGATCGCCTGCATTGCAAAGATCGACATTGGTCCTAAAGGCGCTCTTGTCAGTTTCCATGACGACAAACCGCCGAATATCGACGGTCTACTGGCCTATGTGGAGCGGCTCAAAGGGGTTGCCAAACTGCGCCCCGATGGCCGAATCGTAATAACCCGGAGTTGGGACACGCCGCGCGCCCGCCTAAACGGAGCTCTGCAACTGTCCAAGGGCTTAGCGCAAGCCATGGCCTGACACTCGCGGGAAGGATAAGCAGTCGATGACGAAGCCGATCTGCCTGGACCGCTGGGCCAAGGTGTCCCGGGCCGGCCGCGGCTTCGCCCACGCCGTATCACTCGAGACGGTAATCGAACTGCTCCGCGAGGCCGTGGCTGAAATCACCGGCGCGGACGGCGTCACCGTCGCGCGGCGCGACGGTGACGAAGTGGTGATGGTCGGCGCAGACATCGTCCCGCCGTTCGTGACCGGCGCGCGCTTTGCGATCTCGCGCTGCATCTCCGGGCTGGCAATGCTCCGCCGCGAAGCGATCCTGGTCCCCGAAATCCGCAACGATCCGCGCGTTCCGCTCAACGCCTATCTCGCCACCTTCGTATCGACAGTGGCGATGTTTCCGGTCGGCCACGGCGCACCGGTCGCCGCAATCGGCGTCTATTGGAAAGAACCTACCCCGGTCAGCGAGGAAACCTTATTTTTGCTCGACGCACTGACCCGCTCGGCCGGCGCGATGCTGGAAGGGTTGCAACTGCGCGCCGACGTCGAGGCGCTTCGCGCCGGGCGCCGCCCGGCCGCGCGGATCGCCGGTTATGCCCATGCCGCAATGCACGCGGCGCTTCACTGAAAAGCACCGCCCGGAGGGGACGCCCTTTCGTCATCGCACGGAAGCCGCTGGCGTCCGAGAAGCTCAATTGTCAAAGAGCAATACGAGCAAATAGAGAGCCTACGCGCCAATATTTCGTTTCACAGGAAAGCGATCGGCGTACCCGTGCGGAAGCGGAAGTTGGCGAAATGAAACAAATATAGCCACTTTTTCGGGGCGACATCGACGCCAGCACATGCCCTTGGTTGTGGCGTGCAAGGTGCGGAAAAGTGCCCGGAAGGCGCACACGCAGGCCGATCACGTCACTTCAGATCGGAGCGCGGGGCCTCTCCGTCGGTGGGCGCCAGCACCTGTCCTCGCAGCAGGATCGGCCCCTTCGGACGCTCGGACATCGGGCTGGTGTTGCCGGTACCGGGGCGACCTCGCAGATGGTCGATCTCGGCTTGGCGACGCTGCAGGTAGAAGTCGCGCGAATTGGCATAGGGGTCGACCGCACCGTCGTGCAGCGCATGCAGCGTCTCGTCGAAGTCCGAACGGTGGTCGAGCGCACCCAGCACCGCCGAAGGCACCACGAACGCCGGGCTCCGCACCCGGTGGCCCAGCGCGAGCGGCAGCACGAGACGATCGACCGCGCCGCCGATCAGGTCGCGCACCGTGGTCGGCCCAACCAGCGGCAGGAACAGAAACGGCCCGGGGTGGATGCCGTAGAAGCCGAGCGTGTCGGCAAAGCCGTTGCCGCGCCGCGGCAACTTGAACGGGCGCCGCTTGGCGATGTCGAATATCCCGGCCACGCCCGCGACCGAATTGATCGCGAACCGCCCGACCGTCTCGGTGGCTTTCCCGATGTTGTGCTGCAACACGAAGTTCACGAACACCACCGGCTCACGCAGATTGTAGAGGAAGTTGTGAACGCCCGAGCGCAGTGGCGACGGCACAACCTTCTGATAAGCCATGGCGGCCGGACCAACGAACGCCTTGTCGACCGCCTCAGTGATCTTAAACGACTCCGCATTGAGCGCGCGGATCGGATCGGGCGCATAGCCGCGGTCGCGCGCGATCACCAACACCTCCTCGTGATGCGGAATCGGATCGTGCGGCGGGAATAAGAGGGGCCGCGGCAGGGGCGGAACGGCACCCTGCTGCTCGGACGTGACCGATTTAATCGGCACGACCGCCTCGATCGCCCCGGCGCCCGTCTGCGGCATCGACAGAACCACCAAAAGCGTCGACGTCGCCGATATCAAAACGCTCATGCCCATTCCCCCGGCTCAGCTCGACGCGATCGTTGCGACAGCCGCGCGCCGATGCCAAGCTTAATTGCCCCGCGCCTCCACCAACGCCGCCAGCGCCGCGCTCGATAGCGCCTCCGAACACAGGAAGCCTTGATAATATTGGCACCCCTCGCGCGCGAGCAGGTCGAGCTGCTCTTCGGTCTCAACGCCCTCCGCTACCACCGCCAGCCCCAGCGATCGGGCCATGTCGATCACCCCGCGCACCACCACCCGGTCACGCGGGCTACCGGCCACGTCCTGCGCGAGTTGCTTGTCGATCTTGAGATAGTCGAGCGGGAGCGCCTTCAGATAAGCGAGGCTCGAATAGCCGGTGCCAAAATCGTCGATCGCCACCCGCAGCCCCGCCGCCCGCAGTTCCGCGAACAGGCCGGCGGCGCGGGCGAGGTCGTCAATCAACCCGCTTTCGGTGATCTCCACCGTTAGGCGCGTCCGCGGGAAACCACTTGAATCGATTCGGTCGAGCAGGATGTCGGCGAACGACGCGCGGGCAATGTCCTCGGCGGTAACGTTGATCGCGAGCCGCAGCCCGGAAAGCAACCCCGGCCAGTGCGCCGCGGCGGTCAATGCGGTGCGCTGCGCGTGATCGGACAGCGCCGCGGTCAGCCCGGCGTGCTCGGCGGCGGCGAACAGCGGCTCGGCGCCAACTTCACCGAATTCCGGGTGCCGCCAGCGAGCCAGCGCCTCGACCCCGGTGATGGTCCCATCGCCGATCGCGACCTGTGGCTGGAACAGCATCTCGATCTCGCCGCGCTCCAGCGCGCCGCGCAGATCGCCCGCCAGCCGATCCATCGGCAGCGCATGGCGTTCGCCCGATGACCCCGTCAAGGCCTCGCTCGCGCGACGCAGCAGGTCGTCAATTCGCTCGCCGGCCAAGCTGCGTGTTGCAGCGATCCGCGCGCCGACCGGCACGATCCGGTCCTCGACTGCGAACGGGCGCGCGAGCGCGTCGCCGATCTGCGCCACTGCCGCCGCTACCGCCGCTTCGTCCGCTTCGGCAGCCACTAGGAATTCGGTACCGTTCATCCGCGCGACGATCGCCTTGGCGCCGAGCGTCGCCTGCGCCGCTTCCGCCACCCGACGCGAGGCGGTGCGCAACAGGGCATCCCCTGCGGCCCGGCCATAACTTGTGTTGACCAGTTCGACCCGCGCCAGCGCCACCAGCAGCACCGCCACCGGCCGCTGCTGGTCGCGCTTGCGCTCCAGCCAACGCCGCGCCCCCTCAGCGTCGCGCGCGCCGGTCAGCGCATCGCGCACCGCCGTCACGCTGTCCGGCAGCCGCCCGAGCGTCTCGACCAGCCCGTGGACGCGACCGCTCTCGGCGTCGACCTGAACGTGCTGCACAACCCTCCCGGTATCACCCAAGTCGTGTGCGAAGGCAGTCGCGCCGCACGCGTCGTCTAGCCGCCGCAGCGCGAGCATCGCGGTCCGCCGATCGGCCGGGTCGAGCCGTCGCAGCGCTGCGCGCGCTTGCGGCCCCTCGGGCAGATCGGCAAGCCGTGCCAGAGCCGGGGTCAGCTGAAGTGTGCCGCGCCGCGGGTCGTAGCGCCAGCCGAGGGGTTCAGCAGGCGCGCTGGCGGTCGGAGCCTCACCGCCCATCCGCTCGGCATGGCGCGCCGCGAAGCGCAACGCCTGGACGAATTCAATCTCGCCAAACGGGCTCGACAAAAAATGGGTAGCACCCGCAGCATATATTTCGCTGATCCGGCCTATGTCGCTTTTGGACACCAGCGCGATCAGTGCACCACCCTGCCGGGCGACCACATCGGCTAGTTCCTGCGCGCCGCCCAGCGCATCGTCGAAGGCGCCGCGCGCATCGAGTACTGCGACCTGCGCACCACTGGTCGAAAAGCGCCGCTCTGCCCCCGCAGACCGCCGTGCCGCAACCACCTGCCACCCCGCCTTGGCCGCCATCGCGCCGAGCTCGTCGCGCTGGCGAAAACTCAGCACGAATAGCGGCGGCGCCCTGCGCGCGGGGGGTATGTCGACAAGGCCGGTATGCTCCACTCCTGATACCTAGCCGGGCGGACCTCCCGCGCCAATCGCAATCGGTTGGACGCACGCTCTTGTGAGCGGCCCAGCGAAGGCTTAGCTCCACCGGGATGTCCAGCCCTCCCACCATGATCGACCGACACGGCCGCACGATCCACTATCTGCGGATCTCGGTGACGGACCGCTGCGACCTGCGCTGCCGCTACTGCATGGCCGAGGAGATGACCTTCCTGCCGCGCGCGAAGATCATGAGCCTGGAAGAGATCGCGATGATCGCGGAGCGCTTCATCGCCCGCGGCACCACCAAGATCCGGCTGACCGGCGGTGAGCCGCTGGTGCGCCGCGACGTCGCCGAGCTCGCGCATCGCCTCGGCCGCTCGATCGGCCACGGGCTCGACGAGCTGACCCTGACCACCAATGCCACTCGGCTGGCCGACCATGCTAAGATGCTGGTGGCGGCTGGCGTGCGGCGGGTGAACGTCAGCCTCGACAGCCTCGACCCCGACACCTTCCGGCACATTACCCGGGTCGGCGACCTGAGCAAGGTCGTGGCCGGGATCTTCGCTGGACGCGACGCAGGGCTGCGGATCAAAATCAACATGGTCGCGCTCAAGGACCTCAATTGCCACGAGATCGCGCCGATGCTTGCCTGGTGCGGCACGAACGGCTTCGACCTCACCTTGATCGAGACGATGCCACTGGGCGATATCGATGAGGACCGCGCCGACCGTTTTCTGCCGCTCACCGGCGTGCTGGCCGAACTTCACGAACGGTTTGCTCTCACCCGCGACGACCATCGCAGCGGTGGTCCGGCGCGCTATTGGCGGGTCGCGCCCTGGGGGACCAAGCTCGGGCTAATCTCACCGCTTACCGCCAATTTTTGCGATGGCTGCAACCGCGTGCGGCTTACGACCGAAGGCAAGCTCTATATGTGCCTCGGCCACGACGACCAAGTCGACTTAAAATCCGCGTTGCGCGAGGGCGGCGTGGCCGCGCTCGACGCGGCGATTGATCAAGCGCTGTATCTCAAGCCCAAACGTCACGCCTTCGACGTTTCGGCCGGCGCCGCCCCCGCGGTCGCCCGCTATATGAGCGTGACCGGCGGATGAACGATCACGAGCACCGCGCACTCCTCGCCTCCCCTACTCCGCCCGCACAGGTCGCCGCGGAGGAGTTGCGGGCCGCCTATGATTGGGTCGACGAAAAAGGCGCCGAACTGGTCGTGGCGCTCGGCGGCGACGGCTTCATGCTGCAGACGCTGCACCAGATGCTTGAGCGGCGTCATATCGTGCCGGTGTTCGGGATGAACCTGGGCACGGTCGGCTTCCTGATGAACGAGTGGCGCCTGAGTGGACTGATGGAACGCCTCTCCAACGCTAAGCCGTTCAAGGTGACGCCGCTGCAGATGACCGCCGAAACGATCGGTGGTGAGACAATTGTGCTACCCGCGATCAATGAGGTCTCGCTGCTGCGCGAGACGCGGCAGACCGCCAAGCTGGAGGTGACGCTGAACGACCGAATCGTGCTGCCCGAGCTCGCCTGCGATGGAATATTGGTCGCCACGCCAGCCGGCTCTACGGCGTATAATTTCTCCGCACAGGGACCGATCTTGCCACTGGGTTCGGGAATGCTGGCGCTAACCCCGATCAGCGCATTCCGCCCGCGGCGCTGGCGCGGCGCGATCCTGCCCGAGAAAGCGCGAATCTCAATTCGCGTGCTGGAGCCGGCCAAACGCCCAGTAAGTGCGGTAGCGGACCAGCGCGAAGTGCGCGACGTGGCGCGCGTAGACGTGATCATCGACCGCAGCCGGGATCTCACCCTGCTGTTTGATCCCGAACATGCGCTCGATGACCGCATCACGATGGAGCAGTTCATCTCCTGATCACTCACCCGATTGTTCGATTATGACGGATCGGGGTTGCATCGAAAAAACAGGCAGCTATAGACCCGCCCACGACATCGTTCCCTGATAGCTCAGCGGTAGAGCTCTCGACTGTTAATCGAGTGGCCGTTGGTTCGAATCCAACTCAGGGAGCCAAGTCGTCCGATCACAGCCGATCATGGACGCTCAAACCCCTTGCTTCGGCAGGGAAAAAGCGCAGTTCATACGATCATGGCCGATCATACCGGATCAAGACTGCTTGGGGTATTTGGGGGTATCCTTGGGGCTATCGCTTCCGGGGGTATTTGCCCTTGCTGACGGACGTCCGCTGCCGCAGCGCCAAGAAAGCAGAGAAGCCATACAAGCTCGCCGATTCGGGCGGACTGTACCTGATGGTCACCACAACCGGCTTTCGCTCCTGGCGAATGAAGTACCGATTCGCGAAAAAGGAAAAGCTCCTCACGTTCGGCGCATATCCGGACGTGTCGCTAGTGGAGGCACGCGGACTGCGCGACGCGGCGCGGAAGCTGCTGCGCAGCGAGATCGATCCAACGATCGAGCGGCTCCAGCGCGAAGCGGAGGTCGCGCTGGCTGCGGACACGACGTTCAAGTCGGTGACCCTCGCTTGGCACAAGAGTCGCGCGAGCGGCTGGAAGCCACGTTACGCGGAACAAATCCTGCAGCGATTCAAAAACGACGTCTTCCCGGCGATCGGCTCGGTGCCGATCGACCAGGTGACGCCGGCGCTGGTGCTGAGAGCGATTCGGGCCATCGAAGCACGCGAGGCGAATGTAATGGCCCATCGGGTGCGCCAGCATATCTCGGATGTATTCGTCTATGCGATCGCGTCAGGCTGGACAGAGGACGACCCCTCGCACGTGATTCGAAAAGCGCTCGTCGTCGGCAAGAAGCGGTTGCGTCCGGCGGTGACCAAACTAGCGGACGCACAATATGTGCTCACGCTGACGGAGGCCGAGCCGGCGTATGCGGTGACGAAGCTGGCCGCTCGCCTGCTAGCGCTGACGGCAGCCCGGCCGGGGGTCGTGCGCCTAGCCGAGGCAGCGGAATTCGAGCGGCTCGATTCGTCCGCGCCGATCTGGCGCATCCCCGCCGTGAAAATGAAGCTGACGAAGGAGGAGCGAATCGATGCGACCTTCGAATTCGTCATTCCGCTGTCGCGCCAAGCCGTCGAGGTGGTGAAGCTGGCGATGGAGATTGCCGGGCCGAAGGCGAAGTATCTCTTCCACTCGGTCCGGAGCGTTCACTCACCCATGAGCGACAGCACACTGAGCAAGCTTTATCGGGACGCAGGTCTTCGGGGCAAGCATGTGCCGCACGGCTGGCGCGCGACCTTCTCAACGCTGATGAACGAACGCGCCGCCGATCGGGACCGCCCGGAGGAACGCGCGATAATCGATCTGATGCTAGCTCACGTCCAGGATGGGGTAGAGGCAGCGTACAACCGCGCGGCCTATATGCCTCGGCGGCGCGAGATCGCGCAGGCTTGGGCGGACCAGCTTACCGAGCTGCTGCCGGCGCCGGCGTCCCTGGTCGAAACTCAACGAGGCACCTCGGCGCGCACCGCGCGGCGACACAGTCGTGACCGCCGCCTCTCTAGCTCGCGAGACGCGGGCACTCATCAAGGCATCAACAGCGAAACTGACCGAGCGGGAGCGCGGCACCGACCATCAGGTCCGGCGCAACAGCTATGATGTGAACGATCAGCGCGCGCAGGTGTCGCGCCCGATTGGCGACGGCACCAAGGAAGGTGCGCTTGAAGTATGAGCGTGACCAACGGGACACTTATTGATGCAGCTGCTCGACGCCCAGATTCCCGCGACGCCCGACACGACTCCATTAAAGGAAAACTGTTCCGAAGTAACGGAACGGCGAGGCCTTCCCCTCGGAATTCGGCGAATGGTGGGGCTCACCACAGCAGGTGAATTGCTCGGGGTACGAAACCTCCCCGAAGCAATGAGCATAGATCAGCGGATCTCTGCGCTACAAGACGAGCGCAGAACGCGGAATCTCAGACACCGACCTGTCGCTGGCCGCCGGAGCGCTGGAAGCGCGGGCTCAGCGCCTGCTTGATCACGCGCGGAAGCTGCGCGCCGAGATAGAGGGCGCCCGGTGATCTTGCCCGCTGAATCAGTCCTCCAACGGGTCGAGCGCGGACAGGGGCACGTCCAGCGCCTTCGCGAGCGCGCGCCGCGTCTCCAAGCGACCAACCGCCGGCGCGCGGCCATCCTTCTTCGTTTCCAGCCTGGACACGCCAGCCTGGGTCATGCCAGCGGTGCCCGCCAGCGCGGCTTGGCTGAGCCCGCGATACTGCCGCCACGCGGCAACCGGCGTCGCGCCGTCGATTATCGCATCGACGACCTCGGCGGGAAATCGCGTGTCATCCGCACGCGCGCGATCGGCGGCTGCGATGTCAGCGGCGTCATCGTCTACGGTCGCAAGCAGCCGTTTATACTCATCCGCGGTGATCACCACCAACGGCGTGCCGTCGGGCGCCTCGAAGTGCTGCGGTTTGTATTCCATCGTGCCCTCCATGGCAGTTCAGTCGTAAATCCCGCACCGCACCCCGATGTTGATCACCTCGACCACCGTCAGGTCAGCGGTCATGATCACCCGATAGTCACCGACGCGCAGGCGGATGTAATCCGATCCGACCAACGCTTTGGTGTTGTTGGCGAGCGAGGCCGGATCAGCTGCGAACTGGTCGATCTTACCGCGCACCCGCTTTGCGTCGTTGGCAGGCATGCGGACCAGCGCCTTGGTGGCTGCTTTGGTGAAAAGGACCGTCCGGTTCGTCATGCAACGATAATAACATTTCGTTGTCAATCAAGCGAAATTCATTGTTTTTATTGTTTCTCGGTGATGCCGGCGTGAGCATCATTGCGACTGCCCTCAAGCACATGATCGCCGCCGGCATGTCTGGCAACGATCTCGTGCGCGCTGTCGCGGAGATGGAGGCAGCTCTACCAGCACCGGTTGATCAGGTGGCGGAGAAGCGCCGCGCGTATGACCGCCAGCGGAAGCGCGAGAAGAAGCGTTCCGGTGGAATTCCGGTGGTTCCGGTGGAAACCGCGGAATTCGAGGAATTCGAGGAATTGCCCCCTCAGGTTTCCCCCAATGATATAAACTCTAACCCCCATCCTAACACCACCTCTCCGGTTGCTTTGCAACCTTCGAGGTCGCGCCCGCCGAAAGCCGGCCCGTTTCCGAAACCGGATTGGGCTGACGAGCAGGTCTGGGAGGATTTCCTGTCGAACCGGAAGCGGAAGCGCCTGCCGAACACGGCAACCGCCTACGGCAAGTTCCTCGCTGGCATCGAGCGCTTCACCGACGCGGTGTGGCCGCCGGGCCGACTGCTGACCGTAGCCACCGGCAAGGGCTGGGGCGCGCTCTACCCATCGATCAAAACTCTGGATGACGAGACCGGCAATGGCCAACGAACTAATTACGACCGACAGCAGCGCTCGCGCGACCAATATCGCGACCCGCTCCTTGAGCGTTACGCTCGCGGCGACCATTCCGGATTGGGTTGACCTGGGCTTGCTGTCGGCGATCGTCCGCCACGGTTACGGCCTACCCATCCCCGCAGGCTGCGGCGCAGCACTTCGGAATCAGCTGCCGCGCACCAGGTTGCGCTGGCGCCCAGCACTGGCGAAGAACGGCAAGCCATATTGATGGCGCTGCGCTCCGCAACGAGCATGTCGACGAGGCCGACGCGACGCTGAAGATGCTACGTGTCCACCTCGAGGATGTGCCGATCGATATTCTCAAGGAGGCGATACGGGCTTATTGCAACGCACCGGGCAAGCGGTTCTTCCCACGGTCGGCCGGCGAACCGCGCGAGTTCGAGGAATGTCTAGGAGCCAAAATCCTTCGCCGCGCGGCCTCAGTGCAACTCGGCTTTTAGTCGTTGCAACGATCTCCGGCGCCACTCTGGGAATCGGCTCCGTCGCGATCACTGCTCAGGGAAGAGCCGCCATCGCGGCGGCGGCAGCAAACATCGGGGTAGTGACCCGCGTCGTTCGTCAGCGCTTCCCTCAGCCTGGCGACGAGTGGAAAGGCTACAACGACGCCCGGGCGGCTGGCACCGCCCCAATCTACAGCGGCGAGCCTGGTTACCGCCCCGAGATGGACGGAGATGGTGATGGGATCGCGTGCGAACAGCATCGACTAGGCTGAATGCAGGAGAACCCCTCCACCGCGGTTTAGCATTTCTGCGAGCTACGGGCGGTCGATACCCGCCGATGCGGCTGGTGATACCCTCAGGTTTAGGCGGTCAAAAGCAGCCGGTCGGCAAACGTTGAGATTTTCGGATGCCGGCAGGCGTCGGAAAATCTTCGAGGTACGAACCCGCGGGCCGCAAACAGCGAGCTATGGAATTTTCGGGTTTGAGCCGCTTGGAGTTTGGCGGTTCTGCAAAGCGGA
>Ga0233335_1000071_pt1 | contig 35006 bp, 29 predicted proteins | sample GEONDECOMP222_FD_180695 | JGI IMG/M metagenome (GOLD analysis project Ga0233335, IMG submission 180695) | Leaf litter microbial communities from Shasta-Trinity National Forest, California, United States - GEON-DECOMP-222 | ecosystem: Environmental > Terrestrial > Plant litter > Unclassified... | reverse complement strand
AATCGCTGAAAGCAGGGCCAGTGTGCGTTCCGCCACCAATCCAACGACCAACGACGTAATCGCCTTCTGCGATGAGGTCCGCCGCACCAGCGAAAGCGAGGTCGGGGAACGCCGCACGGAAGTCGGTCATGAACGCCTTGATGTCGGCGTGGCCGCGACGCGGCTCGTGCAGCGAATAATGGAGAAGCATGTCGGGCGCGGCGATCTCGTCCACCACGTCGAGATTGCAGGTTTCACCCCAAAAATCGGTGAACCAGCGACCTACGATCGCCTTGTTGTCGTCCTCTTTGGACATGAAAGATTCCTTTTACCTGCTGTGGGTTGGGAGACGACGCAGTCGTCCCCCGGCTCAACCTGAACCGAGACCCGCGGCAGAAAACTCCGTTTGCCGCTTTCAAATTGGAGGGAGGTCATCCTTTGACGGTGCGAATTCCGAGTTTGAACGCAAAAAACGGAGCGACACATTCTGTCCTCTGGTGATGCGGCTGTTGATCGGTGAAACTAAGGATACCTGATGACCGTCTGTTCCGACGACGATCTGCCACGCTGTCGCTGGGCTCTGACTGACCCGCTACTTCGCCAGTACCATGATGCTGAGTGGGGCAAGCCTGTGCGCGACCCACGCGCATTGTGGGAAAAGCTCATGCTCGATGGCTTCCAAGCCGGACTGTCGTGGAGGACAATCTTGCGCAAACGCGATGCGTTTCGAGACGCATTTCTAGGATTCGAGCCGTCGATCGTAACGGGTTTTGATGATAGCGATATCGCACGGTTGCTGGGAGATGCGACTATCGTGCGCTCCCGAGCAAAAATTCAAGCCACTATTCGGAACGCCACCGCGTATGTTCGAATGCTCGATGGAGAAGAGGATTTTTCGCTGTTCGCCTGGAGCCACGTGGGCAACACGCCGCTCCTTGGCGATGGATCTGGGGCCATCACCAGTTCCCCTGTCGGCGACACCCTATCGGGGGCGTTGAAGCAGCGGGGCTTCTCGTTTGTCGGGCCAGTGATTGTCCACGCGTGGATGCAAGCGACGGGATTGATCAACGATCATGAAGCGGGATGCTTTCGGCGCTGAAAAGCCCACGTCACAATGCCTGACCATATGACAGGTTCTGGAAATCTCTGGAGTGGGGAATGGCCAGATGTGGGTTGCTAATCGGGAGCTTTACGATCCGCGGACGACCGCTTTGGTCAGAACGAGACGTTCGCGTTGGCGCAGGCGAACGTCTTAGTCTGGTCGACAGCCGCCGACCGCAAATGGGACGAAGCCGTCGTTCAGAAATGCCCCGCCGTACGACGGCTATCGCCAGATCCGGTCATTTGTAGACCGGCGTCTCATATGCCATGTATGATCAAGTCTGGTGGCGAGCCGTCAGGCGGCTTTCGACTAGAAAGCGGCTAAAAGCCGCATCTCTGAAATCAGCGGTCATCCGGCGTTTGGGGTTGATAGTCCTGTAATCCGGGGTTCTGCGCGAGAAGATTGAAATGGTCCATATGATGGTCCATATTGTCTGGTGAAACTAATTCAGCCGTTGAGAGGCCGCTATGCAGATTTCCGTTACTGAGGCCAAAGGGCAGCTGACGGAGTTGGTCCGTCGGGCAGAAGCTGGCGATGAGGTCATCCTTACTCGTCACGGACAAGCAGCTGTGCGTCTGGTTCCTCTCAAAGCGCCCGTCAGCCGCGCCGCCCGTCGCACGCTTCTTGAGACTGTCCGGGCGGCAACGGCCGGCAAAGGCATAGTCGGGCCGAACGCTGCGCGAAGTCAGGATTTCCTCTATGCAGATGAGGGCCTGCCCAGGTGATCGCTATCGATACGTCCGCAATCATGGCCATCCTGCTGAACGAACCGGAAGCCGATACTTGCGTCGAGGTCATCGAGACGGAAAGCGATATCGTAATCTCGTCGGGAACGCTCGCTGAAACGCTTATCGTCGCCGGACGGCGAAACCTCGCGCAAGAAGCCGCCCTTCTTCTCGATGGGCTTGGGCTGGAGGTGGTGCCTGTGACCACAACTTCCGCTAAGCGGATCGCACATATTTATGCACAGTGGGGCAAGGGTGTGCATCGCGCCGGCCTCAATTTCGGTGATTGTTTCGCATATGAAGTGGCGAAAGACCGAGATTGCCCCTCCTATTCTTAGGCGAGGACTTTTCGCGCACTGACATCATTGATGCGCGAAAAGTCCTAGCGCCGGATCACCAAATCAGTTCTTCAAGCACCGAATGATCGAACTTCTCCCTGCCAGTTAGTCTCGCGCAAAAAACACTCCCAGGTCAGGTTGTGCGGGTCCACCTTCCGGCTCCATTCAAGATCCCGCTCTGATCGATAAAATCCATACTCGAGCGGCATATTCTGGCTAAAGCAGTCGGTCACGCACCGTTTGCGGGATGGCCTACATTGGTCGTGGGCTGCCACCGCGGGCTCACAACAAACGGCTGACCGTGTAGGCAGCGAGCCGCCGCGGCCATATCAGTCCTTGCCGCAGGGCTGTTCAGTTCTCTCAGCCAAATCGTAATTTTGCGATCGCCTGATATCCGCCGAGCGCGGCGGCATACCTGTCCTGTCGGAGAGATCGCTGCTGATTGAAGCGTAATATATTGGCAGCAAAGCTGCGGAGCCTGGCAAAGACACCGGGGTTTGTTCGGATTCTGGATGCGTCTTCGCCGAGCGTCACGTCGCGAACGTAATGCGATCGGTTTTCTATATGCCAATGGCAGCGGATGGCCTCAGCGGCTTGTTCGGCCTCGATGGCGCGGTTGGAGAGGTAGTGACTGATTTCGCTGGACTGCTTCCACATGCCGGTTGCGGGATGGAAGCTCTGCACGATACGCTCGAGCCGAATGATGGCTACGACAGCGCCGCGCCAGGCGGGACTGATGACGATGGTTCGAGCATCGAAGACCGACGTGATGCGGGTTTCGCAGCGGTTCCGTTTGCCCCGGTCCACAGTCTCGAAGATTGATCCAGACCTTGCCGTCTGGCAGCCGATTTCGACCTGCTCGCACAAAAGTTTTTGGTTCGCTTTGAGCTGAACGATCAGATGGACGCCTGTCGCTTCGGCGATGGCGGACGTTTTTTTGGCAATGGATGGCATCGAGCGTGACAATCCGCCCTAAAAGATTGAGTTCGGCCAGCAACTGCTGGGCAGCCGGGATTTCGTTAGACTTCTCATTGATTTCAACATGGGCGATAGTGAGAGCCGTCTCGACTGCAAAAGCGCTCAGTATCTGTTTGGCAGCACCGCTGTGAAAGGCGTCAAAGCTGCCGCGCAAGACCTTGCCATCGATCGCGAGAACCCGACACTGGCCCAACGGCGGCGCGCTGGCGGCGCTCAAATCTGCAGCATGGGATCGGAAAGCGGCCTCGACATCGGCGACATCGAGACCGCTGAGAATGGATCGGATCGAGGTATGGGCGGGGGGCTTCTTCCAACCCAGGCCGAACGCGGTGTTGAGGCGCTTCAGATGCACGCTGATAAAAGTGTGAATGCCCCGATAGGAGTCGGCACCGGTGACGATCGCAAGGATCGAGAATAGCAAAATGTAGCGCTGATCGAAGCGTTTACCTTCTGCACGTCGAGGATCTCCGATCGTCTCGAGCTGCTTGAGGATCGGGAAAAATGCGTTCACTGCGGCAACTTCTGTCGTCTGTTTCAACCGCCGCGCATAGATTCAGACCTTTTCCCGCTGGGGAACCCTGCATCCTCGGCAGAGCTCTGAAAAAGCATCGAGTGTGGCATTTCTGACTCACAATCGGCCGCGCTGATGTGCATCCGTCAACGGGCTAGTTCAGAGAACTGAACAGCCCTGGTCCTTGCCGTCTCGCCAGTTCTTCTCCTCGACCTAAACATCGTGCTTTTTCGCCGCCGCCTTGATGCGTTTCCAGGCGGCGTCGCGCTCGTGGTCGCTGACGTCCTTCACATGATTGAAGCGGGCGATCGCGTTGCACACGTGAGCCGCGCTCTCAAGCGGCTCCGTGCGCTGTTTTGGAAACGCGAATTAATTCTTCTCCAGATCCTCTCGATTCTCGGCGCTGAGCTTAGTCACGGGCATCTCCTCTGAGCCATGATCAGAACACAACGATCGGGACGCTATCCGGCTCGCGCGACAACGGCCATCGTACCGCACACCGCGAAACCGATCGCGTGCGTCCACGTTCTTTCCTCTTAACATGATAGGATCGACCATGGCCGGCGGTTGGACGCGCGATGGCGCAGTGCAGGATCAGATAGACGATACGATCATGGACGCCGTCCAGTTCACCCGCGCACGCATTGGTCTTCGATTTTCTTCAGGGCCGCACGCAGCATCGGCCGTCGATCTCCGATGGGTTGTGATCGATCGCGGGAAACAGGTCATTTCGAAGCGGGCTGTAACCAGCTCGGTATATTTCGCAGACCATTGTAGGCGAATGCTGTCGATCCACGCTCGTGCTATAATCTTGAAGGTATTCCCAGCCGCGTCGCGCGCGGCTGCCCACGCAGCCAACTGGGCTTGGCGCGGATCGGTCCGGGCAAGAAGTTGCGCGCGAGCCTGATCGCGCAAAGCGCGGGCGGCGGCGAGCGGCACGTCGGATATTTCCTGCCGACGAGCATCTTCTGCTTTTCCCGGAATCGGTAGGCAGTCGCCAGAGCTTTGCGCCACTGAGCTTGATGAGCAGGTGGAGTCCGCCCGTGTCGGATTTCTTGAATTCTTTGGCGCCCGGTTTCAGCGCGCGAATGGCTGTGTCCGTAAGCATGGCAGAACAATACCACCTCGTTGATTCGAGACCAACAGAAAGATCAATAAATCGCGGGGGCTAGTGTGGTCCCAGTCGGTACAGGCGGACACAGCTAAGCATTGGTTTTCAAAGTTTTTCTGACTTTTTTGGTCTAAGGCGTGTGGAGGCATCTTGTGGAGAACTTCTTCTGCAGCCTCAAAACTTTTCGACGGATCGCGAGCCGATACGAAAAAACCGATGAGAGCTACCGCGCGATGATCAACCTAGCTGCCTTGAAGATCGCTATGCGCTAAATGTCCACACGCCTTAGCTTCTTTTTCGCTTTCTTCTCATCTCGTGCGCCGAGGCCTTCGACGACTGCGAGGAGCCGTTACGCGACAGGCATGTTGTGGCTGACAATAATGGAATAGCGGTCATTTAGCGGCCAGGGTTACTGGCCGGTGTCGACCAGATCCCGCCGTTCACATCTGCTCCGGTGAACGTCCGATATTCACGAAAGCTGTGGTCGTACCCCATCGCGCGGTCCTCGCCTTTCGACGCGAAGCCGTCGATCACTTCAGGAGTGGTCACGGAGTCTACTTTGGATTGCCCCAAACGGTATTGCCTGGAGACCGCCCCGTCAGGACGAAGACGCTGCGGTCGATCGAGCGGAATCCGACCTCGCGCTAAACGGATTCTCGCTCAGTACCTGCGCGACGCGTGCCACGAGATCTTCTGGGGAGAAGGGTTTTGTCATCACGTCGTTCGCGCCCGCCCCCATCGCCTCTTCGGAAGCCGACGGACGGCGATCGCCGGTCAGAACGAGGATCGGCATCAGATGCGTCCCCGAGGACCGGCGCAGATGTTTGATGACTTCAATCCCGCTGATACCTGGCAGCGTCAGGTCGACGAGTGCCAGGTCGGGCTTCTTGAAGGCGACGGTATCAGCGCCAAGCCCCCCATGCGGAACCACGCCGATCAGATGTCCGGCGGTGGTCAGGATATCCTTGACCACTGCCCCCATAAGATCGTCGTCCTCGACATAGATGATACGCGCCACAGCAACCTCCAGTCGGTCAACGAACCATCTACATATCAACATCCCCTTACCAATCCTTCACGATCTGGTCGATTCTTTGACCAAACCGACGCTTACATTATCGTCTTGTTTACCACGTCCGTCCTATCTTCAGCCAGCATGCGGCCGCGCGCGGGCGTCCCAGCGCGTGAAGAGGCCACACGGTAATGATGGGAACGCACGACACCATGCTGGTGATCATGTCGGTGATGATCGCGATGTTCGCGTCCTATACCGCGCTCGACCTGGCTGGCCGGATACGCGCATCGAGCGGGTGGACGCGCCGCGCCTGGCTCGCTGCCGCCGCGACCGCGATGGGAGGCGGGGTCTGGACGATGCATTTCGTCGCGATGCTCGCGCACAGCATCCCCGGGATGGAGGCCCATTATGATATAACGCTAACGCTTCTGTCGCTCGCTATAGCGATCTTCGTGACGGGGATCGGTTTCGCGGTAATTGACCGGGCCGACGCATCCCCGTCGAGGCTCGGGTTCGCGGGCCTTGTCATGGGACTGGGCGTCGTAGCAATGCATTATCTCGGCATGGCAGCGATGCGAATGCCCGCCACTTTAAGCTATGACCGCCGGTGGGTCGCAATCTCTGTACTGATCGCAATCGGCGCGGCAACCGCCGCACTGTGGCTGGCCGCGCGGAACAGTCATGTATTCGAACGAGTAGCCGCGGCCGCAGTGATGGGCATCGCGATCTCCGGAATGCACTTTGCCGGCATGCATGCCGCATCCTTTACGATGCACCCGGGCGCCTCATCCTCGATCGGCGGAGCCGGGCAGATGGTAGTTGCGCTCGGCGTTTTCGCAGCCACGTTCTTGATCCTCTTCTTCTCGCTGATTGCTGCTATGTTCGATCGCCGTTTCGCCATGCTCGCCGAGCGAGAGGCGAACGCCCTACGGCGCAGCGAAGAGCGGTTTCGCTCGCTTTATCGTGGCACCCCCCTGCCCCTCCACGCGCTCGACGCGGACGGACGCATCGAGCAGGTCAGCGAGGCATGGCTGACACTGATGGGATATGATCATCGCGAGGTTATCGGCGAGTCTCTCGATCGCTTTTTCACTGCCGAGTCCGGCCGTCAATTCCGCCAGTACGATTGGCCGGAACTGCTCACCACCGACGCTCAGGATACTCGCGAATATCGCTGCATCACCCGCACCGGGACTATTTTGGATGTGCTAGCGGCGGCGCGGGTCGAACGACAGGATGACGGATCACCGATGAAGGTGCTCGGCGGCCTCACCGACGTGACCGAACGCCGCCGCGCCGAGCACGCGGTCCGCCAAGCGGCGACAGACCTCGCCGAGGCCAATCGCATGCTGCTGATGGCCGAGGAGATGAGCGGGGTCGGCCATTGGCGCGTCGATTTGGAGAACGGCACCACCTTCTGGTCCGACATGGTTTGCGACATCCACGGCCAACCACGCGGCTACCGCCCCTACGTCGATACCGCACTAGCCGTCTATCACGAGGATGATCGCGCGATTGTCGAGACGGCTGTTAACGACGCCCTGGCGCATGGGAAAAGCTACGAATTTCGTGCGCGACTGTTGCGCCCCGACGGCGGCATCCGTCACGTCGTGGCGCGGGGCCGCCCCGAGCTCGGTCCTGACAGTACGGTCTCCGCTTTATTCGGCGTATTCCAGGATGTCACCGATACCCGCATCGCCGAATTGGCACTCAAGGCAGCGAGCCAGGATCTGCGCGACAGCAACCGAATGCTGACGATGGCAGAAAGCGTCGCGCGGCTCGGTCACTGGCGCGTGGACAGTCTCGCGGGCGAGCATTTCTGGTCCGACGAAGTGTATCGCATTCACGGCATCGACAGGAACGCTGCGCCGTCGTTCGACGACGCGCTGGCGGCCTATCATCCCGATGACCGCGACCGCGTTCGCACGATTGTTGAGCGTGCTTACCTCACGCATGAAGGCTATGGCTTCAAGGCGCGAATCTTCCGCCCCGACGGCACAATGGTGCACATCCTGATCCGCGGCGAAGTCGATGTCGACGGCACCGGCCAGGTCCTAGGCCTGTTCGGCATCGTCCAGGACATCACCGAACAGGCCGAGGCGGAGGCCTTGCTTCGCGAGCGTGAAGAGCGCTTTCGCCTGATCACCGAGGAAGCGAGCGACATGATCTCGCTCCACGATGTGGAGGGGCGCTGTATCTTCATGTCGCCGGCCGCGCGCACGATCCTGGGATATGACCCCGACGAAATGCTGGGCGTGACACCCTACGCGTTCATCGTCGAAGAGGATTTCGCTGCCTTCGATCGTCACCGCAAGAGTGTTGCCGTGGCAGGCGTCGGCGGCGTCTCGACCGTGCGCGTCCGTATGCGCCATGCCGAGGGCGGCACAAAGTGGATTGAGGTTGCATCGCGCATGACTCCACATGAGGACGAAATGCGCATTATCTCAGTGTGTCGCGATGCAAGCCGCCAAGTATCCGCCGAACATGCGCTGCACGAGGCACGCGCCGCTGCCGAAGCTGCGGCGCGCGCAAAATCGAGCTTCCTGGCCAACATGAGCCATGAGATCCGCACGCCAATGAACGGCGTGGTCGGGTTCACAGACCTGCTGCTCTGCAGCGATCTTACGCCAGAGCAACGGCGCCAGACTGAACTCATTGCCGATTCCGGTCGCGCCATGATGCGGTTGCTCAACGATATCCTCGATCTTTCGAAGGTTGAGGCGGGGCAAATGAAAGTCGCATCAGAGCCGTTTGATCTGGCGCACGCATTACGTGCCTGTGTGAAATTAGTCGCCCCTGCTGCCGAGCGTAAAGGCCTGCATTTCCACTGTCACTTCGACGACGATCTTCCCCAAGGGGTACTCGGCGATGGGCTTCGACTCCGTCAAATCATTTTGAATCTGTTGGGAAATTCCACCAAATTTACCCAACGCGGCAGCATTACGATACGTGCTCGACGCGATGGAGAGGGCGTTCTGATCGAGGTAGCCGATACTGGCATTGGGATTGCTCCCGATCGGCAGGCGGCGATCTTCGAGCAGTTCGTCCAAGCAGAGAACACGACCGCCGCTAAATACGGCGGCACCGGCCTCGGTCTGGCGATCAGCAGTCAATTGGCCCGGCTGATGGGTGGCGACCTTAGCCTGACGAGCGAAATTGGTGTCGGCACCCGCTTTTTCCTGCGCCTACCCTTGCAGAAACATGCGATTACGTCAGGGCCAGCACCAAAGGCCGAGGCGAATGCCCGCCAAACGCCCAAGCTCGCTCCCTGCTCCCGGAGGATCCTCGTCGCCGAGGATCACGACGTGAACCAATTGCTGATTACCGCGATGCTCGATCGGCTCGGATATGGCTGGGAACTCGCGACCGATGGCGGCAAGGCGGTCGCGATGATCCGCAATGCGGCCGGCGCCGGCGTCCCCTACTCCCTCGTATTGATGGACATGCAGATGCCCGACACCGATGGATTGGAGGCGACGCGCATTATTCGTAGCGAAGGAGCGAGCGCGGACGAACTGCCAATAGTTGCGTTGAGCGCGAACGCCTATGCCGAGGACGTGCAACGTTGCCTCGATGCGGGAATGCAAGCCCATCTTGCCAAACCCTTCACGATCGATGGTCTGCGTACTGTCCTGGAAAGCTGGATTTCCGGTCAGGTCGCCGCACTATCCGAACTATCCGCGCCTTCCACGTCCCGTTTTAGTCCAGCGCTGCAGCAACGCTATACGACGCGAAAGGCCGAGGCGCTGACGCTCCTGGACACGCTGATCCGCCAGGGCACATTCGAAGACGCCGAACTCGCTGACGCGGCCGATTGCCTTCACAAACTGGCAGGCACCGCCGAGATGTTTGGCGAACCCGCTCTCGGCAATGCCGCACGCGATCTGGAGGTCGGGATCACCGAATGGCCAAAGGCGGATCTGATCACACGCGTGTTGGCATCCGTCGAAACGATCAAGAAGGTGGCATAGGCCTAGCCTAGCGCTTTGCGGCAGGCGCTCGATTGGCATGCTTTTTCAACAGCGTATGAACGCGGAATGCCAGCTCGGCAGGGTCAAACGGCTTCTTCATATAGTCGTTAGCGCCTTCATTCATCGCTAGTTCGACATCACGCTCACTGCGTCGGCCAGTCAGGATCAAGACCGGAATTTCACACATCGTCTCTGAATTGCGCATTTCGCGGAGAACGAGCAGCCCACTCAGGTCGGGCATGTTGCAGTCCAGGATGACCAGGTCGGGCTGGCGCTGCTTGATTACCGCAAGCGCATCCTTGCCGTTGGTCAGAAGCCCGACACCATGCCCTTCCGCGACCAGCGCGTCGCGAGCGATTTCACCGATAATCTCGTCGTCCTCGGCAATGATGATACGCGCCATAGCGATGATCCCACTGGGTCGCGGTAGACCACGACCGATTTTCATTCACATGCCGAACGCACGAGCTTCGGTTCGGCTTCCACAATAGCTGGATCGCGTGTGATGTTCGAGGGGTCCAAGCGGTCGACATAGCTTTTGGCCAAGGGGACAAGCGATCAACTAAGGCGTGTGGACATTTAGCGCATAGCGATCTTCAAGGCAGCTAGGTTGATCATCGCGCGGTAGCTCTCATCAGTTTTTTCGTATCGGCTCGCGATCCGTCGAAAAGTTTTGAGGCTGCAGAAGAAGTTCTCCACAAGAGTAACTGCTCACCCGGTTGGCAGCCGGCAGGCTGATCAGGCGACGGCGAACGTGCCGTCGACGAGGTCGCGAACAGCCGCGAGCGCGGATTGTCCGCTGATGCGGGCAGTGCCGGTGACGGACCGATATTTGGCATGGATCTGGGCGACCCCGTCCGAGCGAAAGCCATTGGTCACTTTGCGGAACACAACGGATGGTCGGATCTCGCGCTCAGAGATGTTGTTGGTGGCCGGGACCTCGCGGTTGGTGAGGAAGACGAAGAACTTCGTCTTCCAGCCCTTGATCTGCTTGAGCAGGACCTTGCCTGCGGGGTGGGCAACGGGCGGGCGCATCAATTGGGACAGCTTGAGATCCGCCCTGGCCGCATAACTCGACAGGGTGCTGTCCTTGAGTTCGTGTCGGCGTCTGCCGACCCGGATCGCCCATCGTAGATGATCGCGGATCTTTGGCGCGAAGATCGTATCACCGCTGTCGATGGCATATTGAACGTCGCGAAGTACATGCGCGAGGCAGACCTGGTGGGCTCTGGCCAGTTCCTGTTGGCCGGCATAGCGGTCCGACACCCAAACGTCAGGCCGGTGATCTCCCAGCACCTCTTCGGCGACACGGCGCGCCCGACTTGGCGCGACCTTGTGCAGCACCGCCTGATCCGAGATGAAGACCCATTGCCACTGGATCACGCCATTGGTCCGCGTCGTTGTCTCATCCGAGGCGATGATCCGGGCCGAAACCAGCTTCTGGCGGATCGCGCTGGTCGCGGTGGCCATCTCCTGGCCCACGCGTCTGAAATATTGGCGATGGCGCCTTCGGAGATGCGCAGGCCGAACATCTCAGCCGCAAGCCGCGAAAGGCGCCCACTCGCCGCGTAGCAGCGTTTCGAGCAGTCGACGTCCGAGCCCGCGAGGGCTTCGGTAGTCGACATCCTCTGGCGATGCCTGGTGGCGTCATTTCCCGAAGGCGCGCGCTGAGCCTCTTGTCATCGCCTGAGCGACGAACGCCTCGACCCCGAATTGGGCGACGCGCATCCAGGATCCGTTTCTATCTCGCAGGTCAACCGCCCATCGCGGCAAATCGAGAAGGTCCCCTACTTCCGGGAGGATGGAGAGCATCATCCGGTTGGCGTTGACGAGCGGGATCTGCAGTTTCTCCGACAGATGCTCGCGCCACATGGTCGATTTCCCGGAGCCATTATGGCCCGCGAGAATGATGCCCAGCGGTTTACCGGACGCGGTCTGAGCTTCGAGGACCTGATCGATCGCGTCGGCAAGCACGCTCAGTCGGCCGGGACGAAGGCACCATCGACGATGCTGCCGCGGTCCATGTGACCGTCGAGCTCTCGAATGATCACTTTCGGATTGCGCGCATCCACTCAGAATTTGGGCACCGCGACAATTTGCGCGAGCGAGATGCCGGGCTTGGTGAAAGCGTCCTTGGCGCGGTGGAGCGCGTCACGCCCGGCCGCGATGTTGATCCTCAGCGTATCGGCATCAGGCGCGGAATTGGAGACCGTGACGGCCCCGAACCTGATGTTCCGAATGGCCTGCGACTCCCGGTGGGCGCCCTTGACGTCGATCGTGATTCCGCGCCTTCGCGCAGTGTCGACGACCTGACGCCGAAGTTTTGCTGGCGCTTACGCCGGAAGAACTGAGCGCACAGTTGGTAGCCATGTTCAACGAACGACGCGTCTTCTGCGTTCGGACCATCCTGAGGATCGTCCAGTGTAGCGCGAGGTGGCTCATCCGCGCCCCCTCTTCCTTGTTGAGCCGGCGGAAGAACTCGGGGAGGTCCTTGATCTCCACCTTTGCGCGATGCTGGGTCGGAGGCGGCTTGATCATGGCAGCGGTAAGGTCGCGGCAGGGATCGCTGACACACCGGCCGTCGGGGATGCCGTATTTGAAAATCTCGCTGCAGTGGTTCTTCACCCTGTGCGCCATTTCGGGCGAACCCCTGCCCTCAATCTGTCGCAGCGCCTCGAGCATCATCCGCGACATGACCGCGCGGATCGGCGTTTCTCCGAGAACGGGAAAGATGTCGCTGCGCAGGCGGCCCTCGATCAGCTTGGCGTAACGCGGTGACCATGACCCTCGCGGCGCCTCGAGCCATTCCTCCGCCAGCATCTTGAAGGTGACCTTCGGCCTTCTCCTGAAACTTGAGCTCTAGGCGGATCTCGGCGGGATCCTTGCCCTGAGCAATTAGCTGCTTGAGTTCGTCGCGCCGAACGCGCGCGCGGTGAGGGCTGATCTCGGGCCATTCGCCACCTTCGGCAGTCTTCTGCTTTCCGTCGAAGCGGTAGGCGAGCCGCCAGCGTTTGCGACCCAAGGGCACGATGTGGATGTGGAGGCCGCCGCCGTCCGATTTCTTGACGGGCTTTTCGTTGGCGGTGAGGTTTTCGAGAATGGCTTCGGTGAGCATGGGTCAGGGCTCCAGGGTTCGGATTCCTGTTTCGGATTCGAACCTAGGCCCGAAAACCCCAACAATCTTCCCAACATTTTGGTGAGACCAATGGCTTCTGTGCGAGACCATTTTACACGCAATAAACGCCTGAAAACAGGGAATTTTTCTGGACCTCTTGAGCCTTTGTTGGGCTTTTGAGACACAGGATTGGCTGGGGCGGCAGGGTTCGAACCTGCGAATGGCGGCATCAAAAGCCGCTGCCTTACCACTTGGCGACGCCCCAGCAGGAGCGGCTAATCGCCGCCCCGGGAGGCGGCCTTATAGCCGCGTCTCCCGAACTGGAAAGGGGTTAGTCGACCAAACGCTCCAGCCAGCCGTGCGGATCGGGCGCACGGCCGCGCTGGATCGACACCAAACTGTCGCGCATCCGCTGCGTAAGCTGCCCCGCACCGCCGCTACCGACCGTGAACTTGAAGGTCGGGCTCGCCACGCTACCGATCGACGTCACTACCGCCGCCGTACCGCACGCGAAGGCCTCGATCAGCCGGCCGCTCTCGGCATCAGCCTGCCATTGGTCGATCGAATAGAGCTCCTCCTCGACGGTGATGCCCTGCTCGCGCGCCAGCTTCAGGATCGAATCGCGGGTGATTCCCGGCAGGATCGTGCCGGTCAATGGAGGGGTCCGCATCGTCCCGTCATCGAACACAAAGAACACGTTCATACCGCCCAGTTCCTCGACCCAGCGGCGCTCAGCCGCATCAAGGAACACCACTTGATCGCACCCCTGGCGAATCGCCTCGGACTGGGCGAGCAAGCTGGCGGCGTAATTGCCGCCACACTTGGCAGCACCCGTGCCGCCGGCCCCTGCCCGCGTATATTCCTGGCTTACCCACAACGACACCGCCTTCGGCCCGCCCTTGAAATAGGCTCCGACCGACGACGCGAGCACGATGTAGAGGTATTCGGATGAAGGCTTCACGCCCAGGAACACTTCACTGGCGAACATGAACGGACGCAGATAGAGCGCCCCGCCATCGCTTTCCGGTATCCACGCTTCGTCGATCTTTACCAATTGCCGGATCGATTCGAGAAACATCTCCTCGGGCAGTTCGGGCATCGCCATACGCCGCGCCGAACTATTGAAGCGCGCGGCGTTGGCGTCGGGACGGAATAGCGAAATGCCGCCGTCCTCCAGCCGATAGGCCTTCATGCCCTCGAAAATCTCCTGAGCATAATGCAGCACCGATGACGCGGGATCCATCTGGATCGGCCCGCGCGCCACGATCCTCGCGTCATGCCAGCCCTCGGCCTCACTCCAGCGGGCGATCGCCATGTGATCGGTGAAGACGCGGCCGAATCCCGGATCGACCAGCCGCGCGGCCCGATCGCTCGCCGGCACCGGCGATTGGTTGGGTTCGAACGCGAAGGTCGGGCTGGGCATGACGTCTCTCTTCTCGGGGCTGGCGGCCATAGTAGTTGCAGACGCCTAGGACCGATGGCAAAACTGGTCAACATGGCTGCCCCAACCCAATCCGCTTCTCCGCTATTTCTGCGTGAGCCCGAAATCCGGCGTGGCTGCGAGCTGCTCTATTTCGGCTACAGTCACCTCCATCGCTCGATCGACGAGATGTTATCCACCCAGGGGTTGGGCCGAGCGCACCACCGCGCGCTCTATTTCACTGCGCGCCAGCCCGACATGACCGTAAGCCAGTTGCTCGGCCTACTGGCGATCACCAAGCAGTCCCTAGGCCGCGTGCTCAACGACCTGACCGAGCGCGGGATGATCGAGACGAGGCCGGGCGAGAAGGACCGCCGGCAGCGACTGCTGCGGCTGACCCCGGCGGGCGCAGAGCTCGAGGCCGAACTGTTCGAACTAATGCGCGCGAAGATGACCTCGGCCTATGCCGATGCAGGACAGGGCGCAGTCGGCGGCTTCTGGGCAGTGTTAGAAGGGCTAATCCCGATCGCAGAGCGCCAGCGGGTGTTAGCGCTTCGCGACCGGGGCTGAGACCGGCGCCTAACCCTCACGCCAGCTTGAATCCCTCTTTGTTTATCGCTCGGGTGAGTGAGGCGCTCTTCTCCTCGCCGACCGCGGCGTAGAGCCGGGGGAAAAGCACCTCCTCCTCCTCACGCATATGATCCTCAATATCGGCGCGGAAGTCCGCGAGCTTTGTGAGGAAATCGGCCGAATCCTTCGGCATGTTTTCAAGCTCGTAGAGATATTGCTTTACATAACCATGCTCAGCGTTGAGCTCGTCGGCACCCGCAATCTCGCCGATCTCGCGCAACGCGGGATAGATCACATTCTCCTCTTCCAGCGCGTGCTTGGCGAGCATGTGCTTGAGCTGTGCCAGATGCAACGAGCGGCGGATGGTGTTCCTGGGCTCCGTGGCCGCAAGCAGGTCGAACACGGCCAACGTCGCCTTGTGTTCGGCGGCGAGCGCCTCGGGCCACTGGCCAGCAAAATAGGTAGGGGCCTGCACCGCCACCTTGCGGCCGAGCATTGCCAGTACGCCGAGCGCCGCGCCGGCAGTGGCGGCGCCGGCGACGACGGCAAATTTGGACGTGAAGATGCTATCATCTTCCTGCGTAAAACGGCCGTGGGAATCGCGTGCGGTGGTTGCCATGGGTGCCTCCTAGGTGCGTCGCAGTGTAGAACCCGCGAACCTCGAAAGGCGTTCCCGGTCACCGTGCCGCGGCGGCCAATTGGCGATTGCGGGCTTCCGCCGCTTGCAACGTTTCCAGCAATAAGCGGTTGATCGCGCCGTTCCGGTCAAGCACGTTCAGTCCCTCGCGGGTGGATCCGCCCGGGCTGGCGACGCGGTCGGCGAGCACGGCAGGCGACTCGTCCGACCGCTCAGCGAGCATTGCCGAACCCTGGACGGTGGCGAGCGCGAGTCGCGCGGCCTGATCGGCGGGCAGGCCGAGCGCGGCGCCTGCCTGGGCCAGTGCATCAATGAACCGAAATACATAGCCTGGGCCGCAGCCGGACAGCGCGGTTACCGCATCGAACAGCGATTCGTCCGAAATCCACTCGACCAGCCCAAGTTGCGCAACCAATGACTCGGCCACGGCTCGGGTCGCGGCGTCGGCATCACCATTGAGCGCGACTACCCCCTGTCCGATCGACACCGGCAGATTCGGCATGGCGCGTATGATCGCGTCAGCCGGAAGACGCTCGGCGAGCGTCGCGATCTCCACCCCGGCCAAAATCGACAGCAGCAATTTGGGCCGCGCGCCCCCGAGCATCACCGCGACCGCGGCCAACTGCTGCGGCTTCACCGCGAGCACAATCGTGTCGGGCGTGATCTCCGGCGGTCCGGCCAGAACATGCACTCCGCGCGGCACCTCCGGTGCGCCCGGATCGATCACGGTGATGCTCGCCGGATCGCGCCCTGCCCCGACCCATTGCCGCAACATCGCGCCACCCATGTTGCCGCAGCCCACCAGCCATATCGTATCGGTCATGTCTTACTTTCGTTATCGGGCGGCCAAGTCCGGCATTGCCTTTTGGCACTCGTTTTCCGAAATGCTTGGCCAATCATCTCCGGGCATAGCCGCCTGCTCCGCCCGTCATCCTGAACACGTTTCAGTATTCATGCTCGGTCGGATGTCACAAGAATGTCGATCGTCAGGCAAATGACCGCCTGGATGCTGACACAAATTCAGCATACGCAGCCCAACGGAGAAAGAATCGTCTTACTCCGATCGGAGCTCCGAAATCTCCTCTCGGCTAAGCCCTCATGCTTCTCCTTGCGTCTCGATCAACGCCGCGGCGATCGCTTCCTTAGGAGTCTTGCCGCCCCACAGCACGAATTGGAACACCGGGTAAAAGCGCTCGCATTCGTCGATCGCCGATTCAACCAGCATTTCCGCACCGGCTAGTGACAACATGCCGTCATCTCCATTATCGACCATCGCCGCGTGCCGGAACAGCAGCGTGCCGCTCGAAGACCAGAGCTCGAAATGGCCGATCCAGAGTTGCTCATTTATCAGCCCGATCGCCTCGTAGATCGCCGGACGGCGATCGTCGGTGACGCGCACATCGGGGAAGGCAAGAAACTGGAGCACTCCGTCCTCCTCGCGCCACAAGGCGCGGAGTTCGTAGGTCGCCCAGCTGCCCTTCACCTTGGCGACAATCTCGTCTTCGTGACGCTCGAATTCCCAGCCGTGGGCGGCGTAGTAATTTTCTAGCATCTCGATCGGCGCCGCGTCCTCCGGCTCAATATTGACCTCGTCGAGCATCATTCAATCCCCATGTCGGGACGCAGCGTGCCGAGCGAAGCCCGGCGCCGCAAGTAGCAACGGAGAGGAACAGCCCGAATGATGTGGAAAAGACTCAGCCTGGGGCTCCCGGGGAAACTGCAGTCGCCTGGGCTGCCTCAAGCTTGTCGAGTCGGGCACGCAGCACATCTGCTTCGTCACGCGCCGCCGCGGCCATCGCCTTGACCGCCTCGAACTCGTCACGCGCGACGAAATCTAGCCCGCCGACGAACTCTTTGGTGCGCGCCCGCACGCTCGCCTCTGCTTCGCGACCGACCCCAGCCAGCGTGCCGGCGGCGCCGTTCATGAACTTGACGAGGTCGTCGAAGATGCGGTTTTCGGTCTGCATCGGATATCCTTATGGCCTAAAGCGCTATCTGGGTCGTCTCAGACGACGGGACAAGGGTCTCGGCATGGGGGTTCAATTCGTGGATCTGCGCGGTGAGATAGCCCGCAAAGCCAATCCACGCCAGATAGGGGAGCATCAGCAGCGCAGCCGTCACGCGGATTCGTGAGAAGAGCCCGGTAGTGATCAGCGCGAGCGCGAACATCACCAACGTCACGATAAGAGCGGTGTGCACCTGATGCGCGCCGAAAAATAACGGCGCCCAGCTCAGATTGGCCGCCAACTGCAACGCGAAGCACAGGATCGCCGGCCCACGAAGGGTCGAACCGCGGGCATGGAGGATCATCGCCAACGCCAGCCCCATCAGTACGTAGAGCGCGGTCCAGGCGACCGGGAATGCCCAATCGGGCGGCGTGTTCGCCGGCTTGACTAGCGCGACGTACCAAGGGTTGGCATGGCCGGCCGGGGCGATTCGCGCCGAGGCAAAACCCAGCAGCAACATGAACGGGATCGTCACCATCGCCCAGCGTAGGAAGGCCAGCCGAAGCTGCGATCTCGAAGCAATCTCCATCAACGTCCCGTACCTGCCCCTCGTGTGCGTCCCGCACCGCAGCGAAATATGCGGTCGTCGGCGCGCGTTACGCCGACAGCCTAGTATAGCGAGAACAGTTCAGGAAGGGGGGATGCATCCTGCATCGGGACTGCCGTACTTCAGGTCAATTCGGGGTGCGTTGCAGCGATCAGGAACTCCACATTTCCTTCGGGTCCGGTGATCGGACTTTCGACGATACCGTCGACCCGCCAGCCCCTGCCCGTCATCCACCGCGCAACCTCGTCACAGACCCGCGCGTGGATTGCGGCGTCGCGTACCACCCCGCCCTTGCCGACCTCGCCGCGCCCCGCCTCGAACTGCGGCTTGATCAGCGCAAGCAGGCGTGCGCCAGGCCGGGCGAAGCCAAGCGGCACGTCAAGCACCTTAGCCAGACCGATGAAGCTCGCGTCGCAGACGATCACGTCTACGGCCTCCGGGATATGCGCAGGCGTCAAAATTCGCGCGCTGGTCTGTTCGTGGACCAGAACGCGAGAATCCTGACGCAGCTTCCAGGCGAGTTGGTTGGTGCCGCTATCGACCGCATAGACCCTGGCCGCCCCTTTACTTAACAGCACATCGGTAAAGCCGCCGGTCGACGAGCCGACGTCGATCGCCACCGCCCCGGTGACGTCCCAGTCAAAATGCTCGAGCGCATGCGCAAGCTTGATCCCACCGCGCGATACCCAGGGATGGTCGCGGCCGCGCACGTCGAGTATTACATCATCGGCGAATGTCTGACCGGCCTTATCTACCTTGCGCTCGCCCGCAAACACGAGTCCCGCCATGATCAGTGCCTGTGCCCGAGTCCTCGATTCGACGAGCCCGCGGTCGACGAGCATCTGATCCACACGCAACTTGGCCATCGCTGTCATATCGCCCTCAATTCGGATCGTCGCAAGCCGCCATCTGTCCGGCGCAGCCTCTATTGCCTATCGGTAGAGTAGGAATAGCTTTCGTGTCGGGGGGCGTGATCGGACGGCGGTGCCCTAAGACGCCGAGTCGACCACGTCCCTTCCCAATTGAGAGGATATCGCGATGAGCTCCTATTCCCCTTTTGAAGCTTGCCAGCCGACGATCCTGACAGTTCCTGGGCTTGGTAGCTCGGGGCCCTCGCACTGGCAGTCCCTGTGGGAGGATTCGCGGCCCGACACGGTGCGCGTCGAGCTCGGCATGTGGAACAGTCCACACCGCAATTCGTGGGTGACCAAGCTTGACGAGGCAATCCGCACCTCACAGGCGCCGGTGATCCTGGCCGCACACAGCTTGGGCTGCCTAGCCGTGGCATGGTGGGCGGAACTCGCGCCGCAGCCTTATGGCTGGCCGGTGGCGGGCGCGCTGCTGGTCGCGCCAGCGGACGTCGACCGGCCGGGCGCACCGGACGCGCTGAAAGCATTCGCACCGGCGCCCAAGACGTTGCTCCCTTTCCCCTCGATCGTAGTGGCGAGCAGCGATGACCCCTGGATTACCCCCGCGCGCGCGCACAGCCTGGCAGTCGACTGGGGCAGCCATTTCGTCGATGCCGGACCGCAGGGGCATCTGAACGCCGCCAGCGGTCTGGGATGGTGGCGCGAAGGGCACGAAATGCTGGAGCGCGTGATTGCGGCAAGCGGCGACAAGCGCGGAAGCCCGCGCCAGCCGAGCGAGGCGAAGTCGATTCTGGCCGTGAATGCGACTGACGCAGCACAGAGCTTCTACCTGGGCCGGTGATCGGCAGGCTGATTCCCGGCGTTCTCCGGGAAACCGTTCGGGCCGATCAGGCGAGCGCGCCCACCGCCGCTCCGGAATTGTGGCGCAGCGCTTTTAGCACCGTTTCGACGATGGCTGCAGCATCGAGACCGGCCTCGGCATATTGTTTTCCTGGCGCGTCCTGGTCCTGGAACGTGTCCGGCAGTCGCAGCGTGCGCAGCTTGAGCCCGGCGTCGATCAGCCCTTCGTCGCTGGCATAGGTCAGCACGTGCGCTCCCAGCCCGCCGATCGCGCCTTCCTCCACTGTCACTGCCACTTCGTGCGTGGTGAGCAACCGGCGGATCAGTTCCTGATCGAGCGGCTTGGCGAAGCGCAGATCGGCCACCGTCGTGCTCAGCCCGCGGGCCTCGAGCGCGTCTGCCGCCTTTAGCGCTTCTTCGAGGCGCGTACCCAGCGACAGGATCACCACCTTCTTGCCCTCGCGCACCACCCGGCCTTTACCGATCGTCAGGAGTTCGGGAACCGCAGGCAATGCCACCCCTGTGCCGTTGCCGCGCGGGTAGCGCACCGCGATCGGTCCTGAGTCATGGGCCACACACGTGTGGACCATGTGCACCAGTTCAGCTTCGTCGGCCGCCGCCATCACCACGAAATTGGGGAGCGTCGCCAGATAGGTCACGTCGAAGCTGCCGGCATGGGTCGCGCCGTCCGCGCCCACCAAACCGGCGCGGTCGATCGCGAAGCGGACCGGCAAGTTCTGGATCGCCACGTCGTGGACGACCTGATCATAGGCGCGCTGCAGGAAAGTCGAATAGATTGCGCAGAACGGCTTCATCCCCTGCGCTGCCAGCCCTGCAGCAAAGGTCACCGCATGTTGCTCGGCGATGCCGACGTCGAAGAAGCGCTCGGGATAGGCCTTGGCAAACGCGTCGAGTCCCGTGCCCGAAGGCATAGCCGCGGTGATTGCGCAGATCGTCGGGTCGCCGGCGGCTTCCGCCACCAGCGCCGCGCCGAACACGTTCTGATAGGCGGGCGGTCCCGGCGGGGCTTTTGCCTGTGCGCCGGTGATCACGTCGAACTTTTGGACTCCGTGATATTTGTCGGCAGACGCCTCAGCCGGGGCATAGCCCTTGCCCTTTTGGGTGACGACATGGACCAGAATCGGGCCTTCCTCGGCGTCCCGGACATTTTCCAGCACCGGGATCAGCTGCTCGAGATTATGCCCATCGACAGGTCCAACGTAATAGAAGCCGAGCTGCTCGAACAGCGTGCCGCCCATCGCCATGCCGCGGGCGAATTCATCGGTCTTCTTCAGCCCCGATGCCAGCGGCCGCGGCAGCCGCTTGGCGACCCGCCTCGCCAGATCCCGAAGCCCCAGGAACTCCTTGCTCGACGCGAGCCGCGCCAGATAGGCCGACAGCCCGCCGACCGGCGGTGCAATCGACATGTCATTGTCGTTGAGGATCACCACCAGCCGGTTGCCCGCCGCCTCGGCATTGTTCATCGCCTCATAGGCCATGCCGGCCGACATCGCGCCGTCACCGATCACCGCGATCGCTTTGCCGGGGGTGCCGGCGATCTTGTTGGCGATCGCAAAGCCGAGGCCCGCCGAGATCGAGGTCGACGAATGCGCCGCGCCGAACGGGTCGTATTCACTCTCGGAGCGCTTGGTGAAACCAGACAGCCCCCCCGGCTGGCGCAGGGTGCGGATCCGCTCCCGCCGGCCGGTCAGGATTTTGTGCGGATAGCATTGGTGGCCGACGTCCCAAATCAGTCGGTCATCGGGAGTGTTGAAGACATAATGGATCGCAGCGGTCAACTCGACCACGCCGAGCCCGGAGCCGAGGTGCCCGCCAGTGGTGCCAACGGTGGAAATCGTCTCGGCACGAAGCTCGTCCGCTAGCTGGCGGAGCTGGTCGGGGGCAAGCTTGCGGAGGTCGGCGGGGGTGCACACGGCATCCAGCAGCAAAGTCGGCGAAACCAGGGTCATGATACGCAAATCCGGTGATCGTAAGGGAGGACGCTAGTCGATTCCGGCCCGAAGATGAACCGCCTTTCGGCATCCACCGTCCCGCCCGCGAAGCCGGACTATCAACGGATGGGCAATTCTGGTTAGAGGGCCATAGTCGATAATACCCATCGGCCTTCTGCTCGACCTCCACCCGACGCGACACAAGGATATCCAATGGATCTTGGACGGCGCGCCCGCTCGATCGCGATGATCAAGCAGCTCGGTCCCGGCCTCGTCACCGGTGCGGCGGACGACGATCCCAGCGGCATTGCCACCTATTCCCAAGCCGGCGCGCAATTCGGTTTCGGGTTGCTGTGGACGCTGGTGCTCACCTATCCGCTGATGAGCGCGGTCCAGTTGGTGAGCGCGCATATCGGCCGCGTGACGGGACACGGCCTCGCCAAGAACATGGGCGACATCCTGCCGCGCTGGCTGGTTACCGCGCTGGTCGCGCTGCTGTTCGTCGCCAATACGATCAACATCGGTGCAGACATCGCCGCGATGGGCGAGGCGGCCGAACTGGTGATCGGCACAGGCGCGCATATCTTTACAGTAGCGTTTGCCGTCGGATCATTGCTGCTTCAGATGTTCGTGCCCTACCGGCGCTATGCCGCCTTCCTTAAATGGCTGACCTTGGTGTTGTTCGCCTATGTCGCCTTGGTGTTCATGGTTCATGTCGATTGGTCGGCGGCAGCCCGGGGCTTGGTGTGGCCAGTGATCGCGGGGACCAGCGCAATCACAACGGTCGTCGCGATCTTCGGCACTACGATCAGCCCGTATCTATTCTTTTGGCAGAGCTCGCAGGAGGCCGAGGAGGTGGACCAGGATGCGGCGGCCGCGCCGCTGATCGACGCCCCCGATCAAGCTCCGCACGAATATAGCCGGATGCGGCTCGATACCTTCGCCGGCATGGCGGTGTCCAACCTGGTCGCGATCGCGATCATGATCGGCACCGCTGCGACCCTTCATGCCGCGGGCAAGACCCAGATCGACACCGCGGCTGATGCAGCGCGCGCCTTGCAACCGGTCGCCGGCCAGTTTGCTTTCCTGCTGTTCGCGCTCGGTATCATCGGTACCGGGCTGCTTGCGGTGCCTGTGTTGGCGGGATCCGCGGCCTATGCGGTCGGCGAGGCGCGCAATTGGAAGATCGGGCTGGAGAACAAGCCGTGGGAGGCGGTAGGCTTCTATTCGGTGATCGGCGTCGCCACGCTGCTCGGCATCGCGATCGACTGGTCGCCGCTCGATCCGATTAAAGCGCTGTTCTGGAGCGCGGTGATCAACGGCGTGGTCGCCGTGCCGATCATGGCGGCGATGATGGTCGTCGTCGCGCGCCATTCAGCGATGGGCCGGTTTACCGCCACCGGGTGGCTGCAGTTCTTCGGCTGGGCCGCGACGCTGGTCATGGCCGCCGCCGCGTTGGCCATGGTCTTCGTCTGATCGCGGAGCGCGTCACAGCCCAGGGCGGCGCGCCGATCTTTTTCCGGCGAGCGGCACCGTGTTGTTGAGCCGGGTCACTTCGGGCGCGTCTCCGGCCAGCCCGACCCGGACGACCAAGGATGCCAGATCGGCACCGACAGGAATGCGCAGTGTCACTTTTGCAGCCTTCGGCATCAGGTCGAGCGGTGCCGCGAGGATTGGAACCGGCACCCGCGCCCATTCCCTGCCGTCTAGGCCGACCAGCGCGGCATATCCGCTCGCCGCCGTCGCACCGAGGCTATGGACGGCGAGCGTCACCTGCGCTCCCGTCACCGCAACGTCATCGGCCCCGATACCCAGGTCGGGGCGCTGCTCGACCGGGGTGGTGGGCGCGACCAGTAGCGCATCGATCACGGTGGTGGCGTTTGGGGCGAAGCGGACTTCGCTGAACGCACTTCGCTCAAGGTCAATCATCGTCGATGGACCGCTCGGCGCCAACGTCAAACCTCCGTCGGCACTGGTCGAGCTCGTCACCGACCAGTGGCCGGCGACAATGTTCCACGCGGTCATCGTTGCCGCCTGAATCCGGTCGGTGGTATTATAAGCGATGACACGGAAATGCTCACGGGTCGCGCCGGGCACCAAAATCGCGACCGCATCGCCCGCATCCTTTTCCGCAAAGCGCCAGCTGACCGTATTGCCCGGCCAGGTCTGGTTACGGCGCAACGCGATCCCACCGAGCCGTTCGCGCTGCAGGATCTCGTTGGGCTGGTCGACGCGGTCCGACCACCAATGGCCCTCGGTGTACATGTAATGGTGCTGGGCCTTGTCGGCGACCGCATCGGCGTGGAGCGTCTCCAGCCACTGCCGGTCGCCGGTCGCGGCCCAGGCGGCATAGCGCGCGAACGGGTCGCCCGATCCTGCCTTCGCCTTGAGCCAATCGCGCCACTCGGCCCCTTGCGGAAGCGCTTCGAACACATTCTCATTAAGTTCCGCCAGCGCCCCCGGCCCAACCTTGGCGATCCGCGCCTCGATCGGCGCGAGATACTTGCGGTTGCCGGTAAAACGCCACGCGCTCCATGCCGATTGCAGCGGCGTGGTCAGCCCGCCGCCATCGCCCGCGCGTTCGGCGTCGGTGCGCCAGTTGATCTCGTTGGGATAGCTCCAGCTGCCGTCAGCCGCCCGTTTACCGTGCGCCAGCCAGCCGTCCATCAACCCAGTGATCATCCCCCGCGCGATTGGATTGCCGTTGTACAGACCGATCAGGATCGGCGCGTGGGTCACCACATAGGAATAGGGCTTCTGCCACTCCCACGGCCCCTCCCGATAGATCTTCCGCCCGCCATACCAGTTGCTCGCAAAGTGCAAATGCCCGGCCGGATTGACCTGGATCACGCCCTGCAACGCCTTTGTCGTGGTCATCAGCCGCTCGATCGAGCGCGGTTCGCCCCAGTTTAGGTAGAGCCGCTCGGCGTCGGTATTGAGCCCCTCCTCATAGGCATGGAGCTCGTCGGTGGTGATCGCGCCGAGGCCGTTGACGCGCATCCCATTGGCGTAGACCGCCTCGGATAGCGCACGAAGCGAGGCGTTGATCTTGTCCGGCTCGATCCCCATCAGCGCGAGCCCAGGCCATTGCTGGGTCAAGTCAACATCGTCGGAAATACCGCCGCCGAAATCGCCATAAGGAACCTGGCGATTGTCGATCCACCAATCGACGAACTGCCGCACCTGTTTGAGATCCTCGAGCTGGCGGAACGCCCAGAGCGGCACCCCGGCCGGGGGTAGTGGCTGAGCGAGACCGGGCACATTCTCCGGCCGATAGTCGATGTCTGCCCAATAGCGCCGCGCCTCGACATTATCGGGGTCGACCCGCAGCAGATCGCTGATGTCGCCATATAGCCGGCGATAGAGGCTGGCGCGTTTCGAGGCGGTATGCTCCTCGACCAAGAACGCCCAATTGTCCTTCACCTGATTGAAGCGATCAGCAACATGCTCCTTCAGCGCCGCCGCGCGTTCCTTGAACACCAGCCGGACCTTCGCGCCGTCGAGCGATTCGGCACCGAAATCCACTGCGGCCGAAGCAATCGTAAGGTAGAGACTGTCGGGGCCGAGCAGCCGGTCGCGCAGGTCGAGCCAAAGAGTGCGAGGCTCTCCCGCACGCACCGAAACCGACACATCGATCATATCGCGGCCTGGCCAGATCGGATCTTTTACGCGGATGTTCAGCGGAATCAGCCCGGCGGCATCGGGCTTGGCGTGGAGCGCGGGCAGGTCGATAGCGATGCCGTCGAGCCCATCGTGCAGGTTCTGCCAGCCATAGTCCCAAGCGCGCGCGAGGGGCCTGTCCGGATAGGCGTCGCCGAAGCCCGATGGGATCAGGATGTGAACAATCGGCTGCGCTCCGCCCGACCGCGTGGCGGCGCCGGTCGCGATTGAGCTGCCCGCCCCAGCCGCGGCCTTGCCGCCGCCGGACGGCAGGGCGAGGACGGTGCTACGCTCGTCGGCGGGGAAGCGTCCGGCGATATAATTATTAAGGTCATCGAGTGCCGCCAGCTTGGGTGCCGCCGCGGAGTCGACCGTGTAGCTGAGCTTGAACGTGCCCGCCGGTTCCGCGCCGGTGGTGACGTCATAGGCCCAGATCTCCTGAATCGGCTGCTCCTGCATCACGTTGGTGAAACGCAGCTTGCCGCCCTGTCGTTCGGCTAGGGCGGTGACGCTGCGCACCGCGCCCTGCGGCCGCTTCGCGAGCGGAGCATAATCCGAACCGTTCTTCGACCAGTCGAGCGCACCATAGGCCGCACCGCGGATCTCGATGCGGTTGAAGCGCTCGTTCGCGGGCAGGGTCAGATCATAGGTCTTGCCGCCTCCGACATAGACGTTCCAATCGGGCAGTTCGAAATAATCGTCACGGCCAGGGAGTTTCGAACGGTTGTAAACGCCAGGCCAAGTGGTTTCAGCGATGCCGTCCACACCCTTCCACATCCATTCTTTCATGTCCTTCGCATCGGCGAATTCGACCTTGCGGATGCGGGTTACAGGCGCGGTCAGCATCGGCGGAGCTGCCGCGTCCCAACCGTAGCGATGCAACCAAGCGGTGCGCCGGCCGGGCGCGTCGAGCGCCGGCGGGGTACCGGGCTCGTGCTTGTCGGCAAGAGCGGCGACATCGCCCGGTGCCAGCATCCGATCGTACACCCGAATCTCGTCGAAATCGCTGCCGCGCATGAAATTGTAGCGGCTCTGTACCTGATGCGGCGACAGCACGCGGCCAGCGAGCCCGAACTGGTCAAGCCCGCTATCGAGGTCGGCGGCCTGCGTCTTGCGCGCCACCTCCTTGCCGTCAACGAACAGTCGGAGCCCTATGGTCTCGTCCCAGGCCACGGCGATATGCCGCCAAGCATCGGCAACCGGTAGCGTGTCGATCCGCCACGATACGCGCACCCGTGACAGGTTCGCGTCGGTGACGAAGGCGTCGAAGCCGTGGCCGTTCCAGTCGATCCGCAAGAACGCCATGTCCCAACTGGTGTGATCGGCAAAACCGACGCGAAATAGCACAAACGGTGCCGCGCCCACCGGCTCGCGCGGACGCCAAAAAAAAGAGAGCGTCCCGCGCTGCGCCTGGATGTTACCCGGCGCCTTCCAGGCGACATAACCGTCGTCCTGCCAGCGCGCTGCGCCACCGATCGCCCCATCCGGCACGATGTCGACATGGCTGCGAAAATTGGGGACAGGATCGCCCTGCGCTATCTCGGCAACCAAATCCTCGTCTGCCGAGGCACGGAACAGCAGACCCATAGGGTTTGTCTTCGGTCGCGCGACAGCGGGTGCCGTGACCAGCAGCGCGGTGGCGACTGCCAGAGTGGATGCCATAGATCCGGCTCTGAATCGGATTTTTACCCGCATTTTCGATCCTCGTCCTTTCGCGGAATGCTTTCCGTCGATTGTCAGGCGTCTTTGATCGCATCGACCCGCGTGAGACGGGGGCTCAACAGGTGGATCATCAGCACCGCGAGCACGTAGACGCTGCCAGCCACTGCGAAGATCGCGGTATAGCTGCCTGTCGTCTGCAGAATATAGCCGGTGAACTTGGCCATCATCATCCCCCCGATCGCACCGACCGTGCCGCCAATCCCGACCACCGACCCCACCGCGCCGCGCGGAAACATATCGGACGGGATGGTGTAGAGATTGGCCGAGAATGCCTGATGTGCCGCGGTCGCGAGCCCAACGATACCGACCGCGAGCCACAGATTGTCAGCATGTTGCGCAAAAAAGATCGGCATCACCAAAAACGCGCAGACCAGCATAGTAAGTTTACGCGCCTTATTGGCACTGAACCCTGCCCGCATCATCCGAGACGACGACCAGCCGCCGGCAATACTGCCGAAATCGGAGATAAGGTAGATCACCACCAGCGGCGGGCCAAAGCTCACCAGGTCGAGGTGGTAGGTCTTGGCGAGAAAATCGGGTGTCCAGAACAGAAACAGCCACCAGACCGGGTCGATCAGGAACTTGCCCAGCGCATAGGCCCAGGTCTCGCGATAGCCGAGCAGCTTGAGCCATCCGATCTTTTCCGCCGGGTCCGGTGCGTCGCTTTCGATATAGGCGCGTTCGACGGCGGTGAGCTTGGTGCTCTCGCTCGGGCGCCGATAAAGGGCGATCCAAAACACCAGCCAGGTCAGGCTGAATGCTCCGGTGATGACGAACGCCATCCGCCACCCTAATCCCAGCGTCACGACGATGAACGGCACCACCAGCGGCGTGACCACCGCGCCGATATTGGCGCCGGCATTAAAGATGCCGGTCGCCAGTGCCCGCTCGCGCGCCGGAAACCAATCCGAGACGGCCTTGATCCCGGCGGGAAAATTGCCCGATTCGCCGATACCGAGCACCGCGCGTGCTGCCGAGAACTGGAAGGCGTTTCCCGCAAAGCCGCACAACGTGTGCCCCAGCGTCCAGATTACGAACGCGATCGAATAGCCCACACGCGCGCCGAGCAGGTCAACGATCTTGCCGAAGCTCAGATAGCCGATCGCATAAGCGGCCTGGAACCAGAAGATGACGTCGGCATATGTGGTCTCGCTCCAGCCGAGTTCGCTGGAGATCGTGGGCTTGAGCACCCCGATCATCTGTCGGTCGACGTAATTAACCGCAGTCGCCGCGAACAGCAGGCCGCAGATCACCCAGCGATATCGCCCAATCCGGTCCGCCGCCTGCGCGAGCCCCGGCATTTCCGCAACCGCCATATCCCTCTCCAATCGGCCCTTATGACTGGGCCTTTTTGTCTGATATCCTAGTCTTATTGGGCGGCGATCTCGCATCCTACCGAGAGCCCGTCCGCAAAGCGCGCGACAATGCGGTCGCCGATCGCCACCCGATGCACGCCCGTGACCGCGCCGCTCGAGATCCACTGACCCGGCAACAACGCAATGCCGCGCGCCGCCATCAGCTCGAACAAGAAGCGTGCTGCGCCGAACGGACCGTCGAGCATGGTCGCGGAAGTCGCGGCGCCGACCCGGGCGTCATTGATCCACAATTCGACCGGCCAGTTGTTTATGTCGTCTGTCCGCCAGCCTGTCGCCTCGGGGCCAATTACCAGCCCGTTATTATTGCCGAAATCGGAGATCACGACGCAGGCGCCGCCGTCGTTGATCCCGGCGAACGGCGAACTGGCGATCTCAATACCGACATGGACGGCGTCGATCAGAGCGCGCGCCTCGGCCACCGTATAATGGAGCTTGGCCGGATCAGGGCGGGCAGCGATGCGTAGCAGAAACTCGGCCTCGGCGGCTGCGAATCCGCCACCGAACACCGGCATGACGATGGCGCCTCTCCCTGCCGTGAAGATGTGGTCGGCGTAGATCGGGCCGGTCAAGCGATCCTGTCCCTCAAGCGGGGGATTGATCCGCCCGACTTTCCAGCCGGAGATGGTGCCGGCGGTCAAAACGATTGCCGCGTCCTGCACGGCATAGGCATCGGCTAGTGCAGCAGGCAGTTCGCCCGGATAATCGGCGAGCGCGGTGCCGGTGCGCCGCGCCTCGACGAACGAGCGCGCGATCCGCGCGCCATTTTCGGAAAGATCATTCGCTTTCACCCCGAAATACACTCCCCTGCCCGCTTTCCGATTGTTGACGCCTGCCTATGGGAAACCGGTGTCATTGACAAGTCACTTGGTATTTACAGCGAAAAAACCGTGCGCCAGTCGCCAGCCATAGCAGCCGAAGCCGCGTGGTCGAGCGCAGCGAGGAGTTCGGGGTCGTCTGCCAAAACTCGGGAAAGGCCTAGATTTTCGGCGACGAGCCGGTCAATCACGGCGCTAGGCGTGCCTTCTATGGCAATCGCGGAGAGCCGCGCGCCGGCCGGATCCACAATCGCGACACCCTGCCGCGACCGCCGGATCAGAAACGCTACCCAACTACCGAGCGCAGCGACCACATGCCCTGGCATCCGCCCGGCCCGCCGGTTGGCGCGGAGCGTATCGCCGAGGCGATAAGGCAGCTTCTGCGTACCGTCCTGCGCGATTTGGTCGAGCCGATGGACGATCACAGGGTTGCGGAAACGCTCGAGCACCGCCTTGCGATAACCGTTAAGGTCGAGACCGCGCACCGTGGGCAGGATCGGCATGATATCCTTCTGGATCATTGCATCGACAAACCCGGAAAGCGCCACGTCGCGCATTGCATCGGCGACGCTCACGGCGCCGCGCAGCAGTCCGACATAGGCGAGCGTCGAATGCGCACCGTTGAGAATGCGCAGCTTGGCCTGTTCATATCCCGCGACATCGTCGGTCAGGATCACGCCGGCGCCTGCGAGGTCTGGGCCGAACGATGCCCCGATGTCCTCGATGACCCATTGCGCAAACGACTCGCGCTGCACAGCGGCATAATCCTCAACCCCGAGCGCAGCCGCGACGTCAGCGTAAAGGGCCGCATCGCTTGCCGGGGTGATCGAATCGACCATCGTCGCCGGCACCCGTACCTCGCCCGCAATCCAGTCGGCCAGCGCCGGGTCATTCATCCCCGCAAAGGCGACCAGCGCGGCGTGGAGCTTGGCGCCATTGCCGGGCAGATTATCACAAGGGACGGGAACGAACGGGGACATCCCACTCGACCGCCGCGCGGCGAGGCCTGCAACGATCCAGCCAATCACGCTCTGAGGGACGGCCGCGCCGCCGAGATCCCGGACGATATCGGGATGCGCGAAATCGAGCGTGCCGTTTGGTGCCAGACAATATCCTTTCTCGGTCACCGTCGTCGTCACCATCCGCACCGCAGGGGCGCCGAGCAACGCGCGAATCTCGGCCGCGTCGCCGAGCCCCAGGAAGCGGGTATGCGCACCGATCACGCGCAGCGACGGCTCTGCGTCGCGGACCGCCAAAGAATACAGCCCGTCCTGCGCCGCCAGTGTCTGGACTGTGCCGCGGCTACGCAGCGAGACCGCGGCGATTCCCCAGCGCGGATCGTCGGCGAGTACGGTGTCGATATAGGCCGCCTGGTGGGCTCTGTGGAACGCGCCGGGACCGAAATGGACGATGCCGGTGGCGGTCGGCGCGGGCAGGTGCGCGACCGCGGATCCGAGCCCGGCAAGCGTTGCGCGCGATAGCCGCGTCATAATGTCACGCCCCGCTTCCAGATCGCGATTTCACGTTCACCGTTGCGCTCGGCTGCGGTCTGCGCGCCCGAGGCAACTGCCAGCATTGTCTCAGTCAGCGCATCAGCGGCGCGGTCGAACCCGTCCTCGAGTACCTGCCCGGCGTCGAAGTCAATCCACTTCGGCTTGCGCCGGGCAAGGTCGCTGTTCGAGGCTATCTTGATCGTCGGCACGGGGAAGCCGAGCGGGGTTCCGCGCCCGGTGGTAAACAGGATCGCGGTCGCGCCGGCTGCCGCCAGCGCGGTCGAGGACACTGCGTCATTGCCCGGCGCCTCGAGCAAGGTCAGTCCCGGCATCCGCACCTGCTCGGCATAATGGATCACGTCGACTACCCGCGCACGCCCCGCCTTCTGCACCGCACCCAGCGACTTCTCCTCCAGCGTGGTGATGCCACCGGCGATGTTGCCGGGCGAGGGATTCTCCGACACCGGCTCGCCGTGATCGAGGAAATAGCTTTTGAAGCTGTTCACAACCGCCACGATGTCTTCGAACACCGCTTCGTTAGCGGCGCGATTCATCAGCAGTTGCTCGGCGCCGAAGATCTCGGGGATCTCGGTGACAATCACGGTCCCACCGGCCGCCGTCACGCGGTCGCTCATCCGCCCGACCAGCGGGTTGGCGGTCAGCCCTGAAAAACCATCCGAGCCCCCGCATTTAACGCCCAGCACCAACGCATCGAGCCCGAAATGTTCGCGTGACACCGCGACCTGCGTGATAAGTTCAGCGACCAACGCGCAGCCCTCTTCGACTTCATCTTCGGAATGCTGCGCCACCAGCGTCCGCACCGACGCGCGCCGCCATTCGGGGATTTCCGCCAGCAACGCCTGGATTTGGTTCGATTCACATCCCAGGCCGACGATCACCACGCCCCCCGCATTAGGATGGCATGCGAGCGCGGCCAGAAGGCGGCGGGTAGCGTCCAGATCGTCACCGAGTTGCGAGCAACCAAATGGATGAGCAAAAGCATGGACCCCGTCGATCTCGCCACTGAACATAGCGTTGGAACGGGTCGCGATCCGCTGCGCAGTGCGCGCCACGCAGCCCACCGTCGGCAGCACCCAGATTTCGTTGCGGGTGCCGACGCGGCCATCGGGGCGGCGGTAGCCGAAAAAACCAGCCTCGGCGGGGGGTGCCGGCAGTGTCCACCCACAAGGTGCAAAGCAATATTCGAGCGTGCCGGCTAGCGCCGTGCTGAGATTGTTACTGTGAACGTGCTCGCCCAGCGCGATCGCCCGCGTCGCGATACCGATCGGAAAGCCGTATTTCAGTACCGCTGCACCCTGCGCTATGGCCACGACTGCGATCTTGTGCCCCATCGGCACCACATCCCGCGCGACGAGTGTCTGCGCGCCGATTTCGATCGATTCGCCGACCCGCACATCGCCCAGCACCGTCGCCACGCTGTCATTCTGATCGACCCGTACTGCCTTGGTCACATGATCCTCGCCCATTGGAAACCGGTGTCAGGCCTTTGCGCCATCCCAGGACGGTCGGCAAGGCCGCGCTGGCGGCGCCCCCTGCGGCGCGCTATGCCGAAACCCATGAAGAAGTCAGGCCAGCCGACGATTAACGATGTGGCGCGCCTCGCCGGCGTTTCGAAGAAGACCGTCAGCCGGGTCATCAACGGCTCGCCGCTGCTCAACGACGACACCCGCAGGCGGGTTCAGGAGGTAATCGGCAACCTCAGCTACATTCCCAACCCGCAAGCGCGCGCGCTGGCGCTACGCCGCAATTTCCTGATTGGTCTGGTGCACGACAATCCCAACGCCCAGATGGTGATGAATGTGCAGCAGGGCATATTGGAAGCGCTGCACGGCACCGAATTCGAGCTGGTGGTGCGCCCGCTCGACCGCGGCTCGGCAACGATGCTCGAGGATTTGCGGCATTTCCTCGAGCGCCAGCGGCTATTCGGCGTGGTGCTGCTGCCACCGATCAGCGAAAATGACACGATCGCGCAGCTCTGCGCTGAGATTGACTGCCGTTATGTCCGGATGGGATCGGCGCCGCTCGACGACAATGACCACATGGTTGCGTCCAACGATTGCGAGGCGGTCCGGGCGGCTACCGCCTATCTGATCGAGCAGGGACATCGTCGGATCGGTCTGATCTCGGGCCCGCACGGCTTCCGTTCGGCGCGCGAACGGCGACTGGGGTTCGAACAGGCCCTAGCAGAGGCGGGAATTCCACTGCCGCGTAGTATGATCGCGGACGGCAATTACACATTCGAGTCAGGCCTGGTAGCGGCGGAGCGGCTGCTCGACGTGATGCCGCGGCCGACCGCGATCTTCTCATGCAACGACGAAATGGCGGCCGGGGTGATGCACGCGGCGCGGCAGCGCGGGCTCGACATCCCACGTGACCTGTCGATCATCGGCTTCGACGATACGCCGGTCGCCGCGCATGTCTGGCCCCCTCTCACCACGGTGCGTTGGCCGATCGCCTCGATGGCGCGCTCGGCCGCGCTCAAGATCACTGCCGGTCTAAACGGTGAGGCGGTCGTCGAGGAGCCATCCCTGTTTTTGTCGACGTTGATTCGGCGCGCCTCGGTGACGCCGCCGACCGATTGAGCGTTGCACTGCGAACTGACACCGGTTACCAGAGTAAACGGCGCCCCGAAGAGGCGTAGGGAGGATAGATGACGCAGCCATTGGAACTGCATCCCGACCGCCTGTTTCCGAGCGATCCCGCCACGCGCGCGATCGCCCGTGATTTATACCGGGAGATAACCGGGCTGCCGATTGTCAGCCCGCACGGCCACACCGATGCCGGCTGGTTCGCGGACAACCATGCGTGGACCGATCCGACGAGCCTGCTGCTCGCCCCCGACCATTATCTTTACCGGATGCTCTATAGCCAGGGCGTCGCGCTCGACGCGCTGGCGATTCCGCGGCGGGACGGCGTGCCGAACACCGATCCCCGCGCCGCATGGCGGCTGTTCGCACAGCATCTGCCTCTATTCCGCGGGACCCCCTCGCGGATGTGGCTCGACCATGTCTTCGCCGACGTGTTCGGCTTTGACGTGGCGCTCGAGCCGGTCACCGCCGACTTCTATTTCGACACGATCGTCGAGAAGCTCGCCAGCCCGGCATTTCGACCTCGCTCTTTATTCGATCAGTTTCGTATCGATTTCCTCGCCACCACCGAGGGACCGCAGGACGATTTGTCCGCCCACCACCGCATCCGCACCTCGGGCTGGAACGGCAGGGTCGTCACCACTTATCGCCCGGACGGGGTGATCGACGTCGAGCATGAGGCGTTTGCGCCCGCCATGGCCCGCTTCGCCGAACTGACCGGCGAGGACGTCTATGGCTGGCGCGGCTATCTCGCCGCGCATCGCAAGCGCCGGGCCGATTTCCGCGCGGCCGGCGCCACCGCTACCGACCACGGCCATCCCACAGCCGCTACCGCCAATCTGTCGCCGATAGCGGCGGAAGCGCTGTTCGCCCGGGTCACCCGCGGCGATGGTTCGCCGGCCGACGCCGAACTGTTCCGCGCGCAGATGCTGACCGAAATGGCGGCTATGTCGGTAGAGGACGGCATGGTCATGCAGATCCACCCCGGCTCCTCGCGCAACCACAATGCCGGGCTGTTCGCCAGCCACGGCCGCGACAAGGGAGCGGACATCCCGACCCGCACCGATTACGTCCATGCCCTCAAGCCGCTGCTCGACCGGTTCGGCACGAGCACCACGCTTTCGATCATCCTCTTCACGCTCGATGAGAGTGCCTACGCCCGCGAGCTCGCGCCGCTCGCCGGTCATTATCCATGCCTCAAGCTAGGGCCCGCCTGGTGGTTCCATGACAGCCCGGAGGGCATGCGGCGCTTCCGTGAACTGACTACCGAGACTGCAGGCTTTTACAACGGCGTCGGCTTCAACGACGACACCCGCGCCTTCCTGTCGATCCCGGCTCGGCACGACGTCGCCCGTCGGGTAGATTGCGGCTTCCTCGCCCGGCTGGTCGCCGAGCACCGGCTGGCCGACTGGGAAGCCGCCGAACTCGCGCACGAGCTCACCAGCAGTCTCGTCCGCCGCGCCTATCGCATCGACGATCCCATTCCCAACGCCGCAGCGGCCTAAACCATTTGGAGCCTCCCATGTACGACCGCACCTATTACGCCACCCATCCCGCCATGATGGAGTGCGTTTCGAACGACGAACTGCGGGATCGCTATCTGATCCAGGGCCTGTTCCGGGATGGCGAGTGCGTGCTCAACTAC
>Ga0233335_1000070_pt1 | contig 35077 bp, 34 predicted proteins | sample GEONDECOMP222_FD_180695 | JGI IMG/M metagenome (GOLD analysis project Ga0233335, IMG submission 180695) | Leaf litter microbial communities from Shasta-Trinity National Forest, California, United States - GEON-DECOMP-222 | ecosystem: Environmental > Terrestrial > Plant litter > Unclassified... | reverse complement strand
TTCGCCGCCAACATCCTACGCTTCAATCAGCAGCGATCTATCCGACAGGACAGATATGCCGCCGCACTCGGCGGATATCAGGCGATCGTAAAATTACGCTTTGGCTGATAGAACTGAACGGCCCTGGGCGGTCTCGGGTCATGCATTGCGAGCGCTTTGTGGCCCGATTCATCCGACTGGTTAAGTTTAGCTCGGTCGAAACCTTAATACTGCGACCGCTGGGATAATGTTAAACACCGCCCGCCTCTACCAGCCTGAGGTCATTGAGTGGATGTCAGGCCTCTACCATTTTTACGCATTCCCGACGCTCCGAGACAATCAGTCAGCCTTGAAGTCGGCTGGCAGATATCGGGCGAGAGAGCGGTTAGGACGCGATTGATCAAATCCGGACGTCGCAATCGACAGGCTCCCCAAAAGCGGCCATGAGGCGACCTCCAAAGGGGGAAAACGTGGGAAGTCGCGGCGCAATTATAATGAGCTTTTTCGGAGCGGTGTTTTTCGCGCTGACGCTTGCCTGGCAGTGGCATGTTTCTGGGCCAACATTGATCCTCCCATTCCTAGTTTTTGCGTTCATAGGGTTGGCCGCACTGCACGCGCTTCGCCGATCTGGCGGGGGGAACGTTCTATCCAGCAGAGCGAAGCGCACTTTGCTATGGGCTAGCACCGGCGAAGGCATCGGCGTCTTCGTCGCCAACAACATCGTTATGAGCCTGCATCGACCCGAGTGGCGTTTGCCCGCGATGGCTTTCGTGGTCGGCCTGCACTTCCTGCCAATCGCGTACGGGGCCGCGTTCCGTGCCTTCTACATTCTGGGAGCAACCCTGATCGCGATCGCCTTGATCGGTTTCGCAGTGCCAATGCCGTTTGGCGGTGAACTTGCCGGCGTAGCAGCAGCAGTGTGTCTATGGAGCGCGTCCATCATTGCAGTGTTCCATGACTGGAGCATGACTTATAATAAAAAATATTAGTAGTGGGGATCATAACGCTTATTCGATTTCAGCGATCCGATCGCAGGAAATGATATACCTCCATAGCCAGGTTAGTCGATCATTCATCGGGTTACGTCCTCTCTTGCCGACTGATCACACCGTTGGACTGTCGCGACTACGCTCCGAACTTCAATACCCTCTTGCAAACCACTAAAATTCCTGCCATCTGTGTAACGCAGAGTCGGTAATGTCGACATCGGCCCTGTAGGATCTCCTGCCAGGATCAATACGCCCGCTACTGCGCTTGATGCGCTCCGGGCGGCCAGACACGTGGTAACGCACGACTGTCGCGGCGTACCTAGCTCATCGTCACCCGGTCCACCGGGCACCGATGGTTGTCGGCCTCATTAGCTGAGGTACGTCAAATGTCTCAATCTTCTACACCGCCCGGGCTTACGCTGGTGCCACCATCGGCCCCTGCGGCGAGAGCAAGTCCGGATACCCCTCCCCTCGACGCGGAGCGCCACCGGCGCTGGGTGTCGGCAAATCGTCATCTCGAAGCCGCGATCCGACTTTTCGACGAGATTGACGCCTTTGCTTACGCCAGCGGGACGCAGGATACGTTCGATGTAAGCAAGAAAGAGCTCCGACAGCAGATGCGTATAGTGGCCCCTGGGCCACAAGTTGAACTGAGGCCAGTCGGACCAGTCCCATGACATGCAGCACCGAAGTCGCTGATTCATCTAATCTTCTGTACAGAGGTGAACACGGGCGAAGCGGCGAAGATATGATTTCACTTAACTACCAATCCCAGAAAATCTATTGAACATTAGGAAACGCCACAGCCCTGGTATAGACGCTTGAGGCCGAAAGAAGTGCTCATTGGCTCCGATTTTTTCATTGGCCCGTGCCCGTCGGCACGGGCCAACCCGAATATTTTAGCGCGCGACGCGCCCGACTTTTCACCGGAAGGCGTGGCAATCGGAGCAGCAGCTTTAGCCGGCGCCTGACTTTCGTCGGGTATCGCACCTGATATTTTGCAACCCGGTCAAGAACTCTTAGCTCAGCAACTCGCCCACCGGGGCTGGGCTGCTCAGTTCTCCCAAATAGCCCCTCGGAACGAGTAACGAGAGGGGCTGGTGGTGAGTCTGGAATGCCGCACTCGATGCTTTTATTGGCTCTGGTGAGGATGCGGGTTTCCCGGCGACAAAAGGTCTGAATCTATGCGCGGCGGTTGAAACAGACGACAGAAGTTGCCGCAGTGAACGCATTCCCCCTATCTTCAAGCAGCTCGAGACGATCGGGGATCCTCGACGTGCCGAAGGTAAGCGCTTCGATCAGCGCTGCATTTCGCTATTTTCGATCCTTGCGATCGTCGCCGGTGCCGACTCCAATCGGGGCATTCACGCCTTTATTAGCGTGCATCTGAAGCGTCTCAACACCGCGTTCGGCTCGGTTGGAAAAAGCCTCCTGCCGATACCTCGATCCGATCCATTCTCAGCAGTCTCGATGTCGCCGATGTCGAGGCAGCTTTCCGATCCCATGCCGAAGATTGAGCGCCGCCAGCACGCCGCCGCGGGCCCGTGCCGGGCTCTCGCGATCGATGGCAAGGTCTTGCGCGACAGCTTTGACGCCTTTCACGGTGGTGCTGCCGAACAGATACTGAGCGCCTTTCCTGTCGAGAGGGCGCTCACTACCGCCCACGTCGAAATCAGTGAGAAATCCAACGAAATCCCAGACGCTCAGCGGTTGTTGGCAGAACTCGATCTTACCGGGCGTATTGTCACACTCGACGCCATCCATTTACAAAAAAAGGTTTGCCATCGCCGAAGCGACAGACGTCCATCTGATTGTTCAGCTCAAAGCAAATCAAAAACTTTTGTGCCAACAGGATGAAACCAGCTACCAGGTAACGACGCCTGGATCGATCTGTTTTCCAATCCAGCAAAGCCGTTTGAATTATAGCGATCAACCCAATCTCGAAGGGTTTGGCGATCCATCCCGCAGCTGCGCGCAGCCGTTGCTGGGTCCGCCCCCTCCATCACCGGCGCCAAAGCCAGCATCCGTCGCGCCGCCGCAGAATTCTTCGATTTCGCCGCTGGCTGCCTCAACTCAGGCACCGACAAATTCAGGCGCGTTACCGCAATCCCCGCCAGCACTTGTCTCCAATCCGCCCCTCTCGGATCGAATCAGATTTTTGAGCCCTTGGGAATCCCCGCCGACTCAGCGGCTCAGGCCGTTGGTATAAGACATAAGTTTTGCAGCCACCACGTCAGCCCAGCACCAACGGCGACGGCAAATGCGCATCGGGGTGCGCTCGTAACAGCTGATAGGCGATTCCGCTCAGACCGGTGAAGAGGCCTGGATGGAAGGCGTCGCGCGTGACACCGCAAACCGGGCCATGGTCTTCCAGACTCGTGATCAGCCCGGCGAGCAGCATCTTGCCATCGAGCCCACGGGGCATGCGGCCAAGTCGAATAGCATGGCTGAGCAATTCCCACGCACCAAAATCGCCGTGGCACAAACAGTGGTTCGATCCAATGCCCCGCGCCAGCGTGCGCGCAACCGCATGATCCAGCGCCGCGCCGGTCTGCGGTTTGGCGAGCGCAGGATCTAGGTCCATACGAGCTAACGCGATGCCGACCGCGCCATGACACCAGGCGACTGAACTGCGAATGCCCGGCAAGTCGCGCAGGTCGCGCCAATTATGGTCTGCCTCGTCCCAAAGCGAATCCTCGAATGCAAAGGCGCGCGCCGCAATCTCGGAAAAGCGCGGTTCGTCGGTCACCGCCGCCAAGCGCGCCAAGGCCCAGCCTACCCCGGTTGCGCCGTGCGCAAAACCGCCCATGCCCTGAGGAAAGTGTCGGTGAACCCACCAGCTCGTCCCTGCCGCGCCGTGCTGCGCTGCGTCGCAGAGCGCATAACCGAAATGCCGCGCGATATCCAACGGCGCGGAGTCGCCACTGGCCTCGGCGAGGTGTAGCAATGGCGGAATGGCGCCGGAGCGGCCGTAGAGCACATCGTTGTGATCATCGCCGGCATCCGCCCAGCGCATCCCCTCCGCGATGGCGAGCGCATCGGCGATCGCGCGATCGTCGTCCATGCCGATGCGCCGCAGTGCCAATCGCGCCCAGATTTGCGAACCGAGGCCGACATAGCCGCCCACGGTCGGGGGGCGAACATCGAGCGTGTCGATCCGTTCGCGCCGTTGTTCGGCTTCCCATAGATGTAGCGTATGGCGCAGACGGCGCAGCAGGTCCTCGGTGCCCTTCACCGGATCGGCGCGCCCCGCCCGTGTTTCCGCCACATAACCGCCGACGAATACTGCGATACCTGACAGGCCAGCGTAAAGGTCGGGACCAAGGGGAGTTACGGTCCATCCGCTGGGCTGCAAGGTAGGTGCAGCCCAGCTGACCGTGCCGTCCGCGCCAAGATGTGCGGCATCGATCAAGCGACCCAGGATTTTTGCCGCTTGTCGTCGTCGTCGCACATCGAGCGCGTCGCGGCGAACAGTGGACGGAAGCGGCGAGGTACCATCACCCAGATAGCCGTCGTTGACATACGCACTCACAAGCGCCGATCGGATGAACGTACGCTCGGCCGCTACGTCGGCCTTGCGCCACGCCGCCAAGGTCGCGGCAATCAGGTCGCACGATGGCAGCCAGCGCACACCGTGAGGCCCGCTGAGTGCGCCCGAACCCGGCGTGGTCGTGAACACGGGAATATCGTCGGCGAGCAAGTCGTCGATTTCGGCAGCGATGACGTCGGCCATGGACGGGGCATAGGAAAAAGTACGCGCCATTGCGGCGAGAACCTCGCGCGCACGTTCCGTTGCGGCGTCCTCGTCGGCCAGCGATACCGGATGCCACAGCATCCGCGTCAGTTCGGCATAGGTTTCGGTGGGGCGCACCACGACACGCGTCCGGCAATCGGCGAAGCGCGCAAGCGCGGGTTCGAGCCGGCGCTCCGCATCGCGATTGCGCAACCGAGCGGTGACATCGTCAAATCCGATCAGCACCTGCGGCCAAAAATCGGCCAGGCGCGGCGTCTCGGTGGGATGGTTGCGGGCCCGCGACGCGCGCGAAGGCACCAGTTCGACCCTCGCCCGGTCGGTTCCGGCGTCGACCAGACCCGGTACCAAGACCTCCCGCTGCTGGTCGGGCAATCCACCTACGCCCGACATGTCGATCCCACGCCATCCCAAGCCTTGCCCCCGGTCGGGCAGAAGCCCGATTGCGAGGACGCTCTCGGCGACCAAGGCCGCCGCCTGATCGTGCCCGAGCCCGTAAGGCGAGGGGAAGGCGGCGAGATGCGGTGTGAACAGCGTCTCGCAATCGATCAGCACCGGTGCCCCTGCGCACGCGATCAAATTTTCCGCGTGCAAGTCGGTGCCGCCGAGAACGCGCATAACAGCGAGTGCTTCGCCTATCCCGCGATAGAAAGACGCGAGGTCGGCATCATCCGCCGCGAAGCGATGAGGGACAAAGCGCGCCCATCCATGCTCACCGCAATCAAGCGTTTGCCCCACGCGGAGCGACAGAGTGCTGCCATCTTCGCCAAGCCAATCCAGAAAGTCCGCAAGCTTTGCATCGACGGCGAGTGAGCGTGGCTTATAGACAATGGGTCCACCCGCCGTCTCGACCGTCGCCACCGTTCGTCCGCCAGCGTGACTATCCCCGCGGCCGAAACTCAACCCGGTCAGCGAGCCAACGGAATGACCTGCTACGGGCCCAAGCATATCACGATCCGCCGCCCAATCGCGCGCGAACAGTACGGCAGCGTTGACCCGACGCGCTGTCACCTTGCTCAGCCGCACGGCGAGCGTAGGATAGGTGTGCTGGATCGAGTTCCAAAAGGCGGGGGTAGCCGAGCCCGCGACAAAATCGTCCCAACGGTCTTCTGGCGTCGCGCCATCCAGCCGCCCTTCGACCCGTGCTGCGTTGAGTTCGAGCACGAGCAGTCGTGTCAGCTTACGGCTCAGCGTCGAAAGAAGCGCGTTATGCGCGCCTTCTAGAATTACGTCCCGCTCTTCTGCACGCAACCCCGTGACTTGCGTGAGGCGGGCTGCCAAATCTTCCCGTGCGGGAGCGACTAGGCAGCCCAGACAGCGGCCGAAAACACGGCTTTGCGTGTTTTCAGACATCACGGTTCAGCAGCAGTCTGCGACCGCTGACCCGGTACAGACCGTCCCACAAACGGCGGTCACCATTCCGTTGCTACCGATCATGTCAGCCACAGCGAAAGCACCATTTGCGTAAAGCGCCCCTGCGGGACTGCTGTCGTCTGTACCCTCACGCCACTGATGCGCTGTCCTGCTATTGGAATCAAAAATAGTCATTTCGTCCTCCATTGGCTTTGCGGAGTCGACTTGGCGATGTGCCAGTCTATTCGCGTGACAGATGTTAATCTGTGGATATAATTAGTCAATCTTATCTTGCTCGCTCAAACAACCAGATGTTCGATCACGTCTTGCTGTTATGCCAGTAGCGCATCTTCCCGGCGTCATTCAGTCTAAAGCGCGGTAGAAGCGACATTCGTAGGGATGGATCAAATTCTGTGCCACGCTGCAACCATTTTCCGACCACCCCCGTGAGCAGTTTTACTCGTTGATCATGCCAAAGGAGGTCCTCCGTCCGCGCGGCCTCCTTACGGCCGCCGGTCGGCATATGCGCTTTCCAACTCGGGTACGGTGCACAATTCCTCTTCGCGCTCCATGTCTTGGAGGAGGCTATGCGCTGAACCTGATAACGAGAGCGGGCTGCAACCCGGGTATCCGTGGCTGCAATCAAGTGAGACTCTGCAGATGCCGGTACTGGTCGGCACGCCGGCTGCGGCGCCTGCCGGATCACCCTATCCTCTCGGGACGAATCCCGCGACTTCGATCACGATCAAAGTACGGTTGGCATAGGCACTCCAGGCTCGGCGAGCTCATCCGAGACTACACGATATCGACCAACGGGTCCGCAACTCAGATACGACTATCGACGGCCGGAACGCGCAACTTCTGATTATCGAGACGATACCATGCGTGCCTCTTCATCACCACGTTCGGCAGGCGAGGCTGAGATCGCGATCGACGCGTGTAACGCCTAGTTCCGGACATGGCTGCGTCGAGTCCGGGCCGCATACGTACGTGGTATTCATCTCGGCGGCGAAGCCCTTTTCATGCCGTCCGGCCCGTCGCGCTGTTTCCCGGAAGCTGCCATCCGTCGATCTCAATTCTCGCTGATCAAACGCGGATCAGCCCCGACATTGGTCGCTCGCTCGTTGCCTGCGCGAACAGCTTCCGCCCGACCCGCTCGGGATCAAGTGCAAAGCTTCCAGCAACCACGCCCGCGATCAGCGCGTCGAGTCGGCTCGTCGGGCGGAGATCGCGCGCCTGATAGAGTTTCGCAGGCGACAGTCCCGGCCAGTCGCACATTACACGACCGCCATTGACCGCGCCGCCGACCAGCATCGCAACCGAACCGGTGCCGTGATCGGTCCCGCCGGTGCCGTTGACCGCGGCGGTTCGGCCGAACTCAGTCGCCACCAATACCGTGGTCTGCGTCCAGACCGGACCGAGGCTATCGCGCAGCGCCGCCAGCATCGCGTCAAGATTCTTGAGTTGGTTGGCAAGCCGGCCCTTTTGCGCGTTGTGCGTGTCCCAGCCGAGCGTCTCGAGCATCGCAATCCGCGGCCCTGACGGTTTGACCAGAAAGTTCGCGGTCAGCCGGCCAAGGCTAGCCGGGTTCTGTGCCGCGCCGGCGTTGGTCGCCAGGCCCTTGGTTTCAAGTGCTGCCGACCACACCGCGTGCAGTTGCGGGTCGGCGTCGTAGAGCGCGGTCACGCGCGTCATCAGATCGTCGGCAGCGTGGGGCAAAGCTGAGGGCGCGTAGGACGCGACCTGCACCGTCCCGCGCAAGGCGGTGGGCACGGTCGGTGCGATCGCGATCGCCTCCTCGCCTGTCCGCGGCAGCATCGTAATCAGCCGATTGAGCCAGCCATCGCGCACCGCATAGGGCTGCATCCCGCCGGTCTCGAGCACGTTCTGGCCGTCGAAATGCGAGCGATCGCGATAGGGCGAGGCGACGGCGTGGATGAACAGCGCCTGGCCTTGGCTGTACATTTTGGCCGTCTCAAGCATCGCCGGGTGTAGCGTAAACATCGAATCGAGCTTGGTGCCCGCGGCATCGCCGACCAGCGCGCCGCGCAAGGATGCGAAGGCCGGATCGCCGACGGGTCTCAGGATATCGAGGCCATCGGCCGCGCCCCGCTGGATGATGAAGACGAAGCGCCGCTCGGTCGCCGCCGTGGCGAGCGCGAGCCCGGGGGTGACGAACAGGGCGCCGGCGCCGAGCGCGGCGACGGACAGGAATTGGCGGCGCGCGATCATCGGATCATCTCCTTAGAAAATCTGGAGAAACCAGCAGCAGCGCGATCGCGCCGGCCGGGCTTTCAGAGTGTGCTATCTGCTCTTCAGTCGAGGTACTGAGCGACTCCGGTAGTATCTTCGGCGCGAGCAGCCGCGCATCGACGCGTTCGCTGACGGGGCCAGCAAGCCGCTGCGCGATCTCAACGCGACGCAGCAGTGCGTCGGAGCCGGACCAGCTCGCCGCGATATCGTCCCAGCCGGCGGGAGCGCCGGGCTTCCATACGCGCTGTCCGAGTTGCGTCTGCAGCGCGGCGATCTGCATATTGCCCACTTGCGTGTGCCCAATCCCACGTAGCGATGAGATCGTCCATTCCCATGGCGTCTTGAATTTAGTCGAGGTCGTCACCCACGCTTCGGGTGACGCGATCAGCGTGCTATAGAGCGTCGGCAAATCGCCCTTGCCCGCAATGAAGCTGGCGGCCAGCCGCGCGACAAGGCTGGGGGGCGGGTCGTCACCGGCGAAATGGCGTGCGAGCTTGGTGGCAACATGCGTGGCGGTCGCGGGCGTCTGCACAAAATCGAGCAGCGCCGCACGCGCCTGACTCTCGCCGTCTTGCGGATAGCGTTTACCGAGGATCGTCCGCGCGCCAGGTTCGTGAAACGCCTGACGAAAGGCGAAACGGTTTGGATTACCGCGGGCCATCGCTCCCGCACCAATGCCATCGATCGTCCAGCCGGTCAGCGCGCGAGCGAACTCGGTGACATCGGCCTGGCTATAACCGGAGCGTACTCCCAACGTGTGGAGTTCCATGATCTCGCGTGCGAGATTTTCGTTCAAGCCGCGTTTACGGTCGGGATTGCGCGCCGCGGCGACGCTGTCGGGCCCAATCGATTGTGCCTGGTTGAGATAGAGCAGCATCGCCGGATGCTGTTCGGCGGCGAGCGCCATGTCGGCGAAACGGCCGAGCACATGCGGCCGGATTGCGTCGCGCTCGAACGCGCCGGCAAAAGCGGTCACCGATGGCGCATCGACCGATACGCAGAAATGGTTGGACCAGAAATGCACCATGCGTTCGACGAACGGTGCTGGCGTGGTAAGCGCGCTGTCGGCCCGTGCCTGCACGCCTGCGCGATAGAGCGCCTGCACGTCCTCTCGAAAATCTTGGCGGCCCACTTTCAGCTCGGTCTCGGCATCGGTCGCACCGTTTTGTTTGGCCAACCGGCGATCCGCTTGTTGCCCCTCGCGATAGGCTTTGAATGCCGCGCCCGCGTCGTCGAGCGACGCGAACCCGGCAGGGCTCACCTCGAATCTGTCGAATTGGTCCAACAGCCAGCGTCGCGGATCTGCAGGACGAGCATCCTCCGCGCGGGCACCGAGGCCGAAGCGATTGAGCGCGATCGCTGCGGGAGAAATAGATAGCGCTGGCACGGGGCATACCTCGACAGAGATCCACTGGGTCTTCAACGCAGGCAATTGGACTTTCCGTCGCTCCATTCGGCACCGGGTCCGTTCCTGTTCGTGCACCGCCGCATTGCATCGGCGGGTTTGGCTCAATCGTCGGGCAGAAAGGCGCGAGATAAAGACAACGGCATGCCGCTTGATGGAGCTCCGGAGGTCACGGCAGCGCGCGCGATCAGGAGCCTCGATTGACCCATCTTGATCTATCGCGGGTTCGCGCAGCAAGGCGGCCTGGGATGGACCGTTATCGCTGGACCACCGGCCTTCACCCAATCAATTGTCAGATCCTCGTCGTCGCCTCGATTGTGACACAGAAGAACCGGGATCATCCCGACTATCGGTTCACAGCATCCAACGCCCGAGCAAGCTACGATGTCTCCCAAGCCGCCATCAGAAACGACCTGACATCAGCGTCGACATCGGACGGAGAAACCAGAAGCAGCCGACTCTTGAGACGCTCCGACCAAGATTCATGCCTGGTTGCTGAAAGCGGTTCGGCATAGGAGGGCGGGAGTGCGCATCCGAGAATTGCTCCTCCGTTCTTGAGAGGACGAAGCGCGGCAAACTGGACCTTCCGGGACCAGGCGGTAAAGCTCTTGCGCACGGTACGGATCGTGCCGGAATTGGTCGACGCGGCCTTATCGACCGCATCCAATATCGCGCGCGAAGTAGGATCCGACCATAAGGCATCCAAAAGAACACCCGGGGAGTCCCAACTGTCCTTGTTACCGAACGCCTCGTCCAGAACCCACATCGCGCGATTCTGAAGAAGCCCATGCTCTACCTTGAGCCACCTCTGCCGCGCACGTGGCGTCGACTCCGGGCAGGATCGGGCAATCACAATCCATTCGGCAAGAGGTTTCCCGGTGTCGCGCTCCAAACCGTCGCGCACCGAGGAGCGCCATTTTTGCTGGCGCGGCGTAAGGTTCGACTCGACCACACAGCCTCCATGCTATCGAACAATACCGTCTCGCCGTAACGGCGAAGCTCATCGACGCCGTCGCATGTTGCCGTCGAACCCTACGCTCCGCAAGTCCACAATCCAGAGCCTCGACGCCGAAATCCGACCGTCAGCAAAACCATCAGATTCCAACGCTTGCGGACAACTGAATATTAGACCTTCCCTTCCGAACCGATCACTCTCAGCGTCGCCACCAAAGGCAGTTACGCGCCAGGCTACGGTTTGCTTGCCGCATCGCCGATCAAGCCCTTCTGTCGCCGATAGCTCGGGCGTGGCTGCACTTGCTATGCGCCAGAAGAGTCCCCGTGAACAAGCTCAGGTGGCGTCGCCCCACTTTTTAAGCGCTTCAAGAACGGGTGTCGAGCTGCGCCCCGTTCGGATAGGCTGCTCTCGACCTTTGGCAGTACCGCGCATAGGCGACGCGCCTGATCAGGCCATCGATCTCCAGCTCACGCATCGAGTTACCAGACCCCATCGCCGCCGGAGCGACTTGTTGGTCAAACTCAAGGCTGTCTCGCTCAATCCCGTCGACGTGAGAGTACGGCAAAGCGCCGCCCGCACCGGGCAAGCCGGGCGGACGCTTGAGCGGGATACCGCCGGCCTCGTGGAGGCGGTCGGCGCGGACGTGACCTCGTTCAAACCCCGGAGATGAGGTTTACTACGCTGGCGGCATTGCCCGAGATGGCTCCAACTCAGAACTGCAGTTCTTCGATGAACGGATCGTGGCGACCAAGTCCAAGTCGCTCGAGTTGCCTCAGGCGGCGGTCCCGCTGATGGCGATCGGCGCCTGGAAAGCTCTGTTCGACCAGGTCGACGACCGGCAGCCCGGCACCCGATTATTACGGCGTGCTTCGTCGACCGTTGACGACGCCTATTCCAGCGCGGTGGTGGCGATCGACGCCCAAACCGGCGCAGTACGTTGGAAATTCCAGACGGTGCATCACGATCTCTGGGTTAGATGTCGCACCACAGCCGACGCTTGTCGACCCACCGGTAAACGGTCGTCTGCGCCCCGCTCTGATTCAGGCTACCAAGCGCGGCGAGATTTTCGTGCTGGATCGGCGCACCGGCGCTCCGCTTCTGCCTGTAGCAGAGCATCCTGCGCCGCAGGGGGGCACCGTGCCGGGCGAACGGCTAGCGCCGACCCAGCCCTTTTCCGATGCCATGCCCTCGTTCCGACGGCCCGACCTCACCGAGGCGGACATGTGGGGACTGACCCCGCTGGATCAGTCCCCGTCTGCATTTACACTGAACCACATGGTTTTACCTCGCGAAGATGGCTCCCAACCAGCCAGCAGCGCCGCGCGAATTCCCCGAGAAACAATGGCGTCATTGATCTGGAGCCTGCCCCTCTGCAGACCTTTCATCAGACGCTTTGGGGGAGGAAATTCCAGCAATGCTCCGCGTTGCGCGTCCTTCTGCAGCAAAGCGACCGTCATGCCCTGCCAACCCTCAGTTTCACTCCATTGCGGCTCGCGTCGCAACGCCCACTCATATTGGATCCCATCAACGTCAACGATACCTGCAAGTCTGTGGGTTTGAAGCATATCGCTGCCTAGCACGCTCACGACCCTATATCACCACCAGAGACTCTTTTGATCGGAGCAGGATCATAAATAGTTAATGCGCTCGGCGGCAAAGCCGATTCTATAGGGCGGAAGGAGTCCCGGCCACGGGTGCGAGCTTTGTGGATCATATCCGCGTGATTGAAGATCTCCCGCTGAATGAGATTTTGCTGACAGGGCTGGTGGGACTGTTGTACCGCGCGGAAGATTTCGACGAGATTGAAGTATTGGTGACGAACTGCTCGACTGGCTCAAGCGCCCGTTGCTGTTCGAGCACGGGATCGCGCCGGCACAGGCCCTGCGCCAAACCTCGGCGCGCCTTGATCCACGGCCTCTGGAGGAGACGTTTGCCCTATTGGCGGCAAGCATAGCGGGCCGCGTTCATGGCGTCGTGGCGATTGACGGTAAGAGCGTGCGCGGCGCCCGGGACGCCGACGGCCAGGGCGCATTTCATCTCGTATCCACCCAGGCAACGAGGTCGCCTTTCTCCTCGCGCAGCAGGCGGTAAACAGTAAAAGCAACCAGATTACCGCCATCCTCGAGTTCCTGAAGCGGATCGAACTCGAAGGCGCGATCGTCACCATCGATCTCGTCTTCTGCACAAACCTGGGGTGCTTCGTTAATCGCCTCCAATGCCGCTACGAAAATCTACTGCTGTGTGGGTCACTCCACCCGCCGCAGAGCCAAATACGGAAGTTTGATCTCCCGAACCGTCTGTCTCAGAATCGTTGGCACGTTCCGGGTGCCGCTAACACCCGACGACCGACAAGGCGCCATCGACGATGCCGCGTTGAACGGGCCGCGATCTCCTCCGCCGCTCGAACTCAACGTTGCATCGTAATCGATCGGCCAGGTGGCCCGCGGGTACGACAGGCCAGGATCTCAGCACGATCTTGCGCCCGACGCTCGGTTGCAGCGCGCCCGCAGAGCAATTCGCTAAATCACGGCCGCGATTCTATTTGCAGCAAACGACGACCATGGCCGGTTGGCAGCCGCTCCACCTCGATCACCGTCAGGCCGGAACAACGCGTACCGATTGGCGCGCAAGGGCAGATCCATATCGGCGGCGGCGCCGTCGTCCAAGGCTATCTCAATCACCCAGACCTGACCGCGGCCGCCTTCGTGCCGAACCCGCATATGCCGGGAGAAACGCTGTATCGCACCGGCGACGTCGGCCGATACCTACCCGACGGTACCTTGTTCTTCCTCGGGCGCCGGGATGCCCAGGTCAAGGTAAGGGGTTTCCGGATCGAGCCGCGCGAGAACTGCAATAGAGGGGTCTTTACCCCTCGGATTACTTGAGACGCTGGTGATCGGCGGACGCACGTTGGATGAGATGTAAGAGCATGTTTGAGAAGGATAGGCCGCCGGATCAAGACGCGAGCCGGTGCCTGATGCCGAAGAGGAAGCTGCCTGAGAGGCGGCCCTATGACACCGATCTGACGGACGTGCAGTGGGAGCTGATCGCCCCCATGATACCGGACGCCCGAGCCGGAGGACGACCGCGGAAGGCGATTGCGCGCGGGCGTCGCATCGCGACTGCTGCCCTACGCCCCCCCTTGGCAGACGGTCTATTATTTTCTGCGGCGCTGGCAGGAGGAAGGTGTGTGGCAGCAGATCCATCATACGCTCGTGCTCGCCGATCGCGAGCGCTGTGGCCGGCAAGCCTGCTCCTCGGCGGGATACTCGATAGCCAGTCAGTTCGCACCGCCCGAGTGGGCGTGCGCGACCCCAGGTTACAGCTAAAAGTCCGATCGCGGGCGGGCCGTGGTTCCACTACTAAGGAGTGATGGGCTCCGCTGCGAATCGGGAGTGCGTCCACACTGCGTACTGCGCTTCCGACGTTCCCCATCGCATATGCCCGAACTCGGCAACATCAGGGCCGACCAGCCAGCGAAGCTGCCCAGTCTGGTCTACGGCGGCTGCCAGGATCGCGTTCGCCACATCGTCGTCCGTTGCGAAGGTCATAGGGCCAGGGGTCGAATAGGACGCGATGCGCTGATTCACGTAGCTTACATAAGCCGGCGGAACCGAGACGTCCTGCGCAGCCGCTTGCGTCTGTTCGACGAAGCCGGTTCCCGGTACGAAACCGGGCACGATCAACTTGAGCTCGATGGCCTGTGGCGCAAGTTCGAACAACGCGGACTCGGTGAAGGTATCCAGCGCCGCCTTGGAAGCGGAGTAGATGCTCATCAACGGCTCCGGCACGATTGCCGAGCCAGACGTGACGTTGATAATTCGGCCGCCGCCAGCTTCGCGCATATGTTTGATCGCGGCGCGCATGACGGCCATCGGGCCAAAGACGTTGGTTGCGAAGACCGCTGCGACTGTCTCGGCGGGCGTCGCCTCGAAGACGGACAGCAGACCGCGACCCGCATTGTTCACGACGCAATCCACTCGACCGAAGCGCTGGATTGCTATCGAGAATGCCGCATCGATCGAACCCGCGTCTGTTACGTCGAGCGCGCAGAGCATGATCGCGGCATCATCACTATCACCTTTCCAGTGTCCGGGATCGCGCATGGTTGCAACGACATTCCACCCGGCACGCCGACATGCCGCGACCGCAGCAAGTCCCATGCCGGAGGAGCAACCGGTGATGAGGATAGTCTGTGTCATAGCGAAACTTCCTTGATCTCAGGCCTTCCCAATTACGCATCTCCCCAGGATGGGCTATAGCCAAACATCCCAATATCATTAGTGATCGTCTCGTGGATCCAATGACTCAGCTTGTCGAACTACTCCGTCCGAAGGCCCTCGCTTGGAAGCGGCTGATTGGACGCGGCGATTGGGCGTGGCGTTTCCGCAACGAAGGCGGCGTGGCGTTCGGTCTGGTTGCGAGTGGTACTTGCTGGCTCCAACCCAAGGGCGGCGATGAACGCCAGCTGCGACCGGGCGACTGCCTGTTCATGGCTGGGCCGTCGACATGGACATTGCGAAAGGGCGATGGTGCGCCGGTGTTGGATTTCGAAGACGTTTATCCGATGCCGTCAAAAGGTAATTTGCCCGTGACGGCGGACAAGGGTGAGGTCCACATCATCGGTGGCCACTTCGAGTTCGACTCCGCAAACGAAGGCCTCCTCACTGCGCTGCTACCGCCGGTTCTAGTCGTCCAGCCTGGTGGCGGAAAGGAGCAGCCCCGTCTCGCTGGCCTCTTCGCCTTGATTGATGCCGAGGCATCCGCCGATCGCCCCGGTCGGCTATCCATGTTGACACGGTTGATGGAGATGGTGCTGATCGACGTACTCCGGACACCTCCCGAACGCCTCACCAAACCGCGTGGCGGCATGATCGCCGGCCTTGCCGATCCCAGGATCAGCATTGCGTTACGTGCTTTTCACGCCGACGTGGGCGGGGACTGGTCGGTCGAAGCGCTCGCCCATGCGGCGGGCATGTCCCGATCCAGATTTTCTGGGCGCTTTACCGAGACGGTTGGTGAGCCGCCGATGACCTACGTCCTGCACTGGCGTATGGCGTGCGCACGCGACGCCCTGCGCATCGGCATCAAGTCGCTCGATCAAATCGCGCAAGCGATTGGGTATGGTTCGGCCAGCGCTTTCAGTACGGCGTTCAGCCGAAACGTTGGGCAATCGCCCGCCCGTTATGGCCGGGGGGCACTTGCCAAATCGGAGAGCCGCTCGTCGGAGTAGGAACTGCACCTCACCATCGATCGATGCTGCCTACCTGAAGCGGCTCGCAATGATGCGCGGCAAGACTGCCGCTTTGAACGTCGGGTTCGTGATCGTGGCCGTCTTGCCGAACATCTCGCGTCCGTCGCACCGAATGTGATTTGCGTCTCACCGGACGTGCACCTGCCGACCGCCAGCGTCTCACATCATCCGAACGGGGAAGCTCCCTCTATTGCAGTTCCGGGCGATCATCATTGCGAGCCGCTACAGATAAGCGGTCGTCCAGGAACGGTCGGTCGGCAGTGGCTTGATCCAGAGCGTCTTCGCGTTTGGCGCCTTCAGGTTCTACCGACGTGTGATCGGTTCGCACGCAGCGATTGGTTTATACGATTGGCAGCCCGGGTTCCGACTTGGCGATGGTCGAAGTGGCCCGCGCGATCCGCTCGGGACCGCCCTGGGGCGGCCAGAGATTCGCGGCATAGTGCTCGCTCCGGAGTGTATCGCGCTGCGCTACGCTGTCGAAGCCCCAGATATGCGTGATGCGCGGCTCTCCGTCGAGCGCGTACATGTTGACCACCAAATGGTCGGTGTACGCGCGCGCTGGCGCGATCACATCGCGCCAGCCAGCCATCGTTCCCGGTAAGCCGCCTGGCTTTTGATAATAGGTCCGGAATTCAAACGTCCCGCCATAGTCGTTGGCCAAGACAGGCGGCAGGAACGGAAACGGCGCGAAGCTCTCCATGGTGATAGGCGTGCCGCCGCTAGCGCTGCCGAACGGATCCGTACTCATCAGTGCTCGCTCGCGCTCGGTCGCTAGATCTCCGTCAGTATCGAACTCGCGTAGCACGATGAGTTGTCCGATCGTGCCGATATCAGAACGCCAGATCCCCAGCAGCCGACCCGCAACTGCATCTGCGATCCAGGCACGGGCAAGCTTGGAAGCATCGGTCATGCCCAACGGAGAGCAGGAGAGCGTCGTCAGTTCGTAGCGCATGGCAATTATCTCCTGACGACCGGTCGCCTAGAAAGTTAGCGTTCGGAGCGGGCGGCACCGACCGATGCATCTTTCCGGTTCATGTCGCCTCAGTCTGGAGTTGCAAGCGTGGTGCGCCCGTTGCTTGCACGTTTGGGGCATACCGCCTGATCGCGCGTCTGGTAACAGCTATCGTCGGCGCCCCGCTATATCCGGAACCCTTGAGCATCGGCTGAAAGGCGCTGAATATTGCATGTTCATCCTTGATGGATGCCGGCGTAACCGAAGGTCACCTCCTTGCCGAAGGCGACGAGAAGCGAGCCGAGCCGCGCCGGCTGCTCCTGTTGAATCCAGTGGCCTGCGCCGTCGATCAGTTGGATCTCGCTCATCCTCGTTGTCGCCTTTGTCCTCATCAGGTCGAGGGCACCCGGCGACACATAGGTCGCCCAATCGCTCTTCCCGCCGATGAACAGCGACGGGACATCGATCGTTCTACCCGAGAACAGGCGTAGCTCCGCCGTCAGGGCAGGGTTGGTATAGACGCGGTAAGTCTGCAAGCCGCCCTGGAACCCGGTGCGACCATATTCCTCGGTATATACGGCCAGTTCGGGCTCGGTGAGCCAGTGACAGTCCGCGACCTCGGCGGCCGAAGGTTCGAACGGGGCGACGTTCTCGGACATCGTCTTACCGCGTTCCATGACGTAATAGGCGGGGAGTTGCGCGAACGCCTCGGCAGTCGGCGCGCTCAATGGTTGCGGCGTGTTGCCCGACCAGTCCGCGCTCTTGATGTGGAAGAATGTCCGAAGAAACGCGTGCAGGCCCTGGGCGGGGTGCGACAGGTCGTCGTTCGCTTCCCGCGTGCTCAGATATTGTTGGTAGATCATTCTGGGCGGACTGAGCGACGCCAGCGCGGCGGCCAGCTTCTGACCATCGGTGTTCGGTTGAACCGGCGACGCGCCGCTTTCCGCTGTGTTGAATGGAAATTCCGGCGTGCCCGGAAACGGTGCGCTCATCAGCACGACCGAGGGGAAGACATCGGGCCGGGCCAGCGCACAATAGGCCGCGACGGGTGAGCCGAAATCGTGCCCGACCAGCATGGCCGTTTGCCGGTACCCCAAAGCCGACACCAGCCCGAGCGCGTCGCGCGCGACGTTCAGGAGGCTGAAGGGTGCCAGCGAGGCGTCATAGTCGTTCACCCAGCCGGTGGTGCGGCCGAACCCCCGCTGGTCGGGTGCCACGACATGATAGCCGGCATCGGCCAAAATCGGCATCAGGTGCCGCCAGCCATAGGCCAGATCGGGAAAGCCGTGCAGCAGCAGCGCAAGCGGTCGCCCGGGGCGCTCGAACCCGGCTTCAAGAATGTGGACGTCGAGGCCGTTCACCCCTTGGATCATGCGCGAGCGAACGCCAGCAGGGAGCGTGCCCCGGCCATAGGATGATGCGGTCAAGTCAGTTCCTTCCTTCAGGTTTGCACGCGCGGGTCGAAGGGTGGCCGCAACCAGGCCGCCCGCGCCCATCGCCAGGAAGGATCGTCGGGATGCCGATGACGTGATCTGGTAGCGCAGCATCACTTGAGACCTTGTATGGCGATCACCCTAGTATGGTGATTGCCATAGCGACGTCAAGCGTGATGTGATAGGGCTGCAAAATGACCCGCAAGACCGACGCCCGTGCCCGCGCAATCGCCACCGCCTCGCGACTGTTTCGTATCCAGGGCTACACCGCGACGGGATTGACCCAGATCCTTGCGGAGAGCGGCGCGCCCAAGGGATCGTTCTACTTCCACTTCCCGCGCGGCAAGGCGCAGCTGGCCGAAGAAGCGATCGACCAGTACGTCGCGAGCAGAATGGCCGTGCTTGCGGTTATTTCAGCAGAGACGGCGGGTGATGCCCTGGGCTTTGTTCATCGGCTGTTCGACACCTTCGCGGCCGAGATGATCGCCTCCGATTTCCAATATGGATGTCTCATGCAAAATCTGGCGAACGAGCTAGCCTCGCTCGAGGTTGAGCTGACCGAACGGATAGCGCGAGGGTTCGTAGACTCGACCGAGAGCATCGCTGCGCATTTCAGGGGCTGTGGGTTCGCTCCGGCGCGTGCATCCTCCACCGCAGCCGCTTTGGTCGCGGCGCTCGAAGGCGCACGAACGATCGCCCGCCTGGAACGCACGCCGGCTGTTTTCAAGGCGCTGGCGGACGTGAGTGCTCAGTGGGCATCGGTGACCTAGCCCGCGGGGCTTCTCAAAAGAACGGCGACCGGGACGGCTGGGGCCGTCCCGAGTGGGATGCCCGGAGGGGGAAAATGCGCGAAGTCTATCGTAGCGCGCTGCTGCCGGACTATGTTTGCCGAGATCTGTTCCCGATCGCCTTTTTCCGAAACTGGCGATCAGGCATGGAGAAACCGGAATATAGTGAGCGGTTTGAGGGGCCGGTTTCGGAATCGAGTGCCGATTGATTGAATTGGCCGAAAAGAAGGGCGGCAGCCGATCGTCTGCTTCCCGCAGCGCGATCGACGGCTCTTGTCGGGAGCGGTCGTTCGGTGACCCGACCGGGAATGGCCGGGTGTGGTCGGCAGATGCCGGAAGCGAACGCCGCATCATGGGACCAAGCCGTCGATTGCAGGCCGCACGGCGAACGACACCTTCTCTCAGGAGCGGTCATTCGCGGAGCTTCCAGAGCAATTGATGATCTTGCGACGCCAACTCCATCCCACGCAGTCAGCCGGATCTGCGCCAGCATTCGGGCGATCTCTGTTTAGTGCTCAACGGCTGCAATTAGCGCGCAAAGCTCCCGATGAGGGTGCTGCGGTAAGTCGGGCCGCGTTGCCACTGTCCTCCGCGATTGCCATGCTTTCCCTACGGGGAGACGGCTATGCGATTCGGTCGTGCGCTAGGGTATTGTTTTTTGCCGTGGATTGTTGCCGGGAGCGCTTGTCGCGCGGCCGATCCGGTGCCGACGATTTGCTTCTATAAGCTCGACGATCAGCGTCTCACTGGCAAAACGACCGTGATCGCACAGGATAGCGGGTTTGTTGGCCTTACCTTGCTTGTAACCGTTGATACCGCCGGCAAGGTCATCGCGGCGGAGCCTATCGACAATTATCAGAAGCTCGATCCTGCCCCGGCGCTGTCTGCGCTTCGGGCGTGGACGTTCCGCCCGCAGATGTTCGACGGCAAGCCGGTAAACGCAGTTGGCCGGGTCAGCATCAGCTATCAGAAGCAACAAGATCCGCCGAACGCTGCAATTGTTTTTCCTGCGGCCGACCCAACGGACTTCGAGATCACACTCCACCGCAGCGCCTGCTTTGGGAGTTGCCCCGATTATCGCGTGACGGTTCACGGTGACGGACTTGTCGAGTTCGACACCGGCGACAATCATTTCAGTGGCACGGCTGCTCAGGTACAGCTCGATTATAACGGCAACAACGTTCTGCTGCCTAGGCATCATACTGCGCGTGTCGATCCCGTGGCGGTCTCTCGCCTACTCGACCAGTTTCGAGCAGCGCATTTCTATGGGCTGAAGAAGGAATATGCCTACGGCGCGACCGATGCTTCAACGCAGGTGCTTACTGTCCGGGTTGGCAAGGCAAGCAAGACCGTGACCGACTATATCGGTACGATGGCAGGCATGCCTCAGGCTGTTCGCGATCTCGAAGAGGTGGTCGACGCGGTCGCCGGCACTGGTCGCTGGATAGACGGCAACCTCCAGACTCTCGATGAACTCGACAGAGCACACTTCGACTATCGGTCACGTTCGGCCGCCATGCTCGCGGCTGCCGCAGCGGCGAAACTAAGTGGCTATCGTCCGGCGGAAGGCGTCGAAAAGTTGTTGCTGGAGCTGGTCGAGCGCGGCGTGCCGCTCGACGCAAAGATTGGGGACCAGGTGCTGGGTACGATCCTCGTTCACGCAGCCGCGAGAGGCGGAAGTGAGGCTTTGTTTGATACCCTCGCCAACCGCGGCGCGGTCACCGCTATCTCACGCTCAGCCCTGACGGCAGCCTTCAGAAACGTCGGTTGCAGCGCGAAGATCGCTCGCGCGCTCGTGAAGGCTGGTGCTGACCCTCATGTTGCGGGTGATGACGGGACAGCTTTGACGGCACTTCGCGGAAGCGCAGCTACCTGCGGCGAGCATCCCGCTAAGGAACTGGAGATGGGCCAGACGCTGATCGAGTTGGGTGTGCCATTGGAAGCCCGCGACAGCCTTGGCTGGACAGCGCTGATGGGTTGCGACTCTCCGCAGCTCGCGCAACTTTTGCTTAAACACGGTGCGAATCCAAATGCGCACGACAAGGACGGCACCACGCCCCTGTTGTCGACCGACGATGATCGCGTCGCTGTGACATTACTGCGCGCCGGGGCAGATCCACGTGCGAAAGATGAAAACGGCACGATCCGAGCGCAGGCCGCAAAGGGCCATATGCCCGCAACGCTCGCCTGGCTCGACGCGCACGGAGTCAAATAACTTACAACTGGGTTCAGCGGACCTCCACGCGGTGTGTCCCGCTTGGCAGTTGCAGGAAGGTGCAGCGCCGCCCGAGAAACATTTCGATGATCACCCTGGCGGTCAAGCTGTGCTGGCTCGGCTTGACCGTTGTGAAGCTGCCACCGCCCGCGAGCGCGAACGGCAACAGCAACTGGTCGGCGAGATACGGTCCGGCAAAGGCATCCGACGCGAGATAGCCAGCCATCCGCGCGGCGGCGGTCTTTGCGACATGCTCGGCCGAGACGCCGAGCTTACCGAAGCCGCTCACCACTTCGGTGACATGTTCGTAAGCTGCCTCTAGCAACACGATGTTGCCGGGGCCTTGCTCTTCGGGCAACTCGCGGATCGAAAAGGCATCCTCCGGCCAATCCAAGAGCCCACGCGTGGTCTTGATCTCGCGCTCGGCGACATCGAGCGGCAGGCCGGCAAATAGCGCAGTGGCTGAGCGGCCGATCAGCGCGCCGCGATCGACACAGTTGATCTCCGTCAGCGCAGCCGGCTCAATATCGATCTCGATTCGGCCGCCGCCGCGCGGATAAAAGCCGTGCCGTATCAGCCGCGCAGTGACGCGCGGCCCCATCCGGTTGATGACCGGCAGGAAGCTTTTCGCGATAAAGTCGAAGGGCGGTGCGAGCATGTTGTGCGTGCCCCCTTCGAGTACGAGCCGGGAGGGCGCGCCGGCGAGGACAAGCGGCATCAGCACGGTCTGCAACACCAGACCCGTCGATCCCGCGGTGCCGACCGCGAAGCGGTACTCGCCTGGCGTCACCTGGCCTGGACGGAAGGTCAGATCGGACGACCCGACGCTCAACCCTTCGCAGGCCGCGCCGCCGATCACGCATGCGGCTTCGACCGCCGTCACGTGTTGCCGCATCAACCCCGGCTTCTCGCGCTTGCCGCGCGCGTTAGTGATCTGGAAGGGCTGGCCGGTGACGAGCGACAGCGCGCACGCGTTGCGCACGACCTGTCCGCCGCCTTCGCCTTCGGATCCGTCGATGATGATCATGGTCTTCTTTCTTGGGATGGCGGCGTGAAGGGCTACCCCTTCACGCACACCACCTGCTTCAACGTATGCACGATCTCGACGAGATCGGCCTGTGCCGCCATCACGGCTTCGATCGGCTTGTAGGCGCGCGGACTTTCGTCGATCACGCCTGCATCCTTGCGACAGGCGACGCCCTCGGTCGCGGCGACATGTTCTGCCACCGTGACCTCGCGCTTCGCCTCGGTGCGCGACATCACACGCCCGGCACCATGGCTGCAGCTGTCGAACGACTCCGCGTTGCCGAGGCCCCGCACGAGATACGACTTGGCCCCCATCGAGCCGGGGATAATCCCCATCACGCCCTTCGCCGCGCGCACCGCACCCTTGCGGGTGACGAGTACGTTCTGGCCGAAATGGTTCTCGCGCGTAACGTAATTGTGATGGCAGTTGATCGCCTCCAGCTCCGCTTCGAACGGCTTGGTGATAACGCGGCGCATCGCGGCGATGACGTTGGTCATCATCATCCGCCGGTTGAGCGCCGCATAATCCTGCGCCCAGCCGACCGCTTCGACATAATCGTCGAAATGCTCCGTTCCTTCCGGGAAGTAGGCGAGGTCCTCGTCGGGCAGATTGACGAACCATTTGCGCATGTCCTGCTTGGCCAGTTCGATGAAGAACGTACCGATCGCGTTGCCCACGCCGCGCGAGCCCGAGTGCAGCATCACCCACACACGCTGCTCGGTATCGAGACACACTTCGATGAAGTGGTTGCCGGTGCCGAGCGTGCCCAGGTGGACGAGGTTGTTCGACTTGGCGAGCTTGGGATATTTCGCGACGATCTGTCCGAAGCGCGTCGCCAGCGTCGCCCATGCCTCGACAATCGCCCCCGGCGGATCACCCCATGAGCCAGTGTCGCGGTTGCCGCGACCGACCGACCGCCCGACCGGCACCGCGCGTTCGATCGCCGCGCGGACGCCTTCCAGATTGTCGGGAAGATCGCTCGCGGTGAGCGAGGTACGCGCCGCCATCATGCCGCAGCCGATATCAACCCCGACCGCCGCCGGGATCACCGCGCCCTTGGTCGGAATGACCGAGCCGATCGTCGCGCCGATACCGACATGGACGTCTGGCATCACCGCGACGTGCTTGAACACGAACGGCATCTGCGCCGCGCGCATCAACTGCGCGCGTGCCTTGTCGTCCACGGTGACGCCGCGGGTCCACATCTTGATCGGTACGCCGCCCTCAACGGGCTGGAATTCGAAATTGGCTTCGGTCATCTTGACCTCCTGTTGAACTGTTGCACGCCAAGGTCGTGGCGACGAGGTGTGGCGGAACGTCCTGATGCTCTAACCGCTGAGCTACGGGCCGAAGCCCGGCCGGATTCGAACCGGCGACCGTCAGATTACCATGTAGTCCCATCGGCATTCGCCACGTGTTGGCGGTGTCGGTATCGGCGACGAGGATTGGAGAGACATTTTTTGCTGAGCTACCCGGTCGCCTGGGGATGGGTTTGAACCATCGACCCTCCTGCATGAAGCAGGCGCTCTCCCTGAAGTCCCACCAGCATTCGCCGATGATTGTTGCTGGCAACGAGGAATGACGAGACGTTTCCGGATCGCTCCGGGGAGGATTCGAACCTCCTATACCGTGTAGTCCCGTCGGCATTTGCCAGCTTCTTTGTGGTCACGGCGACGAAAGGTGGCGGACGGTTGTGCTCTACCAGGCTGAGCTACCCGCTTGCACGGGGCAGGATTCGAACCTGCGACACCATGTAGTCCATGCCGGCATTCGCCGTGATGATATCTGGCCGTGGCGACGAGTGGTGGCGAGACGCGGTCCTTAAGCTACGTTCCAGCGGCGGGATTCGAACCCGCATCTCCTTTCGCACCATCGCTGGCGCTTGGGCGCTTTACTCGTCGGACCTCGGCATTGGATGTAGTCCCACCGGCATTCGCCACGGCCAATTCTTCATACCTCCGTTTGCTCGATGGTGCCGACCCAGTCGCGCGTTTCGCCGCGAGCGAACTTTGCGATCGTATCGAACACCGCGTCGGAAAAGCCTCCGACATTGAGGATCTCTGCCCGGCCCGACGCTTGCATCGTGCCGTGCGGCTGGATGTCGATGCAAACCAGCTTCGCCGCCGGGTTGCGCCGGACGATTCTGTCCCACTCGCGCATTGTCTGCGTCGCGCCGCCCTGCACCGCATCCACCCAGGACTGATTGTCCGAGACGATCACGACCAGATCGATCGCGGCGCGTTCCGCATTCAGCTTGGCCAGCGGCGCCGAGACGTTGGTCCCGCCGCCACAGACCGCCGCCAGCTTCGCGGTGTTCACCGCAAGCCGAGCGTACGGATCGAGCGCGATGCCGACGACCTTCTGCTCGAACGGCAGGACGCGGGCCTGGCGATTGGTCCGCAGCATCGCCGCCGCGACCAGGGCCGCTACGTCGTTGCAACTAACCTTCGACGTGGCGCCCTTGCGGAACCCCGTCGCCGGCGAGGCCATCGACCCCGACACGTCGGGGCAGATGATCACCCGGCCCGCCACGCTCGGCACGGTCGCGACCGAAGCCTCAAGCGCAGTCTCGAGTGCAGCCTGTACCTTGAGCGGCACGCCGTCTCCTGCAGATCCCAGCGCCACCATCAACTGGTAAGGCAGCACGCGCGCCTTGCCGATCGCGGCCGAGTCCGACAGCCGTGCGGCGACCGCGTCGGCGACTCCCGCCACACCGAACGCGCCGTTGCGCGCCAGGGTGTTGAGGTTCATCCGCAGCGCCTGCCAGCCCATGCTGCGCGCCAACTCACCCCACTGTTCCGCGCTCAACGGAAACGCGGTGAGCCATTCGAACGGCACCGGCGGCAGGACGCCCGAAGGGTCCCGCTTCCACGCTACGAACGCCGCGATCTCGACCGGAAGCGCCGCAACATCGTACGGTTTTCCGATCAGCCAGCCGTAGAAAGCGCGTCGCTCGTCCGTCGCTGGGTTCGGGCGCACCATCCGCACGATGTCGGCGAGCGACGGGTCGTTGCCCGTTGCAGCCGCCATCAGGTCACGCATCGACGCGGTCTCCAGCCAGGTCTGCACCAGCCGCTTCGGCCGCGTGCCGAGCGACGTCCGCCCGACCTGACCCGATCGCATGATCTGCACGAACGTGCGCAGCATGCGGCCGGTGTCGATCACGCGCCCGAATACCACGACCGCGAGGTCGGGATCGGCCAGCGTCAGATAGGCACAGAGCAAGGCCGGCATATCCTTCATCGTTCCGGCCTCGCGGGCATAGATTGCCGCCTTGGCGACGAAGAGCGAATCGGCCGCCTTGGCGGCTTCGATCGTCTCGGCCGATGCGTAGAAGCTGTCGGACAGCGTTCCCGTTGCCGCCAGCTGCGCAAGCCGGGCCTGCGGGCCATACGCATAGGCCGGCGCGAATTCGCGGTTCACGCTGTCGGTTGCCGGCAGCAGCTTGGCGATCGCCGATGCGAAGAGGCTCTTGTTTGCCATCTCAAATCCCTTTGCGGTTCCGGGGTGACCGGCCCATTCCGATCACCCCTGCCGCGCCGTCCCGCTGGCCATGTTCGAGCACCAGCGGGACGTGTCATGCTTCGCAATCCGCGTGCCAGTTGGACCTGATCAACCTGAAATACCAGCAACCATTTGTATTTGCTGGCTTACTTCAGGATACGTCATCCCCTGCGCAAATAGATCGGTTGCAGGAGAGGCATGAAGATCATATCGGATCGGATAGGATTTTATCCCACAGGATCACCATGAAGCCACTCGTCGCCATCGGATTTCTCGGATCCACGCTAGACTCGGGGAAATTCGGTCCATCACGCTGGAATAAGTGGCGGCCATCGGTTGGCCTGTGCATGCATGAGGATCTTCGGATAGACCGCTTCGTGCTGCTGCACGGCACGTCGCACGGGCGGCTCGCGGAATATGTCGCGGACGACATCACCTCGATTTCGCCGGAGACACAGGTCGATCGGCGCGTGATCGACTTCGCCAATGCCTGGGATTTCGAGGAGGTGTACGGCAAGCTGCTGGACTTCGCGCGCGCCTATCCATTCGATCCGGATGCCGAGGATTATCTCGTGCACATCACCACCGGTACGCACGTCGCACAGATCTGCCTGTTCCTGCTGACCGAGGCGCATTACCTGCCAGGCCGGTTGATCCAGACCCAGCCGCAGCGCGGATCCCCGTCGAGCGCGCCTGGCAGCTGGGACATCATCGACCTCGATCTGTCGCGCTATGACAGCATCGCGACGCGCTTCGCAGCGGTCGCCGCCGAGAGTACCTCTTTCCTGAAATCCGGGATCGATACGCGCAACCCTGCCTTCAACCGGATGATCGACGATATCGAGCAGGTTGCGGTGCGCTCCAAGGCACCGGTGTTGCTGATGGGGCCGACCGGCGCGGGTAAGAGTCAGCTGGCGCGACGGATCTACGAACTCAAGCGCCTCAAGCATCAGGTGCGCGGACCGTTCGTCGAAGTGAATTGCGCTACGCTCAAAGGCGACGGCGCGATGTCCGCCTTGTTCGGACACAAAAAAGGCGCGTTCACCGGCGCGGCTGCCGACCGGCCGGGCCTGCTGCGCACCGCCGATACCGGCACGCTCTTCCTCGACGAGATCGGCGAACTCGGGCTCGACGAGCAGGCGATGATCCTGCGCGCGATCGAGGACAAGCGCTTCCTGCCCGTCGGCGCCGACAAGGAAGCGGCAAGCGACTTTCAGCTGATCGCCGGTACCAACCGCGATCTTGGCCAGTGCGTTCGGCAAGGCACGTTCCGCGATGATCTCTACGCGCGGCTCAATCTGTGGACCTTCACCCTTCCGGGCTTGCGCGACCGCCGCGAAGATATCGCCCCCAATCTCGACTATGAACTCGACCGCTTTGCCGAACGCGAAGGCACGCGCGTGACCTTCAACAAGGAAGCGCGTGACCGCTTTCTTGCCTTCGCCTGCGCGCCGGACGCCAAATGGCATGGCAACTTCCGTGACCTTGCGTCGAGCGTGACGCGGATGGCGACTTTCAGCCCCAAAGGAAGGATCGATCTCGACGGCGTCGAAGCGGAGATTACGCGGCTGAAACGCGCGTGGTCGAGCGGCGACGAGGCAGGCGATGGGCTTGCGGCCGTCCTTTCCCCGGAACAGCTAGACGCACTCGATCCGTTCGACCGCGTACAGCTTGCCCATGTTTTCGACACCTGTCGGAAAAGCCGCTCGCTTTCCGAAGCGGGACGCACGTTGTTCGCCTCTTCCCGCAAGCGCAGGGCATCCTCCAACGACGCGGATCGGTTGCGCAAATATCTGGCGCGGTTTGATCTCTCATGGTCCGATTTATGATGGTGTGGAGCACGCGTTGCCTGCCGCATCGTTTGCCCAGTTGGACCCTAAGAATGCCACTGCGGACTGGGAAATGACGGTTAAGCCTGCGCTGCACTTTATCGGGTTTCGTGGTGACGAGTTTTTCTCAGCCGTGCGCATCTGGGGCATGCCGGACTTCATTCATCCGGACTGGGATCGCTGGGCCCAGCAGGAAATCCATACTACCGACACAGTGGTCTTTGCCAGCGGCACGGAGACAGACCCGTTCACGCGGTTCAACTATCCGCATCGGGGTTAGCGCTCATATCCCCAATGTATCGACGGGTCTACAATTGGCGCATCTGCGGTAGTTGTTGATCCATCGCAGATCGCGGACGGTATATGCTCCGCCGCTTTTCGGATTGCTCTCGACAGCGATGAACGACGAGAAGTGGGCGCACTGCTGCGAGACCCGCTCGACGAACGGGAATGTCCGGTTCCGGCAGGAGCGGCCATTCCCGCGCGAGTCGGGGAACGACCTGAGCTGGTCGACACCTGCCGGCCGCAGCAAAGCTGCCGCCAGGAAAATTCCGTCAGCGGAGTAAGGTCGTAGCTAGGTCACCTCATTCCCAAACTGCCGCGTGGCCCAATTCATGAACACGCGGACACGGGCGGAAAGCTGGCGGCTTGGAGGATATAGTAAAGAAACGGGGATGGAGGGTGGCAAATTGTCAGGGAGGATCTGGACGAGGTCCCCTGTGACAAGATACTTCCCGGCGTGGAAACGTGGCACCTGAAATATGCCGAAGCCTAGCAGTGCCGTCGCCAGATAACTCTCGGTGCCGGTTACCGAAACCGGTGCCGGCAAAGTGATCGCGCGGTAATTGTCGCCAGTTGCGAACTGGAGCGGTGCAAGCTGCCCAGTCGTCAACGAGCGCAGACCGATCATACGATGCCCCTCAAGATCATCGATCCCGGTGGCGCTACCGAACCGTTCGAGATAGGCAGGCGCGGCGCAGGTAATCCGGTGCATGATCATCACGCGGCGCGCGATCATGTCGCTGTCCGCTAACTGGCCATAGCGCAGCACGCAGTCGATGCCCTCGCGCACGACATCAACCCATCGTTCGCCCTCACTCATGATGATTTCGAGATCCGGGTACTCGGCCAGAAATGCGGGGAGGCCCGGCAACAGAAAATGCCGGGCGATCGTGCCTTGTACTTCGATGCGCAGACAACCTTTCGGCTTCGCCCCGCCGAACGCACCTTCTGCGTTCTCAATGTCTGCGAGAATGGCGACACATCGGCGAGCATAGGCCTCGCCGTCCAGTGTCGGGCTGACCACTCGCGTCGTGCGCTGAAGCAAGCGCACGCCAAGGCGCTCCTCCAATTGTTTGACCACTTGCGTCACGGTCGAACGTGGGAGGCCGATATCCTGTGCTGCCAATGTGAAGCTGCGCCGTTCGACGATCCGCACGAACAGCCGCATGGCATCGATCCGGTCCAAGCTCAGCGCCTCATTGTTAGCGTTATCGGAATAGTCATGCTGATTTGTGGGTGATTATCTTCCGCCTGTCATCAGCCAAATAGTCTCCATGGCCAGCCATCGCGGCGGGCCCGCCAAGGAGACAGACAATGAGCATCGAACAGAACAAGGTCGCAATCGTCACCGGCGCATCCCGTGGCATCGGCGCCAGCATCGCCCAGCGGCTCGGCCGGGACGGCTTCACCGTCATCGTCAATTATGCCGGCAGCGCCAAATTGGCCGAAGAGGTCGTCGCCAAGATCGAGGCCGCTGGAGGCCGCGCCGTCACCGCCCAAGCAGATGTGAGCGACGCCGGGGCGGTCGCCCGCATGTTCGAGAGCGCGGAAGCCGCGTTCGGCGGTGTCGATGTCCTCGTCAACAATGCCGGCATCATGAAGCTGGCAAGCATCGCCGAGAGCGATGATGTTCTGTTCGACAGCCAGATCGCCATCAACCTCAAGGGTACATTCAATACGCTGCGCGAAGCAGGCAAGCGTCTTCGCGACGGCGGGCGGATCGTCAACTTCTCCACCACCGTCGTCGGCCTGCGCCTGGAGACCTACGGCGTCTACGTCGCCACCAAAGCGGCGGTTGAAGCGATGACGGCGGTGATGTCCAAGGAACTGCGCGGCCGGTCGATCACCGTCAACGCGGTTGCCCCCGGACCCACGGCCACTGCGCTGTTCCTTGATGGCAAGTCGCCGGAGCTGATCGACCGGATGTCCAAAATGAACCCGCTCGAACGCCTCGGTACGCCGGACGATATCGCCTCTGCCGTCGCCTTCCTCATCGGCCCAGATGGCGGCTGGATCAACGGCCAAGTGCTTCGCGCCAACGGCGGCATGATCTGAGCCAGCCTTCTTCTCCGACCTCTCTTCAACCACCCTGATTTTCGAAGGAAACCATCATGACCAAGCAGATCATCGTCGTCACCGGCGCTTCCAGCGGCTTCGGCGCACTCACCGCTCGCCAGCTCGCCTTGGCCGGCCACATTGTCTTCGCCGGAATGCGCGCTACCACAGGGCGCAATGCCCCGCAGGTCGAAGCCGTCGCCGCCTATGCCGGCGAACATGGGGTGGATCTGCGCGCCGTCGAGTTGGACGTCCAATCCGATGCCTCGATCGAAGCGGGGATCGCGCAGATCATAACGGATTGCGGTCGCCTCGATGTCGTCATCCACAATGCGGGGCACATGAGCTTCGGCCCGGCCGAAGCCTTCACACCCGAACAGTTCGCCGACCTCTACGACATCAATGTGCTGTCCACCCAGCGCGTCAACCGTGCCGCGCTCCCGCATCTGCGCAAACAGGGCATGGGACTGGTACTGTGGGTGTCGTCCAGCAGCGCCCGTGGCGGGACGCCACCCTATCTTTCGCCCTATTTTGCGTCGAAGGCGGCGATGGACAGCCTGGCTGTCAGCTACGCTGGCGAGCTTGCCCGATGGGGCGTGGAGACTTCGATCATCGTGCCCGGCGCGTTCACCAGCGGCACCAACCATTTCACGCATAGCGGCAAGCCGGCCGACGAAGAACGCGCTGCTGAGTATGCCAACGGCCCCGGCGCTGACATCCCCAACACGGCAATGAAGGGGCTGGCCGGCCTGGAGCCTGCCGACGCCGATGTTGCCGATGTCGCTCGCGCCATCGTCACGGTCGTCGATACCGCGCACGGCAAGCGCCCATTCCGGGTTCATATCGATCCGTCGCAGGACGGTGCGGAGATCGTCAACGCGATGAGCGACCGTGTGCGCGCCGAGATGTTCCGTCGTATCGGCCTGGAAGATCTGCTCACTGTCCGCGTCAATTGATGTGCATCGAACCGGGTCGGCAAGGCGGCCCGGTTCGACGCGACTGAGACACTAACCGGCTTTGCGAAACGTCAGGTTTAAGCGAAACCGCCCCGCCTCGGAATGATCGCCTTCCGCGAGTGCTTCCACACCATGAAACGTCAGCCGATCGACGCCTCCCCAGACCATCACGTCCCCGTGAAGCAACCGGAGCCTTTCAGGTCGCTGGAACCGCAGCGATCCACCCCACAGGAATGTAGCCGGAAGGCCAAGGGAGACGGACACGATGGGAGCCGACATGTCTCGCTCATTCCGGTCCTGATGCAGGGACAGCCGCGCTCCCGGTTCATAGCGATTGATGAGGCAGGCGTCCGGTTCGAAGCCGGAGTATCCCGCTTCCTTGGCAGCATGGCGTGCGAGCATCTCAAAGACGGCTGGCATGGCAGGCCATGCGCGATCGGTTTGGGGATCATGCGCGACATAGCGATATCCCGTTCGATCGGTGGTCCAACCCCTGGCGCCGCAATTGGTCATCGCAACGGACATCTGCCACCCGCCCGGTGTCGTCATACGCCGAAATGGCGCATCGCGTTCGACCACACTTACCGCAGCCAAAAGCTTGCCTGCATTGTCCCTCGCGAAACCGCCGAGAAGAACGGTCCCTGAGCCGAGCGTGCGGTTTTCCTTGGGCTGGCTCTTCAAACAGCTCCACCGGGCACCTTACGTTGCATCATGGAAGATGATTCCGACCGTATGCCGCTGACCGGTCCGCACATTGCTTACGCCATGCCGAAGGGCCACGCGGTACTCGCCGCGCGTTCCCTTAACCGGCCTGGTGTTGACGGCGAATATGACGGCATCTCCTTTGCGCAGGGGGACCACCGCCGGTCTCGTCTGCATCCGTGGACGCTGTTCGGTAAGTACGAATTCGCCTCCCTCGAAATCATGGCCGGGCTCCGAGAGCAGAGCCGCTACCTGGAGAGGAAAGACACGCTCCCCATACAAATCCTGATGCAGACAATTATAGTCGTCGGGACCGTAGCGCAGCAGGAGCGGCGTCGGCCGCAACTGCCCGGCGTCGTGACATCGATCGAGGAATTCCTGATGGGTCGATGGAAACCGGTTCTCGATCCCCATCCGTTCGTGCCATCGGTTCGCGATCGGCGCGAGTTGCGGATAGAGGCTGCTGCGCAATTCCTGAATGATCGTCGGAAGCGGGTACGAAAAATAGCGATACTCGCCGCGACCGAAGCCATGACGCGCCATGACGACGCGACTGCGAAAGCCGCTGTCGTTGTCATAGAGGGCCGCGATGCCATCGGAGGCGTCGGGATCGATCAGGCCGGGCAACACTGCCCAACCTTGTGCATCAAGATTGGCAGCAACACTGACCCAATCGATCTGCGCAAGGCGCGCGGCTGATGCTGAACCGCTCATGCAGATGCTTCCATTGCGAGGAGCCGGCGCTTGCGCGCCACACCCCATCGATAGCCGGAGATCGTTCCGTCCGCCTTGATAACGCGGTGGCATGGGATCGCGAGAGCATGGACGTTGGCTGCACATGCCGCGCCGACTTCCTGAGCCGTGATCGCCATCGGCAAGGCCTTGGCGATCTGACCATAGGTCCGCGTCTCGCCGGGTGGGATCTCGCGTAGCGCAGCCCATATCGCCCGCTGCGCGTCCGTGCCGCGGATATCGAGAGTGAGATCGGTCGGTTTGCGGGGGTCGTCCACGCCTTCGGAAACGGTGCCCAGGGCTTGGTCGACGGCGGTTTGATCCCTGACCAACTTGGCCTCCGGGAATGCCTCCGTCAGTTCGCGCAGCAGGCGCGCGGGGCCATCGCCGAAAAGGATCGAGGCGATGCCGACGTCGCTGACCGCCACCAATGCGGTGCCGATCGCAGTTTCGCCGAATCCGTAGTGAAGCTCGGATGGTGTATTGGTCTTGTCTGGCATGATCTCGATCCTTGTGACCCTGCAGCCATCATCGCGCGCAGCGCGACGGGGCTCACTCCGGGTCTTGCTTTCAAATCGAAGATGCGGCGCTGTCAGGTCGCAACGGCTTCCCGCGCGATCAATGCTCGCTTGCGATCGACACCCCATGCGTAGCCCGACAGGGCGCCATCGTTGCGAACCACCCGATGGCAGGGAATGGCGACCGCGATGTTGTTTGCGGCACACGCGCCCGCGACTGCACGAACGGATTTGGGCAGTCCGATTTTGGCAGCGATCTCCGTGTACGAGGCGGTGCGACCAGCGGGAATTTCGCGCAACGCCTGCCAGACCCGCTGCTGAAAGGCGGTCCCACGCACGTCCAGTGGGAGGTCGAGCCCCAGATTGGGGGCTTCCACGAAACCGACCACCTGTGCGACCAGCTTTTCATATTCGGCGTCCCCACCAACGAGACGCGCGTTGGGGAACCGGTCCTGCAGATCCTCCGCGAGGGTGTTGGGATCGTCTCCGATCAGGATCGATGCGACGCCCTTTTCGCTGGAGGCGACGAGTATCGCTCCCAACGAAGATTCTCCGATCGCGAAGCGGATTTCCTCATCCGCCCCGCCAGCTTTGTACCGACTTGGGGTCATCCCCAACAGGCTCGTCGACTGTTCGTAGAATCGACCGCTGGAATTGAAGCCGGCGTCGTAGATCGCCTCTGTAACACTGCCGTCCTTGCCGAGTTCGGCACGGACGCGACCGGCTCGATGGCCGGCGGCATAGGCCTTGGGGGTGAGGCCGGTCGCACTCTTGAAAAGGCGGTGAAAATGACTCGGGCTGCGACCCATCGCATCGGCCAAGTCCGCGAGTGATGGGACTCCCTCGCTCTGCTCGATCAGATGGCAAGCCTTGGCGATCAGTGCCGTATTTTTGGCGCCGAGCGACAGGCCGTCGGGATTGCACCGCTTGCACGCCCGAAACCCGGTCACCTTCGCGTCGGCAAGCGTAGCGTGAAGCCCGACGTTTTTCGGGTTTGCGCCGCGCGACGGGCAAGACGGCCGGCAATAGATGCCCGTGGTGGCGACCGAGTACCAGAACTTGCCATCCGCCTCCTTGTCGCGGGCTACCACCTGCGCCCAGCGCGGATCATCGACGGTAGGAAGCGGTGCGGCGGTCATATTGTTCAGCGCCATGTCCATGATCGAACTCCATATGCAGTGGCTATGCCGCGACACTGATCGATGGACCTTCGCGCTACACTCCGGCTCTTACTTTCAAATCGGATTTGATCGCTTTTCACCCGGACGGACACCCCGACTGGTGAATGCGTAATAGCCCGTCATGAAGGCGAAAATCACTAGGGCTGCGACCGGATGAACGAACCACCCGAGAACGCCCGCCAGGATATATAGGACCACGCCGATGATCGGGCGAACGATCTGCGCAGCGAACATGCCCTGTGGCACTTCGGGGCGCACAAGTGAGGGGTTCCGATGAAGATGCCAGAACGCCGGGAGCCAGGCCGCCGACATCATCCCGGCTACGATTGCGTAGAGGACCACGGCAATTTTTTCGTCTGCCAGATTGCCGGTGCGGAAGGCGTCAGCAAGAACACCGGTCGGGAAAGGGATCAATGTTACAGTGGCGAGGACACCTAGATTGATCCAGTTAAGCGTAAGATCGACGCTTTTCAGGCGCTCGAACATATAATGATGGTTCAGCCAGACCACCCCGACATACAGGAATGCCCCGCAGTACGCGACATATGAGGGCCAAGCCTTGACCAACTCTTGAGCGAGAGCGCCGGGGTGCCCGCCGGGACGATGGATCTCAAGGACCAAAAGGGTGAGCACGATAGCGAACACGCCGTCGCACAGGGCTTCGAGGCGGCCGGTACGAACAACGTCCGTCTGCCAGCTATTGCGATCCGCTGCGCTTTCGGTCTGGATGTCCGCTGTTTCGGGTTCTTTTTGGATCGCCACGATCGTTTCTCCCAAGGATCGAGGCCCGCCCGTATAGCTAAGCGGGCCTCGACTCGAATCAGACGGTCTTGATCAGACCGAGCTGGGTGAGTGCGCTGACGCCATCATCGAGGCCGATTTCCTCGACGATCTTGCCGTTTTCGATGCGCAGAACCGTGGTTCCGGTGAAACGCATCGTCCGACCCGTTGCAGCGGCCAGCGA
>Ga0233335_1000069_pt1 | contig 35381 bp, 36 predicted proteins | sample GEONDECOMP222_FD_180695 | JGI IMG/M metagenome (GOLD analysis project Ga0233335, IMG submission 180695) | Leaf litter microbial communities from Shasta-Trinity National Forest, California, United States - GEON-DECOMP-222 | ecosystem: Environmental > Terrestrial > Plant litter > Unclassified... | reverse complement strand
TTGGTCGCATCGGGCACCAGGAATTGCGCATCTTCAGGCCAGCCGTACGCCTTCTTGGTGGCGCGGATCACCTCCTCACCCATCGCGTCGCTATGCGCCTTCTGCGTGCCCTGGATCGAGCTGCCATAGCCGATCACCGAATGAACGACGATGAAGGTCGGCTTGTCGTCGGTCGCCTTGAACGTCTCGATCGCGCGGCCGAAGGCGGCGGTGTCGTTGGCGTCATCAACGTGGATCACCTGCCAGCCATAGCCCTCAAAACGCTTACCGACGTCCTCGGTGAAGGCGAGATCGGTGCCGCCCTCGATCGTGATGTGGTTGCTGTCATAGACCCAGCACAGGTTCGACAATTTGAGATGCGCGGCGACCGAGGCGGCCTCCTGGCTCACCCCCTCCATCATGTCACCGTCCCCGGCGAAGACGTAAACATTGTGGTCGAACAGCGGGAAGCCGTCCTTATTGAAATGCGCAGCCAGTGCGCGCTCGGCGATCGCCATGCCGACCGAATTGCCGCAGCCTTGACCAAGTGGACCAGTGGTGGTCTCGACGCCGGTGGTCATGCGATATTCGGGATGGCCGGGAGTCTTGGAATCGAGCTGGCGGAACTGCTCGATGTCGGCGAGCGACACAGCAGGCTTACCGGTCTTGTTGCCGTCAGCGTCGATCTCCTGGACCTGCGCCAAATGCAGCAGCGAATAGAGCAGCATCGAGGCGTGGCCGACAGACAGCACAAAACGGTCGCGATTGGGCCAGTCGGGGGTCGCGGGATCATAGCGCAAATGATCGCGCCACAGCGCATAGCCTACGGGCGCCAGCGCCATCGGCGTACCAGGATGGCCCGAATTGGCCTTTTGCACCGCATCCATCGTCAGCGTCCGGATCGTGTCGATGGCGAGGCGATCGGGCGAGCCGTCCTCATGGAGCGAGGTGGAGGTAGCGACGTCGTTCATGGAAGTCCTTCCGATATCACGCAGCGTAACGATGCACAGGCACTAAGGATGCGCCGGGGGGAAGCAGGAATTTGCGTCTGCCCCGCCCCGCTCCCGCCTCGTCGCGCCGCCGTCGGAGGTTCCGACATAAAGCGCATCGATCTCGGTAAGGAAGAGGCCGTGGCCAAGCACCCCGGGGATCGCCGAGAGCACAGTCGCCAAGCCTGCCAGGTCGGCGAGCGCGGCGAACCCGCAGTCCAGCAGGAGATTGTTCTGGTCGCTGAGCGCCGGCCCGCCCGGACCAGCGCGCAGCACGGCTACGCCGCCGAGCGCGGCTATCTCGCGCTCGACCAGCGCGCGGGCAAACGGCAAAATTTCCAGCGGCACCGGCCGGCCGCCCAACGCCGCGACCGGCTTTGAAGCGTCGCCGATCGCGAGCATCCGCCGCGCGGCAGTAGCGACGATCTTCTCACGCAGCAGCGCCCCACCCGCACCCTTGATCGCGCGCAGTTCGGTATCGATCTCGTCGATCCCGTCGATCGCAAGATCGATCGTGCCGCCAGCCGGGAGATCGATGACGTGGATACCGAAAGCGGCGGCGGCGGCGGCGGTGGCGAGCGATGTCGGCACCGCACGGATCGCCAACCCCTCGGCAACGCGGCGACCCAGCGCTTCGATCGCAAAGGCCGCGGTGCTGCCGGTGCCCAGGCCGACGACCATTCCATGCTCCACCTCGGCGACGGCCGCGAGGGCGGCGGCGCGTTTCTGGGATGCGGAGGGATCGCTGGCCACGCGTGCCAAGTAGGAGCCGCTGCGGCAAAGCGCCATCCCCGACGGGCCTTTGCTGGACCTTTGCCTGTTGCTCGGCTTGGTTTTCCGGAATTCCCCCTCCCGGGCGCCCTCTCGATAGGGGGTATAGGTGAAGGTCTCGCATTGCGCGGAAACCCTGCAGCCTTGAGAATTGCACCATGGCAATCGACCCGTCGTAGACGCACGCTGCGCTGATGCAGATCCTCCCTTTAACTCCCGCGCCTGACGCCACAGCTATTGCAACCGGCCATACCACCGCGCTTTCCGCCACCAACGCCTGCCTTGATCGCATCGAAGCACGCGACGCCGCAGTGAAGGCCTGGGCCTTTCTCGACCCGGCACTCGCCCGCGCGAATGCGGCTACGGTCGACGCCATGCCGGGCACGGGGCCGCTACGTGGCGTGCCGATCGGGGTGAAAGACATCATCCTTACCCACGACATGCCGACCGAATATAATTCGCCGCTCTACGCCGGTCATTCCCCCGGGGTCGATGCGGCCTGTGTGGAGCTGCTGCGCCAAGCCGGCGCGGTGATTCTGGGCAAGACCGCGACCACCGAATTCGCAGCCGTCGGCCGGGTTGCCGAGACGGTCAACCCGCACGCCCCTGGTCACACGCCCGGTGGCTCGTCGAGCGGCTCCGCGGCGGCGGTCGCCGATGGGCAGGTGCCGATCGCGATCGGCACCCAGACCGGTGGATCGATATTGCGACCGGCCTCCTTTTGCGGGGTATGGGCGCTGAAGCCCAGTTGGGGGACGGTGAGCACCTGCGGGGTCAAGCCATTTTCGCCTAGCCTCGACACGGTCGGCTGGTTTGCCCGCAGCGCGCGCGACCTAGGGCTGATGTTGCGCGCGCTCACTCCGCCCGCGCCGGAATCGCCAGAGGCCGAGATAGGCGAGTTACGCCGCGTCGCGGTGTGGCGCACGGCGGGTTGGTCGAGCGCTGCCCCGGCAACCCGCGCGGCGATGGACCGCGCGATCGCCGGCCTGGAGGCGGCCGGAGTAGCCGTCGCCGAGCTTGACCTGCCCGACTCCTGTGAAGGACTAGCCGCGGCGCAAGTGCTGGTGATGCGCGCCGAGGGGCAGCGCTCCTATCTCGCCGAATATCGCCGCGATTCGACCATGCTCCATCCGCGAATGGTGGCGATGGTCGAAAACGATCCGCCGATCTCCGCTGCCGACCTACGCGACGCGCACGACTTGGCGGCGCAAGCGCGGATCGACTTCGACCGAGCGGCGAGCGCGTTCGACGCCGTGCTGTCCCCCAGCACGGTCGGCGAGGCACCGGCGGGGCTGACCAATAGCGGCGACCTGATCTTCAACGGACTGTTCACGCTACTGCATGTGCCGTGCATCAACCTGCCGTTGTTCCGGGGGCCCGCGGGCCTTCCGGTCGGCCTCACCCTAAGCGGGCCGCGCTACCGCGATACAGAGTTGGTGCGCTTCGCCGGGCAGATCGAGACGATGCTGAGCTGACCAGACGCTGGGCTTACCTGACCAGATGTTGGGTGAAGTCGAAGCGGATGCTCACCCAGGCACCCACCAGCGGGTGTCCACCGACCCGTGGTGGGCGGATCAGGAACTGGAACGCCGCCTGCCGCAGAGTGCGCGACAGCCCCGACCCCGGAGATTCGCCGAGTTCGCGGCAGCTATCGACATGATAGCGGTCGATCGTGCGGCAGGCGATGACCCCCCAGCCGGTGGTCGGGCGCGGCGGCAGATAGGTTACCAACTCGGCATGGGTCGGCTCGCGATACCATTCGGCCTTGTAGAGCTTCTCGCCGCCGGGGCCGGTGCCGGCGCCTTCACTGTCGCCTTCCGCAGTGCCCGATCCCTGACCACCCTCGCCGCCGCCGGCGGGCGCAGGGCTGCCATGCTGCGAGGGGATACCGGCGATATCCGCGGTCTGGAAGGTTCCCTTGTCGAGCACCAACATCTGCATCGGCCCCGTTGCCGGCTGATCCGTCTTCGACGTAGGCGGTGCCGGACGGGGCGCGGGATGACGCGGCGCGCCGCCGCTCGGACGCTTGACCGAGGCGATAAGGCGGGTGTGCGGGGCCGGAGTGGGTACCGGCTTGGGCTCGGGGGTCATCGTGAAGGAGACCGGCGGGGGCGCCGGCTTGCGCTTGTCGGGCAACACCGGGGAAACCCACAGCAAGATAGCCAAGATCAGGACATGCGCCAGCACCGCCAGCAGCAGCGCGTTGGCGCGGCGACTGAGTGGCTGGCGACGCGAACTCGACGCGGGCGGGATGGACGTCGGACGCATCGAACGCCCGCCTAGCCGCCGCCACTCCGCGCCGCAACCGAGTCGAGGGTCGATTCGAGGAGAGAAAGGTTTCCGTGCAGAAACATCCCTGAAACATTTGCGTACACGAGCCGCCGTCCGCCCTATTGTGCGCCGTTCCGCACGGGGCGTGCCAATTGCCGCCCCTAATCCCGATGCCGCGGGGGGGCTACATTCCGGTCACTCAGCAGAAGGAATAACGACATGACCGACATCGGCACCGACATTGGCAGAGCCGGACGCTACCGGCTCGGCGACCGCAATGTGAAGCGGATCGGCTATGGCGCGATGCAGCTTGCCGGCCCGGGCGTGTTTGGCCCGCCGAAAGACCCGGAAGCCGCGCTCGCGGTACTGCGCGCAGCGGTAAGCGCCGGCGTCGACCATATCGACACCAGTGACTTCTACGGACCTCATATCACGAACCAACTGATCCGCGAGGCGCTGACACCATATCCGGGCAACCTGACGATCGTCACCAAGATCGGCGCGCGGCGCGGATCAGACGCCTCGTGGCTTCCCGCCGCCTCCGAAGCCGAGCTCACCGACGCCGTGCACGACAATCTGCGTAACCTCGGTGTCGAGGCGCTCGACGTCGTCAACCTGCGGCTGTTCGGCGACGGCCACGGCGCCAGCGAAGGCTCGATCGAGGCTCCGCTGGCGGTACTTGCAGGGCTCCAGCGGCAGGGCTTGGTGCGCCACATCGGACTTAGCAACGTCACCCGCACGCAGGTCGCCCAGGGCCGCGGGATCACGGACATCGTCTGCGTGCAGAATCAGTATAATCTCGCCCATCGTGGCGACGATGCACTGATCGATGAATTAGCGGCGGCAGGCATTGCTTATGTGCCCTTCTTCCCGCTCGGCGGGTTCACGCCGCTCCAATCGGGTGCGCTCGACGCGGTCGCGGTACGCCTTGGCGCGACCGCAATGCAGGTGGCGCTGGCCTGGCTGCTACAGCGTGCGCCCAACATCCTGCTAATCGCCGGCACGTCGTCGCTCGCGCATCTTAAGGAGAATCTTGCGATCGCCGACCTGGCGCTACCGGGTGATGCGCTGGCAGAGCTCGACGCGATCGCGCCGTCCGCCTGATCTACCGTCGGCCCGGAGGCGTCCGGGCCGGCCTATAGGATTTTGGGCGCCTCCTGCCGCGGAGTGACCGCCTGCCCAACTGCCACCTCCCAGCCGAGCGCATCGTCCCAATTCTTGCCGACAAACCGCCGCCCGTTCCAGGCGGCGGATTCGTCCGCCGCCAGCCACAATGCCGGCGGCACGATCACGTCGGCCGGCAGCAGCCCGACCACCCGTCCCTCCTCGCCGCCACTGTCGGCACCGGCTCGAAACCCGACGATCGCGCGCGTGCCGACCGCTCCGGGGATCAATGCGGTGTCGCTCGCACCACCCGGCAACAGCCCGTTGACGGTGACGCCGCTGCCCTCCAGGTCTCGCGCCCAGACCACCGTGCTTGCCTCGAGCGCGGCCTTGCTGGCGCCGTATGGCCCAATGCCGCCCATGACCATCGTCACCTGCGAGGTCAGTAGATTGACGATCCGCCCGAAGCCGCGCGCCTGCATCCCGCTGACCGCCGCGCGCGCCATCAGGAACGGCCCGACCACGTTGGTCTGCACCAGCCGCTCATAGCCTGCGGGATCGGCATTCCAGAATCCTCGCGCGGCTCCACGGGAATATTGGGTCAGCGCCTCTGCAGGGCTGCGCGCGGCATTGTTGAACAATACGTCGATTCCACCAAAGCGCGCCTCGGCAAAAGCCGCGACCCGCTCGCACTCCTCGGCGTTCGACACGTCGGCGACAATCCCCGCGCAACAACCCGGAGCGATCGCGTCGACCTCGGCGACGGTTGCGGACAGTTCGTCCTTGTTGCGCCCCGCGGTTAGCACCAGCCGGCTCCCTTGCGCGGCAAAGGCGAGCGCCATCTCCCGCCCGAACCCGCGTCCGCCGCCGGTGATCAGGATGCGGCGTCCCGCGAGCGATTCGTAGCGAGCCATATCGGTCTTTCGAGAATTGGAGTTACGGAAAACGGGTCAGAATATCGTCGCGTGTCGCAGCCGTCGGCCTGGGGCATGCTGATCACCATTGTTCTGCGGGATCGGGAAGTCGATGCTGAGGATGATATTTGCTTCGTTCACCAGGCGAGGAAAATTCAGGCTCTTTCTCGCCCCCTCTAATTTTCCGGTGGGTGGTAGGTTCTCCATGGGCAGACCACATTCGGCTGCATAGGATGGCGTTCAAAGCGGCGTCCAGACGCGCGCTGCAGGAGTCCAAACGATGCCCCCCATACGCCCCTGCCTTGCGACCGCGGCGCTGGCATTCGCCGCAGTTGCACTGTCTGGCAGCGTCCGGGCGGCCGCCCCTTCCCGACCGGTGACGATCGAGACGGGCGCGCTACGCGGCACCGATGCGCAGGGCGTGATCTCGTATAAGGGCATTCCGTTCGCCGCTCCGCCGGTTGGCGACCTGCGCTGGCGGATGCCGCAGTCCGCGGCCGGATGGTCGGGGGTACGCGACGCGAGCCACTACGGCCACGACTGCATGCAGCAGCCCTTCCCCAGCGACGCCGCGCCGCTCGGAACTCCGCCGGCCGAAGACTGCCTTTATGCCAACATCTGGAAGCCGGCAAAGGCAGCGCGGAAACTGCCAGTGATGGTGTGGATCTACGGCGGCGGCTTCGTGAACGGCGGCGCCTCGCCGCCGACCTATTCGGGCGCCGAGCTTGCCCGGCAGGGCATCATGGTCGTCAGCTTCAACTATCGACTGGGACGGTTCGGGACCTTCGCGCATCCAGCACTCACGCGCGCCGATCCCGACCACGGGTTGCTTGCCAATTACGGCTATCTTGATCAGATCGCCGCGCTTCAATGGGTCCAGCGTAACATCGCGGCATTCGGCGGTGATCCGGCCAACGTCACGATCGTCGGCGAGAGCGCCGGCGGGATGTCGGTGCATGCCCTGCTGACCTCGCCGATAGCACAAGGGCTGTTCGGTCGCGCGGTGATACAATCGGGCGGGCCAATGAAGCTCGGCGACGCTACGCTTGCTTCGGCCGAGACGATCGGCTCGGCCTTCGCCGCTGCCAAGGGCATTGCTGCCGACGATCCGCAGGCACTCTCCAAGCTGCGCGCGCTGTCACCCGAGCAGATGACCGACGGACTCAATATGGCCGACCTGTTCCGGCCGGCGGCGGGAGCAAAGACCTTCGGCAGCCCGATCGTCGACGGCCGGATCGCGGTCGACAGCGTCGCCGCGTATCAAGTCGGACGATTTAGCAAGGTGCCGGTGATGGTCGGCGCGACTAGCGCCGACATCGGCGGGCCTATGGGTGCAATGGTCACCGGCGCGCGGCAGATCGCGGGCATGCTCGCCGAACAAGGCGTGCCGGTCTATTACTACCGCTTCTCTTATGTCGCCCAAGCGCAACGCACGGCCGAGACCAAGGGCGCCGCGCATGCCAGCGACATTCCCTTTTTCTTTCACACCGAAGCCGTGCGCTACGGCGCGCAGACAACGGCGACCGACCGCCGTACCGGCCGACTCGCCAGCGCCTATCTCGTCAACTTTGTGAAGCGCGGTGATCCCAACGCGCCCGGCCTGCCCACGTGGCGACCCTATGCCGCTTCTGGCGCGCCGATGCTCGACCTGACCGCAGACGGCAAGGCGCTGGTCGCGCACGATCCGTGGGATACAGCGAAATAGCCTGGTGGCATGCGCGCGTCAGTCCCGCAGCGCCGGCCCCACGGTAATCACGCAGTCGGTCAGTCCGGCGATCGACACGGTTATCGTATCTCCTTCGACGACCGGGCCGACGCCCGCGGGGGTGCCGGTGTAGATCAAGTCACCCGCCCCGAGCCGGTAGAAGCGCGAGACGTAAGCGATCACTTCGGGCACCGACCAGATCATGTCGCCGAGGTCCCCCTGCTGCTTCTTCTCTCCGCTTACGCTCAACGCGATGCTGCCGCTATCGAGATGCCCGGTCTCGGCGACTGGGTGGATCAGGCCGATCGGGCAGGACTGCTCGACGTTCTTGGCGGTGTCCCACGGCCGGCCCTTCTCGCGCGACTCAAACTGAAGATCTCGGCGCGTCATGTCGAGCCCAGTGGCATAGCCATAGATATGGCCAAGCGCGTCGACCGCCGCGATGTTCCTCCCGCCGCTCGCTAGCGCGACGACCAGTTCGGCCTCATGATGGAAGTTTGCAGTCTCCGGCGGGTAGGCGATTATCGTGCCGCTCGGCACTACTGTCTCGGCCCATTTTGTGAAGAAGAATGGCGCCTCGCGGTTCGGGTCGTTGCCCATCTCGCGGGCGTGGGCGGCATAGTTGCGACCGATGCAGAACACACGGCGCACGGGAAAATCCCAGCCGTCGCTTGTCGCAGCAAGAATCGGGGGCTGAGGGTCGAATACGAGGGACAAAGGATGGGCTCCTATAGAGTTTGACGAAGGATCGGATCCTGGCTCAGGTCGCCCCGCAGCAGCGCTTATACTTCTGCCCGATCCGCAGGAACATGGATTGTTGCGGCCGATCTTGATCGATCGCAGACCCGGCACTAGGCTCGTTCCGCCCTACCGCACGCGCCAAGCATATAGCAGCGCCACACACCCGTCGATCAGACTAGGAGCCTCGTCGTTGATCGCGTTGATCTCGAGGCTAGTGAGCGCGCACTCGTCCGCCGCAATTTTCGCGAGCAGGGCCAAACAGGCAAAGGCTTCCACAACCTCCTCATCGCCGCTTGCCACAACCGCGGTCCAGGTATCGGGCTGCAGCGCCCAGGCCGCGTAGAGGCCCTCGATCCACATCTCCCACAGCATGATGCCGTTACGCCCGTCGATGTCGAAGATCGGCTGAGGCCTGCCCCGCTCCAGATCGCGAAGGATCTCCTCGTGGTGCGCCAATACCATGGCGATAAACCGTTGGGCATCCAGCGGGTCATCGAAAGGGGCATCATCCGCGGTGCCCTATACATATGGTAGCCACACAACGGGCAGGGTCGGCTCCGGGCAGAGGAGCAGGCCGGTGAGGAAGCCATCGAGTTCGCTCAATAGCATCGGATCGCCCCCGATCGCGATATCCGCAAGCGCATCGTCGAGGCGCCGAAGACGGGAGGGCAACTTGCTCATGCGAATAGGCTCGTGAAAGATCGACCAAACATAGAATGCTGCGACGCGGCGGCAAAGCTCGGGGCCACGCCCGGTTATGTCTCGAGTATTGGCTCAGCGCGTGGCGGTACCGCTTGACCAGTGCAGCCATGACAACACGAACGGCCGCGCCAGCCCGGACTTGCCGTTGGGAGCTGCGATGTCGATGTTCTGCCGATGGAACTGCCAGTAGAGCATGACGCTCAGGATCGCGGCATAAAAGCACCAGACCGAGGCGAAGGCATATCCCTTGACGAGATGCACGATCGTCAGGCCGATGATGTTCAGCACGCCGTACGCTCGGACCACGCGGTGGGTCGACAACAACAGTGCACCACAGGTGGCTAGGATATAGCCGGCCGAGACCCAAAGATTACTGGTCATCGGATTATGATAGGCGATCGAGTGATGATCGATGAACGCCTGGGTCGGAAACGCGACCAGTCCGGCGATATCCCAGGCACAGACCGCCCCACCGACGCCGGTGAGTCCCAGGATCGCCCGCCGGCGCCAGCCGGGCGGCTCCAGCAGTGCGACCGCGCTCGGCATCAGCAGCGGTAGGATGCCGAGCGCGTAGAAAGTGAACAAAAATACCGCATGATCCAGCGCGCTCGCGGCAATCGCACCGTCCAGGGCGAGCCAGACGAGCCCTTCACAAAACTGGTGTACTGCAAACAGTAGTGGCACCGCGGCAAACAACAGCGCGCGCGGTTCGCGCACATGGCGCAAAGTGGCCACGCCGATCGTGCACAGCCCGCCCGAAGCGACGAAGCTGGCGGTTGCCGAAAAGCACATGCACGGTCTTTCGAGAGGAAGGCTGTGGGACCGCTGTGACCTGTTTTCCGCGACTTGGCCAGCGCCCCGCCTGAAGTGATTCGCGCCAACCGCATTTCCCAGCGCGAAACCCTCCTTTCGCGCAAACCTCGGCAGAGCGGCAGATTCAGCTCTCGGCCAGCGCTTCCGACAGCACGGCACGCAGCGCGCGCAATTTCTGCACGTCGCCTTCCGACTCGGCACGGCCGAGCCCCGGCCCGCGCGCCTCGTTGGACAGCAGCTGCTGCACCCCGCGCACGGTATAGCCGTCTTTATTAAGTAGCCCGTCTAGTCGCTGCACCAGCGCCACATCTTCCGGGCGATAGTATCGTCGCTTGCCGGCGCGTTGTAGCGGCCGGAGCTGCACGAAGCGCGTCTCCCAATAACGGAGAATGTGCTGCGGCAGCCCGGTCTCGTCGGAAAGCTCGCCAATCGTGCGAAATGCACCCGCCGCCTTTTCCCCAGGCGGCGGCATCGGCGTCAGCCTACGATGATGCGTTCGCGCATCATCTGGCTGGCGCGGAAGGTGAGCACCCGGCGCGGCGCGATCGGCACTTCGACCCCTGTTTTAGGGTTGCGCCCAACGCGCTCTCCTTTGTCGCGCAGCACAAAAGTGCCGAACCCGGAGATTTTGATATTCTCACCCTTAGCGAGCGCGTCGCACATGTGATCGAGCACTTGTTCGACGATCGTCGCCGAATCGGCGCGCGACAATCCCACCTCGTGATGAAGCGATTCGGCCAGATCGGCCCTGGTCAATGTTCCTGCAATCGGCATACGCACCATTCCCCCAAGCGGAATAGAAGGGAATTAGCACAACTACCAAGCGCTTAGGAAGAAGAAACTGATGTAAATCAGGTTCGGTGCGGATTGATCTAAAACCGCACTATTGCGGCACCCCAGGTGAAGCCGCCACCCATCGCCTCAAGCACCACCAGATCGCCCTGTTTGATGCGCCCATCGCGCACCGCAGTATCAAGCGCGAGCGGTACTGAGGCGGCCGATGTGTTGGCGTGCTGGTCGACGGTAACCACCACGCGCGCCGGATCGAGCCCCAGTTTGCGGGCGGTCGCGTCGAGGATTCGGGCATTGGCCTGGTGCGGCACGACCCAATCAACGTCGCTCGAAACATAGCCGGCAGCGGCGAGGGCCTCGCCCATCACCGCCGCGAGATTGACCACGGCGTGACGAAAGACTTCACGGCCCTTCATGCGCAGCTTGCCAACGGTGCCGGTGGTGGAAGGGCCCCCATCGACATAAAGCAGCTCGTTGTGGCGACCGTCGGCGTGAAGCCGCATCGCCAGCACGCCGCGGCCATTATTCTCCGAATCATCCTGCGCTTCGAGCACGACCGCGCCCGCGCCGTCGCCGAACAGGACGCAGGTGGTGCGGTCCTCCCAGTCAAGAATGCGGCTGAAGGTCTCGGAACCGATCACCAGCGCGCGGCGCGCCGAGCCGGCGCGGATCATCGCCTCGGCGACCTGCAAAGCATAGAGGAAGCCCGAACAGACCGCGGCGACGTCGAATGCGACGCAATCGTTGATACCGAGCGCGGCCTGCACCTTGGTCGCGCTGGCCGGGAAGGTCTGATCCGGGGTGGCGGTGGCCAACACGATCAGGTCCACGTCCTGCGCGAGCACGCCCGCCGCCGACAGCGCCGCTTTGGCGGCGTCGGTCGCCAACGTGGCGGTGGTCTCGTCGGGGCCGGCGATGTAGCGAAATTTAATGCCAGTGCGCTCGACGATCCATTCGTCCGTGGTGTCGACTTCCTGCGCGAGCTCCGCGTTGGACACGCGCCGCGTCGGCAGCGCCGATCCCGTGCCCATAATAACCGCGCGAATCATGCTGCAAGCGCCTCGACGTTAGCCAGATCTTCGGTGATATGACGAGTCAGGTCGTCGCGCACCATCTTAGCGGCGACTCCGATCGCATGGGCTACGCCGACTTCGGTCGCGCCGCCGTGGCTTTTCACGACAATGCCGTTGAGACCCAGGAAGACCGCGCCATTATGGTTGTTCGGATCGAGATGGGTGCGCAGCAATTCGGTGGCGGGGCGCGAGATCAGGAAGCCGATCTTGGACCGCGTCGAACTGCGGAAAGCCCGCTTGAGCAGGTCCGCCACGAAGCGCGCGGTACCTTCCGCGGTCTTGAGCGCGATATTGCCCGAAAAGCCATCGCAAACGATCACGTCTACTTCGCCGCGCGACAGCCGATCGCCCTCGATGAATCCCGTGAAATCCATCGGCAAATGGGTTGAGGCGCGCAGCGCCGCGGCGGCCTCGCGAATCTCATCGGTGCCTTTTTCTTGCTCGCTACCGATGTTGAGCAGCGCGACGCGGGGGCGCGCGAGATCGAGCGCCGAGCGCGCATAGGCCGCGCCCATCACCGCGAACTGGATCAGGTTGCGGGCGTCGCACTCGGTGTTCGCGCCGAGGTCGAGCATCACCATATCGGTGTCGCCGAGCGTCGGCAGCAAAGCTGCTAACGCCGGCCGGTCGATCCCGGGCATGGTCCGCAGCGACAATTTGGCCATCGCCATCAGCGCGCCGGTATTGCCGGAGGAAACGCACGCGCCAGCTTCTCCGCGCTTTACCAGATCGACGGCGATGCCCATCGACGTGGTCTTGGCGCGACGAATCGCCTGGGTCGGCTTTTCGCCACCAGTGACCACTTCAGGGGCATGGACGATCTCGGAATGCGCCGACAGATTTGGATGGGACTTCAGCCCTTCGCGAATCGCCGATTCGTCCCCGACCAGCAGGAAACGCATATCCTCGAACCGGCGACGCGCACGCGCGACCCCGGCAAGCATGACCGCCAGCCCCTCGTCGCCGCCCATGGCGTCGACGGCAATCCGGGAACTGGTCGTCATACTCGGTGTCCCGCTCTGGGTCTTAGCCCTCGGCCGAGAGAATCTCGCGGCCGTTATAATGGCCGCATGCGCCGCACAGATTGTGCGGGCGCTTGAGCTCACCACAGTTCGGGCATTCCTGGAAGGATGCGATCGTCAGCGAATCGTGCGAGCGACGCATGCCACGCTTGGAGGGCGAGGTCTTTCTTTTAGGGACGGCCATGTCGGCACCTTATATCTTAAAAGCGATTTCAGAATGCGACAGGCGACCGAACGGCCCGCGGAGCCGCGGACGGCAGGACCATCGCGAAGGGTGCGCCTATAGCGAAATCGCGCGGCGTTGCAAGCGCGAGCGCGGCGTGTCAGGCGGCGCGGCGACGAATATCATCGAATTAGAGGAATATCATGGGCGACATCATCCTTCCGGTCACGCTGACGACCGCCGCCGGACTCGCGCTGATCAACCTCTGGCTACAGATGCGAATCGGGAAGGTGCGCAGCGCGAGCAAGATCTTCGTCGGCGACGGCGGTGACGAGCGGGTGATTCGGCGAATGCGGGCACAGGCCAATCTGGTCGAGAATGCGCCGTTCGTGTGGGCTCTGATCGCCGTGATCGAGCTGGCGCGGGGTACGTCAACTTGGCTGTGGGCGGTGGGCGGGCTGTTCCTGCTCGCCCGCGTAGCGCATCCGTTCGGCATGGACGGCTGGAAGCTTGGGCGACCGATCGGCACCGGGATCACGATGTTGTTGCTGGCCGGGCTGGCGGTCTATGCCGCGTATTTGGGGTGGCAGGGACAGCCGCATCTGACCAGGCTGGTGCTGACGCCAAGCTCCTGAATTCCGCCCTTTCAGCACGAGCGGGGCGTGGTAGGGGGCATCCCCTTCTCTATTCGCCCCGCGCCTGCCCAAGGGCAGTCCTTCTTGTCCACAATCGCCCTGAAAAGCTCTGCTTCGACGAGCTTCGGACCTACAGATGGAATGGTAATGGCTAGGCGAGGACCCGGTCTCCCACGAACGGATTGCCTGCGCGCTCGTGTGCGAAGGTGCTCATCGCGCCGTGCCCAGGCACGAACGCGGTTTCGTCGCCGAGCGGCCAAAGCTTGGTGACGATCGACTCGAGCAGGTCGTCATGGTTACTCAGCGGAAAGTCGGTGCGCCCGACCGACCCCTGGAACAGCACGTCGCCAACCAGCGCCAGCCTGGAGTCGGGATGATGGAAGATTACATGGCCCGGTGTGTGACCAGGCGTATGGTAGACATCGAGGACGAGATTCCCCACCTTTACCCGGTCACCGTCAACCAGCCAGCGGTCCGGCTCGAATACCACGCCGCGAATGCCCCATTTGCGGCCGTCCTCGTCGAGCCGGGCGATCCAGAAGCGGTCGGCCTCATGCGGCCCTTCAATCGGCACGCCGAGTTCCTCGGCCAGTACTCCCGCCTCGCCGCAGTGATCAATATGACCGTGGGTGAGGATGATTTTTTCCACAGTCACCCCGTGCTGCGCCATCGCCGCGCGCAGCTTGGGCAGATCCCCGCCCGGATCGACGAACGTGCCGCGCATCGTCTGTGTGCACCACAACAAGGTGCAATTCTGCTGGAGCGGGGTGACCGGAATAATCGCGGCGCGAAGGGGAGGATTTGCCATGCGATCGAGATAGGCTGCAGCCGATCGCCCGGCAACCACGGCTTGCCGAGCGGCGGGTGGGCGGGCATCTGCACGGGGTGATTACCGACGACCTGCCCTTCGTTCTGCTCGACGACGCCCGACCCGGCGGAATCGCGCGCCTGTACCGCGCGCCGAGCCGGATCGTCCTGGCCGAGGCTGCACCGGACTTGGCTGGGGTGCTCGCGGCGATAGGCGATGCTGGCGGCCGTCACGCCGCCGGATTCCTGTCCTATGAAGCGGGGGCCGCGTTCGAACCTCGGCTCGCGCCGCTTTCCCGCGAGGCGCCCGGGCTGCCGCTCGCCTGGTTCGGGTTGTTCGAGAGCTGCGAGACGATCACCGATGTCGCAGCATGGCTTCCCGATTCCGCAGGCGCCTGGGTTAGCGCACCCGAACCCGGCATCGACAAAACCGACTATGACGCCGCCTTCGACCGGGTTGAGGCGTGGATCGCGGCGGGCGATCTCTACCAGGCCAATCTCACCTTCCGCGCTCAGGTCCGCACAGCCGGCCACCCGCTCGCGCTTTACGCCGCAATCCGGCGCCGCGCGGCGGCCGGCTGGGGCGGGCTGGTGTGGACCGGGGACGACTGGCTGCTGTCGTTCTCGCCCGAGCTCTTCTTCCGTATCGATGCAGGCACGATCACCGCTCGCCCGATGAAGGGGACAGTGCGGCGCGGCGCCACGTTGGCCGAGGACGCGGCGCTCTCCGAGACACTCGTCACCGACGCAAAGCAGCGCGCGGAGAATCTGATGATCGTCGATCTGATGCGCAACGACCTCACCCGCATCGCGGCGCCCGGCAGCGTCGCGGTGCCCGAATTATTTCGGGTCGAGAGCTACCCCAGCATCCACCAAATGACGTCGACCGTCACCGCCACGCTCGCGCAAGGGCTCGGTGCTGCCGACGTACTTACAGCGATCTTCCCCTGCGGATCGGTGACGGGGGCACCGAAAATCCGGGCGATGGAGGCGATCCATGCGGTCGAGCCGCCTCGCGGCGTGTATACCGGCTCGATCGGAGCAATCGCACCGAACGGCGACGCAGACTTCAACGTCGCGATCCGCACGCTGCACCTCAAGCCCGGCGCGGACAGCGCCATGCTTGGCCTCGGCTCTGGGATCGTCGCGGATTCGCGCAGCGCCGACGAATGGGACGAATGCCGCGCCAAGGGCGACTTCCTCACGCTGGGTCAGCACACCCCCGATCTGATCGAGACGATGGCATTCGATCCGGAGCGCGGTGTACTGCGGCTCGACCGGCATCTCGCGCGGCTCAAGAGCAGCGCCCGGGCGTTCTGCATCCCTTTCGACCGGCACCACGCTGGCAACGAACTTCAGGCCGCCACCTTCCGCCTGCGCAGTGCGCGCAAGGTACGGCTGCTGGTATCGGCGTCCGGCGCAATCGCGATCGAAACCGGCAGACTGCCCACCGCACCGACCGGTGCGGTAGTAGTGCGAATCGTGCCATTGCCGGTCGACCCCCGCGATTTTCGCCTGCGCCACAAGACCGCCGATCGCGGCTTCTACGACGGTGCGCGCCACGCCGCGGGCTGTGCCGAAGTGGTATTCGCGCGCGTCGACGGTCGGCTTACCGAAGGCAGCTTCACCAACCTGTTCGTCGAGCGCGGCGGCGTGCTGGTCACCCCGCCACTCGCGCTGGGACTGCTGCCGGGTATATTGCGCGCTGAACTGCTCGAAAGCGGTCGCGCGATCGAAGGCGATCTGGTTGCAACGGACCTTTCTTTCCCGTTTTTTGTGGGAAATGCGCTCCGTGGGCTGCTCCGGGCGGTTGCAGTAGCGGAATGACGGGAGCATAGGCGCGCCGTCCTCATCACCAGACAGGCGTATCCCATGAAGCCCTCCGCCGCGCTCGGCCGCATCAAGCCCTCGCCCACGCTCGCCATCACGAGCCGGGTCCTCGAGTTGAAGCGCGCCGGCGTCGACGTGATCGGCCTGGGTGCCGGCGAGCCCGACTTCGACACGCCCGACTTCGTCAAGGAAGCCGCGATCCAGGCGATTCGCGACGGCAAGACCAAGTATACCAATGTTGACGGCACGCCCGAGTTGAAGGCCGCAATCATCGCCAAGTTCAAGCGCGACAACAACCTCACCTACACGCCCGCGCAGATCACAGTGAACGTTGGCGGTAAGCACACGCTGTTCAACGCCTTCGTTGCCACGATCGACGCGGGCGACGAAGTGATCGTCCCCGCCCCCTATTGGGTCAGCTACCCTGACGTCGTGCAGTTCGCGGGAGGGACACCGGTGTTCGTCGAGGCCGGCCCCGAGCAGGGCTACAAGCTGCGCCCCGAGCAGCTCGAAGCGGCGATCACGCCCCGGACCAAGTGGGTGGTGCTCAACTCGCCGTCCAACCCGACCGGCGCCGCCTATAGCGAAGCCGAGCTCAAGGCGCTGGGCGAAGTGCTCGACCGCCATCCGCATGTGTGGATCTTCGCCGACGATATGTACGAGCACATCGTCTACGACGGTTTTCAGTTCAAGACGATCGCCGAGGTATGCCCGTCGCTTTTCGAGCGCACTCTGACTGTCAACGGCTGCTCCAAGGCATATGCAATGACCGGCTGGCGGATCGGTTTTGCCGGCGGCGCGGAATGGCTGATCAAGGCGATCTCCAAGCTGCAGTCGCAGTCGACCTCCAATCCGTGCTCAATCGCGCAAGCAGCAGCCGTAGCTGCGCTCAACGGCGACCAATCGTTCCTCCAGGAGCGCAACGACGCGTTCAAGATCCGGCGCGATCTGGTGGTGAAGATGCTGAACGCGATTGACGGCATCACTTGCCCGACCCCGGAAGGCGCATTCTACGTCTATCCGGAATTGTCGGGCCTGATCGGCAAGACCACGCCCAAGGGCGACGTCATCGCCACCGACACCGACTTTGCGGGTTATCTGCTCGACGAGGCCAAGGTGGCAGTGGTGCAGGGCGCGGCATTCGGCCTCTCGCCCGCGTTCCGGATCAGCTATGCGACCTCGGACGCGCTACTGGCCGAAGCCTGCACCCGCATCCAGACGGCCTGCGCGGCGCTGAAGTAACGCGACTTGTCCGCTGCGCCCGTCACCCCAACGCACGTGGGGTGACGGGCGCGACAGCCTGAAATCTCAGCTTGCGACGGGATGATGGCGACAGGGTGTGTGAAGGCTCACTTACCGCACCATCGGCTCATCCCAAAAAACGCAACGTTTCAGTTTAGCGTCTGTTCCACCGGTTAAACCGTTGCTAGGTGGGCCAGCAACACTGGCTTATCGCCCTGCCCACAGAAAGACCCCGATGCGCAGCCTCTCTACCCGCGATTTTCTCTGGCGCATCGTTGGTGGGTTCGTGATCGGCGTGGCGGGTTTCGCCGCCTTTGTTCCCGCCAGCACGGCAGCGATCGTCGAGGTCGTCTCACACCTCTGAACGGCTTGCGGTGGCGCTTGCCGCTTCCCACATTCGGGTGATGAACAAGACCCTGATCGCCGCCACCGGGTTTGCCGGTCTCGTTGCCGCCCTGGCATTTGGGGGCGCCGCCAGTGCTGAGCGCGCCGTACCTCTGCCGGCTGCGGCCCGTGACATCCCTGCGACGCCGGGACTGCAGACCGCAGTGTTCGCGGGCGGTTGCTTTTGGGGCGTCAGCGCGGTGTTTGAACATGCCAAGGGCGTACAATCGGTGACCGCCGGCTATGCCGGCGGCGGCGCCAATACCGCGACTTACGACCAGGTCTCGACCGAAACCACCGGCCACGCCGAATCGGTCAAGGTAACGTACGATCCCGCGCAGGTTAGCTATGCCACCTTGCTGCGCATCTATTTCTCAGTGGCGCACGATCCCACCCAGGTCGGCGGACAATATCCCGATTCGGGTCCAAGCTACCGCTCCGCTATCTTCCCGCAGACTCCAGCGCAAAAAGTAGTCGCCGCGGCCTACATTACGCAACTGACCCAGGCCCATGCCTTTCCCAAGCCGATCACGACGAAACTGGAATCGGGCAGTTTTTATCCCGCCGAAGGCTATCACCAGCATTTCTTCGATCGCAATCCGACCCATCCCTACATCGTGACCTACGACAAGCCGAAGGTCGCCGCCTTCAAGGCCGGGCTGCCAGCGCTCTATCGATAAGGCCGAAGGCAAGCGGGTACATTCTCATAACCGCCACCCTTCCTGCTCCGTGCGACGGCGCCAGCTCGAGGGTAGGAGGGCAGGCGCGGCATCCGACCTGGACGCTAATCGCGACGATCCTGGCCTCAAGTCTCGCCTTCATCGACGGCTCTGTGGTCAATGTCGCCTTGCCCGCGATCGGACGGAGCTTCGATGCGCACGCCGCCGACCTGCAATGGACCGTGAATGCTTATCTCCTCCCGCTGAGCGCTTTGCTCCTGCTGGGTGGCGCCGCTGGCGACCATTTTGGCAGGCGTCGGCTGTTGATCGGGGGAATCGCGCTTTTCACCCTCGCCTCCGTCGGCTGTGCGCTTGCCCCCAGCCTCGCCATTCTCTTGCCGGCCCGGGCGTTCCAGGGGATCGGCGCGGCGATGCTGATGCCGAACAGCCTGGCGATCCTCGGCAACGCCTTTTCGGGCGAAGCCAAGGGCCGAGCGATCGGCAGCTGGGCAGCGGTGGGCGCGATAGCGGGCGCCGCCGGCCCACCGCTTGGCGGTTGGCTGGTGGAGACGGTGGGCTGGCGCGCGATCTTCTACATCAATCTGCCTGTCGCGTTGGCCGCAGTGGGAATCGCATGGCGCTACGTCGAAGAGAGTGCAGAGGGTGAGCAGGCGCTGGACTGGGCAGGCGCCATGCTTGCGACATCGGCATTGGGCGCCCTGACTTGGGCCCTGACCTTATGGTCGAATCACTATGCGATGACCGTCCAGGCGTGGATTGGCCTCGGTTTCGGGGCCGCATTGCTGGCCGCGTTCCTGAGCGTCGAGCGGTACCGCGGGAGTCGCGCGATGATGCCGCTTGGTCTCTTCGGATCGCGGGCGTTCGTCGGGCTCAGCGCGCTCACTCTCCTGCTCTATGGAGCGCTGGGCGGGCTGCTGGTGCTATTGCCTTATGTGCTGATCGAGTCAGGGTCCTATTCGCCGTTGCAGGCAGGGCTCGGGCTGCTGCCGCTCCCTCTCATACTGGGGACGATTTCCCGCGCGATGGGCAGGATTGCGCAGCGCGCCGGACCGCGCTGGCCGTTAACCATCGGTCCACTGGTAACCTCGGGCGGTTTCGCCTTGCTGGCGCGCGCCGAACCGCAAGGCAGTTACTGGACGACCATATTACCCGGGATCCTGGTCATCGCCCTGGGTATGGCGGGCGCCGTCGCGCCGCTGACCACCGCGGTGTTGTCGTCGGTCGACGACCGCCATACCGGCACAGCCTCCGGGCTCAACAGCGCCATCGCCCGCACCGGGGGATTGATCGCCACCGCCTTGTGCGGCGCGGTCATCGGCCAAAAAGGGCCGGCCCTCGTTTCCGCATTCCGCGCCGCCGCCGGTATCGGGGCCGCGCTTGCGGCCGCGTCGGGCATAGTGATCTTCTTCAGCCTGCGGGAGCAGAAGACCGCGTCACCTCCGCGATGACCGCCTGCGCCTTTACGATCGCCGCCGCAGTGGCAAGTTTGCCGACCTGCACCTGATCGGCAAAGCCCATCAGCCGTGCGCCGGACGCCGAGCCGGTTTCCGCCTCTTCGACCACCTTCACGCCGCGGCCGCGCGCAATCGCCGCCTCCCAGGCGACGCGCACCCCCGCCCAATATTCCCTAGTCGTCGCCCAATAGTCATCGGCCGCCTCGCCTATGCCGAACTGTCCGAGCGAAGCGCCCGGGTGTACCGGGCGTTGCGCACGCCCAGACAATCAACGAGTTGAGCCGGTTGGTTGATGGTGCGCCCACCGAGATCGACAACGCGGTCGCCGCGTTGTGCGCGCTGGGCGTCGTCGGAGGGGAGGATGTGCTGACAACCGAACCTGCGCCCGGGTGACGGAATAGCGTGGATCACGACCTCCCATCTCTACTGCCGCCCCGTGCAGCGACTGCCGCGCCCTCTCAAGCGGGGGGCGATCGCGCGCCCGCTACATGGAGTGGGGTCGCAGTGAGCACTGCCCGTCCGGCAATCGCGGCCCGTCACGTTCTCCTGCTCGACCCCGCCCTCGAAATGTTCCCCGGCGATGGCGCCGGATCGCGAATCCTGTGCCACCACGATATCGAGATGGGCATGTCGCTGCCACCCGGGAAGGGTTGGCGGACCTTATCCTAGCGCTCATGGGCGATGGTGTTGCACTGGCCGCGCTCCGCCACGGCTTTGATGATCGGCGGATCGTCGACACGGTACCGGGCGCACTGCACCGCAACGGTTTCCTTCTGGTTGGAACCTGCACAGCGCCGGGCCGGAGGTGATCGCTCGTTTGCGCACCGTGCGCGCGCGATGCGCAGTGACGCGGCGCGGCCCACAATAATCCTGAATCTCGACGTAGGGATGCCGCTCAAATTGCTTGCGCGACTGGCGGGCGATCGGATCGAGCCCGCCAATCTTCGCCCGCGGTTCGCGCGGCTTGCCGATCACGGCGCAACGCTCACCCGACTCGCAGAGCTCAGGGATCAGGGGTTGCTGCAGCTGCATGACGCGGTGGTGCAGACAGTCGACCTCGCGTGCGACTCGGGCACGCGCCACGCGGTGCGGCGCTTGAGTGCTTCGATCGTGCTGGACGGAGTGGCATGGCCGGCACCCGACCGCGCTATTGTGGGACTGGCCGAGATGACGTGCGACCATGTTCCCGTGCACGCTTTGATGCGGCCAGGACCGTCGTTGCTGGCGGATGCCAATCGTGCCCGTGCGGCGGCCTGGGCCAAAACCGCTTTTGTGTCGGGTTTGCCCTTGCAGCTGGACCCCGATGCGCTCTGGCCCACGCATCAGACCGGAGAGGACTCCTTCGCGCATTCTTCGGCGTGGTCGAGGCGCTGTCGCAGGAAATGGGCGACGCGCGCCTAGCCGATCTGCCGAGCGACGCCGTGCTGACCGGAGTAGCCCAGCCCCGCGCGCTCCGGGCAGGGCGAGCCCCCCTTCGCGGAACGCTATCGCGCGGCCTATCTGCGCTAGCGACTCGGCCGGATCCGCGCCCAGGAGAGCGACAATACATGGAGTCAGACGCCCGAAGCCGAGGCGAAGTTTGTCCGGCCCGAGGACGATCTCCTCCCCAACGACCCGAACCTGATGCAACTCCGGCCCGGAAGCATCCTGCTGGACGTCTGCGGCGGCATGGGCCGCGTCGCCCGCCGACTTGGTCCCGCAGTCGGCCGTGACGGGTTGGTCATCTCAATCGAAACGGTTCCGTTCTTGGTCGATCGCGCCCAAGGTTTCGCCGCCGCGATGGATATGGCCAACGTGCAGTTCCGTGTCGGGCTGGCGCAGCGGCTGCCGCTACCCGATGCCAGCGTCGACGCCGCGGTCAATGAATGGACCGGGGCGATCTGGGAACTTGGGCTTGGTCCCGCAATGATAGGCTAGATGGCGCGGGTCGTGCGCCCGGGCGGCCGGATCGCAGTGACGCATCGACTCGTGCAACTTACTTTGATCCGGCTGGGCGAGCCTTGGGTGCAATATCACGATATCTACGATTGGGTCCGCAGCGCCTTCGAGCAGCAAGGCCTCCGCCTCCTGAGCGAGCGGGTCTGGGGTCAGACTGTGCCATCGCTTGTCGGTGAGACCGCCACGATCTGACGCGAGCAACTCATTCCCCGGTCATCGACCCGTTTGATTTCATCTATGATCACGATCGTAACCCGAGCCCGCGCGCCGACGTATACCTGTCAATCATCGCCGAGCGAATGTGCGACTGTGCGCCAACACGACGCGAGGGTTAGCAATGGCTGTTAGCCCGTTTCCGAGCGGCTCAGAAATTTGGCCGGATCCTAGGGATCGAGGGACTGGATTGCCGTAATCACACCGGCGAGCTTACACCACGTGGTGGGACACGATCTTAGTCAATGTCCCGCAGAAAGCCGCAGACTCTTGTTTTCGCGCTCAAGGTCCCGCGCCCACGATGCGAGACCGAATCGACGTATGTCGACCTGACGCCAGAACAGGCCGGGATCCCGTTCCCAAAGATCGAAATTCGCGAGCGCGTTGCCGCACTGTGATCCCATGTCTGCGACCTCGGCGAGTTCCTGCATGTAGAAGGGGAGCGGCCGCTCGTGCGCGCCGAGCAGTTCGCCGTGCGGAAAAGATAGGGCTTCCAGGCTGGCGTCGAGACCCCGCCGGAAGCATCGATGCGCCGCCGGCATATCATTGCCTGCGAGATGAAGGCGCCCCTCATGGAAGGAAGCGGCAACTGCCTTTGTCGCAAGCAGGGGCGAAAATATCCGCCACTCGCCTTGCGCTGCGGTGTTGAACCATCGGATGGCTTGCGGATGATCCCCCGCGAGCTCGTAAAGACGCGCGGCGAGGAAGGCCTGCGATATGCGCCAACGCGCGACATGAGGGTGAGATTTCTCCCCGGCAGTCGCCAAGCGATATTGCTCGATCAATCTGATGATCGGCATGACGGATTCTTCGAGGCGAAGCTCCAATACGCGATAACCGAGCACCGTGATTGCGGCACCCCGATCGGCAGACGCCGGCGCGGAATCCTGGCTGACGATCTCGGCGAGGCGTGCGAGCTTCATATCGTCGCCCAGCCGTTCACCCATCTGTACCATGGTCCGGTACAAGTAGGGATTATCGTAAGCCGTGCGGAAATCCACCACCGTAGGAAGCGGCCCGTCGCCATGATCAAACGCCGGATGACGATAGTCCGCACGCAGGTCTGCGCCCTCCAGAGGGTTGGCCGACGCTATTGCGATAAGCCAGTTGCCAATCTGGGGAGCATCGATTGAGACAGGATGTAACGCACGCCCTTCTTGATCGGTATCGGGGCCAGGAACGATATGGTGATATCGCGCCTCCAAAAGGAATCGCTCGCACAGCGCAGCGTGGAAGCCGTGCCAGTCGGCCGGCGCCGAAACATCGTCGAGACGTCGCCATCCCACCACGATCCGGCCGTCCGGTTTGAGAAGTCGGGCGTAGATATCCAGTCGCGCCCGCCAGCCGTCGATGCTGGGTGAATCGAAAGCTACGATGAGGTCGAAGCGGTTTGGCGCAGCCTCTCCCGGGTCTGCGTCACAAGTGATGTTGCCGGCACGAGAGAGCGCTGCAAGAATCTCTGCGCCGACGCTCGCCGCGGCTCCGTCGACGAAAATGCTGTCCCCCGGCCGGGCCTTTCCGGCAGCCATTGCGTAGCGAGCGATGAAAGCATCCGCCGCCGCCCCAGTCGAGCGAAACGGAAAGTGCGGCGTATCGGCACCCGCGCGGCGGAACAGGCCAAGGCCCATTTCCGTACTTCCCCGTGCTGGATAGTCATGCTCCGTCATGTCGGACGGATGTCGCTCCCAACCGTCTGCAAAGAGCTGTTCTTCAATGTCCGTTCTGAGCTGTCGCGACGGAAGAACAATCAGCCGATCGGCGCTCCGATACGGTTGGAGTTGCGGCCCGGCAGAAAGCCCCGAACGCCAATCGACGATCCCGGCCACTGGAACGGGATTGGAGGCGGGTCCGCTGCTTGGGGCGTAGTCACATGCGATATCCGCGATCGCGCACCCCAAAAGCCCAAGTTCGCGTGCCAGCGCCACGTTGCTGCTTCGATCGATCAAGAGCCGGCATGGCCCCAATAGACGGATGATCGAGGTGGCGAGATTGATAGTCATCCAATGTCCCGCATGAGCCGGCGGCTTGCCAAAAAATGACAATGGTTCGGGTAAAGTTTCAATCGGCTTAACCACGTGCCGGATCACGACACTACCGTGCTTCGTCAGAGAGGCCGGCCCCCTAATAGTGAGGGCGCCCGGCACCGACCTTCAGTTGTGCGGGCGCCACCTTATGTCGCTGGCGGCGTGCCGACAAAGTCTGGATTGCGCCGTAGACATCATGGTGAAGAACAAAACGGTCGCCGACCGGTTCGCGCTACAGCGCCCGTTCGAGCTCGGCGATCCGCTCACAGCAGATAGTATGGACGACACGACCGAGTTCTTCTACCCGTTCACTAAGCCAGTTCAGCTCTTCCATGCTGATACGATAATGTTTCGAATATCGAGCTTTAACGTAGGCTTCTTTCAGCTTCGCGAACATCGCCCGTTCTTTTCGGGTTCCATTGGGCCAGATATGCCGCAGTCGCGCATCTATTCCTTCGGCCTGGCCACGCAGAAATTTTATATTGTGATTGTACGAAGTATAGAATGTACGAACCAAGCTCACGCAGTGGTATAGAAATTCCGTCGTTTGATGTAGTTCAAAAGCGGTTTCCTTCAGGTGTCCCTTTTGGAGTCCAAACCGTACAAAATCATACCTCCGCATCGCTGACGGAAACCACTCTTCATAATATTCCTTCGCCATCGCCAGCGCAGCCGCTGGGGTCTTGGGCACGGGCTTGCGCAGCGGCTTGTCGTCGAACTCGTACAGCGCGATCCCGTCGCGGACGAGATCGATGAAGAAATAGCGCCCGTTCGCCAAGCCACCATTCACCTCCCGGAGGGTGTGGATGATGAAATTGACCGGCGTGCGAAGGCCGCCACGCAGCGCATATTCAGTATTGAGGCGAGACTCTGCCGCTGACCAATAGCGATCGCGATCGGTCAGTTCCTGCTGATTGACGATCACCAGAATATCGAAGTCGGAGATGTAAGGTTTGGAGGTGTGGGGCTCATACACCCAGTCGCCGCGGGCATAGCTGCCGTAGAGGACGATTTTGACAATTCTGCCCAGCTTGCGGCGCCCCTTGGCGTCTGCGTGCGCCTCTCCGAATTCCTCGAACAAAATCTTCACGACGCGATCGAGTTCGCACTGCCTGGCTGCCGGGAGATGATCGAGGTCAGTTCGCATGCTCGTCCCTCCTACCGGTTCGAGAGCCATCCACCAATGGATGCAGGTCGCAGAAGAAGAATTCGTTTTATCGCATGATTCCATATAGGTACATTATATTTTCAATCGACGTCGGCGATCGCCCGTGTCACTCACTGTGAACATGGTCTGTTGTGATGGCTGACGACTGCCTGCGGCGCCTCGAATTCGCAGCGCCCATCAGCGATCCCCTGCGAAGAGGCGCACGGTATCGGTCGGCCGCAAACGTCGATGCGGCCGGACTTATGGGCACAGGCTATTAATTTGCGATCACTTCACTTTTTCATCGAGCAAACGTCAAAGCTTTTCCATTTTGAATACGGCCAGGAGCCGGCGAGCAGCAATGCCGCGCTTTCTGAGGCGACCGACACCGCGGACTTGCGCGAGAAGTTCGTCGCCATTCTCGGCCACGACCTGCGCAATCCGGTAGCGGCGATCCAGGCTGGAACCACGTTACTCGCCAAGGCCTCGCTTGATGATCGATCGTCGCGAATCATCACGCAAATGGCGCAGAGCTGCGAGCGAATGTCCTATGTGATCGAGGATATCCTTCGCGTGCGGAAGGTTCGGCACAGTCTTCGACCCGTTACCGGCTATAAACCTCGAGACATCAATCAGGTAAGGTGGTTAACGAGCTCGAGGTCGTGCACCCGGATCGGCAAATCGACCTGCACTTCGCGCCGAACGATGCGGTCACTTGCGATGTCGAGCGGATCACACAGCTGCTTTCCAACTTATCGGCGAACGCGCTGACGCAACGGAACGATCCGGAATTTGTTTCAGCCATTCACTCGGTCAGACGAGATCCGATCGCGCGATGCGCCTGGAACTCGGCCTGTTTATCGCAAGTGAAATAGCCAAGGCGCATCCGGGTTCGCTCGGGGTCACCTCTGACATCGAGCGAACGATGCTCTTGCTGCAAATGCCGTGCCGTTGCTCGAATTGAACGCTGTGGCCAATGCGTATATTCCTGCCGCCATAAGGAATCACTTTCGCAATGCACATGCGGCAGCTTCCAAAATTCGAACTCGCAACTGTCTTGGCAACCGCTTCCGCTCCTCGCTAGACAGAATGCCCAAATCTTCGAAAGCCGGACGCATGCCTGCACCAGAAATTCCGGCGATACGGCACATGGTGGATGTCCTTGCCGGCGGCGGTGATGTCGGCGCAATGCTCCGCGCGATCGACTGGGACAGCACGCCACTTGGGCAGCCGGATGAATGGCCTCATCCGCTCAAGACGCTCGTTGGGGTCATGTTGGCGGCAGACCAGCCGATGTTCATCGCCTGGGGCCCTGATCACATCCTGCTCTATAATAATGGCTACGCGCCCATGCTCGGAGATCGCCATCCCGAGGCGCTTTCCCGTCCCTTCTCCATGGTCTGGGCAGAAGCGTGGAACGAACTACGGCCGCTATTCGACCAAGTTTTCGATGGCCACGCCGTCCACATGGACGATCTCATGCTGAATCTGAAGCGTGCGGGCCGCGCGGACGAAGCACATTTCGCATTCGGTTATACACCGGTGCGCGACGAAGCGGGGGAGGTGCTCGGCCTATTCTGCGCCTGCACCGAGATTACGAGCCAAGTTCTGGCATCGCGGAAATCGAGCGCCGAACACGAGCGGCTGTTCACGATGACCCGTGACCTGTTCGGTGTGGCAACCTTCGAAGGTCGGCTGTTATCAATCAACCCGGCATGGTCTCGACTCCTCGAGCGTTCCACCGCAGAGCTGCTGAGCCGCCCCTTCGCGGACATCATCCATCCGGACGATCTGGCCGTAACCGGCGAGGTTGTAGCGATGCTCCGGCGTGGCGAGCCGGTTCACCAATTCTTCGTTCGGCTGCTGAAAGCCGACGGCACGCCGGTGTCGATTGCTTGGTCGGCGACCCCAGATATCGATCCATCCGGTGGCATCTTCTACACGGTGGGACGCGACATCACCGACGAGCAGCATCGGGAAGAAATGCTGCGACAGGCTCAAAAGATGGAAGCCGTCGGCCAGCTCACCGGCGGCCTTGCCCATGATTTCAACAATCTCTTGGCCGGTATCTCCGGGTCTCTGGAACTGATCCAAATGCGGATGCGGCAGGGGCGGGCTACTGAGATCGAGAAATACGTCACAGCCGCGGAGGGTGCTGCCAAGCGCGCGGCGTCACTGACTCATCGCCTGCTGGCCTTCTCACGACGGCAAACGCTCGACCCGAAAGCCACAGACGTGAAGCAACTTGTCGCCGGGATGGAAGCATTGATCGTCGGGACAGTTGGTCCGGCGATTGCTGTGGAAACCGTTAGTGCAGCCGGGCTGTGGCATAGCCTCATCGATCCGAACCAGCTGGAAAACGCGATCCTCAATCTCTGCATCAACGCGCGCGATGCGATGCCCGCCGGCGGTAAGATCACCATCGAAACCGCGAACCGGTGGCTTGATCTGAGAACGGCGAAGGAACGCGGTTTGGAGGCCGGCCAATATATTTCACTGTGCGTGTCCGATACCGGCACCGGCATGTCGCCTGACGTGATTGCTAAGGCCTTTGATCCGTTCTTCACAACTAAGCCGATTGGAATGGGCACCGGGCTAGGCCTTTCGATGATCTACGGGTTTGCAAAGCAGTCCGGCGGATCGGTCTACATCTATTCCGAAGTAGGCGAAGGCGCACTTATCTGCATCTATCTGCCCCGACACACTGGTGAGCTCCTCGAGGGTCCAATGGAAGCTGCGGCGACAGACATTCCTGGTGCAGAAGATGGCGAGACGGTGCTCGTCATTGACGATGAACCGACGGTTCGGATGCTCGTGACGGAAGTGCTGAGCGACCTCGGCTATACCGCGATCGAAGCCGGTGACGGCGCGGCAGGGCTGAGGGTGCTCAACTCTGACGCACGCGTGGATTTGCTGGTCACGGACGTTGGGCTGCCTGGGGGAATGAACGGGCGCCAGGTCGCCGATGCGGCGCGCGTGGTGCGCCCGGACCTCAAGGTTCTGTTCATCACCGGCTACGCCGAAAATGCGGTGTTAAACCACGGGCACCTTGATCCTGGAACACACGTATTGACCAAGCCGTTCGGTATGGAGGTGCTTGCGAACCGAATTCGGGAGCTGATCGAGGCGCCGTGATCGCGGTGGCTGCGACTGCAACGCGAATGTCGATCTGCCGTGGAAGCCGGATCTGATGTTCGCCCGGCTATAGCAACGGCACAGCGAGCATCTTCGCGATGCCACTAATCGGCAGGACATGCGTTCTGGCCTAAATGCCTTGGGGCCGGGGGCGCCCCAGCCGCCGGTAATCAACGCGCGCCCGAACTAGCCGCCACCAACGACATGTGGGGTGACGCCGGTCGGCCGTCCGCCCCTCGACGATGACGAGCTTGAAGTGGTTCGCGACCCTATCGAGATCGACGGCGAACGCGCGCCAGGTAAGAGCTGCCGCTTCCCCAAGGATCGGCGGCATCGTCACCTTTCACTGACCAGCGTGGCGCGCCCGACAGGATGGTGACCTCGCGCCGGCGTAGCTACTGAAAATTTATGGAAATCGAGTTTGCCCCCCCAAAGACGACGCAGACATCGCCAAACATGGCGTGTCTCTCGATCGCGCCGTCGAGCTTGCCGGGATTGTCATTGTTGCGGACGAGCGGTTTGCCGAGACCGCCATCGCCTCAACGGAACGATCGACGGGATTGCCCATTGCGCGGCGGTGACGATCCGCGGCAGCATTGTCCGCGTGATCAATCTTCGCCGCGCCCAAGCAAAGGAGATGCGCCGTTATGGCTTCTGAGACGCCCCCAGTCGTTTTCGATCACGACAACCTCGAATGGACCGAAGCGGATTTCGCGCGCGCGCTCCAATCGACGAGTTTCCCGACCTCGCGGCGGCATTTCCAAACGGCAGCAAGCCGCGTGGCCGCCCGAAGGATCCACCACCTCCGGAGCGACCGGACCGGGGGTGGCAAACACGGATCAACGAGGCACTTCGCCGCGCCGCCGGATAGCCTCAGCCATAGCCTTCGGGAAGCGATGGACAGTTAATTGCGGACGGTGCGCTCCGGCCATGATCGGCATCTTCGCCACGACCCGACCGCCACCCAGGCGTTTGCCGGAACCTATTTCAGGCGGCTGGAGGCGATGCGGCGGGTGGCCAATATCGCCGAGCGCGAGCCGTCGGGCCGCTGGATCATCGCGCCCGACTATCTCGATCGTGTGGCGGCCCATAAGGCGGCGAGGCTGCAGGATCGTCCGGTCGCGATTACCATGTTGTCCGCGCAGCCGCTCGACAAGCTGGTCGATACCGACGTCGCGACGTGGATCGACCGCGAGCTGGTGTCGGGCGCGCCCGCGCCCATCCGCGATGCCGGGTTCGGTCACGATCTGCGCGATGTAAAGGCGCGTCGTCGGCAGTGGCTGGTGGCGCACGGATTTGCCGAGGAGACCGGCGGCAGCACCACGTTTTCAAACGGCATGATTGTCGCGCTACAGCGGCGCGAGCTGCTCCGGGTTGCAGGCCAGCTCGCCGACGAGGTGAATATACCGTTCCGGGAAGCTGCCGAGGGCGCGCGATCGAGGGCGTCTATCGCCGTTCGGTCGATCTCGTCAGCGGGCGCTTCGCAGTGATCGAGCGCGCCCGGGATTTCACGCTCGTGCCGTGGCGACCGGCGCTCGATCGTCAGGTCGGAAAATCGGTCTCGGGATCGATGCGCGGGGACGGCATCAGCTGGTCGATCGGGCGCGGTCGGAGTGGGCCAAATATATCGTAGGTTCGCTGATATAGGCTCCACCGCCTCGCATTCTCGAGGGTAGCGAAGTCCGGTTCGTGTTGATCACGTCGCGCAAGTTTTCGGGTTCCAACGCTATACGCTGTACGATCGCAGCGTCACGCTGTCCGACCCGGCAAAGACCGTCGCCGATTGCGTTGATCGGCCCGAACTCTGCGGCGGCCCCAGCGAGCTTGCGCGCATCCTGTTCGGCGCGTCGAGCGAGGTCGACGCGCCGATGTCATCGCCGCCGCGATGGCGATCGAATCAAGCGCCCTGCTTCAGCGACTAGGATATCTGATGGACCTGGTGGGCTGGCCAATCACGCCCGAGCAGCGCGGCAAGCTACGCCGTCATATCCGTCCAACCGCGCGCACGACGCTTGGGCGCAAGGACCGTAGCGATGGCGATGTCGGCTATGTCTCCGACTGGGGCCTGTTCGTCGATGTGCCGCAATCGGAACTGCTTGCCGATGTCCCCAAGCGTATCCGGCCACACTGATGCTAAGCACCCAACAGCTCCGTCGAGTCGCCGGTCGGACCGGCGCGCGAGATATCTCGAAGGTCGAGATCGACGTTATCCTGACCCTGCTGCTGCAACTCTTCCACGAGCACGGATTGACTCAGCATCTCGCTTTCAAAGGTGGGACCATGCTGCGCAAGATGGTGTTCGGTCCGCGCGGCCGCCTCTCGACCGATCTCGATTTCACGCAGCGCACCGACTTGCCGCTCGACGATCTCATGCTGATGATGCTCGGTGCGCTCGACCAGCCCTATCACGGCCTGGACTTCCGGTTCGACCGCGACAAGGACTGGTATCTGACCGAAGAGGGCTGCGCGGCCAACCCGGTCTGCGCACACGTCGACAATGCGCGGCGTCAAGATCAAGCTCCAGATCAGCACGCGTGAAACGCCGATCCTCCCGATCGTCGATCTTCCCCAGCTCGAGCAGGACTATTTTCACCTGCTGCCGTTCGTGCCGGCCGCGATTCCGAGCGTCGAGATGGAGGAAATCATTGCCGAAAAGATCCGCCCCGCAAGCCAGCGACCAAAGATCCGCGACCTCTATGATCTTGCCGAGATCGCCAAACGGCCGCTCTCCCGCGAGCGCATCCGTGGGTTGGCGACGTTGAAGCTATGGAAGGGCGGCGGCGAGGGCCTCGACTATGCACGCCTTTGCAACCGCATTGAGCATGGCGACTATGATGTCGATGATCTGCGCAACTGTTGCGCAGGGATCAGACGCCCGACACCAACGCGCTGAAGCGCGCAGTGATCGACGGGTTCCGATTCCTCGGCGATCCTACTGAGGTCGAGCGGCTGCTGGCAGCGGACGGCGCAAACCACTTGCGCGATAAGGCGGCTGCGCTTGCCAGGACATTGGCGGCAGCATGACAGAAGTTGGGCACCAAACTGTCATTCCTGCGCGAGGGATCGGGCACGTTATTTAAGCGAACAGCGATACAGTTAATTTGTCAGTTCGCCAAGGCAAGCGGGCTTAAATAAGGAAGGCGACGGGCGGTGCGCAGGCGTTTCCAATATCAACGAGGTCGTGCCCGTGCGTGAGGCGGAATCATCGGCGTACCCATGCACACGGGTCTTCGGAATGCTTCGCGCCTAGGATCGATCGATCACACCATCTACTCGTTTATTGCAAGACCCTCCATCAGATCAGCGCGATAACATGAAGATACTGCTCATCACGCCTTCCTGATCACTTTACGCGCTTACGAACGCTTTCGCATCTCGTGGCGTGTTATTTCGTTAATATTATTCTCCGCTCACCATGAGCTTCCAGGCGATGCGTGCGACCTTATTCGCAAGCGCGACCGCGACGAGCTTCGGAGGCTTTCGCTGGATAATATCGAGGAGCCACGGCGAAGCGTTTTTACCCTGCGACTGCCGAACGTGCCGGAGAACGGCGGTCGCGCCTACAACGAGCGCGACTCTAAGCGGCTCGTCACCCGCGCGCGTGATGGCTCCGAGCTTGGCCTTGCCGGCTGTGGAATGGTTTCTTGGTGTCAGCCCCATCCACGCCGCGAAGTCACGGCCGGACTTGAACAATCGCGGATCTGGCGTTTTCATCATGAGCAACGATGCACTGATTGGCCCAACCGCAGGTATCTTTGCCAGTCTCTGGCTGCATTCGTCGCTGCGGTGCCAAACCATCAGCTTCTCTTCGACCCGCTCGATTTCACCGGTCAGCGCGGTATATTCCTGCGCGTGCAATGCAAACAGCTCACGTGCCAGCGCCGGAATAGCTTTGTCACATGCCGATCACTTGATTTTTCCTAGACTATTCTGGAAGCTTATCTTTTCTCTTATGAACTTTGTTCATGATATTATTTAGTAATTTAGGAAATAGGCGTACAGTTATGGTACGCCAAACTATTCTCGCTGGTCAAGTCTAGAAAGATAGATCAGTTGTTTTCAACAACCATGGAATTTGGCACCTCGGGGGCAGGGCCGACTTTCAATTACTCGGCAATTTTTTCTGCTACGCGCTCAACTGACTCCCGCGCATACCAGTCGTCGATCATCGAGGCGATACGTTTGAGGGTTGAGGGTACGTAATGATGGAGGTGGATCGACATTTCCTGCTGCGTCAGCATGTCCGCCAGCTCGATAAGCGCGAAATGGGCAGAGTGACGGGTGACAATATCTCGCCAGGCCCTGTTATAATCCAAATGGGCGCGGTGCATGCGGACGCTGTCGCAGTTTTTGTGCAGATTGAACATTTGCACAGGTGCTTCCTCCGGTGGTAGCAGCAGCAGGCATTTCCGGCCACCCGCGACAACCATATCTACGAAGCGCCCGATTGCGGCATAGACGACGGTGTCGTCCATCCCCTCTGGCAGCCGCTCCTCCCAGCGATAGGACGCATAGTCCGTGGCGGCTGCGTATACGAGATAGGGCGGGAAACGCTGCGCGTCGCACTCGCCGCTCAACATCATTGGCAGGCTGAAGAATCGCGGGCAGTTGTCATAATCCATTACATCGCGGAAGCGGCTGTAGTGATGGAAGGCGCCGGACTGGCAATCAGCCATTACTCGTAGCGTAATGGCTGACCAGTCGCGGGGCGCTTCCTTTGCCAGAATGCGCGCGCGCACCGCCTCATTCTCATACGGCTCGTATGAAATTGCGTCGGCGGTTTGCGGCGGTAGCGGCTTTCGCAGATCGGAGGAGTCCAAACGAATGTTGAGATTTCTGTCGAAGACCTCGACCAGGAACGCCTCGATGCCCATGTGCATGATCCGGCAGGAAAAGGCGAGATGCTCGAGTCGGCGTTTGTGAAAATCGAAGATCGCGACACCGGCCAAACCGTAATAGCCATAGCGATCCCAGACGAATGCTGTGACAACATAATAATGACTGATATCGAGAATATAACGTGCCACCTCTTCCGGTGAGACGCGGCTTTTCATATAGTTCAGCTGATTGCTGCGGTTAATGAGCTCTTCGATCCGATCGGCAAATTCCAGATTGTCCATGCGCCAGACATAAGTCGCATGAATATCACTGTGAACGAGAAAGTCCTTGTCGTCCGAGGCCTTTTCTCCTCGCTCCGCGACCTTTATTTCGAGCATGCGATAATATGCTATGCGGCTTTTGGTGATGTGGTCATGATCGGTGACGATTTGCTGAAGTAAGGCGTCGCATTCAGGCGAGCGCGCATCCATCACACGAATGCCGGGCACCGCCTGTGCTACCTCGTGCAGATTGTGTGGGTTGTCGTCAAGAAAGAGTACGTTGACCGGGCGCAGCTGCATGTCCGAGACCAGTTGCCTCACCACCTGGCCTTTCGGCTGGAAAGCGATGCGAGGAAACACGAACTCCTCCCACAGCCCCATATCCTCCAGTGACGCACGCGCGGTCGCGAGATCATTCTTGGAGCAGATGGCGGAGACGATGCCGCATCGGTTGAGAGTGCGAACAAACTCCGCGCGGCGCTCGTTGAGGACAGGCTCCTCGCCTTCGGCCAGCGTGCCCTGCCATAGCGTATCGTCCAGATCCCAGATGATCAGCTTGGGCTTGAACACATCCCTGCCTCGGGATCCATTGACAAAGCGCTCGGCGATCGCACCCGCAGCGCGGAAAAAATAGAGGCTGGTTCGCCCGGCGCTTGCCCGTCGGAGAAGGGCCTTAGCCGACTCGCCCTGGCCACTGACGTGCTGCAACAAAGCAAAGCAGAGTATCGCCGCGTCATCCAGTTCGGCCGGATCTACGAGTGCGCCGTCCGGGCAGATCCCGTGGAGGAGCAGGTCGTAGCCCTGCTGCGCAATGCTAGGAGAACATGCCTCCATCGCCGCAAGCGCTGTCTCGGGATCCTTGAGGTTCAGCTCCTCAAGTAGCAAATAAAGAATGTCCGCCAGAATCGCTGCGCCCCGAGTAGAGGCAGTGAAATCGTGGTCCGGTCCGAGGATGGCAAAAACCTGCGCCAGCGATGAGACGTTGCCCTTTTCCAGGAGCTCGGCCGCAACCTCATAAATTTTGTCCGTGTGCTCCAATCCCTGCCGCGGCACCACCTGTTGCTGCATGATGTGCCCTCCCGACTCGATGCAATGACAGTTCACAGATTATCGTTAATTTAAGGTAAACGGAGCGCAAGTCAGTGACAGCACCAGGCGTCGCTTAATACCAACTGCCTTAAAAGCTGACCTGTGCCCAATCTCGGGTTGTAACGGAGGCGACGCGGGCGGGGTCATTGGCGAAGAAATTCCAAGCATCGCAACATGCTGATACGACATGATCGTAGTCATTGAAGACGACATTGGAGAGGATGTTGCCGCGTAGATATTCCCAAATATTCTCGATTGGATTGAGCTCGGGAGAATAGGGTGGAAGTTTCAGCAAAGAGATGTTTTCCGGGATTTTGAGGCTTCCGGCGATGTGGAAGCCGGCGCCATCCAGAACGAGAACGGCATGGGCGCCTGGCGCAACCTGGCGACCGATGCCCTCGAGGTGCAGCGAGACCGTCTCGGCATCGAGCCGAGGCAGGACGAGGGCGGAAGTCGCGCAGCGAGCCGGACATACCGCGCCCAGAATATAGGCCCAGGTGAGCCGCTGATCGAAAATAGGAGACCGTCACAGACCAGACGAATGAGAGGTGGCCTGAAGGAATCGGACAGCGCGTTAAGTGGACTGCCAGCCTGAATGCGGCGATTATGCCGCGGATCAGGAGACGATATGACGAAGCGGACACGACGGAACCACACTCCCGCCT
>Ga0233335_1000068_pt1 | contig 36518 bp, 34 predicted proteins | sample GEONDECOMP222_FD_180695 | JGI IMG/M metagenome (GOLD analysis project Ga0233335, IMG submission 180695) | Leaf litter microbial communities from Shasta-Trinity National Forest, California, United States - GEON-DECOMP-222 | ecosystem: Environmental > Terrestrial > Plant litter > Unclassified... | reverse complement strand
CCGGTCGCATTCTCGGTTGCTTCGCGAAAACCCTGAAACAGCATCTCGACCACGCGGTCCAGCTCGCGCTGTTTTGCCAGGGGAAGATGCAGGATGTCGTTTCGCATGATATCGGGTTCAGTTCGCTCTCAGCCAGTTCTCAAATTCGTCCGGACGTTCTGTAGCGCCACGATACCCGCGATCGGCAGGTGCGGGTGCGCGGACCTTCCTAGCGGCTTTGCAATCATCCACCAATGACAGCACGAGGATGATAACTAGAGAATACTTTATACTGCGATTCCATAAACGTACAGAAATATACGAAAGATATTCCCGGATCCCGGCGCTTCAGGCCGCCCGAACGCCTGGCGAGGCTGGCGACCCTTAGCGGGGGCATTCCCCGCAGTCCGCTCCCCAACGCCACTAACTCCAATTCGGATGCGAATCTTTGGAGAAATGCCAGGTAACACATTGAAAATACACTAATAAACTCGGAATTAACTCATTATGTTCTGTTTCCTTAAAGGTCGCGGTCGGATCTTGGCTCTTGGTCTTGGAACGTAACAACAGCGGGGGGTCCTGCAGATGGTAAGTCCGATTTCTCTCGATGTCGGCTGGCGTGATGAAGCGATCTTTCGACGGCTGCGAGGAATCGATCGAACGGGGGTCTTGTGGGAGTTTCTGCGGCGCGACCCAGCCTATATCGCTTGGTATGAGAGCGCCGTCAGCTCAAGGGTCGCGATCGATTCCGCTGACGGCGCCCTGGCAGACGCCTCGCAATGGGTGATTCACTTTCGCTGAGCATCCGGATCGCGAGGCACCGGACGCTCGGATCATCTTGCGTGCCGATTTGGATCCCGCAGCCTTGCGCGTCGTCGTCGTTCCCACCGGCCACGACGGGCCGGACATGATTGATGTTTCGCAACTTTCGCCTTGGTTTACCAGCGTAATCGACTCCGCTGGCCGCGAGCACGCCATTTTATCAGATGGCTTTCATCGCATACGCATCGAGGTGGTCGAGGGGCGTTTGCGCGGCGCTGGATGGGTATCGTTGCGCTATTGCCTGAGCGGCGTCCGCACCGCGGAGCAGGAGGCGCTGTCGCTGCGCCGCTTGCTCTATCTCTATCGCAACGGACGGTTCGGGAAGACATTGTTTCAACCTGACCCGCGAGTTGATCGATTGATTGATTTGCTTCGCGTTTGGGACGCATTGAGGGCGGGTGCGAGCCAGAGCGAGATTGCTTCCGTCCTTTTTGGCGAAGCCCGGGCTCGCGACGACTGGGTAGGAGCACCGGCATTGCGCCAACGTGTCAAGAGAATGGTAGCCGGCGCCCGTCATCTGGCAGGGGGCGGATACCAGTCGCTCCTCTACAAAAGCGATAAGGGTCAGGAAAGGTAGGTGGGTGGGTGGGTCGACTCTGCTTTCTACACCACGTCAAACCCGGCATCCTTACTTCACAACGGGGGCATCATGAGAGCGGGACGAGCCAAGTCGTCGCGCGTCCCGCGCGCAATACTGCAGGCCTCGGATCGGGATATTGGTGTTGTTTAGCCATGTAATAGATCGCGCACACGATCTGGCGCGGACAGTAACTGCCAATCGTATTATGGCCATCGAAGGCTGACCCAGCGAATGCGACCGAGGTTTCGGGCGCCACCGCATGCGGGTTGAATGCGCTACCGCTCCAGGTCTCGCAGCCAGCGCAGACATAGCTCGGTGGCGGCGCGTCTATCTCCGATGTCTATCGCACGCACCGCAGTGACATCCGCCCGTTATCGTCACAGAGACAGGTCGAGTTGATCAGGATCGGGGAGGGCGCCCGCCTCGAACACACGGTCCAAAATGGCCTGTGCGAGCGCCTCCGCAGCTCTCTCGCGCAAGCGCTTATCGGGCATGGTGATACCAACCCTCGCCCAACCGGGCGCGGACAGGATCGCCGATGAAAGCTCGGTGGGGGCGGGCTGGTGGGCGAATCGGCTCATAACTCAAATAGAACGGATAGAGAACAAAGGTCAATCTGCAATCTCCCGGTTAACGCGCAATCGGGCGGTCATATCGGAGGAGTATCGCGCAAGCTAAGAGCGTCGGGTTTTTATGTTCGCTCAGCCAACCCATTGCCCATATATAGGGCGGCGCGACCAATGGGGATTGGCATTGCCCGCGGTTGGTTACGCTATCCGCGACGGAAATGGCCAGCCGCAAGCTTCGCTCCCTCTCGTCCCGTGCCGACGTCGAGATCGTTTCCCACAGCCGCGAGAAAAATGACTTTCAACTTCATTACGGGGTGATAGCGAGCGGTTCCGAGATGAGGGCCGGCTCGATCCGCCATTGCGAATAGTTGGGCAACGACGATATGTCGTTCAGCCTCTTCGCGCCGAGGGTTGGGTCCGCACCAGCTATGCGTCAACCTCGGCCCCGCCGCAGGCCCCAGGTGGCAACAAGGTACCTTCGCGATCCTTCGGAACCCGGTCGGCCGACCGGTTCGGCTCTACGTATTAGGAAGCAACGGGCTTGGCTTGGGGGGGTACGAAAATGCCCATACGCGTTTTCGTACCTACCAGGCGCCTCCCGTACCCGCCAACTACGTTCGTCGCGGCGCAGTCCATTGTCGCGCATAGGACGGATATCATGGATGACGCCACCGAACGCGCGCAACGGGCGCGCGAAAGCTGCCCGTTTCTCACCACTAAACAGGCCGCCTTTCATCTCGGCCTATCCCCCGCCACGCTCAAAGACATGCGCCTCGAAAATCGCGGCCCGGTCTGCCGCAGCCACGGTCGGGCAATGCGCTACCATATCGATGATCTCGAAGCCTGGTCGAATGCGGGGCGTCGCGGAGGCGATCATGGTTAAGCGTCGCGATCTGCCGCCGCTCGCGTGGGGTGATACACTCTGCGCCGCACGCCTGCTTTGCCAACGGATTTGCACGCGCACGACGCTGATCACCGCCGGCAGCGCCTGTCTGGCGGCGACGATTCCCGTCTCGCCCGCACCGAGGTTTGTCTGGAACGCGAGCGCCAGCGCGCCGCTCGGCCTGTACCGTGTCAGGCCTGGTGCGGCCGCCACGGTCGGAGACACGGTAGTGGCGTGGCTGCCGCCAAGCGCGCGGGCGCTTGCCGCCGGTCGACGGTATCTGCCGTCCAACGTACCTTTAATTAAACGCGTCGCGGCTGGGCCGGGCGACACGGTGTGTGCCTCCGGGAGCATCTTGATCGTGAACGGCCAGCAGTTGGCACGGCGCCGTGACAGCGATAGTCTCGGACGCGCCATGCCATGGTGGCATGGTTGCCGGCAATTGCGTACCGACGAACTCTTCCTATTGATGTCGTCCCGTCCGGATTCGTTCGACGGGCGATATTTTGGGCCGAGCAGCGCGAAAGACGTGATTGGAAGGGCTACGTTGTTGTGGGCGCGGTGACGCGAGCAATCTGCGCGCTTTCCATGATGTTCGCGGCCCCGGCCAAAGCCGGATCGCTCGCGCGGTGGCAGCTGTATGTCGCCGAGGCGTCGATGCGTTTCGGGATTCCTAAGGCGTGGATCGAACGAGTGATAAGCGCCGAAAGTGCGGGGGCCGTGACATTAGCGGGTCGGCCGATAACTAGCCGCGCCGGGGCGATGGGGTTGATGCAGCTAATGCCGGCTACCTGGGACGATATGCGACGTCATTACGGTTTTGGCCCTAATCCGTATGATCCGCGCGACAATATCCTAGCGGGCACCGCCTATCTGCGATTGATGTATGACCGATTTGGTTATCCCGGTCTGTTCGCTGCCTATAACGCCGGCCCTGCCCGTTATGCGGATCATGTCGCACGCGGCACACCGCTGCCGCGCGAGACGCGCGTCTATCTCATCGCTGTCACCGGTACCATCCGGTCCGCAGATTCGCTCGCGGCGCGTACGTTGCTGTTCGCACTCGAGACCATGTCCGATCGATCGGCAGATTATCGCACGGCTCATGTGCCGTCGGGTGCATTGTTCGTCGTTTTGTCGCCGCGTTGACGCCGTGCCGGGAATAGACCTCTGCCATATGTCTGTGGAGGACTCGTCCCAGATCGACCGAGCATGACAAGCAGGGGCGGGACTTTCCTACGCCCAGGAGCACAGAAGATAAGAAAGTGTTCTCATAGTCACGGGCAGCGGGATTGCCGACCCGCACGATGTCTTGTGCGCGGGTGACGGGTCCGAACGGAAACTCGAGTGCAGTAGATGCAAGGGGTTGGTACAGTACTGTATCGGCGCGGATGCAGATTTCACCAGAAATTCCGCCGGGCAGAGCGGCATCCGGACAACCATGAAGCGTAAGAGACAACGAGCCGGGCTGGATCAGCCGGCATTCATCGGCTGCGACGTCGCATTTTACATAAATGATTACATCGAAGCTGACGCCCACCGTTGCCGTCGCTTTGTCTCGCCTGCAGCTCGAGCGTCAGGCACTCGACTTCAGATCGATTGATCGCGCTGCCTCTTGAGTTCGTCCAGTTCGGCCTGTTGCTGGCTAATGCGATCCGCCGAATGGTCCTCGTCACTCCCCCCGGAGAAGGCCGCGGCCTGTTCGACCAGATCAAGCAGGTTCTCCTCGATGTCAGCGATCCGTTGGTCGAGCTCGGCGGGCGTTAGGCTGGCGTCTGACAAGATGGATCTCCATTGATGCGACTTCAGTTTTGGACAGGTGCCGGAAGATGCGCAAGCGCCGCAACCCACCGTCCGCCCATAATCCTTCAATTACTGGTATCCTGGTCGATAACATTTTGCAGCGGCTAATCCTTAAAAAGGGGCGGATTTCCTACGTTCAGCGCAGCATAGGCTGTTCCACCTAATCCAAAGAGTTTGCGTTTGATTGATTCGCCGTTAAGCTGCTTTCAGCCGATCTACGGCACGGCCGGGTCAGTAGGGAGGAGCGGTCGTGGGGGCGCTTCGGCTCCTCCCAAATCCTTAGCTTGACGGTGGGCTCCGCCGTCGCTTCGCACGAAGCACGACTTGGTCTCTGTTTGGCATCCGCTGGGCGACGCTTCGATCCTTAGGGCGGTCTGGGGGATGTCTACCGAGGTCGGGTTGTTCGCGTTCCGGCGACGGCCTTGACGGGACACCTTTCCCAAAAGGACGCTGGAGGGGCGGGAGAAGCTCGGGTGGGAGCCGGGCGCCAAGCACGATACGCGAAACTTATGCCGCTGTTACGCCCTTAGAATCCGAGTTAGTGACGCTGTCATGCCGAAAGTCTTATCGGCGCGGCATCCGCCAAGGCGGTTTGGCCATTATCCCAGCCAAGAGGACCTTGTCGCTGCCGTAGCAGATGTAGCCGTGCTGACGAAAGTCACATCGGACAGCAGGACCTTGTCGATTCGCCCAGCGCGCTTCGACGCGAATTGATAATGCGTAGGGCGCATGCACGAGTGGTCCGCTCGCAGCGTTTCACAACCCAGCCCCGCAAACCGAGCCGGGCACGTCGCCCGGCACGCTTGGCCTGCACCGCAATCACGCAGCCCCGCTTGCGCTAGCTCTCCCTGATCACCGTGTCTGTAGTGTCAATCACAGCTCGCAACGCGCCGGGGAGTTGCTCGACAAGATGGTTGTAGGCACCGGTGGAGACCGCGAATTCGTTGAGTTGGTGTAGCATGCGCTCCTTCGCCAACGTCGCTTTGTCGGTCAGCATCCTCGATGCCGAATCGAGGTGGGAGGGCGTATGGCCGTGTCTTTGGTACATCTTCAATGAGGCTCCAGTGAAAGGTTCGTTCGATCAGCGTGAACGCAGGTGAACTTCTCGGGACGAGCCGACCCTAGGATAGATGAATTTTTTTAAGATAACGTTTGTACGTCGTGCTGAAATCGCTTCTCGAGTGTAAGTGGATTGCCATTATGGCGATCTATCATTTTTCGAAGAAAATAATTTCCAGAGGCAAGGGCTCCAGTGCTCTGGCTGCTGCTGCCTATCGCTCAGCCTCGCGGCTTTACGATCAGCGGCGCGATCGCTATCACAACTACTCGAACAAACTTGGCGTGGTGCATTCGGAAGTACTGCTTTCGGATGGCGCACCTAACGAATGGTCAGACCGCGAAAAACTATGGAATGGCGTTGAGGCGGCAGAAAAGTACAAGAACGCGCATCTTGCCAGTGAGATCGAGTTTGCGATTCCGCGCGAGCTGTTGAAAGAAGACGGCATTGCGCTGGCGCGCAACTTCGTGCGCAATGAGTGCGTCGAGCGTGGTATGATCGCAGATCTCAACGTGCATTGGGATATCGGTGCCGATGGACTGGCAAGGCCGCACGCACACGTGATGCTTACTACGCGCGAGGTCAAGGAGGATGGGTTCGGGCCGAAGAATTATGACTGGAATCGCGTCCAGCTTCTATTGAAGTGGCGCGAGAGCTGGGCGGAGCACGCGAACCAGCGACTGGCCGAACTCGATATCGATGCGCGGATAGATCATCGCTCGCTCTATCGGCAGGGGATTGAACTGAAGCCGCAGCACAAGATCGGCACGGCGGCGGCGCACATGGCGGGGAGGGGGTTGGAGTCTGAACGGCTCGACGCGCACCGTAAGATCGCGCGCGCCAATGGCGAAAAAATCATCGCCAACCCGGGCATTGCGCTTAATGCGATTACTCGGAACCAAGCCACCTTTGCCGAGCGTGACCTCGCGATGTTCGTGCATCGGCACAGTGACAGCAAGGTCCAGTTTGATGGCGTGACGGCGGCCGTGCGCGGCTCGCCGAATCTGCTGGTGCTGGGGAAGGATGGGCGTGGCGACGCGCGATTCACCAGTCGCGACATAATCGAAGCCGGGCAGCGGCTGGAGCGCGCAACAGGCGCGATGGCAAACCGTAACGATCACGCCGTTGCAGATCGCTACCGCGACAGCGCGCTCGCGCGTGCTGCGTCGCGCGGGATATTCCTGTCGCCCGAGCAACGCACGGCCTATGAGCATGTCACCGACGCCAACGGGCTCGGGGTCGTGGTCGGCTATGCCGGCACAGGTAAGTCGGCGATGTTGAGCATTGCGCGGGAGGCCTGGGAAGAGGCTGGCTATTCGGTCCGCGGTCTCGCGCTCTCGGGCATCACTGCGCAGGCCCTTGAAAGTGGATCGGGTATCGCGTCGCATACGATCGCCAGCCTGGAGCATCAATGGTCGCACGATCGTGACCTGCCGACCAACCGTGACGTGCTAGTAATCGACGGCGCCGGATTGTTCGGAGCCCGTCAGTTGGAGCGCGTCATTTCCGAAGCTGAAAGGCACGGCGCGAAAGTAGTCTTGGTTGGCGATCCCGAGCAACTTCAGGCGACACAAGCGGGGCCGGCGTTCCGCGCCACCGCCGAGCGGCACGGCAGCGTCGAGATGACCCAGGTGCGCCGTCAGCGTGAAAACTGGCAGCGCAAAGCGACTCACCAACTCGCCATGGGGCGGACGGCGGAGGCGATTACCTCTTACATTGAGAGCGGGTGCGTGCATGCCGGCGAGACCCGTGAGCAGGCAAAAGGAGAATTGATAGATCGCTGGGACGGTGACCGGAAGGCCGCGCCCGGCGCGTCACGGATCATTCTCACGCACACCAACGATGAGGTTGGCGCGCTAAATACTGCCGCGCGCGAGCGGCTTTGTTCAAGCGGCGAGCTTGGTGATGACGTGACGATTCACGCCGATCGGGGCGAGCGGCGAATCGCGGCCGGCGACCGCGTCATGTTCCTCAGGAACGAGCGCAGTCTCGGTGTGAAGAACGGCGCGCTTGGCCAGGTGGAATCGGTTACGCCGTCACGAATGACAGTCACGTTGGATGGTGGCCGGTCGGTAGCGTTCGAGGTCACGGATTACGCCGATATCGACCACGGTTATGCCGCAACGGTCCACAAGGCGCAGGGGATGACGGCCGACCGGGTGCATGTGTTGGCGACGCCTGGTTTCGATCACCACTCTGCCTATGTCGCGATGTCGAGGCACCGCGAAAGCGTCGACCTCCATTATGGTCGTGACGACTTTGCGGATCAGGGCAAACTCATCCGCGCGTTATCGCGTGTGCGCGGCAAGGACCTGGTGTCAGATTATCGCCGGTTTCCGGAGTTGGGCGCCACCCTGCAACAGCTGCCATCCCGCACCGCTTTTGCCGATCTCAAAATCACGCCTGCGCCTGCGCTTGCGTTGGAGCCGCACGCGACTCCGCTCGAAAGCGCGGTCGGGCGCTACGCGTGCGCTGCCGCTGACATTTTGCGGATGCGCCGCGCCAACCTTGAGGAGCTGCCTCACCAGAAGAATGCCTTCCGGGATGCCGGCAAAGCACTCAACGAAGTGCAGCCGGATGCCGCACGCGATCTCCGGGGTGCGTTCAACGCCGAGCCCGGCCTTGTCGAGCAAGCGGCCGGCGGCAAGACCGCTGCCGCCATCCGTGCGATGGCACTGGAAGCCGAGGTCCGGATCGACGCCGCGCATCAAGCCGTCGGGGCCGCGCAGCGCGCCGACCGCTTTGTTTCGGATTGGCAAAAGAGAGTTCGCCAGCTCCAGGCGCTCAACCGCGGCGGCGATTACGACGCAATCAACCGGGTCAGGGACAGCATGACCAACATGGCAAAAGCGCTACACCGCGACCCTCAGCTCGAATCGCTGCTGAGGAATCGCACCAGTGAGCTCGGAATCGGCAGGCTTGCGAGCTCTTCTTTGTCCCATCAGCTTCAGGATCATCCCGCGATATCGCGTGGGCGTGGGCTCGGGCTGTAGATTCCGAACATGACTAAAGATCCCATCCAAGCCGACCCGACCGATGACATCTCGCAAGCGTTCGAAGCGCTACGGGGGGAGGTTAGTCTCACGCGTGTCGCACTGGAAGGGTTGACCGCGGCCCGCGAGCGAATGCCCGATTACAGCGTGACGCTGGGCCAAATGGCGCAGACATTGAAGGCAGCAGCTGTCGGCATCGATGCCATCGAGCGAAGCCCAGCGGTCAATCTGTCGCCAACTGCGCTAAGCGCGGAGATCGTCACAGCGAGCGTCGACGCCCGGGCAGAAGACCGAGCGCTTCTGATCAACGCTCGTGATGCGCTGTTCCGCTCGATCGGGCGGATCGATGGCATTGTTGAACGAGGGCGGGCGGCAGACCGCCAGTGGCGGCGGGTGATATGGGCAGCCGTCGGTGGTGCGCTTGGCGGCGTGTTGTTGATGTCGATCCTGCCGGGCGCGGTTGCACGGTCGCTTCCCGCCGACTGGCATGTGCCGGAATGGATGGCAGCGCGGACGATCGGGCTCGATCAAAGGCAGGCCGGCGCGCGAATGATAGACACAGCATCGAAAGCTGACGCGCAGTAAGTCGCACGGCGCTCTGTACTGACATCCCAACCCCGTGGTCCGGTAAGCGGCGCGCGGAACGCCTGCTCGTAGCAACGGCTTGTCCGCATCTGGCAATCGGGAGGGAGCTTCGGTGCTCCATAAAGCTATTCATAAGGCCGCCGAGCAGCCTTACTCAAAGTGGTTCGGCCCGATACTTTGGCCCTCCCGACCAAGTCAGGCGATACACCGCCCCTTGTACAACCGATTGCACGACATTGGGCCAGAGCGCGGCAATGCAAGTGCCACCAGCGTCGCGCACCGAGGGATAGATGATGCCGTTGTGACCGGCCGCGCGGGCGATGGCCGCCAGCGCATTGCCGGCCGGATACCCGATCGCCGGGTCGGGATCGAGACTGGCATGGCCCGGACTCCGGCCAAGATTGATGAACAGGCCAGCCATGCTGGCGAGCATCTCGCCATATTCGACCACGGCGTTGAAATCGCCTGTGTCGGCGAGCGCTTTCGTCAGGTGATACCCGACTTCGGCGATGCAGGTTTCGACTGACAGCGCCGCATACCAAGCTCCGCGCTCGGCCGGATTAAATCGCATTGGCTCACGTGGCTTGGCATAGGCGAAACTGGCGTTGATGAATTTCGCGTGCGGAACGCCGTGGACAAGCTCCGCGGCGGTGAGCTGGCTATAACCCCGCTCCTGAGCAATGAGGCGTCCGCTGGTTGCACCCTCGATCTCGGCAAGAAGGGCGAGACCGTCGTCGTCGGCGAGCGACGCCATCACAGCGTCGCGCAGCCGTGCGCTAGCGACGAGCCGGACGGTGCGGGGGAAGGCTTCCCGAACGAGCGCGACCCCGTCGAGGGCGGCCTCGTCAGAGTCCGCCACGCAAAGCATCGATATATTGCCGTGTCTCCAGCATGCGCGGGATCCCGCCCACGATCATCGCCTGGATAGGCGTCAAGCGGTCGAAGATCGGTCCGCGATTGGGCAGCTTGGGCCAACGATCGGCCATGCCGTCGGCGAAGAGGAGATGTAGACCCTTGAATAGGCCGATCAGTGCCGAGGCGCGGGTCAATTGATCTTGGCCGAGTACTCCATCCCATTTGCCGGCCTTCATCCGGTCCCAGGTGCTTTCGGACACACCCAGCAGCGCTGCACCTTCGGCGTTGCTCCCATCCCAAGCCTCGACAAGCCGCAGAACCGCTTTGACCGCTGCCCCGGTCAGGCGGGCACGGTCATCCTCGACAGCGAAAGTCTGAATTCCGCCGGGTAGGGCAGGTGGCTGCTGCAGCTGAACTATGTTCGACATAACGCGTCTCCTGGTGCTATTATCAGCATCACATGATGCGATGTCAAGAAATTACGTCTTGAAAACGTCTTGATCAGCCTTCCCCGATCTCCGAATTCAGGGCGTTTGTTGCTTCGTCGATGTCAAATTGGCGCCAAGCAGAGCCCCGCCATCTTGATGTTCAACTGTGGCGACGCCTGCTGGCTGGCCGGCAGCGCTTCATTCGCGCTTCGCTGGAGATTTAGCGTTATAAATTTCCTTTCGCCGGTTATGGCGCCGCGATACTCCTCCCTTTTGCATCGAAAAGGTGATGCCGTGCGCTTTGATCGCAGAGACATTCTCAAAGGTGCTGGCGCCGGTGCGACCCTCCCCTGGGTGACTGGAACGGCAAGCCGCTGGTCGCCGGCATCGGCCTCTGACAGGCTTTCGTCGCTAGAGGCCTTGGTGGCGGGATTCAAAGATCCGTCAGAGGACGCCATGCCCGGGATGTTCTGGTACTGGCTTTCCGACAATGTGACGGCCGATGGCATTCGTGCGGATCTCCAGGCGATGCACGATGCCGGGATCGGGCTGGTGATGCTGTTCTCGATCGGCGGCCTGAGCATGGAGCGGATAATCACCCCCTCTGCTGCGAGCCTCACGCCCTATTGGTGGGACCTGATCAAGCTGGCGGTCAGCGAATGCGGCCGGCTGGGGATGCGGATGCTGATGAACGATTGCGACGGTTGGGCGACCTCCGGCGGGCCATGGATCAGCCCTGAGCTATCAATGCAGAAACTGGTGTGGAGCGAGACCGTTGCGGATGCCGGAAAACCCGTCGGGCTCGTGCAGCCGGAGACGAACCACGACTATTACCGGGACCTCAGAGTCGTAGCCATGCCGCGACCGGCATCCTGGAATGTATCAAGCGCGACCGTACGGCCATCCGTCGGCGGCACGCTGGCCATCAGCGACGTCGACAGGCTGCTTGACCCCGCAAACGATTCGGCAACGGTTGAAAGCGCGATGGCGGGGACGCTCGTCTTCACCTTCGCTAAGCCGTTTCTGCTACGCGCGGTGACGATCCGAACCCCGGTCCCGCCGAAGTCCGCCGGGGCACCCGTAACGCCGATGCCGGTGCGCGCCGCGCACGAAATGACGGTCGAAGCCAGCGACGACGGCACCACCTGGCGGGCGCTCGGCCATCTCGATTTCCCCCGACACGGCTGGCAGACGCCGCTCGACCACCTCACGCACGCGGTTCCTGAAACCCGCGCGCGGATGTTTCGCTTAACCTATACGCCCCGCGCGCTCAGCCATTTTCGCGAGGATATGCAGTTGGGGGCGGATCCCAGGCTCGCCTTGGCCAGCATTCTATTGTCGGGGCGGCCCGCTATCCATCACCTGCCGATCAAGTCGGCGCAGACCTGGGGCCAATCCCGGCGCATGACCGCCGCGGACCTGCCCGATTCGGCTTGTGTTCCCGCGTCGGCCATTCTGGACCTGACGGAGCGGATGCGGCCAGACGGTAGTCTCGACTGGACCCCGCCCAAGGGCCAGTGGACGGTGCTGCGCATCGGCCATACTTCGACCGACGCCGACAACCATCCCGTCACTAAAAATGGTCATGGTCTGGAATGCGACAAGTTCAACCCGGTCGCCGCAGAGCTCCAGTTCGACAGCTGGTTCGGCAAGGCGCTGGCGCATGTCGGCCCGGACCTGGCCGGCAAGGTGCTGCATGTCTTCCACGTCGACAGCTGGGAGGCCAAGAGCCAGAATTGGTCGCCCACCTTCGCACCTGCCTTCGTGCGGCTGCGCGGTTATGATCTCCTCTCCCTTCTGCCGGTGATGGCTGGCATTCCGATCGACAGCGTGGACCGCAGCGAGCGTGTGCTGTTCGACGTGCGGCGCACTGTTGCCGACTGTGTCTCCGAGAGTTTCTATGGCACGCTAAAGGCGAAGTGTGAGGCTAATGGCTGCCTGTTCTCGGGCGAGGTGAGCAACCCGACCATGCCCACGGACGGGCTCGTTTATGGACGCTCAGTGGACGTGCCGATGGGCGAGTTCTGGCACCGCACGCCGCAGAACTACAAGCCGTCGGACATCAACGACGCGGTTTCTGCGGCGCATATCTATGGCCGCAAGATCGCTGGAGCGGAGGCGTTCACCAATTTCGCAATCGAGTGGGACGAGACACCGTGGACGCTCAAGGCGCTCGGCGACCATCATTATGCGCTCGGCATCAATCGCTTCTTTTTGCACGTCAACGCGCACCAGCCTTGGACCGATCGCGCGCCCGGCATGACGTTGTCGGGTATCGGCACGTTCTTCAGCCGGACCCAGACCTGGTGGAAGCCGGGAAAAGCCTGGTTCGAGTACCTCGCGCGCTCACAGGCGGTGTTGCAACAGGGCGTCGCTGTCGTGAATATCGCGATGTTCATCGGTGAGGACATCCCCGCACGCGCCGTGCTAGTCGAGGACCTGCCGGTGCCGCTGCCGGCCGGCTATCGCTATGGGTCGATCAATCGTGACGCCTTGATGCGACTGGCGACGGTGCGGGATCGCACGCTCGTCCTGCCTGGCGGTGCTAGCTATCACGTGCTTATTCTGCCGCGCGGAACACGCATGACCCCAGAACTGGCTGAACGGATCGCCGATTTTACCGAGGCCGGGCTGCTCGTAATCGGGACGCAGCCGACGGCGTCGCCGAGCGCCGGCGCGATGGCCGTATCGGATCGCCGCGTCCGGGCTGCTTCAATGCGGATGGGTCTGGTCAGCTATGAGGCAGCGGAAGCGCTGGGAGCGCTGCTGGCTGGACGCGGCGTTGCCGCAGATGTCTTGCTCACTGCCGCCGATAGCGGTGTAGAATGGACCCATCGTCAGGGTAGCGGCTGGGACCTTTATTTCTTCTCCAATCAGTCAGACGATGCGCGCACGATCAGGCCCACCGTGCGCGCAAAGGGATCGGTCCAGTTGTGGCACGCCGATACCGGCGCCCGGATCGCACACATCGGAGAGGCAGTGGGCAATGGTACGCGACTGAGGATAGAGCTTGCGCCGAGAGGGTCAGTGTTCGTCATCCTGGCTCGCGGTACGAAGGACGACCCGATCGTCTCGATCGAGCCAGATGGCGCCGCACTACTCCTCGGCGCCGTCGACACACCCGCGGTCCTTGCCAGCACGGGGGGGAACTGGACCGTGCGTCGGTTGTCCGGGGTTGCCCAAGCGATACGGGTGCCAGACCTCCCGGAAGCGGTGGCAATCGATGGGCCATGGAGAATTGCATTCGGTGACGGTCCTACGCGGCACTGGTCGACACTCACCTCCTGGAGCGACGATCCAGACGTACGGATACGCTTTTTCTCAGGAACGGCGCGGTACAGCACCAGTTTCATCGTGCCGGCCGGCACCGATACCGGCCGGTTGCGCTGGCTGCTTGATCTTGGCGGCGTCTCCGAAATGGCAGCCGTGCGCCTGAACGGCCGCGAACTGGGAGTGGTCTGGAAGCCGCCGTTCCGGATCGATATTACTGACGCGGTTCGCAAGCGCCGCAACCTTGTCGAGATCGCGGTCACTAACACCTGGAAAAACCGCCTCATAGGAGATGCTGGAAAGCTTCCAGTCGAACGCGAGACGTTTGTGTTTCCAGACCGTCGGTTTGGCCAACCTTGGCAACCGAAATCCTCCGACGGGTTGCTTCGGGCCGGGCTGTTCGGCCCTGTAATGATCGTGCCTCAGCGTGCGATTCGGCTATGAACATTGCTCGGTAGGCGGACCTCGTCTGGCAGACTGAACAGCCTAGACCTTGCCAGAGAGAACTTAGGCCGCCGGATTTTATCTGCGGCTCTTGTCGGCGGGACGTTTGAACCGCCACGAACGCTCGCCGGCGCCCACCACCACCATTTAATTTCCGGGGCTAATAGCTGATTCTTGTCCGCGTGGATCGACAGTCGATCCGGCGGAGAGTGTCAGGTGACCCCAACCAGATTCTTGATCGGCCAGATTGCCGTCGTATTCGCGATAATGGTGGCTGGACTCTGGACGGCGACCCAGTGGGCAGCGGCGATGCTCGGGTACCAGGCGCAACTCGGCGCCCCATGGTTCGTCGCAGGGCGCTTTCCGTTTTACCACCCTTGGGCGCTGTTCTCCTGGTGGTACAAATACGATGCCTATGCGCGACCGATCTTCGACAAGGCGGGAATGCTGGCCGGGGCCAGCGGTTTTCTGGGGTGCGCCGCGGCCGTCCTCGGATCGCTCTGGCGGGCGCGCCAGCACGGCAGCGTCACGACGTATGGTTCGGCGAGATGGGCTACCAGGCGGGACGTGGAGCGCGCCGGTCTTCAGCGCGATGCCGGCGTGTTGCTCGGTCGCTTCGATCGCCACTATCTGCGGCATGACGGTCCCGAACATGTCATGGCGTTCGCACCCACTCGATCTGGCAAGGGCGTCGGGCTCGTCGTGCCGACCCTGCTTTCCTGGACCGGCTCTGCTGTCATTCACGACATCAAGGGTGAGAATTGGACGCTGACGGCCGGATGGCGGTCTCAGTTTTCGCACTGTCTGCTGTTCGACCCGACCAATCCCTGTTCAGCCCGATATAACCCTCTGCTCGAGGTTCGTCGTGGTTCCGCAGAGGTGCGTGATGTCCAGAATATCGCTGATATCCTGGTCGATCCGGAAGGGGCGCTCGAACGCCGCAACCACTGGGAGAAGACCGGTCACTCTTTGCTGGTCGGCGCAATCCTTCACGTCCTCTACACCGAACCGGTAAAGACGCTCGCGCAGGTCGCGACGTTACTCTCCGATCCGGAATGCAGTTTCGCCGAGACGCTTCGCCGGATGATGAGCACCAATCACATCGGCACCCACGAGAAACCGCGCGCCCATCCGGTCATCGCCTCCGCCGCGCGTGAACTACTCAACAAAAGCGAGAACGAACGCTCCGGCGTGCTGTCGACCGCGATGTCATTTCTTTCTCTGTACCGAGACCCGACGGTCGCCGAGGTGACGTCGCGCTGCGACTGGCGCATCGCGGACCTAGTCGAGGGCAAGAACCCGGCATCGCTCTATCTGGTCGTGCCGCCCTCCGACATCAGCCGTACAAAACCTCTCATTCGCCTCATGCTGAACCAGATCGGTCGCCACCTGACCGAACGGCTGGTCGAGTCCGATGGCGTCGTCCGGCACCGTCTCTTGCTGATGCTCGACGAGTTTCCTGCACTGGGTCGCCTCGACTTTTTCGAGACTTCGCTCGCCTTCATGGCCGGCTACGGCATCCGCGCATTCCTGATCGCGCAGAGCCTCAATCAGATCGAGAAGGCCTATGGTGAGCACAACTCGATCCTGGACAACTGCCATATCCGCGTCGCCTTCGCGACTAACGACGAGCGTACCGCAAAGCGCCTGTCGGATGCGCTCGGCACCGCGACCGAACAGCGCGCGACGCGCAACTATGCGGGGCACCGGCTCGCCCCGTGGCTCGCCCATGTCATGGTCAGCCGGCAGGAGAGCGCGCGCCAATTGTTGACGCCGGGCGAGGTGATGCAACTCGATTCGTCGGAGGAACTGGTGCTGATCTCGGGGCTCGCCCCAATCCGTGCGACCAAGCTGCGCTATTACGAAGACGACAATTTCATTCCGCGGCTCCGACCCGCGCCGCCGCTCGTCGAGCGTCTCTTCCGCGACAGGCCGGCGCCGCGCCACCACGATTGGCAGGATGTTGTGTCCGCGTTCGATACCCGCCCGACCCGCTCGAGCGAGAAAGATTTCCACGAAACCCAGGACGGTCGTGATTTTCAGCGCGAACCCGGGCGCGGGGAACCAAAGGCAAGGGGGACCGAGCCTGATCGCGCCGCCATCGGGCAACCCCGCGAGGAGGACCAGGATCCGGCGATCCGGAAAAGGGCGATGGACCAGGCACGTGCTCTCGCACCGGTGGTCGTAGCGCACGCCATCGAGCAGGGCGCCTCGCCCGATCTCCTTCCGGGCCTGTGAGGCAGTGATGAAGGTCCGTCATAACCTCTACATCGACCGGGAGACCAGCGACACGCTCGACGCGCCCGTTGCTGACAATCGCGGCAACAAGTCGCGGCTCGTTATGGATGTGCGCAAGACATGGGTTGCGCGTCGTGCCGCGGTGGAGGTCGACGGGGTTCTAGAGGGGCGGCTCGGCTTGATGTCGCACGACAGCCCCCATCCAAGCCGCGGCATCGAGATCCTGCTCGAAAAACTGTTCCTGTTCGTCCGCAATCAGCTCGGTGTGACCAGACCGTCGTCCGATAACCACCCGGCTGCAATCGTGATGGCGCGCGACCGATCCAAGCGCTTCGTGACACAGATCGGGCGGCAGATCGCGAGCGGGGCGCCAACCCCGGGTAAAGGGACGCGGTCATGACCGCGGATCTTTCTGACGATCGACGTCGGGCGATGCTGCGCACTGCAATGGGGCCAGATATCGCTGCTGCCCTCGCCGATCCTTTCGTGCTCGAGGTGATGGTAAATCCCGATGGATCTCTTCGTCTGGACCGGCTTGGCGAGGGACGTACCGACACCGGCGTGCGCTACGAGGCTGCGCAGATCGAGCGGATCATCCGGCTGGTCGCGAGCCATTCTCGCACCGAAGTGCACGGCGCCGCGCCGATCGTATCGGCGGAACTGCCCCCGCACGGCACCGGCGCAGGCGAGCGATTCGAAGGCCTGCTACCACCCGTATCGCTTGCTCCATGCTTCTCGATCCGCAAGCCGGCGCGGCGTATTTACACACTCGTCGACTATGTGAACGACAGCATCATGACAGCGGACACTGCCCGGCTGTTGTCGCTCGCCGTGGTCGCGAGGCGCAATATCCTGGTCGTTGGTGGCACCAGCTCGGGCAAGACCACGCTCACTAATGCGCTTCTTGCCGAGTTGGCGCATCTCGATGAGCGTGTGATCGTGATCGAGGATACCCGCGAGCTGCAATGCCCGGCAGCGGACACCGTCGCGTTACGGACACGGGCGGGTCTGGTCAGTATGGCCGACCTGGTCCGCTCGACATTGAGGTTGCGTCCCGACCGTATCATCGTCGGGGAGGTCCGTGGACCCGAGGCGCTCGACATGTTGAAGGCTTGGAACACCGGCCATCCCGGTGGGATCGCGACGGTCCACGCCAACAGCGCGGTGTCGGCGCTCTACAGGGTTGAGCAGCTTGTGCAGGAGGCGGTGGTCACCGTGCCGCGCCAGCTTATCGCCGAGGCGATCGACATCATCGTCTTCATTGCCGGCCGCGGCACCGCGCGCCGCGTCGAGACGCTCGCGCGCGTCGCGGGACTCAATTCTGACGGCGGTTACTGCGTGCTCGCTCTTTCACAGGATTTCTTCAGCGCAAACCAAGGAGATTGACCATGCGCGTGTTACGCCTGCCCACTCGCTCCTCTAACCTGATGCTCTGTGCCGCCAGCGCGCTCGCACTGACGCTCGCCGGTTCGGCAATGGCGGCAGGCTCCGGCATGCCGTGGGAGCAGCCGCTCCAGCAGGTGCTGGAATCAGTGCAGGGGCCAGTCGCCAAGATCGTCGCGGTGATGGTGATCATCACCACCGGCCTGACGCTCGCCTTCGGCGAGACCGCCGGCGGCTTCCGACGTCTCATCCAGATCGTGTTCGGCCTCTCGATTGCCTTTGCGGCTTCCTCCTTCTTCCTGAGCTTCTTCAGCTTCGGCGGCGGGGCGCTGATCGCATGACTCCGTCCGGCCTGCACATTGCCGGGTTCGAGGCGCCGATTCACGGATCGCTCGGGTCGCCGATCCTGCTCGGCGGGGCCCCGCGCGGGATCGCGATCGTCAACGGCACGATCGCCGCGGCGGTCGGCTTGGGTCTTCAGCAATGGTTGGTCGGACTCCTTTTGTGGGCGGTCGGGCACAGCCTTGCCGTCTTCGCGGCGCGTCGCGACCCGGATTTTGCGCCAGTCCTGCTTCGCCACCTTCGTCAGAGGGGCTATTTCACATGTTGAACCTGCGCGAATACCGACAGCACGCGGATCGCCTAGCCGATCACCTGCCCTGGGCGGCGCTGGTCGCGCCTGGCGTCGTGCTAAACAAGGACGGCAGCTTTCAGCGGACGCTCGGTTTTCGCGGTCCCGATCTAGAAAGCGCGACCGAAGCCGAACTCGTCTCGACCTGCGCCCGGGCCAATAATGTCCTCAAACGCTTTGGCACGGGCTGGGCCCTCTTCTTCGAAGCCGAACGCCGTGAGGCGATCGGCTATCCCGAAAGCCTGTTTCCCGATGTCGCATCGCGGCTGGTCGACGAAGAGCGGCGCGCCGCCTTCCAGGCCGAGGGTGCACATTTCGAGAGCCGTTTCCACCTGACCCTTACCTGGCTGCCCGGTCCCGACAGCAGGGATGCGGCCGGACGCTCGATGGTCGAGCGGCCCGACGAGCCGAAAGGCCGTGACTGGCGTGCGGGTCTCGCCTCCTTCGTGGCCGAGACCAATCGCGTGCTCGACCTGTTTTCCGGGTTCATGCCCGAGGTGTGCGGTCTCAATTCCGCCGAGACGCTCACCTATCTGCACCAGACGATTTCCACCTACCGTCAGGCACTCGCCGTACCCGAGACCCCGATGTATCTCGACGGGTTGCTCGCCGACACGCCACTGGTCGGCGGCCTCGAGCCCAGGCTGGGCGACCAGCATCTGCGCACGCTCACCGTGCTGGGTTTTCCCAATCTCAGTCGTCCCGGAATTCTCGATGCGCTCAATCACCAGGATTTCGGCTATCGCTGGGTCACCCGCTTCCTCGCGCTCGACAAGGCCGAGGCGACCAAGGCGCTGACGAAAATCCGTCGGCAATGGTTCAACAAGCGCAAGTCGATCACCGCGATGCTGCGCGAGGTGATGTACAATCAGCCCGCACAGCTGCTCGACAGCGACGCTGACAATAAGGTCTTGGACGCCGATCTCGCGCTCCAGGCGCTGGGTGGCGACTATGTCTCGTTCGGCTATCTGACGACGACGATCACCGTCGCAGACGTGGACCGCACCCGCGCGGAGGAAAAAGTTCGATCTGTCGAGCGGATCGTCAACGGTCTCGGCTTCACCTGCATCCGCGAGGGTGTGAACGCGGTTGAGGCGTGGCTCTCGTCGCTGCCGGGGCACGTGTATGCCAACGTCCGCCAGCCGCTGGTTCATACGCTGAACCTGGCTCATCTGATGCCGCTGTCCTCGGTGTGGGCGGGGCCGGCCGAGAACGCACATCTTGCGGGACCGCCATTACTGAGCGCCCAGACCGCGGGATCCACGCCCTTCCGTTTATCGACCCATGTCGGTGATGTCGGGCACATGCTGGTGGTCGGGCCGACCGGCGCGGGCAAGTCGGTGCTACTGGCGCTGATCGCACTGCAGTTCCGGCGCTATCCAGATGCCCAACTTTACATCTTCGACAAGGGCTTCTCCGCACGCGCTGCTGTGCTGGCGATGGACGGGGCGCATCACGCGCTTGGGCTGGGAGCGGAGGCAGACGGATCGAGCGGCCTCGCCTTCCAGCCGCTGCGCGACATCGATGCGCCCGCCGAACGGGCGTGGGCGGCGGAATGGATCACCGCGCTGCTTGCCCATGAGAAGCTCGTGATCACGCCCGAGATTAAGGAGACGGTCTGGTCTGCACTTGGCAGCCTATCCTCGGCACCTGCCGAGGAGCGCACGCTGACCGGCCTGTCGCTGCTGCTGCAATCCAATGCCCTGCGATCGGCACTGACCGCCTATACCTTGGAAGGACCCTACGGACGGCTGCTCGACGCCGCCGAAAGTGGTCTCGCACTGGCAGAGGTTCAATGCTTCGAGACCGAGGCGCTGATGGGGCAGGGGAGTGTGGTCGCGCCCGTGCTGACCTATCTGTTCCACCGGCTCGAAGAGCGGTTCGACGGACGGCCGACGCTGTTGATCCTCGACGAGGCTTGGATCTTCCTCGACCATCCGCTGTTTGCCGCGCGAATCCGCGAATGGCTGAAAACGCTGCGGAAGAAAAACGTAGCCGTTCTGTTTGCCACCCAGAGTCTGGCCGATATTGCCGACAGCAACATTGCGCCGGCGATCATCGAGAGCTGTCCGCAGCGAATCCTGCTGCCCAACGACCGCGCTATCGAGCCGCAGTCGCGCGCCGCTTATGAGCGGTTCGGGCTGAACGAGCGCCAGATCGAACTGATCGCCCGCGCCACGCCGAAGCGGCACTATTATCTGCAGTCCGCGCGCGGCAACCGCCTGTTCGAGCTCGGTCTCGGACCCGTGGCCCTGGCGCTATGCGGGGCCTCCGACCCGGAGTCGCAGAAGCGTATCAACGCGCTGCTCGCCGAACACGGGGCAGAGAACTTTGCCGCGGACTGGCTGCGTGCCGCTGGCCTCGACTGGGCCGCGACCCTGCTCGGCGACCTTCGCCATTTCCCCTCCCATTCTGTGACCAAGGAGATGCTGTCATGACTACATTTGCCTTTTCCCCCTGCCGGACGGTCCTTCATTGGCTTGAAGGAAAGAAGACTGCCCTGATGGCTGCGGTGGCGATTTCGATCGCGCTCGCTGGCGCACCCGCCGCTGCGCAGTGGACGGTTTTCGATCCGAACAATTACTCGCAGAATCTGATGACGGCGGCCCGGTCGCTCCAGCAGATCAACAACCAGATCCAGTCGCTGCAGAACCAGGCGACCATGCTCACCAACATGGCCAAGAATCTCACCCGGATCGATTTTCCCGAGCTGCAGGCACTGCGCTCAACGCTCCAGCAGATCGACACGCTGATGGGGCAGGTCAAGGCGATCGAGTATCGGGTCGATCATGTCGATGCCGAATTCCGGCAGATGTTTCCGACCAGCTTCAACGCCGCGCTGACCTCGAACGACCATGTCATTGCCGCCAAGGCCCGAATGAATGCCTCGATGTCGGCCTATCAGGAGACAATGAGTGTCCAGGCGCAGATTGCTGCAAATGTGACCGCGGACGCGGCAACGCTGTCTGCGCTGACTGCCAAGAGTCAGAGCGCGGAAGGGGCCTTACAGGCCGCGCAGGCCACCAACCAGCTCCTCGCGCTGATCGCCAAGCAGCAGTTTCAGCTCCAGAACCTGCTGGTCTCGCAAGGACGCGCTGAAGCGCTCCAGCAGGCGCGGCAGGTCCAGTCCCAGTCGGATGGCGGGGCGGTCACCACCAAATTTCTCGGTTCCGGCTCGGCCTACACGCCCAGATAGCCGGTCGAACTGGCGGCGGCGGTTTCGTCCCGCTGCCGTCGCCGCGAGGCGCATGAGCCCCCAACGTGCGCCCCGCGGCACCCTTTCACGGATCAGGAAGGCATCGCACAAGTGAACGACCTGAGCGTCATCGACCAATTCATGGCCACCTTCATCCGCTATATCGACAGCGGGTTCGGGCTGCTGGGCGGCGACGTCGGGTTCCTGACCTCCACCCTGATCGGCATCGACATTACACTTGCCGGATTGTTCTGGGCGATGGGCGGTGAACAGGATGTGCTCGGCCGGCTTCTCAGGAAGATCCTCTATGTCGGCGCCTTCGCCTTCATTCTGAATCGCTTCTCGACGCTTGCCGACATCATCTTCCGGTCATTCGCCTCGGCCGGGCTGACAGCCGGTGGCGGCACTATGTCCGCCGACGATCTGCTCAAGCCCGGGCGGCTCGCTGCGACCGGTTTCACGGCCGCCTGGCCCTTGCTCGACCAGGTCTCGAAGCTGGTTGGATTCACGACCTTCTTCGACAATTTCCTCACCATCATCGTGCTCCTGTTCGCTTGGGCGCTCGTGATCTGTGCCTTCTTCATCCTCGCGGTGCAGATGTTTGTAACCATCCTCGAGTTCAAGCTGACCACGCTTGCCGGCTTCGTGCTCGTGCCCTTCGCGCTGTGGAATCGGACCGGCTTTCTCGCGGAGCGCGTGCTTGGCAATGTCGTCAGCTCCGGGGTCAAGGTGATGGTGCTCGCCGTGATCGTTGGCATCGGTTCGGGCTTCTTCGCTGAGTTCACGACGGCGCTGGCGGGGCACGAGCCGGACATCGGTCAGGCGATGAGTCTGGTGCTGGGCGCACTCAGCCTGTTCGGGCTCGGCATCTTCGGTCCCGGGATCGCATCAGGCTTGGTCGCCGGCGCTCCCCAACTCGGTGCAGGTGCCGTGCTCGGCACGACGATCGGGGCGGCAGGTATCACGGCGCTCGGTGCGGGAGCCGCCATCGGGACTGCCAGTGCCGCTGGCGCTGGGGCTCTTGGCGCGATCCGCGCCGGCACCGCGATGGGGTCAGCAGCATCGACCGCATATGGCCTGGGTCAGAGTGCTGCCGGCTCGACGAGTGTAAGCTCGGGGCTTGGCGGCGTTGCCCAGGCCGCCGGCGGCGCGATGCGGCAGAAAGCTGGCAGCGCATTCGGTCTCGCCGAAGCCCGGCAATCGGGCCGCACGGCTGCCTGGCAGGCACTCAATGGCGTTGGCTCCAACTCAGGTGGCGGCCCGTCGGATACCGAGTCGGCTGGGGTGCCGGGCTGGGCTCGGTCCATGCGTCGGGACCAGACCCTGCGGCATCACGGCCACGCGGTGGTGCAGGCGGTGCGCGAGGGGGATCGTGGCGGAGCATCTGCCACACCCGACATCAAGGAAAAGGAGGATTGATCCCATGATCTTCAGGCGAAGCGTCCAGAGGTACGGGCGAACTCCCGAACCCGAGACACCCTATCAGCGCGCGGGTCAGCTATGGGATGACCGGATCGGCTCGGCCCGCGTACAGGCCCGCAACTGGCGATTGATGGCGTTCGGCGGTCTGATGATATCAGGCGTCCTCTCGGCGGCGCTGATCTGGCAGTCTCTTCAGAGCCGCGTCACGCCTTATATCGTGGAAGTCGATCGGTTGGGGGAGGCTCGCGCGGTCACTGCTGCCGAAGCCGCGTACCGACCGAGCGACCCCCAGATCGCGTGGCATCTTGCCCGGTTCATCGAGAATGTCCGCTCGGTCTCGCTCGATCCCGTGCTGATGCGCCGGGACTGGCTGTCTGCCTATGATTTCGCAACGCAGCGCGGCGCGCTGTTTCTCGGCGACTATGCCCGAAGCTCCAACCCCTTCGCCGGCATCGGCGAGCGAACGATATCGATCCAGGTCACCAGCATCGTACGGGCCTCCGATCGATCGTTCCAGGTGAAATGGACGGAGACAGCATATGATCGCGGTACACAGTCTACCGTGTCTCACTGGACCGCCATTCTGACGGTGCTGATGAAGGCGCCGTTGAGGGCCGATATCCTGCGGAAGAATCCGCTCGGCATTTATGTCGATGCTATCGACTGGAGCCGCGAACTCGAGCCCGCGACGCCGCGGCAATCCCCGACCGCCCCAGCCGCCGCATCATCGCCTGTCCTGCCCGGATCGCCGATCGGCGCCGGTCTTGCTCCCTCAACCATCGTCACTCCGGAGGTTCAGCCATGACGCGCTTTCTCATCGTACCGACGCTGTCGGCGCTTGTTATTGTGCTGGGCGCCGCCGCCGCACCGCAGATCGGCCCGAAATCGTCGGGATCACCGGCCGCGTCGCCGGCGTCGCCGGTGAAAGTCGCGGCAATGCCTCCGGCATCTCCTCCGATTGCCAAGTCCATCCGCCATAAACATATCAGACGGGCCACGCCTCCGATCGCCGCCGTGGTGGCCGCGAACCGCGCGGCGACACTCCAGCCCGCACCGAATGGCTTCATTAATTCGGTGCAGGTGTACCCATTCGCTGATGGGATCCTCTACCAACTCTACGCGGCGCCTGAGCGGGTGACGGATATTGCCCTTCAGCCTGGAGAAGTGCTGGGGGCAGTGGCAAGCGGCGACACCGTACGCTGGGTGATCGGCGATACCAGCAGTGGATCCGGGACCGACAAGCGTACCCACATACTCGTGAAGCCGTTTGCCTCGGGGCTTTCGACGAATCTCGTCATCACGACCGATCGGCGGACCTACCATCTCTCGCTCTCTAGTGCGGTAGGAGCCTCGATGGCGGCGCTGTCGTGGTCCTATCCGCTGGACGCGCTGATCGCGTTGAAGCGCTCAGAGGCCGAAGCTCAGGCCGCGACTCCCGTCGCGACGGGACTCGAGGTAGACCAGCTCCACTTCAACTATTCTGTGAGCGGCGATCGGCCGGCGTGGCGACCGCTGCGCGCGTTCGACGATGGGCGGCAGACCTTCATCGAGTTTCCGGTCTCGCTCGCCGTCGGCGAGGCCCCGCCGCTCTTTCTGGTCGATGCCCGTGGCGAGGCACAACTCGTCAATTACCGGCTACGCGGCCGGTTCTACGTCGTCGATCGCCTGTTCGATGCCGCCGAGTTACGGCTCGGGACCAAGCATCAGGAAATTGTGCGGGTGGTACGGATCCCCGAAACCCTGCCCGCCAAAATACCGGATCGGAGGGCGTCGTGACTGAGCCGATCGATCACTCCACCGCAGCACCCTCCACCCGCGCGAAGACACAGGTGTCCGATCAGGCACCGATGGCGAAGGCCGATCCGGAATCGATGGTCCTGCGGACAGCACCAGCACGGGCAATCCGCTTCCGGCGCGGCGTCATCGTGGGCGCTGCGGCAATTGCATCGGTCACCCTGGTCGGCACCGCGTGGATCGCATTTCGGCCGACGGCCGTCCACTTCGCCGGCCAGGATGATGATCGGGCGACCACGGCTAGGCCAATGTCAGACGCGCTGAACGGCGCACCTGCAACTTATGGCGATGTTCCGAAGCTCGGTCCGCCCTTGCCTGGCGACCTTGGTCGGCCAATCCTGGACCACCAGCGCGAGATGGCCGTGGAGAATGGCGTCGGTGCTGCGCAGCGTGCGGAGCAGGTCGCCGTGGCGGAGCGTGACCGGCGGGTAGCCGAAGGGAAGGCTGCGCGCGAATCCGGGCTCCTCGTCCAGCCAAGCGGTCGACCGGCGCCGACAGAGAGCGGCTCGGTTCCCACGCCCCCCGCTACGGCACTCGAGACCGCCAAGGTCACGCTCGATCCCGAGCATGACCCCAATGGTCAGCAACGTAAAACCGAGTTCGTCAACGCGACCGATAAGGAAAGCGACATCAATCCACATGTCGTGACTCCTGCGCGTTCGCCCTACATGCTCTCCGCCGGGAGCGTGATTGCGGCTAGCCTGATTACCGGACTCAGGTCGGATCTTCCCGGCTTGGTGACGGCGCAGGTGACAGAGCGAGTGTACGACAGTGCGACCGGTCGAATTCTGCTGATTCCTCAGGGAGCGAGGCTGATCGGCGCGTACGATAGCGTTGTGGCGTTCGGGCAACGTCGTGCGCTGGTGGTCTGGCAGAGGATCATCTTTCCCGATGGCAGCTCCCTGCAAATCGACAATGTGCCCGCGACTGATCCGTCGGGCTACGCCGGACTCGCCGACAAGGTCGACTTCCACACCTGGAGCTTGCTCAAGGGCGTCGCCTTGTCGACCTTGCTCGGTGTGGGCTCAAGCCTGACTTTCACAGGCGAAAGCGATCTCGTTCAAGCGATCCGCGAATCCACGCAGCAGAATGTCTCGCGCGCCGGCGATCAGCTGACTTCGCGCAACCTTGCTGTTCAGCCCACCATCACCATCCGCCCCGGCGCGCCGGTGCGGCTGGTGGCTCACCGCGACCTGATATTTGCACCTCCAGCCAAATAGAGCCTGTGATGACAGAACTGAGATCCCCCCGTCTGTCGGATAGGGCATCGGTGAAGCGGATGATCAACTTGTCAGCGGACCTTCGCCTCGAACTTGCCGATTATGTGCGGGCCTGCCAGCGGGTGTACGGCCAGAGCGACGCGATCGTCGAGCTCATCCCACGCAGGCTTCGCGCCTTCCTCGATGCAGACCCAGGGGGCGTAGAATCCCGCATGAGTGGATCAAGGGAGGCGCGTTGAAGATGGCAACTTCCCCGCCCGCAGATCGGCTGATCAAGCTTCCCGAGGTCGAGTGCCGCGTCGGCCTGAGAAAAACGATGATTTACCGGAAAATCCAGGAAGGATCGTTCCCGGCACCCTACAAACTTACACCATTCGCGGCACGCTGGAGCGAACAGGAGATAACTGCCTGGATCGCCGACGTGAAGGCCGGGAAAGGAAGCAAGACTCAGGGATGAGCACGCTGCCCTGGCTTGAACATCGCGACTGGATCGATACCTCGCCATTCGTCGATTTCAGCGTCATTCAGGCCGCCATATTGACGCAAACAGTGCATGTTCCGGAGCGAGCGAGGCGATGAGCCCGTCACGATTGCGGCAAATCGACCAAGCGCACGATCTCCAATCGTTCGCCGGCGAGTGGTTACCCTCGGCGCCGCAGGATATGGCCAGGCACGGATTACGGAGCTGGGCGCCGCAGGGCGCGCACTGACCTCGATACAATTATCGGCGATACCGCATGTATAGCCGCGGCGCGATAGCCATATCGGTAGGTAGAGTTATGACTCGACGGCCCGCAGAATTGCGCGCCCATAAGCTGTCTTCTTGAACAGCTCCCCTTGTACACGGGCTTGTTCGGCAGTGATGAAGCCCTGCTCGTAGGCGATCTCCTCCAGGCACGCGATCTGGATCCCCTGTCGGTGCTGGATGGTGCGGACGAATTCGCCGGCTTCGAGCAGGCTGTCGTGTGTTCCTGTATCGAGCCAGGCGTAGCCCCGGCCCATCTGCTCTACGTAAAGATCGCCAGCTTCCATGTAGAGCCGGTTGATGTCGGTGATCTCCAGCTCGCCGCGGGGCGAAGGTTTCAGGTCGCGCGCATATTCGATGACGCGATTATCGTAGAAATACAGGCCGGTCACCGCATGGTGTGACTTGGGGTGCTCGGGCTTTTCCTCGAGGCTAAGCGCCTTGCCGCTGTCGCCAAGTTCGACCACGCCGTAGCGCTCGGGATCCTCGACCCGGTAAGAGAAGACGGTCGCGCCGTCCTTACGAGCAACTGCGCTCGCCAGCAGATCGGTCAGATGGGCACCGAAGAAGATGTTGTCGCCGAGCACCAGCGCGACATTGTCGTCGCCGATGAAATCTGCGCCGATCGTGAAGGCCTGTGCCAAGCCGTCCGGGCGAGGTTGCTCGGCGTAGGAGATCGCCAGGCCGAGCTTAGTGCCATCGCCGAATAGATTCTTGTAATTGCCGAGATATTCCGGGCTCGAGATGATCAGGACGTCGCGGATGCCGGCGAGCATCAACACTGACAGCGGATAATAGATCATCGGTTTATCGTAGATCGGCAGCAGCTGCTTGTTTACCGCCAGCGTCGCCGGATGGAGACGGGTGCCCGACCCGCCGGCGAGAATGATGCCCTTCATTTCACAGTTCCGATCAGTTCGTCGAGGATGTCGCTGAGAGCGGCCTCCCAGGGGCGCGGCGCAATGCCATAGGCTGTCCGGATCGCCTCATGGCTGAGCAGCGAATTGGCGGGGCGCTGGGCGGGGGTAGGGTAAGCGCTAGTCGGAATCGGGACAATGTCGGCGATCGGACCCCCTCGTTCACCGCTCTGGCGGAAGATTTCGGTCGCAAATTCCGCCCAGCTGATGTCGCCGGCGTTGCTGAAGTGGAATGTGCCGGTCGGGGCGGTCCCGTCTTCTGCAAGACGGATGGCGATGTGCATCAGCGCAGCGGCCAAGTCGGCAGCGCTGGTCGGGCTGCCGCGCTGATCGTCAACGACGCTCAGCGTCTCTCTGTCCGCGCCGACGCGAAGCATGGTTTTTACGAAATTGGCGCCGTGTGCGCTGACAACCCAGGCGGTACGAACGATTGCATGACGCGCGCCGCTGGTCCGCACCGCGAGCTCACCGCCGAGCTTGGATGCGCCGTAAACGCCAAGCGGTGCGACGGGGTCGTTCACTTCCCACGCACCTTGTTTGTCGCCGGCGAAGACATAATCGGTCGAGACCTGCACCAGCGGAATCCCCGCCTTCGCACAGGCTTCGCCAAACGCTGCCGGCGCGAGCGCGTTGACGGCCCAGGCCGTGACGACATCGCTCTCTGCCTTGTCGACCGCTGTATAGGCTGCGCCGTTGATCACCGCGGCCCAGGGCCGCTCAGCGACCTTCGCGGCAATAGCTACGGTGTCGCTCAGATTGAGATCGGCTTGGTCGATTGCGACCACATGCCAGCCCTCTGGCCAGGCGCAACGCTGCAATTCGGTGCCGAGCTGCCCGCCGGCGCCGGTGACGAGGACTTGTTTAATGCTCATGCCGCGACGCCGCGGCGCTCGGTCGCCTTTGCGGTAATCAGCGGCCGCCACCAGGCCTCATTGGCGAGATACCAGGCAACCGTCTTTTCGATACCGGTCTCGAAGGTCTCACTTGGCTCCCAGCCGAGTTCATCGTGGATACGGGTCGCGTCGATCGCGTAACGCTTGTCGTGACCAGGACGATCGGCAACCGAAGAAATCTGCTCTGCGTACTGGCGGCCGTCGGCCCGGGGCCGAAGGCGATCGAGGATCGCGCAGATCGTGGACACCACTTCGATGTTTTGTTTCTCGTTGTTCCCGCCGACATTGTAGGTTCTTCCCGGCTTGCCGTGTTCAAAAACGGCGTGAAGCGCGCGGACATGGTCCTCTACGAACAGCCAGTCGCGAATCTGATCGCCCTTGCCGTAGATGGGCAACGCCTCGCCATCCAACGCCTTGGCGATCATCAGCGGCACGAGCTTCTCGGGGAAATGGTACGGCCCGTAATTGTTTGAGCAATTGGTGATGAGTACGGGCAGCCCGAAGGTATGGCCCCAAGCACTGACGAGATGGTCCGAGCCTGCTTTCGAAGCCGAATAGGGGGAACGTGGGTCGTAGGCCGTTTCCTCAGTGAAGAGCCCAGTCTCGCCAAGCGAGCCGTACACCTCGTCGGTCGAGATATGATGGAAACGGAACGCCTCCTGCGCTTCCCGCACAAGGCCGAACCAATAAGCGCGGGCTTCTGCGAGCATCGTGTAGGTGCCGACGACGTTGGTTTGGACGAAAGCGCCAGGCCCGTCGATCGAGCGGTCGACGTGACTCTCGGCTGCCAGATGGGTGATGACGTCGGGCGCGAAATCCAGGATCGCGGTGCGCACCGCTTCGGCGTCGCAGATGTCGCCCTGCACGAAGCGGTACCGGTTCGAGGTCGCGACGCGCTCAACGGTCGATAGCGTGCCGGCATAGGTCAACTTGTCGAAGTTGAGCACTTCATGATTGGTGTTTTCGATCAGATGGCGAACAAGTGCCGAGCCGATGAACCCGGCGCCGCCGGTGACGAAGATGCGCATAAATATCCTTCAAGCCAGCGCAGACAGCGGATGCCCGTCATAGGAGAACGGGCTGTCGAAGTCCGCCAGAGAGGGTTGCACCTGGTCCTTCGCGCTAAGTTCGGGAACGATGCCGTCCGGGATCGGCCACTCGATACCGATCGCTGGATCGTTCCAGCTTACTCCGCCATCTTGGGCAGGGGCGTACGTGTCAGAGCATTTGTAAACGACCTCGCAATTCGGTTCGAGCGTGAGGAAGCCGTGTGCGAATCCGATCGGGACGAACAATTGGCGGCCGTTGTCGGCCGAAAGCTCGTCGCCCACCCACTGGCCATAGGTCGGAGATCCCTTCCGCAGGTCCACCGCCACGTCGAAGATGCTCCCGCGTATACAGCGCACCAGCTTGTCCTGTCCGCGAGGAGGAGTTTGGAAATGTAGTCCCCGAAGCGTGAAGGCAGGTGTTGAGAGTGAGTGGTTATCCTGCACGAACGCACAGGCAATCCCGAGCCCTTCGAACGTGTTACGGTTGTACGTCTCCGTAAACCAGCCGCGCGCGTCACCGTGCCGACTGGAAGGGATTAGCTGGACCGGATTTTTTTTCATGGCGCGAGCATTAGGGGGCACCGGCGACACAGGCAATCATGTGTTTACTGCTTATGCTCACATCGAAGGACGTGCCGGTCTCATTGCTGCTGGCCCATCCCGAACAGATCAAGCGCGTCCGGTGGGATCCCGATCGCAAGTCGAATATTCTCCACTTGCCCCACCTCACGTTCGAGGCAATCGACGATTTCGCCAACGCCGAAATGGTGATCCGGCAGCACGCATCGCTCGATCTGGACATCACGCCGCTCGTCGAATTGGCGAGAGCGTGTTTCTCCCGCACGCTGATGAAGCCGAGAGAGGCCGCCGAAGCGTCGCTGATTCTGATGGTTTCCGAGTTCGACCTCGACGCGCATTACCGGCGCTGGCTTTTTAAATACGAGCGACCTTTACCGGAAGATTACGCCGTCATCGATCGCATGACCGCCGCGATGGCGGTACGCCCGACCTTTTCGTTCGTGATGCCGACGTACAACACCCCGATTCCGCTGTTGCGCGCGTGTCTGGATGCCATGCTCAAGCAAACGTATCGTGATTTCGATATCTGCATTGCTGACGACCATTCACCCAATAGCGACGTAGTGGAGGTGCTGGCAGAATATGCTGCGCGCGATTTCCGCGTGAAATACCTGCGATCACCGAAGAATGGGCACATCTCGGATGCAAGTAATCGAGCGCTATCGCTGGCGACTGGTGATTTCATAGTGCTGATCGATCACGACGATGTCATTCCCGATTATACGTTGTTCGTGGTCGCACATTACATTAATCTGCATCCAGATGCGGACGTACTGTATTCAGACGAAGACAAGATTGATCTCCACAACAACCGTTCGGCGCCCTATTTCAAGGGGAATTTCAGCAAGTTCCTGATGTTTGGCCACAACATGGTCAGCCATCTCGGCGTATACCGAACTGCCCTCGTCCGCGAGGTTGGCGGCTTCCGGCTTGGCCTCGAAGGGAGTCAGGATTACGATCTGCTCCTGCGTTGCTTCGAACGCAGCAGCGACGCGCAGATCATCCATATCCCGCACGTCCTGTATCACTGGCGGACGACCCCGGGGTCGACCTCTATATCTCCCGACCAGAAGGGATATGCGATCGTCGCTGCGCAAATGGCGATCAACGGACATTTCGAACGCACGGGGATGCCGCTGCGCTCAGGAGACGGATTTGCGCCTGGATGCACCGGAATCAGCCCTTCGCGTGCCTTTGACACGCCGATCTCTATCATTATTCCGACCCGCAACGGGCTCGACGTCTTAGAGCCGTGTATCACGTCAATCTTGGCCACCGTGCCGGAGAGCGCAGAGATCCTGATCGTCGACAACGGCTCGGACGACCTGAAGACGCTCGCCTATCTTAAAGAGTTGGCCCAGCGGGGCATCGCCCGCGTGCTGCGCTACGACGAACCGTTCAATTTTTCGCTAATCAACAATTTTGCGGCCGAACACGCGACCGGTGACCTGCTTTGCTTTCTCAACAACGATACCGAAATCCTCTCCGGCGACTGGCTTACCCGCGCGCGTGCCCTGCTGTCGCTTGAAGACGTGGGGATCGTCGGCACCCGACTTATATATCCCGACGGCACACTCCAGCATTTCGGGATCGCGCTCGGCATGGGGGATCACGGCGTCGCCGGTACGCCGCACGGTGGCATGAATGCGCAGGATCCCGGGTATTTTGGTAAGGCCCGCCTGATACAGGAATTTTCCGCGGTCACGGCCGCTTGCCTGTTCATTCGACGGACCGATTTCATGAAGGTTGGCGGGTTCGAGTCAGAATTGCGGGTCGCCTATAATGACGTCGATCTTTGTCTTAAAGTGCGAGCGATCGGACTGAAGGTCGTGGGCGATCCAGACATTCTCCTGATCCACAAAGAGAGCAGGACGCGTGGCAGCGACAAAAAGGGCGAACGCGCGAAACGGCTAGCCGAAGAAGCGGCATGGATGCGCAATCGATGGTCCAACACGCTCAAGACCGACCCCTTTTATTCTCCAAATTTGTCGCTCGTTCGACTCGATTTCGCTCCTGCAGTCCCGCCCCGTGTGCCAATGCCCTGGCAGCAGCAGAGCGCTGTAGCGATAGCGCTATGATCTCGGAAATCTCGTCGGCTGACCTAGAAGCGAGGGCGATGCCGTTCATATGTTGTGCGGCGGAGCGTACCTATGGCACCGGCGCTATCGACGCCGGGTTGAGTCAGGACGCGCCCGGTGCAACGACAACCGATCCCGAAACGCTCGGGATTCACTGGGTTGGGGAGGTCTACGGAACGGCGCGTTACCATTGGCGGTTTCCGGCCAGCGGTTTTGTTGATCGGAGTACCTTTACACAAGAGCTGGAGCAATTCTACGGCTCCATCTCCACTCAAAATTGTCCCGCTTCCGTTTTGGTCCGTCTCGATGGTGTGGTGTTGGCGGCGAGCGTTCTATACGCTGGCGCCTCTCGTGAACCAGCAATCGTATATGAGACATATCGGCCGAACGACCGTGTGGCGGTGGGATTATTGAGCCGTGCGGAAATCCGCACGGCTGACCGCGTGCGATTCTCGGATACGGCGTGGAGCAACATCTTCATCGGGTCGGCCGGTTCGTCGAATTATGGGCATTGGCTCGTCGACGACCTGCCCCGGTTGATGGCGGTGACAGACTTGATGCGTATTGCCAAACGCCCGGTGCGTGTGCTGATCCACAGCTATGGTGAGGCAATAAATCGGGTCCGGATACAATCGATCCGGGAGTTTTTAGGCGCTGCGGTCCATATCGACCTCCTTGATCCGGCCATTCCCTATTTTTTCTATGAACTTTACTATGCCACTCCGGTAACTTACCATCCTGTTCAGAAGTCCCCGGTCGCGATCGATTTTGCCGCTCGCGAGATATTGTCGCGCGTCATGGCGGATACGAGTCCGTCCGGGGGGCCTTCGCTGGTGTTCGTGGATCGTCCCGCTCAGCACGGTCGGACATTATCCAACCACGAAGAGATAAGGCAACTGGTCGAGCGTAGCGGCTTCATGGTCGTCAATCCCGCGAGCATGAGCTTCAGGGAGCAGGTGCAGTTATTTGCGGGGGCGCAGGTGGTCATCGGTCAAATGGGCGCAGCGATGACCAATACGCTGTTTTGCCGCCCATCGACGACGTTGATCTATCTCGCCCCATCCGGTTGGATCGAACCTTTTTATTGGGATTTATCTGTGGTGCGCGGTCAATATTACCGGGTACTTTACGGGGATGTCACCGATACGACCGTGCCGCCGCATCTCAGTAATTTCACCATTGATTCAGAGGCGTTGCAGCGCGCGATCCATGCCCTCTAACATTGGATCGGTCAGCGGTCAGCGGGCGGCGGGTATGAGTGCGTAAGCAAGTGACGCCTATTCCTGGGTTCCGGGCACGAGGGCGAATTGCTCCAGGCTGCCGATGTCGCCTTGCAAGCGGCGAAGCCGAGCAAGGCAGCGGAGAGGCTTGCGAACGTGCAAAGCGATCGACCATGATTAAAATGACGCGCGACCCGTTTCGCCCGAAGATCGTGTGATGTCGTTACCCGACGAACAGAGCCTGGGGATTGGTAGGAAGTCGGTGGGGCCAGGGCGATGACACAAGGCGCGTGCGGAACAGCATGCGTGAGTGACCAGGCGTCATGCTTGGTCAGGCGATTGCGGAATGTAGTGACACTGACGCTGCAGAATCTTGCGGATCGTTTGGAGCGAAATGCGGCCGGTCGCGTTATAGGTTTGATCGATTAATCCTTGGGTGGAATTTCGAGCTGTTCGGTTTGTAAAAACACACCGCTAGAACGGATCGCGGAACCAATTTATGCAACAGTCTCCAGACTTTTCGTAATTTTTCTATCTAGATAGAGTGCCTGGTCGTGGGCTTTAGCTGCAATCTCGGGTGACAACACCGAAAGCGCTGATTTAACGGCATCGCTTGCCATTTTTAAAGTCTCACCATGTTGCTGAAGGTGGCCTATATCTAGTAGTATTTGGGCGCGAACTAGTTCCGCCATTGACCAATCAAGTGGGCAATCGATGCGCGTCACGCCTAACTGTGCCGCGTCGAGGGCACTTAATGCTTCGGTAAGCGATTGCTGGTCGCCGGAACGTCGAAGCAGGGCAGCTATATTCATTTGGGTTTCGGCAAAGTCTCTTGGTGAGGTTTGCAATGGAAGTTCTTCAAGCGCGGATCGGAAACACCGCATTGCTTCTTCGCGATGTGAGGGTTCGCCTCGGAGGTCTCCCAAAGTTACTAGCACGTTACCCAGGTCAGTCATCGTCGCAGCCCAACCGATCGGCGTGGTATCTCGACGGCGCTCTTGTAGAGCCAGCCGCAATCCATTCGCTGATCTCAGAAGTAATTCTTCGTCGCGATTCCGCTCTGCCAGCCGTGCCTGTGCGGTCGAAAGGGTGTTTTGGATCGATGCCCAAGCCGCCGGCGTGCTTCGGCGCGAGCACAGTCGCAACGCCTTTTCCAGCGTAGCGACGGCGTCATGCGCCACCTGTATATCGATTTTTCGCTCCGCTACCCGAACGAGCGCAGTGCCCAGACCTGCAAGAAGAATTGCGCGCGACGCCGGATGTAGTGTTCGCCCAAGGAGGGCGAGAGCGGAGCGATATATGTCGATCGCTTGCAGCAGGGGCGCCATCTCTCCCGTTCGCTCTCCCCGGCGCACTAGAGTCGTGGCAAACGAGCCGAGCAGACGGGCTCTAAGCCGCTTGTCGGCAATGTTCCACGACAAGGCTTCTCGACTCAATGCGGCGGAGGCATCGAGATGGCGGAGTCCGTCATGGCGTTCGGCCAGTCGGTCATGAACAATCGACAACAATAGCATTGCCTCGATTCCCAAGCGCGTAGCACTAGCGTCACCAAGAATATGCAACGCGCTTGCGAAATTGAGAGCCGCCTCCGCGAGAGCGGCTGCGCCGTCGCGAGAGGTTGACGCACGGAGGTGCGTCCGACCTCGCTGAACGGCTCGCCAAGCCCTGAATTTGGTCGCAAGGGTGGTGGGGGAGGGCGCCTGCGATTGTGTGCGTAAAGACATCACGGGCAAAGCAGAAGCATCTGGTCCTCGTTGCTAGGTTGTGAAAGAAGTTTTTGCTTATCGATCGGAACGGTTCGTCCGTCGTGTCTGATGAGGTTTAGTTGAAAACCAAGGCCGACGATATTGTCAATGAAGGCACCTGGATCGCTTAGTCTGTCGCCAGCGTATTCCATCAAAATTGTCGGAGGGCGGTCGGCCCTAAGGTGGCGCTCCATGCCACGCCAGATCGTCTCTTCGGCACCCTCGGCATCGATCTTCACGAAATCCAGGCGGTCGATATTTTCGATCGAGTCGAGCTTGCGGGCCGGAACGGCCACGTTACCAGGTCGGCCGGCGCCGCCGACGATGCTCGCGTTCTTGGGCTCGAGCGGGGGAGAGTATAGCGCGGCTGTCCCATCATAATCTGTCAATGCCACTTCGTGAACGGTCGTGCGTTGATGCCCGGCGTTCATGCCGACACTGTTCCGGAGCCGTCGGGCTATCGGCGGATTTGGTTCGAAAGCGTGAACATGCCCTTTGGGACCGACTAAATCGCCCATCATGAGTGTATAGTAGCCAAGGTTGGCGCCAATATCTGCGACGACCATGCCTGGGCGGACAAGACGTGCGATGATTTCGGTGACCCACATCTCCCAAAAGCCGTCGAGCAAAAGATGGGTGCTTAGCCCCTTATCGGTCGGATCGACGTAGATTTTATAGCGGCCGAGGACGCAGCAGATGAGATCCTCGTGGTTGAGCGGGACATTGTAGCAAAGGGCGCGGATCATCGCCTCATTGGAATCCCGGGAGCGGCTGCGGAGGCGTGACAGTTGGAAAATGCTGCCTGCGGCTCGTTGTTGGCGGTGTTGAGGGTCGAGCATGTCGATCCATGATCGCGCATAACGCTGGTAACGGTTCCCGCGCCACCGAACGTCCGATAGTATTTGACTGTCCATCTGCTGATCCCCCAAACGTACCCGAGTTAAAAAAACCTAGGTTTTAAGTCGCTTTAATCGTTACGTAGGCGCAAAAATACGGTGCGACAACTGCGATGAACTCGACTTGCCTCATCAAAATAGGTGGCTTTTGAGGCGATCGGTCACAGGAAAGAATGCTGTCATCGTCTGCCGCAGGGCGACGTGCCCCCAGAGGAGCAGGGAAGATCCATGCGCCATCGAGAAC